>Ga0310697_10003014_pt1 | contig 17310 bp, 15 predicted proteins | sample 172DNAGHGlowgp2_FD_203883 | JGI IMG/M metagenome (GOLD analysis project Ga0310697, IMG submission 203883) | Sheep rumen microbial communities from Palmerston North, Manawatu-Wanganui, New Zealand - 1728 DNA GHGlow gp2 (v2) (version 2) | ecosystem: Host-associated > Mammals > Digestive system >... | reverse complement strand
TGAACATGATGCGCCACATCAGCGCCCTCTCCACCGAGCAGACAGATGTCGTCAACAGCGAGGATAACGGGGCCCGCTTCTCCATTGTAGGCCCTAAGGCCATGCTACTCAACGATGTGGAAGTGCCGATGACTACGCCCGAGCAGCCCGCCAAGATTCCCCTCACCTTCCCGCTCCACCGCAAATAAAGCATCTTCCTTCACAACGAATTATACGGATTAAACAAATTTCATTTTTCACTCTTTCATTTTTCACTTTTCACTCATCCCGTACCTCAACCTCCATACCCACCATCCCCTGTCCGAAGGCGAGGCCACCATCCCCGCCTTCGGACTGCATCCATGGTATCTGGACGCTCATCGGCTGGCCGATGAACTCGCAACCCTCAAGCAACATCTGATGAACGATCCAGCAGACACGACAAACTACTCCCTCCCTCACAGGGTAGCGAGGGAAAAAGAGGTTGACTTAATGTCAAGCTCTCCGAGCGACCGAGGCTTCGCTCGACCTTGGTCGCTTGACACTTCAAGAACTCCTAAGCCGAGGACGGACAGGCAGGGGGGTGTGTCTCTGTCTCTCATCGGCGAATGTGGTCTCGACCGCCTCTGCGCCACACCCTATGACCTCCAATTAGCCGCTTTCGAAGCACAGATCGCTCTGAGTGAAGAGCTTTGCCGTCCTATTATCCTCCACTGTGTCCGCGCCCTCGATGATGTGCTCCGTCTGAAGCGCGGCACCACGCAGCCTTGGATCTGGCATGGTTTCCGCGGCAAACCACAACAGCTGCAGCAGCTCCTCGACCACGGCTTCTACGTCAGCTTCGGCTTCCGTCACCATGCCGACAGCCTCCGCGCCTGTCCCTCCGACCGCCTCTTCCTCGAAACCGACGACACGCCAGCCCCCATCGCACCCCTCTACGCCACTGCCGCCGGCCTGCGCGCTACAACCGAAGACGAACTACGGGAGCAACTGTGGGACAACGTCAATGCACTGTTCCATTAACCGAAGCCTTACGCAAAAACCTCCGCCAACACGTGGAGGCTCTTCAGCTCCGGGAACTCGGGGACGTGCAGACGGTAGAATTCCGTGACGATCTCCAAAGCACGGCGGCGCATGGCTCCGTTCAGTCCTACAACCTGCATCGAGCGTATGTTCATGCGCAGGAACTTGGGCACCAATGCCGACTCCTCAGGATTTAAATAATGTACGTGCGCGGGAGGCACCGTCGTGAAGGTGGCCGCCTCGAGGTCGAAGAAACAACCCTCATGCCAGTCCTCGACATTCGGCATGAAGCCCAAGAAGCGGGTTAGGTGCAGCAAGAACACGACGTGGAAGTTGGCATAATGCACCTCGCTCTCGTCAAACCATGTCAGCGCCTGCACGATATACTCGAACATCGCCTCGTTGGCCTGCTCGCCGCGCAGCGCATAGCCGAGGAACTCGCCCAAGAACAGGCTCATGGCCGTTTTATACGGTTCAAAGGGCAACGAACGCCACGAGCGCCACACACTCATCTCGCGCGGTTTCTGCAAAACCGACCGCTGGCGGACATCCCACACCAGCTCCACCAGCGTCAGCGGTTGCCACACACTGGCTTTGGCACCCGCTTTCCCCGATCGGGGCTGTCGCACGATGAAGGGCACCGTGCCCTGTTCTGCGGTGAACACGTTCACGATAACCTGCGAATCACCATAGCGCACGGCACGCAGGACAAGACCATAGGTATGGATGGTAGAATCGCTCATTTGACACGCGAAAATAGCAAAAAGAACCGAGAAGAAGCGACAAAAACAGAAAAAACAGCAAAAAAAACACATTTTTCTTCGAAAAGTTTGGCGCATATTGTTTTTTGATGTACCTTTGCACCCGCTAATCACGAAAAGCCCCATAATGGTCCATTCGTCTATCGGTTAGGACGAGAGATTTTCATTCTCTAAAGAGCAGTTCGACTCTGCTATGGACTACACGTTAAACATTAAAATTAAAAAGTAAATGGCAAACCATAAGTCATCTCTCAAGAGAATCCGTCAGGAGCAGAAGCGCCGCCTCCACAATCGCTACTATGGCAAGGCGATGCGCGCTGCCGTCCGCAAGCTCCGCGCCACAACCGACAAGGCCGAGGCTGAGAAGCAGTATCCCGTCGTGCAGAAGATGCTCGACAAGTTGGCTAAGACCAACCTCATCCACAAGAACAAGGCTTCCAACCTCAAGAGCAAGCTCGCGAAGCACATCCAGAAGCTCGCGTAATTCTATTCTCGAATCCATAGCATCACATAGATAATAATTTTTGATGAAGAACAATGGGCCGTGAGGTTCATTGTTCTTTTTTTTATGGCCGACCACGCCCCTATCTTCTCGCACGCATACACGCGCGCGTGAAAAGATGTGAAAAACAAAAAATCTTTCAACTTTCAACTTCCATCTTTCAACTTTTATTGCTATCTTTGCACGCAAAACCGAAAAGAAACTCATCAATGGAAGAAGAAATCAAGAACGGCGCGGACTATAGCGCCAGTAATATCCAAGTCCTTGAAGGCTTGGAAGCCGTACGCAAGCGCCCTGCCATGTACATCGGCGACATCAGCGAGAAGGGCCTTCACCACCTCGTCTATGAGACCGTAGATAACTCCATCGACGAAGCCCTCGCAGGATTCTGCACCCACATCGAGGTCACCATCAACGAGGACAACAGCATCACCGTGCAGGACAACGGACGCGGTATCCCCGTCGATATGCACGAGAAGGAGCACAAGAGCGCCCTCGAGGTCGTCATGACCGTTCTCCATGCCGGCGGTAAGTTCGACAAAGGCTCCTACAAGGTCTCCGGCGGCCTCCATGGCGTAGGTGTCAGCTGCGTCAACGCGCTCAGCTCACACATGATCAGTCAGGTCTTCCGCGACGGCAAGATCTACCAGCAGGAATACGAGAAGGGCAAACCTCTCTACGATGTCAAGGTCGTCGGCGACACACAGCTGCGCGGCACACGTCAGCAGTTCTGGCCCGATCAGTCCATCTTCATCGTCCACGAGTATAAATACGATATCCTGGCCAACCGTATGCGTGAGCTCGCCTTCCTGAACGCCGGCATCACCATCACCCTCACCGACCTTCGTCCCGACGACGAGGGCAACACGCGCCAGGACGTCTTCTATTCCAAGGACGGCCTGCAGGAATTCGTGCGCTACATCGATTCCACGCGCACGCACCTCTTCAACGACGTCATCTACCTCAACACCGAGAAGCAGGGCATACCCATCGAGGTGGCCATCATGTACAACACCGCCTACTCCGAGAACCTCCACTCCTACGTCAACAACATCAACACCATCGAGGGCGGCACACACCTCCAGGGCTTCCGCATGGCCCTCACACGCACGCTGAAGAAGTACGCCGAGGAACAGTGCGCCAAGGAGCTCGAGAAGCTCGAGAAGAACAAGGTGGAGATCTCGGGCGAGGACTTCCGCGAAGGACTCACCGCCGTCATCTCCATCAAGGTGGCAGAACCGCAGTTCGAAGGACAGACCAAGACCAAGCTCGGCAACTCCGAAGTGGCAGGAGCCGTGCAGCAGGCCGTGGGCGAGGCGCTCACCAACTACCTCGAAGAACACCCCAAGGAGGCCAAGCTCATCGTCGACAAGGTCATCCTCGCCGCTACGGCACGCGTAGCAGCCCGCAAGGCACGTGAAAGCGTGCAGCGCAAGTCACCGCTCTCCGGAGGCGGACTGCCTGGCAAGCTCGCCGACTGTTCCGACCGCGACCCCGCCAACTGCGAGATGTTCATCGTCGAGGGTGACTCCGCAGGCGGCAGCGCCAAGCAGGGCCGCAATCGCCATTTCCAAGCCATCCTGCCCATTCGCGGTAAGATCTTCAACGTCGAGCGCGTGATGTGGCACAAGGCCTTCGAGCACGAGGAGGTCAACAACATCATCCAGGCCCTCGGCGTGCGCTACGGTCTGGGCGAGGACTCCAAAGAAGCCAACTACGACAAGCTGCGCTACCACAAGATCGTCATCATGACCGACGCCGATGTCGATGGCTACCACATCGACACCCTCCTGATGACCCTCTTCTACCGCTACATGCCCGAACTCATCCAGAAAGGACACCTCTACATCGCCACGCCGCCCCTCTACCGCTGCAAGAAGGGCAAGATCGAGGAGTACTGCTACAACGACCAGCAGCGCATGCAGTTCCTGCTCAAGTACAACGACGGCCAGGAACAGGGTGTCTATACCCAGCGCTACAAAGGTCTCGGTGAGATGAACCCCGAGCAGCTCTGGGAAACCACCATGAACCCCGAGACACGCCTCCTCAAGCAGGTGACCATCGAGGACGCTGCCGGTGCCGACTACGTCTTCTCCATGCTCATGGGCGAGGATGTAGCCCCACGACGCGAGTTCATCGAGAAGAACGCCAACTACGCCAATATCGACGCGTAAGATACGCTTAACCCCACAACAAGGAGCACATGACCACCTCATGTGCTCCTTTTTTGCATGTTTATGGGCCGAAAATGTGATTGTAAAGTATGGAACTGCTTAAAAGAAAGGCAGATACGTATCTTTTGGATTGGAAAAACAATGCGCTAGAATACGCAAGAATTAAATCCTAAAATATCATTGTTCATTCATCAATCATCTATCGACATGATTTTTCAATGAAGCGATGCGGAATGGTCTTCTTAAGTATTTGTACTCTGATCGCACAGATTCTTTCACGCTGCAATATGATCTGTGGAATCTGTGAGATCTGTGAGACAATTCCCAGTTCCATACGAGACATTTTTTATCGCACACAGATTCCACAGATCTCACAGATCTCTCAAGGATTATGGAGTGTCACTACGTGACAGAAATCTTACAAATTGATTCAAATCTCTCAAATAATATCTCATCAATCATCATTCATCAATCATTAACCATTAACCATTAACCATTAACCATCCCTATCAACTCTGGGAAACGACGATGTCACCATAAATATTCATCAAAAATTTGGGTGATTCAAAGAATCGGTGTATCTTTGCGGCAGAAATGAGAAAGTGACACAGATATGAGCACCTTAACTATGCAAAAAACCATCGCCGACTACTTCAAGACGCAACCCGTCCTGAAGGCTTGGTTGTTTGGCTCTTTTGCCCGTGGCGAGGAGACACCGCTGAGCGATGTGGATTTGTTGGTCCAGTATGACGAGGACGGCATTAGCTTGCTGAAGCATGCTGCCATGATTTGTGATCTGGAAAAACTACTCGACAGAGACGTAGATCTCGTTGAGGATGGCACATTGCGCTCGCGAATAAAAGAATATGTTAACCAAGATAGGAAACTGATTTATGAGAGAGAACGTTAGAGACCGCGAACGTCTGGAACATATCATTGAGGCAATAGACTGCATACTGGATTTTTCAGACTATAAGACAATAGAAGAATCGGCATGACCGCCAAGCTGATTTCACGTTACACGGGCTTGACGGAAGAAGAAATAGAAGAGCTGTAATACGATACGCATCTCATTGCGCTGTGAAGACACGGAATAAGATCATCATAGGTATCTGCGTTGCCTGCCTGGCGGTTGCCGCAGGCATCTGGATGGAGGTGCGGAGGGGTCGGCAGATGCGGGCTGCGGTGGAGCAGGCGTTGGAGCAGAACCGCAACTACGAGACGTTCACCTCCGACACCATCTATCTGTCCCCTCACTCCTCTTCGACAAGCACTCCCTCTCCTTCAGAGGAGGGTCGGGGAGAGGCTATTTCTCTTCGCGACGCTGTCGCCTACTACCGCCATCCCCTCCGCCGCCTCTGGACCTCACCCAACGACCGCCTCCGTGCCGGCTACGCCCTCGGCTGCGTCTATCGCGACCTCCATGAAGCTCCCATCGCCATCATCACCTGGGAGGAGGCGGTCGCTGCAGCAGATACCACCGTTGATGACTGCGACTACGCAACATTGTATAGAGTGTATGGGCAGATGGCAGAGGTATATTTCAGACAATATATGCCAGAAAAAGAATTGGCAGCCCTAGGAAACTATAGTCACTTTGCTTTAATAGCAGGTGATACCTTGAATCACATTAAGGGATTACTCCGAAGAAATTCGGCCTACCTCGCTCTACACGATACAACATCTGTCTTTAACAACATCGAACACGTCCGACATCTTTATCTCAAACGCGGCTTGACGCAAGACGCGGCTCAAGTCTATCCTTCAGCCATCCAAATTGCCATTGATCATGGTGAATACGAAAAGGCAAACTCCATGATGCAGATTTTCGAGAAGGAATCGGGATTGTTTGACAATGATGGAAACATAGCACCGGGATACCAAATATATTACTATAATAAGGGCTCCTATTTCTTAGGAACTCACCAATTGGATTCTGCCGAACACCAATTCTGTCGGCTCCTAAGTTTTGAGCCCAACCTTGTTGATGCTTATCGTGGGCTTCTTTCAGTGTATCTTGAGAAAGTTAACAAAGATTCATTACGTAAATACACCAACCTTTATGAAAATGCATTGGTTCAATACTTAGAAGATAGCCAGATACAAGCCACAAGCCAAGCTGAGGGAATGTATGACTATAGCCGTCAAAAACAGGCGGCCGAAGCGCAAAAGAGAAAAGCAGACAGCCTTGTTGGGGTAAGCATAGTGCTCATTTTGATCTTTGGCATAACTATTTTTATTATAGTCAGAAGATATAGAAGAACTCGTGAGCAAGAAAGACATAAACAAGTACAACTACGTGCTCAGTATAGTGATGCTATCCAGAAATTAGCTACAGTAAAGCGGGAGATAAGCCTCCTGCAACGTTCCTCATCTAAAAACGACAAGGTCATTGAAGCGCTGAAAAAAGAAAAAGAAGAACAGGCGCTTCAGTTTGAGGCTCAAATCGAACACCTGAAATCAGCATTGACATCATACAAAGAGTCACAAGCTGACGAAGAAATGAAATCCTCTATATTGGGTCATTTCCATACCATTGCAAAACCTCACTTCGAAAAAGATGGGCAAGGACGTTCGATAAGGATAGGTGCAAGGCAAGCGTCGGAAGCGGAATGGGATCAGTTGTTAGACATGACGCGAATCTGCTACCCAAGATTCTATGCCTTCATAATGGGCTTTTCACTATCAGACCTCAGGCTTCAAGTCTGTCTTCTCTCCCGTTATGGTTTTGACAACAAAGATATCCTCACATTGGCGAACTCGAGTTCAAGGTCTGTAACCAATGCCCGAATAGCTTTAGCTAAAATGTTATTCGGGCTCAATAGCGCAAAAGAGTTGGACAGCCATTTGAGGGATCTATAGTCCTCTTTTTGTCCAAACGGGTCAATATTTTACGCTAAGTGTATTTTCGGTGTGTTTTTTACAAATTACATTTAGTATCTTGAACATCAGAGCTTTGTTAACGCAGTTTTTTATGGATAGTGTATTGAAGATATGCATATTTCCAAATCAAAGCTTGTAATAATGCTATAGTTTATCGTATCTTTGCAGCGTCTAATCAATAATAAACGCTACAATGAAACGTAAAATTATTCTCTTTGTTGCAGCACTATTTGCTGCATCTGCAATGAACGCCGACCCTTCAGGCATTATTGTACCGCTCACAAAAGTCGTTAAGACCACTCCAAACGATGGTGGCCTTCAACGTTCTCCCATCCTCGTACCCGTCCTATATATAGACGGTTACACGCTGACGGCGGGTGACAACACCCTCGGTTCCACCATTCGCCTTTTAGATGCTAACGACAATGTGGTGTTCTCCACATACGTATCTATAGAAGGTGACATCGAGCTGCCCGCAACGCTCAGCGGTACCTACACTATTGAGGTTGTCTTCGACAACGTCACCTTCGTAGGAGAGATCGAGCTCTAAATGCAATTTTCGCCCATTTCATCGGCCTTTTTCTCCGATGAAATGGGCGGAATTTCACTTATCTACTAATTTTAAACTATCAAGAAAATGAAAAGGACAATTCTTTTTTCCATCATAATGATGGTATCGTTCTATGTGCATGCACAATTGGAAGTAGATTCAACTGGGGAGGTATATACCGCAGGCAAATTGAACGTTACAGGTGGCATAAAAATTCAGAACCTCTCAGGAAACCAAAATTTGCGCCTCTATAAAAGTCACTATGCTGGCTCCTCCAAGAACTATAATATCATAGCTGAATCACACTCTAAAAGTTCATATAACTATAATATCTATGCTCTCATATCCGACTCTTTAGAGTCGGACTCCAATAACAAATTCTATGGTCTCTATTCATCTGTGACAGGAACGAGATCTCCCTACAGCTATGGCGTTTTTGGAAAAGTGGGTTGGAAGGGCATCGGAGTATTTGGCACTAATGGAAATAGTTTACCGTCTATTTCCCAGTCATACGCCGGTTATTTCAGCGGCCCCACGCATGTACAGGGCGACCTCACAGTAAGCGGGAACATCAGCGGCGTTCTTCTAAATAGCCCAGCTAATGCATCTCCGAACTCATCATCGACAAATGCAATGCCATTTCCCGAAAGGGCCGCATTACCGAATAAGCTTCATAATTTAACAGCGCATACTTTCTATATAGATGCTCCCCAACGAACTAGTCATGCAGAGGAAGCAGCACAAACCCCTTCAACAACATTGACTGAGGATGAAGACGTTCCCGAAGATGATATGGTAGTGGGATTGCCAGAACCAACAGCCATAGAAAGACAGATCTATGCCAAACAGCACTATGGATTTGATGCCGATCAGCTTGAAGGAGTGTTCCCAGACCTCGTATATGAAAACGAGGACGGGAGCAAGAGCATCAACTATGTGGAGATGGTGCCGATATTAGTGCAGGCCATCAATGAGTTGAAAAGTGAGTTAGATGAGTTAAAAGGTAATGGCGCTGCTAAAAAGGGCCTGACAAGAGCCGCAAGTGCCGATGAAATGGGCGATAACTTAGTGATGTTGTCTCTTGGTCAGAACAAGCCCAATCCCTTCGGCACAACAACCAGCATAGAAGTTAGCATCCCTGAATCTGTTCAGAAAGCTTTCATCTATGTCTATGACTTGCAGGGCAAGAAGGTAGAACAGGTGGACATTACTGCCCGTGGCAAGCAAACCGTCCAGCTCAACGCCGCCACGCTTAGTGATGGTATGTATCTCTACAGCCTCATCGCTGACGGCAAGGTGGTTGAAACGAGAAGAATGATTGTGGAAAAGTAAGGAGGAATGAGCTATGAAACATTTCCAATTTTCATTATTACTATTTTTTTGTATTGCAACTCATGTTGCAGGACAGAGACATAAGACGATAGAACTAACCTTTCTGCCTACTGATTTCATTGTCAGTGAGCGAGATGGCCTTTTATCAATAGACTCATATCGACACGCCATTCATTTTGATAGTGATGTTTCCGAACCCGCCTTGCCTCTCGTACTGATTCATGTTCTGATAGATAGTGATGAGGAATATGTCAACGTAGATGCGACATACCATGATGTTCCATATTCTAAGGGCGTGCAAGTTCGATGCAATCCCACTTATGTGCCTCGGAATATGATTTCGCAGAGACTATCTCATATTACTCCGCCAGAATATAGTAAGAATATCTATCCTTCAGAGTTCGTCAGATACACAGGTACACATCATGTGGACGGCTATACTTATATTTCTTTCTTTGTCAGTCCCTTCTTTTTTCTGACTCAAGATAAAGAACTGCTGTTACATGAGAAGGTGGTTCTGGATATCAAGTTGAAACAAGAACCAACAACCAAAGCAAAAGTAGGACGAGCCATGCGCAATGCCATCAAAAGTATCGTAATCAATAAAGACGAGATGGCGACTTTGTATCCTGAGCCGAAACGGGAAAGGACGCGAACAGGCTTAACTGCAAATAGTGATTTTGATTATCTTATCATTACAAGAGATTCTCTCAGAGATGCTTTTCAGAAGTTAGCTGACTGGAAGACAAGGAAGGGAGTACCAACAAGGGTTGTCACGATAGAACAGATAGACACCATTCCCGCTTATTGGCAAGAAGATTTTTATGGTCAGATACATACGCAACTGGGAATTAAACGTGCCATAAAAGATTACTATGACAACTACAATATAAAATATGTGTTATTAGGAGGAGATAATGATATAATTCCATCGGAGCAGTGTCATTTACAGTATAAAAACTTCACCTCATCTATTACTCAAGTCACTTCAGACTTGTATTTTGCTTGTCTCAATGATCCGATCGACTGGGATTTCTATCATCATAATAATATCAGCGCAGAAGATGGTGATAGAATTGATTGTCATCCTTCATTACCCGTCTCTAGGTTATCTGTGTGTTCTTTCGCTGATGCTATTATACAAGTTAATAGAATAATTGAGTATGAAAGAGATCCCCAAATGGATATCTGGAAAGACAGTGTTTTGCTTGCTGGTTGTGCCTATGATTCAAATTGGATATATTTTGATAGAAGTGATGTTGAATATAAAGGTCGGCAATTCCTATCCCCTGCCATAAATTCTTATGAAGCAGACGGATGCTTTCATTTCTATGATACTGGAACAGATCATCCGTGCAATGCTTCATATGATGTTACCCATTCACATTTCAAGGAACAATTTGAGAAAGGTTACTCTTTTGTACAGTTTGATGGCCATGGAGGTAAAACGAGTTACGTATTAGAAAATGGCGATTCTTTATGCGTGCAAGATGTGTCTACTTTTGTTAATCCTCGTCATACCATTATTTTTACTTCTGCTTGCAAAACAAACTATTTTGAGGAAGACTGCTTAAGTGAAGCGTTTATGAGAAACCCCTATAGTGGTGTCATTGCTTATTGGGGAGGATCTGATAGAGTTGTAGTTGAAGAGGATCTTTGGTATAATCAGAGTACGCCATCAGTATTTGATCACATGAACTTAGAAATATATGAGGATTTATTCACAGATGCTGACAATCATCTAGGTGATGCGATAAATGTGACAAGGCTTAATCATTACACTTTTGCCAATGCAACTGATCCTTATAATTATATTGAGCGAGACATTCTGATAAATACTAATCTATTGGGAGACCCGGAGATGCCCATATATACTAAAGATCCTATGGAATTTGACGGATTGGATATAGCCTTCATGAACAATGGTCAGTTACATTTTGGTTTTGCAAGTCAGAACCAAGATTTTAGTTATTTCGACATTTGTGTCATGAGCATTGATGACAATGGAGAAAGTCTCTACGAAATATTCGAAGATATTGACGGTAATGGCGTAACCTTGAATCTCCCAGTAGGGCATGATTATAGTATCTGTGCTACACAGCCTAGATTTAAACCCTATATTCTTAATGTATATCGTAGTGGGTATGTGCAAAATGACACCATTGCCAACGAATCAATTGTTTGGTCAGATCAAGCAATGATTGGACGAGACGTCACAACGACAAAGCCACAAGGTCCTGTCGTTGTAGAAAAAGATCAGATGACAATCAAGGCTCCGCAAGGAGTAACCATTAAGAACAACTTTACCCTTAAAAAAGGTGCGACTTTGGTAATTGATCCAACCATCCAATACATATGGCACGATCCCGAAGAACAATAAATGATAAAGAACAAGAGATTTCATCAACTTTTTTTTGTAACAATAAATAAATGATTTATCTTTGCAGCGTCAATCAAAACAACAATAAAACTATGAAACGTATTAGTATTCTTTCCATAATGTTCCTGCTCGCCGCCATGGGAGCCTGGGCACAGGATGAGACTCAGTATCGAACTATTGATACGACGCTTGTATTTAGCGAAAGCGATTTCATTGTTGGAACACATTCTCGTACTGGGAACCAATCTATTGGTCGTGCGAATCAAGAAGACACAGAATGGAACAGACCAAAAGAAGAAATGGCAAGTGTTCCTTGGCGTGTAGTGAAAATCTTTGTAGCAAGAGATGAGTCTCTCGTTGACATCAACTGCGAAGCAGAAGATGAAACTCTTTACATAGAAAACCTTAATTTAAGGCAACAAAACGGCGAAAGCTTGAATGAAGATTTTCCCAAGAATCGTGTTTATGGCCAAGGCTTTACTAGCGCGGTCAATGCCGAACATACCGGATTTCTGTACTTCTATCAGTTCCTCGTCTCACCGTTTCGCTACGACAGCCAGAATAATAACTTCTATCTCTACAAGAAGGTCCATCTGATGGTGCGTGTCAAAAAGAATGCACCAACTAAATTAACTATTCCCGGAACCGTCAAAGATCAGGATGGACAACCGCTTCCGAATGCCACCCTGACGTTTGCAGGAACGGAGTATGACGTCAAAGAGAGCGGAGAATTTCAAATGGTCTTCAGCCTGCCTACTTACACAGACGGCTGGCCTGTTCAAGTGTCTGGCAAATTAGAAGTGAAGGAGGAAGGCTATACATCGTATGAGGGCCAAGCGTCATTCGACGAAGAATGGACCTATTATGGTGGGTCATTGGTTATTGTGCTCAATAATAAGATTCATTACAAGGCAGGCAAACGCTATACGCTAATCCTTCCCGAGGATCCTGATGCCTCACTCGGACGATATTTCCGTCTCGACCGGGTAGAAGATAATAAGATTGTCTTTGAGCGAGAGTCATCACCAGAGGCCAATACCCCTTACGTGTTTTTCCCCGATCATGATGTAACCATCAGTCTCGAAGGGATGGATTTTACGCAGGAACCAGGTTGTACTATTGTCAATGATAATCCAAACCCAAGTCCAACAGATATGGATTCACGGGTTTTCCTTGAAGGCTCATACGCCTCAGGATCTAACAGTAAATATTTCTTTGCTCCATCTTACATAAGGATGAGAGAGATTGGGGAAAATAATGGCAGTTATATATTAAATGCGATGCGTGCCACGATGTATTACTACTGGAACAAATTCAGCGGTACCCCCGAACTTGTCTTCCATGACCCAGACAATGAAGCTACCGCCATTCATAACTTCCCGACCACCATCAATCATCAATCGCCCAATCATCAATGGTACGATCTCTCCGGTCGCCGCGTTGACGGTGGATCATTATCTCGCGGCATCTATATCCGTGACGGCAAGAAGGTTGTGGTGAAGTGATGGATGATGTATGATGGAAGATGGAAGATGGATGATGGAAGATGGATGATGGAAGATGGAAGACATATAACAAATAGATAAACTCTTTTACCTGAACAAAACGACAATGTCACCATAAATATTCATCAAAAATTTGGGTGATTCAAAGAATCGGAGTATCTTTGCGCCCGAAGAGCATCGACAGCTTTCTTTGCAGCCCTATCGAAATCGCAATTTAACAGGCTAAACTCGCAGGAAAGGATGTCTGCCGGCTCACGCATGCCATATCGGAAGCGTGGGCTTTTTGGCGTAACATCTGCGAGTGGGAATTGCGACCCCGATAGGGCTGGTGTTATCTCCATTATAACAAGTCCACGCTCTCCGTTTTTTCTTTCTCACGCCTCATGGCGTATAAGTCCTTTGATGAAGAAAAAAACAGGAAAAACACTTTGCTGATATCTGAAGCTGACGTCGTTGACGTCACCTTTCGTGATCTCCTTGTCGATAGCATTTAAGAGCGAGCTCTTATGCTCTCTCCAAGAACCTCACTTGTGCCAGAACGATGTTCTGTCACTCAGACATCAGCAAAGCAAAAACACCGTTCCGCTACGCTCCACTAAAAAAGGCCAATCCTCGAGAGATTAAATTCTCAACACAGAGGTGTAGAGTTCTCCACTATCGGACATGTTTTTTCATCAATCAAAGGACTCCCGGAACTATAATCATTCAATTGTAAATAAAGATGAAAGATCATCATAGCGAGAACGAGCTCGCATTATTGAACCGTCTGCTGGAAATGCTGCACCAGACAGACTACAAGGTTCTTGGCAGCATCGAGATCAATATCTACAAGCCTGGAAGCCAGCATGTGGATACCATTCAGACACAATACATCACAACCTCATCCCCTACCCCCTCTCCCGTGGGTGAGGGGGAAGTCGGCAAACCGACGGAGGAAGGGGAGCTGCGAGAGGGGGAGGGAGGAGAAGAGGACCTGTTGCCGGAGGTGCTCCGCACGGAGGCGGCGATGGCGCTGTGGGAGAAGGTGCGGGAGGCAGGGTTTGTGGATGAGGACTACCAGCCGCTGCTCTCGCGCAGCCAGTCGGCCATGCTGGCTGATGCCATGGCCGAGCGGCTGGACATCAAGGAGAAGTGGAAGGTGTTCGAGGCGCTGTGGCAGCGCAGGAATATGTACAAAGACTATTACCAGGCGCTTGGACAGAAGCAGTCGCTGAAGTTCCAGGACCGTTTGAAAGGGATCCTCATATCATAAATTCCGGTTTCGGCTGAGGACAGGCGACTAAATATAACTCACACAGATTACACGGATTGCACAGATTTTTCAAGCAGCAACATGATCTGGAATCTGAGAGATCTGTGTGACATTTCAAACAACTTTGCAAGAACACTTTTTATCGCACACAGATTACACGGATTGCACAGATTTTTTTCAAGCAGCAACAAGATCTGTGGAATCTGAGAGATCTGTGTGACATTTCAAACAACTTTGCAAGAACACTTTTTATCGCACCAGCGAGAGAGGTGGTTCTGCAGGAACGATGGATGTGAGGGTTGAGCATCGGGGAGCTTGCTCACCAGGGCTAAGACCCTCACAGACATCAAGGCACGCAGTGCCCACCTCTTCAACTGGTGTTTTTTATGTTTTTGTCACCCTTCGATAGGTATATCCCCGGTATATATCCTTGGTATATATCCCTGGTATATCGTAGGTTATTTTGAGAATTGTTTGTACCTTTGCGCCCGAGCTTTTGGCCAAAGCGTGAAACTTAAAACTTGAAATTTTAAACATGAAACATGGACCTATGAATCGGACATTTGACTTGGTGTGTCGGTCGGTGGCGGATCATGCCCTGATCGACGAAGAGAAGCAGCTGTCTGGCAGCTGTACGTATCTGCCAGTTCCAGCACTCAGTCAACAGCAGAGCCTGACCTTTTCGACCAAATCGCCGCCGACTAGGGCGTTAGCCCCTCCCCTTGGCCCCCTATATAAGGGGGGCCCTAGGGGGGGGCTATGGCCCTAACCTTTGACGAGAGCAAACCTGCTCTTGCACACAAATGAATTGTTCTGAAACAAAAACAGGAAAAACCCCGCTTGTGATGGCTGAGCTCTTTGAGCTATCGTTCTGCACTTCCGGTCTTGCGCCTAAGAGCAAGCTCTTGCGCAGCCCAAAAGTACAGTACGGTTTCATCCTGAAACGCAGCCATCACAGCGGCAAAAACACCGTTTCGCTACGCTTCACTGAAAAAGCTGCGCACAGCAATCAAAACATAAACATCGTATTGGTTGAGGTATCCAGATAGTAATGTTCACATTGATCATGAGCAGGAGCAAAGTTAATGAGTATGCCTATCGGGACTTTTGTCAGACGCATATAGTTCCACAACTGTTGGCGCTGGACCGCCCCCATAGGAAGAGTTTTTCAGCGCGAAGCGCGGTGTTTTTGCCGCTGTGATGGCTGGGTTTCAGACCGTCGTCTGAAACTGGTGCGATGGCGGAGTGACCGTAAAAGCTCGCTTTTAAACGGGCATCGCCGTCCATCACACCAAATCAGGCGTCGCAGACGACAGATTCAGCCATCACAAGCGGAGTTTTTTATGTTTTTGTCTAAATCAACCTATAAATGCAGATTGGTATGAAAATGAGTGAGTTGGTGGAAAGGACGTCGCTGAGGGCGACGGGAAGGAGGATAGGCCTGGACGTCAGGGTGGTCGAGGGGCGGGTGGAGTGCAGGGCCCTCGACCCTGATGACGAGCGCTATTCTGTTGACTTCCTGCTGCCTTCGCTGCGCATGGTGGAGGCGTGTCGGGCTGATGCCTTCGACTTCTTCCAGCCTTTCATCGATGGCGGCAAGCTGACCGCCGCGCAGATGCAGCACGCTGCCGAGCGCTACCGTCTGAGTAAGACGAAGAGCGGACGGCCTATGTTCTGGATGATCGACGACATGATGGATCCGTTGGATGCGCGCATCGGCGAAGCCTGGATATCACAGATGCTGAAGAAGCGTGAGCCTCTGCTGCGGTGCTGGCATCCCCAGCACTGCCTCTTCGGGCTGCACCTGCTGATGGATGAGAGCAGGTCGGTAAGCATCGTGGAACGCGAGGAGGCGGCCGTGGTGCTGAGCGAGCTGTTTCCTGAGAGCATCTGGATGGCGTATGTGTCGTTGGCGCTGCTGAGCGTCGAGATGTTTGCACCGCTGGTGGGCCGCACGGTCACCATCTTCCCTTGCACTGACCTGTGCATGATGAACATCAGCTTCTTCGAAGACTTCGCGGCGGATGTGCGCCGCCACTATCCTGCCATCCGCCTCAGCGTGGACACCACGCTCGAGGAGTATGCCACGGAGGAGCAGAAAGGCCGCCACATCGACCTCCTCGATTTTCTCATAGAGAATTAAACCTCATTCAAGTTTCGCATATGCTCAACTTATAAGGTTATGAGGTTATAAGGTTATGAGGTTATAAGGTTATGAGGTTGTGTGGTTGTGAGGTTGTGAGGTTGTGAGGTTATGAGGTTGTGAGGTGAAATATGTTTCTTCTGTCTATATGATAGCTGTTCTCACCTAAAAACCTATAAGCGAAGCGACCTAATAACCTGAAAACCTAACGAAACTGAGCCCAGCGAAAGTTGAGTAAACCTCAATTAAACACGGATCATCGCATCCAAGAAACAATCTTCTAAAATTAAAATTTACAATGGAAAAGGAACAGACAGGAAATAAAGATGACTTAATACAGATTAGGTGCACATGATTTAACAAATCAGAATCATGATCGAAAATCAATCCCGTCGAGTCTATCGCCATTTCAGCAAGGACTTCAAATTATCAGTTATAAAAGAGTATTATGTCTCGGGTTCCAGCTACTATTCCCTTCATAAGAAATACGGTTTGAGCGATGGCAGCATAAAAAGATGGTTAAAGGAGTATCCGCTATCAGAAATTTCCGTATCTTTGTCCCCGGAAACCATTAATCGTTTGGAATCAATGTCAAAGAAAGAATCGGTGACTCCCGTTTCCAGCAGCCTGGAAGCCCGTATTGCAGAGCTCGAGTCTGAGAATCGCCGTCTTAAGGAAAGGACTCGTGGTCTTCAGGCAGCGCTGGAATATTCCGAATTGCGTGTGGAAGCGTTCTCTCGCGCCATCAAGTACTATGACGAGCAGGAGGGCGTAGACATATTAAAAAAAGCTGGTACCCGACAGCAGTAAGCCTCCGCAAGGACCT
>Ga0310697_10003008_pt1 | contig 17341 bp, 8 predicted proteins | sample 172DNAGHGlowgp2_FD_203883 | JGI IMG/M metagenome (GOLD analysis project Ga0310697, IMG submission 203883) | Sheep rumen microbial communities from Palmerston North, Manawatu-Wanganui, New Zealand - 1728 DNA GHGlow gp2 (v2) (version 2) | ecosystem: Host-associated > Mammals > Digestive system >... | reverse complement strand
TTTTAAAAATTATTTATATAATAGATATTTTTAAGAAATAAAAGTTAATTATTTTAAATATATAAAAAAAAGAATAGAGCCTATAAGCCTATTCTTTTTTTATATATTTAAACAATATAATTAATAAAATATATAAGGATGGTGAAATTTATTGAGAATTCCAAAAGTAATAACTAGTAAAAATAATTATGATGAAATTTTAAAAGATACTATTAGATTAGAATTATCACCAATTCCTTTTCATATTCCAGATTTTCAAGATGATGAAAAAGAATTTATTAAACTTATTAAGAAAATAGAAAAACTTGTAAGAAATTCTTATGAATATAAGAATTATATTAATTTTTTAAAAGAAGAAATTGATATGAATAGTTGTTCTTTTTTTAATAATTTAACAAGAGAAGATATTTCTATTGAGATACATCATGCTCCATTAACATTATTTGAAATTACATCTATTGTTTTTCAAAAACAATTAGAAGAATATGGTGAAGATGGTTTAGATATGTTTAAAGTTGCTGAAGAAGTTACTAAATTACATTATAAAGGAATGGTTGGTTTAATCCCATTATCAGAAACTGTTCATCAACTTGTTCATAGAGGAGATGTTTTTATTCCAATAGATTGTGTATATGGAAAGGTTTATAGTTTTTATAAAAAATATGAGAAATATTTTAAAGAAGAGCAAAAAAATTTATTAAAAAATCATATATCTGCTTCTAAACAAATAGATAAAGAATGTTATAAACCATCTGTTTTAGAAAGAAAGTATACTTTTGTTGAAATGGATGGTCTTAATCTTCCTAAAAAAATAAATTCTATTAAAGAAGAACTTAAAATTTCTTAATAAAAGAAAGGATGAATAAAATGTTTTTTAATGAAGATACTCCAATTACTGAAGTTTTGACTGAACCTAAAGAACAGGAAGTTGCTACGCATGATATCGATGAAATTTCTCCTCTTGAATGTGGTGGACAACCTTGCCCTGAATGTGAAAAAGAGGATGTTGATTTAGATTTCGATGAAATTTCTCCTCTTAATCAGACTACTCCTGATGATAATGAGCGTTCTGATGAATATCAAGATGAATTAATCAATACTGAGGATGTTGATTTAGATTTCGATGAAATTTCTCCTCTTAATCAGACTACTCAAAAAGATAGTGAACGTACTGAACCTCAAGATGAATTAATCAACATTGAAGATGTTGATTTAGATTTCGATGAAATTTCTCCTCTTAATCAGACTACTCCTGATGATAATGAGCGTTCTGATGAATATCAAGATTTAGAAACTATTAAACCTATTTCTTTAGGAGAAAGTTCAGTTAAAATTTTCCCAAGAAGTTCAAGAAATATTATTTTAGAATCTGATTTTAATGCTGTATGTAATTATTACAATAATTCTCTTTCTGAAGAAGTTGTTCTTAGTATAATTGCTGAAGCACATAATATTTCTAAGGATTCTTTATTTGTTCTTGTTGAAAACCAGCCTGTTAATGTTAAAAATAAGCTTGCTCCTAAAAAGTCTAATAACAAGAAGACTGGTATTGATAAGATGATTGAAGCTTTGAGACAGAAGAAAGCTAAAATGACTCCTGAACAATGGAAGAGTTCTGGTAATGCAGATAAATTAAAGAGACTTTTAGCTCAGAGAACTCTTAAAACTACGAACTAATTTTTTTTATAAAAAGCTGGATGACAGATTTTTTGTCATCCAGCTTATAATTTAACATTTATATAAGACTTTTTAAAAGAAAGGAGGTTACTTTAGTAATGGCTAAGAAAAAATCTTCTAAAGATATACAAAATATAAAGCTTAAAAATAATTACTTTAAGAATTTAGGTAAATCTATATCTTATGCTTTAGGTGATGCTATTAAAGAACAATTACCTGAAAGTACTGAAAAAGCCAAAGCTGCTGTTAATAGTACTAATTATGTTAAAGATAACTTTAAAGGTATAAATCAGAGTTTAAAATCTATTGATAGCAGAATGAAGGCTACTCAAGGTTATAAAGATGCATCAGAAGCTATGAAAAATGTTAAATCAGCATTAAAAACTGGTAAATTTTATGATAAAGATAAAGTAAATCAGGCTATTGAACAAGCTTTTGATGAGTTTAATGATGATAGTGATATTTTTGGTAGTAATGATGATATTGATTTTTCTGATGATAGTGATGATATCTTTTCAGAATCTTCTGATGACGGTGGTTTTGATGTAGCTAATTTTGGTTCAAAAAATAAAAAACCTAGTTCTGTTAAAGTAAATGATAATAGAAAAGCTTTAAAAGTTCAAAATTTCTATGGAAATAATAATGGTTCTTTATCAGTTTCTTTAGCAAAAATCGGTATGGATAATGATAATAGAAATACTAATGTTATTTCTAATTTATTTATGAAACATACCGAAACTATGTCTGGTACTTTAGATACTATAAATGAAAATATTAGTTCATTAGTTACATATAGTAATGATACTTTAAATCCATTTATAGAAAAAACCACACAATATTATGAAGATAGTATTAATTCATTAAAAGGAATTAATGAAACTATTTCTCAAACTTTTGATTTAATAAAGACTGTTTATAGTAAAGAAGAAGAAACCTCATCAAGCGAAAGTACCTATGACTTAGCAATGAGAGGGGATTTAAAGTCTGTTATTAAAAGAAATTTATTAGATGCATTAGATGAAGCTGGTTTGGGCATGTTAAATAAAGATACTCTTGAAATGATGAAAGATACTGGTGATTTAAAGTCTATTATTGGAAATCCATTAGGAACTTTAATGAAGTTTGGTTTTTCTGCATTAATTGGAGAAAATAATAAGTATAAACTTAATATGATTGATAGTTTAGCAGGAAATCTCCCTAAAATCTTCAATGAAAGAATGCTTAATTGGAAACATAATTCAAAAAGTGGTCTTTTAGGATTTTTAGGACGAATTCTTGGTGCAGAAAGAGAAACTGAAACTAGTTTAAAGCTTGAAAAGAGTAAAGCTGAATTAACGAAAGCTCAACCTTTTAATTATCAAGATCATATATTTCTTACTAAAGTAATACCAACCTATTTAAGCGAAATTTCCAGAAATACTTCTGATTTAAATAAACATTTTAAAATTAATCCTAGTGAACTTTCAGTTTATAATTCTTCTAAAGGAGAATTCCAATCTGAAAAGAAGATTAAACAAAATCTTCAAAAAAATATTGCTGATTCGTTTTCTAGTGATTCTTCTTCTATTACTAATACTATTCTTGGTTTAATGGAAAGTACAGCAGAACAAGCTGGTAAAAAACTTTCTAAAGATGATATAAAGAGTAGATCAGATGCTATAAATCGTTTCCTTCAAGTTATGGTTGAAGGAAATGGTACTTTAAATAAATATGCATTTGAAAACGATAGTGATTTTGGAGAAGTTAGAAAGAAACTTTCAGAGTCTTTTAAGGGTAACGATGAAGTTTTAGCTGATATCTGGGCAGTTATTGAAGGCTTGCAAGCAACAAATGGCAAAAGATATCAAAGAATGGATCGTTCATTTAAAGATTTATCTGCATCATATGGTAATACTGGAAGTATTATAAGAGATGAATTAGAATATTCTGGTATAGGTTCAGTTCTTACTAGTGAAGATGCTATCAAAAAATTTAGATCTAATGTATTCAAACTTCCTACTAAAAAATTAAAATCAATTACTTCTACTAAGGGTAATAATTCTGCATTTAGTGATGCATTATATGATTTAAATTTTGAAGATCAAAATGGATCATTAGATATTGAAATTATAAATAAAATTAGAAATGAAATAAAAGAATCTGAACAAAAATTAGCATATTTTGCAAGTAATGGTATTTCTAAAAATAGTAAAGAATATACTGATGAAGTTAAAAAACTTAATAGATTAAAAATTGAATTAGTTAAAGTACAAAAGGGATCTAAGAGATCTTCTAATAGTTTCTTAGGTGGTTTTCTTGATGATACTTATTCATTTTTAGATAGAGTATTAAATGGTTATAAAACCACTTCTGTTGAAAGTAGCAGTGAATATGAAAGTCGTCATTTATCTAAAAGTAAAAAAGATGTTCCATATACTTCTACTACAACTGATAAATTAAATAGAGAAAAAGCTAAATTACATGAAGAACAGAAAAAAGCTTTAATGACTAGATCTGAGTTAAGAGAATATGAATCAAGAAGAACTCAGGAGCAAAATAATGCTGAAGAAAGAAGAACTGCTGAAAGCAATCTTCCAGCTTATATTAAATCATTAGATGAATATTTTGAAAGATTAAAAGAATTAAAAGATGAAAAAGAAACTTTAGAACAAGAAAATCCTAAAAATCCTCGTATTAAAGAAATTAATAAAGATATTAAATCTATTGAAGGTTATATAAAAAGATATAAAAATACTGTTTTTAGATATACTAAATTATTAGGTACTGAAGTTGATTCTAAGTATCTTCCAAATTCAGATGATTCTTCTATTATTACTGCTGCTAATGGTGGTTCTTTTAAATTAAAAAATAGAAAGAGTAATATTCTTGCGTCAACTGATCCAATTATAGTTGGTGAAGGAAAAGGACGCAGACTTAATAAAGATAGTGAAGTAGTCCAAGGAGTCCAAGGAAAAGACGGTACTATGCGTGTAAATGTCTTTTCACCGAAATCCGATGTTACTAAAAATTTAGTAAAAAGAGCTAATAGAGATAATTATCTTAAAATGGCTGATGGTGGTTCTGTTGAAGCTACTACTGAAGAAATAAATTCTTTTAAAGAAAATTCGAAAGATAGTTCAGAAACCAAAAATATTAAGAAAATTGGTAAAATGCTTAATACAGCGGTTGTTAAACCGTTAAGAGGACTTTTTGGAACTATTAAAGAAAAAGGTAAAGAATTGTGGGACAAGGTTAAAAATTCTGATTTTTATAAAAAATATTTAGAGAAATATGTTGATAAAGCTAAAGGTAAATATAAAGATACCTTTAAAGGTGAAGATGGCGTATTCTCTAAAATGAGTAATAAAATACAGAATGGTATTGCTAAAATATTTAATTTAGAGGATAATTCAAGAGATGATGGAAAAGATCAAACTATATTTGGTACTATAAAAAATGTCATTTCAAGAAAATTTATTCCAAAAATAGATGAAATAAGCAATACTTTATTTGGTAAAGAAAAGGGAGATAAAGGTAAAAATCTTTTATCTAAATTTTCCAAGGGTATGAAAGCTGAATTTAAAGGTAAAGGAAAAGATATCCTTTCTGATTCAGGTTTAGGACTCCTTGCTGGTTTATTCCTTCCTGGTGGGCCAATAGTAGGTGGTATTGTTGGTGCAGGAGTTGGTTTAGTTAAAAATTCACAAACATTACAGAATGTTTTATTTGGTGATAATATTGGAGAAAAGAATGGTCTCCAAAAATTTGCATCAAATATAAGAGATAAATTTAAGAAAAAATTCCCAGATTTAAAATTTGAAGTTGGTGCAGGTTTATTAGGCACTTTATTCCTTCCTGGTGGGCCAATAGTTGCTGGTATAACTGGTGGATTACTTGGTCATTATGGTAAGAAAAATAAAGATAAAATCTTTGATAAAATACCTAAATTAATAAAAGGTGTAGAAAAAGAAATATTCGGAGATTTTAAGAGAGATAAAGATAATAAACGAACTGGTAGAATGGGTATTATACCGAGAGTAATAAAAAATGTTGAAAATAGCGTTGCAATACCATTTGCTAAATGGAGTCTCGGTGCAGTAAATAAAGTAGCTAAATTACTTGATACTAATTTCTTAAAACCATTTAAAAAAGCTGGTTATTGGTTTAAAGCATTAAGACAATATGGAAAACAAAAATTAACTAGCATATTTAAAAAATCTAAATTAGGGGAAAAAGTAGCACAATTTACAAACGCAATTGGTAGTTTTGTAAAAGGTTTAACTAAAACTGTTAGCACAGCCGCTAAATCTTTATTATTAAAAATTCCAAAAATGTTATTTGGCGGAATTAAACGTTTATTAATTGGTAAGAAAGTTAAAGACGCTAATGGTAATGATGAATGGCGTGGTGGCTTATTTAGTGGTGCTGCTAGAAGAGGTTCAAAACTTAAACAGTCTGTAAAATCTAAATTAGCTGAAGCTGGTGTTTGGAATGATGAAGAATATGATAAAATTGATAAAAAGTCTTCTTTCTTCCAAGATGTTGTACATAAAGCAACTGATCCTGCTTCTGAATATTTGGATAAGAGACAAGAAAATATAAAAGAAGATTTAGATTATGATAAAAATCAAACAAAGAAACGACTTGAAGTTAAAAAAGATCATGCTAAAAAGTTAAACGAATTAGAAAAAGAACGTAAAAAGAGACTTGAAGAAGATCTTAAAGAAAGAAAAGAAGCTGTTAGACAACAAGCAAGAGAAGAAGCTATTAGAAGACAAAAAGAAAATTTGATGAAAAATAAAAACTTATCAGAAGAAGAAGCTGATAAGAAGATTAATGGTTTCTTTGGTAAGGCTGAAATAGAAAAACTAACTGAAAAGATATATACTTCTGCAATTAAAAATGATAAAGAATATCAAGATAAATATAAAGGAATTAATGATGAATTTAATTCTTTAGCTAAAGAACTTAGCGATAATACTGAACGACTTCTTAGTGAAATTGATAATCCTGCAGTAAAAGTACAGAATGAAACTAATGAAAAAATTGGTGAACAGACTTCTATTCTTGAAAAAATATTAAAATCTGTTGATACTATAATTTCTAAATATGGTTCTGATACGTTTAATGCTGGTGCTAATAATCTTGTACCAGTTAATACTCCCCCTGTTAAAGAACTTCCTGTAGCTACTGCTGCTACTGGTGGAGTATTTACTAATGGTAAAAAGAAAAAAGAAAAAATAGTTAGTTCTACTGAAGATGTTATTGTTGGTGATAGACGTGATGGTAGACCAACTGCTGTTGAAGAAGTTGCTAAAGCAAGTGTTACAGAAAGTGGTAGACCTGTTCTTACTGTTCATCCCAATAAATCTAAACATACTCAGCGTGCTTTAAGAAAAAATAGATTAAAACGTTTTGCTGATGGTGGTGCTGTTGCCGGTAGTTTACCCGATAGTGATGGTGATGGTATACCTGAAGTTGAATTAAATGCAGATGGTATTTTAGGTTCCACTGATAAAACAGATGATGGTAAAATTGGTGAAACTAAAGAAGAACAAGATGCAAAAGCAAAAGAAAAAGCGGAATTTGAAGCTAGACAAAAAACTGCTAGTGATGTTACTGCTATTAAAGAAGTACTTACTTCTGGTGGTAAAGAACAAAAAACTGGTGGTAATTTCTTTGATTTCCTTGGAAATATGTTTAAACCATTAAAACAGCTATTTGGTTTAATAGGTTCTGGCTTTAAAGCTGTATCTTCTTTCTTTAGTAATACTAAAATAGGAAAGAAAGTTACTGGTATTGCTAAAAAATTATGGAATGGATATTCAGAAAAAGATGCAGAAAAAATTGCTAAAGAAGCAAGATTAGTTGCTTTGAATGATGAAAATCTTAAAGGTGACCCTGTATTAATTAATCAGGAAGCTTTAAGATTACAGCATCAGATGCTTGAAGAAAATTATGGAAAAAAAGGTCTTAAGCAAATAATTAAAAAACCAAAGCAATTAATTAAAAATACATGGCAAAAACTTTGGCAAGGTTATACTGATGAGGATATATCATTAGTAGTTAAAGCTTCAAAAGCTGTTGTATCTGAAAATAAAGATTTAAGTGAAGATGAAATAAATGAAAAAACTGCCGCTATGGTTATTGCTTATAAAGAAAAACATAAGGGTGGTTTAAAAGGTTTATTAAAAGATAAAAAAGAAAAATATATTGATCCAGTTATGGATAAATTAAAGAAATCTTTTTCAAAGATATTTGGTCCTTCTGATGCAGAAACATTTAATATTCTTGATTTAGAAGCTAAAAAGTTACAAAAAGAAAAAGGCTGGTCTGATGAAGAAACTGCTATTTGGATAGTTGATACGTTTAAAGAAAGAACTAGCTTAAGAGCGAAAACTAAAAAAGTTTTAAATAATATAAAAGATAATGTAATGGATAAAATAAATGCCATTAGATTAAAAGCTGCTCAAGATGAAGCAAATTCAGATTTAGCTGCTAATAAAGAAAGAAATATTTTTAAAATGGCACAAGAAAAGATAAGACAGGCTTTTTCTACTAGTAAATCTGCAGCTACTGAAACAACAACAGCTACTATGGAAGTTGCTGGTGAAGCAAAGAGACAAACTTTAAAAGATAAATTAACTTTATTAAGAGAAAAATTTAAATCTGTTAAAGATAAAGTGGTACAAGGTATTAAAGGAGTTATTGAAACTGTAGGTACTGGTATAGGTACTACTGCAAGAATGCTTTGGAATTCTGGTCCTCTTGGTAAGGTTGCTTCTATTGCAATTGCTGCTGGTGGTGTTGGTATAATTGCTGCATTAGTTGCCAAAATGATAAAGAAATTAAAAGGTGATAAAGAAGGTGGCGATGGAGATGGTGATGATGCTGTTTCTAAAGCTACTAGTAAAGGTAAAGTTAAAGATAAAAAAGATAAAAAGAAGAAAAAGAAAAAGAAAGATAAGAAAAAAGGTAAAAATCCTGAAAAGAAGAAATCCTTTAAAGAAAAGCTTAAAGAAAAAATTGATGAACGAAAGAAAGAAAAACAAACAATGCTCGATCAAATTAAAAATGGTGAATATGATAAAATGTCACTTAAAGAAAAAATTAAATTTAGAGCAAGAGCATTAAAATATGGTATAACTTCTAAAGATTTCATTGTACAAAAAGCTAAAGGTGCTATAGAAAAGGCTAAAGAAAAAAAGAAAAACGAAGCTGAAACTAAGAATTCTAAAGAAAAGAATAAAGGACAAGCTGTTGATGCTAATGGTAATCCTATTGAGGATGATAAGACTAAAAAGAAATCACCTCTTGAAAAAGTTAAAGGATTCTTTAAAAGAGGAGCTGGTTTCTTAAAGGATAAATTCTCTGGTAGAAAACCATTGTTAGCAAGAATTTGGCTTGGAAATAAAGAAATAAAAGAAGGAGAAGCTGTTCCTTCTTTATATGAAGAATTAAAAACAATACAAGATCTTCTTAGAAGAGGCTTTAATATTAAAGATGAAAAAGAAAATCCAAATGCTCCTGCAACAGCAAATAAACCTGGGAGTGCTATTGATTCTGTTACAGGTGAAAATTCTGAATTTATGGCTAATGGATCTTTAGAAAATAAAGAAGAAAATAATACAACAAATAATGTTACTAATGTTACTAATAATAATAGTAATAGTAATAATGCTACAACTGGAGAGGATTCTAATAATAAAAATAAAGGAATTCATCAAATTGGTAAGATGAATCAATCCTTAATAAATCAAATATTTGCTGGTAAGATGGATGATCCTGAAACTAAAGTTTCTGCAGATTCTAAATATTTAGCAAAAGGATTAATTAGAATTCAACAAATCCTGATTAAAGCATTTAATATGTCAACATTATCAGATGATGATAGTGAAGATGAAGAAGGTAGTTCTGGACCATTTGGTAAATTATTTGGTAAAATTAAAGGATTATTTAGTTCTGGTAATGGCGATTCTGCTGTTAGTCCTTCATATGGGTATAGCTCAGGTACTAATAATGATGATACTCCTTATTATTCACAGAATGATAGTAGATGGGCTAATGCTAATTATGGTACTAGCAGTTTTAGTAAACGTGGTTGTGCTCCTACAGCTATGGCTATGGTTGCTAGTAAATATAAGAAATCACCTGTTTCTCCTATTGAATTAGGTGAAGTCGCTAATAACTATGGCTATAGTGGACAAAATGGTACTAATTCTGAATTCTTTGATTTTGCATCAAATAATATGGGACTTAAAGCTACTAAGTCCTCTTCTCCAACTCCTAGTGGATTAAGAACTGCTGCTAAAAATGGCCCAATTATTCTTAGTGGTGCAGATACTGGTAGATTTGCTAATTCTCCTTATACTAGAGCTGGTCACTCAATAGTAGCTACTGGTGTTAATGAAGATGGTTCTATTAATATACAAGATCCAAGAGGTTCTCAATATAATAGAAGTATCTCTGCAGAGGAATTAGCTAAAGAAACTGGTTATAGCTGGAGATTTAAAAATAATACTTCTGCTGTTAAAGATGGATATAACCAAGAATTTGGTGGAAGTATTAGTAATGCAGTCTCAATTTCTGATGGTGGACGTGGTAGTTCTTCAGTTATTAACGATCCAGATATGCTTAATAATTTCCCATATCTTATGCAACAAGATCCAAGATGGGGAAGTCTTCCTTATACTTCATCAAATAATCCTAAACAAACACTTTCAAGTAGTGCATGTGGACCGACTTCTATGGCTATGATTCTTAGATCATTTGGTAATAATGTATCACCAGTTGATACAGCTAATTGGTCTGTTAAACATGGTTATAGAACTGCTGATAACGGTACTGCTTGGGGATTTTTCCCTGCTATAGCTAAAGATTATGGTCTTAATGTTAAGCAAACAAAAATTACTGCTAGCGATATTGATGCAGCACTCTCTTCTGGTAAACCTTTGGTTGCTTCAATGGGACCTCCGACATTTACTTCTGGTGGACACTTTATTACTTTAGTCGGTAAAACTGATGATGGACAAATCATGGTTAACGACCCAGTTAATAGAGATCGTTCAATGAAACGTTGGGGATCTGGTGTTTTCTCAAGAGAAGGTAGCAGTATTTGGGCATTTGATAAAGATGGTAAAGGTAGTATTGGACACTTAGTTCCTGCAGGTAACTTACAAGTTGATAGTCAAGGTAATAATGTTAGTGATAATAGTCCTGACACTAGTTCTTCTTCTAGTAGTTCTTCTCGTACAAGTGCCGATAATTCAGATGGACAAGGTTCAAACTTCCTTAAAGATTTCTTAACTGGCATTTCTGATTTTGCTAAGATGCAAGCAGGTATTGTAAAGCCAGAAAAAACAGATAGTAATAGTTCAAATAATAGTAATAATAATTCTAATGGTTCTTATGGTAATTCTAGTACCGATGGAACTTCAATAGGTACTGGTGGATTTGGTTTAGGCAATTCCCATGATGCAAGAAGTGAAATTGTTAACTTAGCACTTGAAATGATGCCTCATCATGAAGGTAAATATGATACTGTTGTAAAATCAGACGTTAATACATGGTCTTATGGTATATTAGGTTTCCACGGAGAAGCTATACCTCCTGTTATGAATGATTTTGCTAGCAGAATTTCTGATAGTAAAGATAGAGCATTAGCTGAAAAATATGCTAGAAGTTATAATAAGATTTTAACTTCTTCTGAAGCTGATGAATTAAAAGCTTTACTTAATAGACACCCTCAAGAGAATAAGATGGCTCAAGGTAAGAGGGGTTATGAATTTATAGATAAATATGACTTAATGTATGCATGGGATCCATATGAAAAAGGTACTGCTTCTAAGAGAGGAAAAGCTTTATATGATCCAAGATCACTTGTTGTTATAGCTAATATAGCTAATGCTGGTTATGCAACTATTGATGATTGGCTTAAAAATTATCATCCTGTAACTGAAAGTAATATGGATAACGAATTAAAACATGTTACTGATAGTTTAGTATCCAATGATAGTTACTTTGGTAGAGCCAATAATGATCCAAATCATAAGCAACATGCCTATGGCGGTGGTTGGACTAGAGGTATAAAGAGAAGTTATGAAACTGTAAAGAACTGGATTCCTACTTATGCTAAGATGGGATTCAATGGTCCAACTCCGAAGGGAAATACTTATAAATATGAAGGAATTGAACCTTGGTTTGATATTAGTACTCTTGCTGGAGCTAAAGTTGGTTCACCTAATGATAATAGACCAACCAATAAACCATCTGGTGGTAATAATCAATCTTCAGCTAATACTAGAACTGATATGATTTCTGGTGAAGGCGATAATAATGATATTACCAAACAAATTAAGATATCTCCAACAATTAGAAGACAAACCATTAATTTACCAAATCCGATTGTTAAAGCTGATGATTATTTTAAAACAGAATCTGATCGTATATTAAAAGAGATGAATGCAATAAGTATTTCTAATACTAGTGACTTAACTTATTCTAAGATTATTGAGTTATTAGAAGCTATTGCTACTAACACTGGTATAAGTGCTACTACTGCAAAAGAATTATTGGAAAATGGTTTTGATGCAAATCTTAATGTAAATATAGATAATTTAAATTCTACTAATAATCAAGTATCTAATCCTACTAAAGAAAATGATATTCAAAATCAAAGACGTAATTTAGCAGCATCCAATCCTTTTGTTCCTAATATGGAATCTAAGAATATGAATAATATTCTTCAGAAAGTACGTATGATAGCATCTGGTGATGGAACAGTAGCATAAAAATTTAATTACATTTTAGAGAGAACTACTAATTAAAGTAGTTCTCTCTTTTTTAATTAAGGCGGTGATTTATTTTGGCTAATTCTTTAGGAGATTATGGTATATTTAATATGCCACATCAATTTCTTTCAACCTCAGATCCAAGATTACCTGATGAAATTGAAGGAACTTCTGGTTGGAAGGGAAGAGTTTATAATGAATATTTTTTAACTAAAGCACCAATAGTTACATTTAAAGTTGGTAGACCAGCTTATATGGGTGATGTAGCTGCTGTTAGTGATGATGAATTAGAAGCAATTTATGATGATACTGAAAACATGGCTGATTGGCTTGATTCATTATTTGGTGATAGTGGAAATGAAATGTATTATTATACATTTGAAGATGATTTTGAAACCTATTGTAATTATGTAAATGGTATGGTTCGTTATGCAGCAGTTAAAATGGGAATAGATGAATATAAAAAATTTAATTTAAATGATACTAAGTTTAGAAATGGTAACTGGTTAACAGATTTCTTTGCTGGTGGTTTAGGATTAACTACTTATTTTTCTTATTACTGTGATGTATCAAGTACATCTTTTAGTGAATCTGGTTCAAATAGTACTACTGAATCACAAATGGCATCAGGTATAAAAAATTTAGGTCAGACTCAAAGAGAATTATCTTTCTTATTTGGTGTTGATACAATTGCTGGTAGTGATGCTACAACAAGCTTTTCTCAATATTCAAGTAATTTAAAAAGTACTTATCAAACTGTAATGGGTTCTATTGATAGTGTTTTAAATAAAGTATCTGGTATGTTTACTTCAGTTACATCTGGTGCAAATGTACTTTTTCCAGAAATATGGAGTGATAGTTCATTTAGAAATAGTATCAGTGTTGGTATAAAATTATTTAGTCCTTATGGAGATAAAAAATCTGTATTTGAAAATGTATATATACCATTCTTCTGCTTATTAGCAATGGCTCTTCCAAGACAATCTGGTAAACAAGGTTTTACTGGACCATTTTTAGTTCAATGTTTCTCAAAAGGTTGGTTTAGCTGTTCATGTGGAATGATAGAAAGTATAGATATTAAAAAAGCACCTAATAATGAATGGACTGTTGATGATTTACCATCTGAAATTGATGTAACTTTAAATATAAAAGATCTTTATCCAACAGTATTAGAAACTTCTATGGATTCTATTAAAGCATTTGGCAATAACGTTGGTTTAACTACTTATTTAAAAACAATGTGTGGTGTTACTTTAATAGATTTTAATCCAACAAGTAATATAGAAGAAGCATTTAATACTATTATTAACTCTTTTACTGATATACCAATGAAAATATATAATAAAGCTCAAAAAGCTATTGGTAATAAAGCTAAAACAGCTATAACTAGAATATTTGGGGGTATGAACTAAAATGAGAAAGGAAGTTCAAACTCTCATAGAAGATTTAAAAATTAAAAATTTAAAGAAAATTAAAGATAAAATAAAAGAAATTAAAAAAAGAAAATTTAAAGAAATAAATTTAGCTATATTTGGAGAACCCTTACAAACTCAACGTCCAAGAACAGGAAAATTTCATAATATTTATGTACCAAATGCAGCTAAAAATAAAAAATTTATAAGAAATCAAATAAAAGAACAAATAAATTTAGATGATTTTGAAATTATATCTGGTGAAATAAAAATATATGTAGATTTCTTTGCATCAATTCCAAAAAATTTCTCTAAAACTGATTTTGTTTTATCTGAAATGAAATATATAAGACCAACAACTACTCCAGATATAGATAATCTTTTAAAAACTTATATGGATGCTATTACTTCTCTATTATGGTTAGATGATGGACAAATAATAGAAACAAGAACAAGAAAATTTTATTCTGTAAATCCAAGAGTTGAAATAAAAATATACTATTCTAATGAAATTTTTAATAGTGTTTTAAAAAAATATGCTAAAGACAAACTTGAAAATTATAAATTAAATAATACATAGTACGGAGGAAAAAACATGCAAGCTACTGGATTGAGTTGTTATATTGGAAATGGTGGATCTATTGTAATTCCAGAAGAAATAAGAAGAAAATTTAAATTAAATGCCAATAGTAAATTAAATTTCTTTTATGATACAGAAAATGAAGATGTATTTTCAATTATGAAAGAAGAAAATGATCAAAATTCTGATTTAAAAGAATTTATTGATAATTTTAAAAATGAGTTAAAAACAAAACTTGAAGATTTTAATGCTAGTCCAGCATTAATTAAAAGTATTGAAAGATACATTAAAAATATAAATGATATTATTGATGAAGAATTTTAAAAAATATAAAATTTAATAAGAGGAAATAAACATGAAATCTAATGATAGTCTTGATCTTTTGAATGAGAATGAAAAACAAGAACTACTTCTAATTCAACAAATTAGAAATAATATAAAAAGAGTAATTGGTATTGAAAATATCATTACTAAAATTTCATCATTAATTGATAATAGTAATTATTTTTCTTTTAATACTGAAAGAAATAGAAAATATGTAAGTAGAACTAAACCAATTTTTATTTTAAAAATTGATAAAACTAAACTTGCAAAAGACTATAAAGGTATTCAATTTATTAAAAATATACAAAAAGATGATTTTTTTATTAATGGACATTCAAATCCAAAATATCATAAAGATATTGAATTAATTCAAGAAATCATTTCTGAAAAAATTATTCATCCATTTAATGAATATATAATGGATTTCGTTTATAATAGCGATAAATTTAATGAAATGATTAAAGATAATTTAGGAAAAGAAGTAACTTTTACTGAAAAAGATAAACAATTAGTAGCTATGACTGTTTCAGTTATGTTTGCTATTAAGGTTAATTTAAAAGATGAAAGAATTTATCTTGAATATGCTGTATAAAATTTTCCCATAAGGTAATTACTACCTTATGGGAAAATAATATTTTTATTTAAGAATAAGTTCTTTACATAAACTCTTTAATTCATCAATACCTAAATTTAAAATACCAACAGTATTCATAGTTTCAAGTAATGTATAATATGCAATAGATTCAGCAAAAATCATATCCATATTCATTTTAACATCCTCATCAATTAAACCATTTTTCTGTTCTTTTAAGAACTTATTAACGACATTAATCTGAATACTTCTAAATAATGATGTATTTTTAATTCTATTTGGACGCATAATTTTATTACGAGAAAAATCAATGCTTTCTGATTTATTATCATTTTCATCATCATCTTCTTCATTATCATTATCTTCCTCATCATCTTTATCTTCATTTTCATCATCATTTTCATCATTATCTTCATCTTCGTCCTCATCTTCTTCTTTTTCTTTATCAGTTTTAGATTTCTCATCAATTTCTTTAGAATCTTCTTCTTCCTTTTCTGAAATTTCTTTTTCTTTTTTAATTGTATCAGCAACTTTATCTTTTATAATTTCTGATACATTTTCTTTATCTTCATCAGTTTGATCTTCAATTTCTTTAGCATCCTTTTTATCAATTTTTTCTTCTTCATCATCTTTTTCACAATAAATATATTCGTCATCCAATTTTAAGTTTCTTACACTATCTTGATTAATATTTTCGATTGCATTCTTTTCAGCAGTTTCTTCACATAATCTATACATTTTTTGAATAAATAATGAAGAATTATTCTTAATAGAATCAAAAGAAATATATTTACTTTCAATAAGATTAGTAAAAACATCTTTACATAAATTATACAGATTATCTTCATTACTTAAAACAAAATCTTCATCAATTAAAAGAGAGCGTTTATATAAATCAAAGAAATTTTCCATGAATAATTTTTTAGTATTCTTGGTTTTAACATCATTTCTTCTTTTAAACATTCTTCTACGTAAAGCTGCATTCCCAACTGGTCTATTTAAACCAACATTTTCAGACATTGCAATTTGCTGATTATTAAAATCATTATATGCTGATCTTAAACTAGCCTGCTCTTCGATTAATTGACGACCTTTATTATACATTTTAGCTTGTGACTTATTTACATTAACTTTTTTATCAAATAACATTTTTATTTCTTCCTTTCCAATTAAATATATTCAATATTAATTTGATTTATAAATATAGGATTACCATTATTATCAAAAATTGATTTACAAATATTAGATAAAATAAATTCTCCAGATTCGTCTTTTTTATTCAAAAGTTCATTATAAATATAATCTTTAACAGAAATATTTTCATCTTCACCGTTAATATCAATATCCCCAGCTAAAATTTCTTTATAATTTTTATTATTGAATAATTCTAAAGAACTTAATTTATCAAAATTTTTAATTTCATCAATTATATTAATATACTCTGGTACATATTTAATAACTTGTTTAAGAGCCATCTTATCAGACTCTCCAAGTTTGTTTTCAATAATTTGATATGTGTGTTCTGTATATGAGTTATCTTCTTCGTTATTTTCAATATAATAATGATAATCATTAAAACTATCAAATTCAATATATTTTATATATTCAAAAGTTTTAGTAAGTCCACTTATTAGATCACTTACATAAATATAGTTTATTTCTTCATTATTATTTATACTTTCTATAAAATTAACAATATAATTCTCTATATCATTTTTTATTAAATCAGTAAGATTGCAATTTAATTTAATCTTTAGATTAATACTAATTGCAATATCATCTAATAATTCAGCTGTATCAAGAATAGTTGATACACCATTTTTAACTTGTTTTTGTCTACCAATAGTATAATATTTTGATGGACCAAATGTATTATAGAATTTCATATCAATATCAAAGTTATTTTCAATTAAATTGAGAATACCTTGTAAAGAATTTGAAATATAATTTAATTTTGTAATAATAGTTTTCATATTATCACTATTAA
>Ga0310697_10003005_pt1 | contig 17351 bp, 16 predicted proteins | sample 172DNAGHGlowgp2_FD_203883 | JGI IMG/M metagenome (GOLD analysis project Ga0310697, IMG submission 203883) | Sheep rumen microbial communities from Palmerston North, Manawatu-Wanganui, New Zealand - 1728 DNA GHGlow gp2 (v2) (version 2) | ecosystem: Host-associated > Mammals > Digestive system >... | reverse complement strand
ATATTTTGTTAAACGGGAAATGCAGCTGCGGCTCTGTCTTATGCGTCTTCGGCGAGACGAACAGGACTTCGTCCAAATCAAAGGAAACCCTCATCGTTTCTCTTCTCCCTGATTAATGCGCTTGACGATCTCCATCACCGTGCGCGACCATGCCGAGGGCTCGGCCTCGATGGGGTATTCCTCAAACTCCTTGGAATCCTGCCGCGTGCGCAGCACCAGATCGTTGTCGATATGGAGCGTTTCGGCATACTGGTCCGCAATCAGCCGTGCGGTCTTCCCGCTCTCGCCTCTCTTTACCGCGGTACCGGTGACGATTCCGTCCACCTTGACGGAATAATGCCTGAAGTACGCCCGGATATACTCGATGGAGTAGTATTGCGCGGTATAGACCCAGATGTCATAGCCCTGTCTGCCCAGGTAGACCAGCAGCGCCGGGATCCCCTGGCGGATACGCTCCTTATACATTTTATTGTACGGGAAGCGCAGGGGCCGCTCCGCGGGTATCTCGTCCCCCTCGCAGAAGGCGACCTCATCCAGGTCCAGGGTGACGCGCTTGTCGTGTGTGGAGTTGCGGATCATGCGCTCGATATCCTTTTCCTGCGTCACGTTGACGATGGAGATCGGCACGGGGTTATACCCGGTGCGCAGCGCGGCGGCCCAGCGGTGGTGCCCGTTCAGGAGAATGTAGCCGTCGGGATTGACCTTCTGGACGATCAGCGGCTCCTTCCCGAAATTTCCGTTTCTGCTGATCATCTCGGCATATTTGCCGATGATCTCATAATTAGGGCCGATGTTGGGATCACAGAACTCATCCTCCGGATTGGGATGCAGCTTGCGGCAGTCCGCCTTTTTTACAAACATCAGTTCATAAAGACTTGCCTTGACCGGCACAAGAACCCCCCGGTCCTCTTCGAGCTGCTTTGCAAGATACTTGTCAAAATCCGTTTTGCCCGCCATCTCTTGCCCTTCTTCCTCTTATTTTCAATTTCCGCTGCATGAGATATGTTCTTTATTATTATAAATCATACCGGTACACAAGCACAAGGAAAAAATGGAATTAGTGTGACGCTTGTGTGACAGATACTGTGTTATCATGCATACAACAGGTTGAGGACAGCACGGAGGCTTAAAAACTAAAGAAGTCTTAAACCGCCCGCAAAAGGCTGGACAAACGGCGAGTTTTGTACTATCATGTACTCGACTTGGAAAGACAAGTAAAAAAATCCAATCAAATTCAAAAATGTAAAGGAGATTATAACAATGGCTGAATTTCTGAATGATCAGCAGGTTGCAGGTGTTGCAGGCGGCGCTCACGCCAATGGTCAGAGCTGGTACGAAGGCGGCGCTACCTATTACCGCATCGCCCCGGGCGACTATCTGGGCAACATTGCACAGCGCTTCGGCACCAACGTCTACGCCATCCAGAGACTGAACCCCGGCGTCATCAAGAACGTTGACGTTATCCGCGCCGGCGACGTGATCCGCGTCCTGTAATTTAACCGGCACATGACATCGAGGAGCTTCGCGCTCCTCGATGTTCTTTTTTATTTTTTCTTACATTGACGGTTGACTTGCCGCGTCAGCTTGGGCTATATTGGATATATAACATTTGACAAAGCAGGAAGGGGAACACTATGGCGCATCCATTGATTGACCGCAGTTTTTACGAAGCTATCACACATTTTGACGAATCGGACGAGGCGCAGGACACCTATTACCGCATCATGGACACCGTGACGGAGCGCGGCGGGAAAAAAGATACCGTGCGCAACCAGATCCTCCGGGCCTATGCCATGCTGTTTTGCGACGACATGAATCTCGCCCCGGGTCAGCTTGCCGGTCCGGACGAGGTGGAGGCCACCGCCGACCGCCTGCACACCGGTGCCATGCGTTACGATCCCAAGCACTGGTACAGGATGCAGCACCATTTTCCGGTGATCGACGAGGATAACTATGACCGCTTCGCGGCCCTGGTGATCGCCGATCTCAGCGCCGGTCCGCTGCGCGAGGCGGCCGTGAACGGCGGGGACATGCTGCTGCTGGGTGAGCCGAACCCGCTGGATATGACGCCCAGGCAGCGCAAGCGCCAGCAGGTGCGCGTGATCGGAGGTCTGTCATGAGGATTCTCACCGTCGATAACCGCCCCCAGGCGCTGACGGAGCTGAGCGATATGGCCGCGGCAATCCGGCCGGACGCGGAGCTGATCTCCTGCGCCAGCAGCCTGGAAGCGCTGGGCGCGGCCAGAAAGGCGGAAATCGACACGGCAATCATGCGCGCGGAAATGCCGGAGCTGAACGGACTGGATCTGGGCAAGTATCTTGTGGAGCTGAACCCCCTGGTCAACCTGATTTACGTGTCGGATAAGCGCAGGCACGGCTATGAAGCCATGACCATCCACGCCAGCGGCTACCTGCTCGAGCCGGTGGAACAGCCCGCTCTCAAACGGGAGCTGGAGGAGCTGCGGCACCCGGAGCTTGAGAAGGAGCACAAGCGGGTCTTTGCCCAGACCTTCGGCAACTTTGAGCTGTTTGTGGACGGCAAGCCCGTAAACTTCAAGTACTCGCGCACCAAGGAGCTGGTGGCGGTGCTGATCAACAACCGCGGCGCGCAGACCACCAACGGCGAGATCATCGCCAATCTCTGGGAGGACGACGGCGACCCCGAGAAGAAGGCCTCCTATCTCAGCAACCTTCGTCAGGATCTGCAAAACACCTTCACAAAGCTGCGCCTGAACGGTATCATTCTCAAGCAGCGCGGCAGTCTCGCCATCGCGGCGGACCGCATTGAGTGCGATCTGTACGACTGGCTGAAAAACGGGAAGGATTCCAAGTACCATTACATGGGCGATTACATGAACCAGTACAGCTGGCCGGAATACGTCCATGCCGAGCTGGACGACATCAGCTACGCCATGGAGGAATAATATGCCACAGGGGCGCGGACCGTTTTGGTCCGCGCCCCTGGCATTATGATTCGTTTGTCTGCTGCGCCCGCTTCTGGATGACAAAGGCGATCAGCAGGGAGAGAAGGGAAAAGGCTATTTTCACAGCAAAGGCGGTCACAAAAACCGGCGATTTCGGATCGTTCGCGCTCGTGCCCATGATCGTAAAGGGAATGATGATGGGCAGCAGACCCAGCACGGAGCCGAGCAGATATTTCCAAAAATCGGTCTGCGCCGCGCCGAGATAGAGGCTGCCCACATGCAGGCTCAGTCCCGAGGAGCGCAGCAGCAGGGACAAAACCAGCTCGCCCCCCAGAGGGCGGCTCACAAAGCTGTTGAGCTTGGGATATTTCTTTTTCAACTCCTCCAGGATCGGGGCACCGAGGGCCCTGCCGATAAAGTACACCGGCGTCACCATGATAGCCGCGCCGACAATATTCAGCGCCAGCGCAGCCGGCAGCGGGAACATGACGCCGCTTGCGGCATAGAGGACGCCGGAGTGCATGATGAAATCCACACTCTTGAGCGCAAAGAGCCCCAGCATGGCAAGCGCCGCGAGGATGGGGTTCTTTGGCTTATACGTCACCAGTTGCTCGACCGTGAGTCCCCCGTTGGTTTTATAGATAATCAGGCCGATCAGGCACCAGGCGATGATGAGGATGATGCCCCAGATGATTTTTTGTTTGTTTGTCCATACCACTTGCTGTTTCATTGCAAAGCCATTCCAGTCCTCAAATTTACCTTTACAGCATAACGCAAAGCAGCCGAACGGTCAAGCCGGCTCAATAAATTAGCCCGTATTTCGCGCCGAGCGGTCGGAGCGCGTCCTCCCCGAGCGGCCCTTCATAGAGGGCGCGGCCCTGGTAGAGCCGCAGCGCCTGCTCCAGAATCGCCGCGTCGCCGCATTTAAGACAGAGGGGCTTTGTGATCATGTGCTGCGCATCGGCGAGGTTGTCCAGTTCCTCCGCCGTTTCGATTTCAACCGTGACAAGGGCGGCGTCGCCCTCCATGGCTTCCTCCAGCGCGTCCTCCAGCTCCCCGTTGCAGGGCAGCACCGGACCGCCCGCGACGGCGGGATCCAGGAAGAACAGCTCCTTTTCCGTGGCGCAGGGCAGCAGGTCCGCCTTCTGCGGATCGGGGCGGCAAAGGCGAAGCTCCCGGCTCTTTTCGGCAAGGGTGCGGATATGCGCTTGCGTTGTCCCGCAGCAGCCGCCGAAGATCATCACGCCCGCCTCCGCAAGCGCGTCCATGCAGGCGGCAAAGCTTTCGGGCGGGCAGTTATACACCGTCCCGCTCTCCGTCACCTCCGGGAAGCCCGCGTTGGGCTTTGCGATCAGCGGCACGCGGGCGATCTCATGCAGGCGCTTCATGATCGGCACCATCTCCTCCGGGCCGGTGGAGCAGTTGAGGCCAAAGGCGTCCGCGCCCATGCCCTGCATGATCTGCAGCACCGCCGCCGGGTCCGAGCCGGTGAGCGTGCGCCCCTGCTCATTGCAGGTAAAGGTGACGAAGACAGGCTTTTCGCTCACGCTCTTCACCGCGAGAAGCGCGGCGCGCGCGTCGCTCACGGTCATCATGGTCTCGATGACGAAGAGATCGACCCCCGCCTTTTCCAGTGCCGCAGCCTGCTCGGTGTAGATCTCCACCAGCTCCTCGAAGCGTGCGTCACCGAGGGGATAGAGAAACAGCCCCGTCGGGGAGAGATCGCCCGCCACCAGGGCGCGCCCGTCCGCGGCCTGTCCGGACAGCTCCACCAGGCGCGTGTTGTATTCCTCCACGCGGTTAAAAATGCCGTGGGCCTCAAGCTTCACGCGGTTTGCGCCGAAGGTGGGCGCATAGAGAACCAGGCTGCCCGCCGCCACATAGGCGCGCTGAACCTCCAGGATTGCCTCGGGGTGTTCCAGTGTCCAGCGCTCGGCACACTCGCCGCCGGTAAAGCCGCGCGCCTGGAGCTGCGTGCCCGTCGCGCCGTCCAGAATCAGGGGAAATGTCAGTTCCATTCGTCCTCATCCTCCTCGTAAAAATACATCTGTTCAGGGTATTCCTCGTTAAAATCCGCGTCCCCGGAAAGCTCGATATAGCGGCAGGCGCGCTGAATATCACGGAGCCGCGCCCGTGCGTTTTCGTCCGTCAGGGCCATGCCCGCCCCCGCGAGAGAGGCATTGCCCAGGGTGATTGTTTTGTCCGCAAGCGCTGACGGGAGCATGCCGATCTCCACGGCGCTCTGCGGATCCAGAAAACTGCCGAAGCCCCCGGCGATGCAGAGGCCGTCAAGCGCCGTGACATCCACGCCGCTCTTTTTGAGCAGCACCCGGATCCCCGCCGCCACTGCCGCCTTTGCAAGCTGGAGCTGCCGCACGTCCCGGGCCGTCAGGTAAACGCGCCTGTCGGGTGTGAGGTAAAAAACGCCGTTGCCGTCCTCATCCGCCCCCAGATACGCCGCCCATTTTTCCGGCGCTTCCTCCGGCGGGAGCAGCAGGCCCGAGGCGCTGATCACCCGCTCCCTGCAAAGAAGTGCCGCCAGATCCAGAAGCCCTGAGCCGCAGATGCCGCGGGCCTCTCCCCCGCCGATTACCTCCAGGCAAAGTGCGCCGTCTTCCTCCCACACATGGGAGATTGCGCCCGCCGTGCCGGTCATGCCGCAGGAGATGCCTGCCCCCTCAAAAGCCGGGCCGGAGGCCACCGCGCAGCAGAGGAAGCCGTCCCGCCCGCCGAGGGCCATTTCTCCGTTAGTGCCGATATCCAGGAAGAGCCGGTGCCCCGGCTTCTCATAGAGGCCCGAGGTCAAAAGCCCCGCTGTAATATCGCCGCCCACATAGCCCGCCACGCAGGGGGCGTATCGGACGTGCCCTGCGTCGGGCTTATCAAAAAGCGTTTGAGGACGGAAAGGAGCCACGGCGATGGAGGCCGGGCTGATGCCCGCGAAGAGATGCTGCATGATCGTGTTGCCTGCCACGAAGAGCGATGTAAGCTCTTCCGTCCCGGTGCCGAGGGCTTTCAGCATTTCGTCAAGCTGCCGCCGCACCGCACGGCAGAGGATTTCCGTCCCCTCCGGGTGCTCCATGCAGTACTGGGTCCGGGTAATCACGTCCGCCCCGTAGGCCGCCTGGGCGTTCCACGCGGTCTGCTGTCCGAGGCAGGCCCCGGTCGAGAGATTGTAGAGTCTGAGCGCCAGCGTCGTCGTCCCGAGGTCCAGCGCCGCGCCGAGGCCCGTACCGCCGCCGTGCGCGGTGATCTCCGCCCCGTCGGCCAGGATCGCCCCGCCGCGCTGCTCGTCAAGGGTGACGGCGCAGTCCCCCGTCACGTTCGTCCGGCAGCACAGAACGGCCACGCCGTCAAGCTCGGCACGGCACTTGCCGCATTTGCCGAGACCCCCGCAGGGGGCCGGGAGCTGCACGCCCGCCCGCCGCAATACATCCAGCAGGCGCTCCCCGAGCGCTGCGTTAACCGTCACTTCCCGCGTCCCGGCGCGGATACGAATTTCAGCCATGTTCTCACCGGCGCTGTTGACACCGCGCCCTCCCTTTTGTATAATAAAATAATAATTATCCACATCTTAAAGGCACGCGCGCCTTTTGTCAAGGACAAGGAGATGAGCACATGGCGGATCTGGTTGCTCTGGCGCTGGAACTGGGCTTCTCTCACGCCGCGCCCCTGGACGCGAAAAAGCTGCGCACCCTGCCCGAGGTGCGGGAGATGTGCGCCTCCGGCCGCTGTCGGCGCTATGGCAAAAGCTGGAGCTGTCCGCCCGCCTGCGGCAGCATCGAAGAGACGGCGGGGCGCATGGCGGCCTATACCGGCGGCGTGCTGGTGCAGACCATGGCGCTGCTGGAGGATGAATTTGACATTGACGGCATGAACCGTGCACAGGAGGCGCACAAAAAGCGCTTTTTTGATCTTGCGCGGCAGGCGCGGCTCCTCTGCCCCGACGTGCTGCCGCTGACCGCCGGCTCCTGCACCCTCTGCCGGAGCTGCACCTACCCCGACCGGCCCTGCCGCTTCCCGAACAAAATGCTCTCCTCCATGGAGGCCTACGGACTGCTCGTCAGTGACGTGTGCAGGGACGCGGGACTCCCCTATTACTACGGTCCCGGGACGCTGACTTACAGCGCCTGTATTCTCACGAAGGAAGGCTGATTCTATGACGCCGAAGGAAATCTTTCTCGAAATGCTCAAGCCCGACGGGCAGCCGCCGCGCCAGCTCAAGCAGTATGAGGCGCTGCATCTCGTGCTGGGCGACCCCATCAACGGGTATCTGCGCGGCAACCGTGTCAAGGGCAGCACCAGTAAAGACCGCTGGGGCACGACGATCCTCTTCCCCGCCGATGCGCCCGGCGCGACCCCGCACATTACCGCCACGGACAAGGTATGTCCCGATGTGACCCACTGGCGAGACTACGTACACGCGCCGGATCTCGCCGCGAACTGTGCGGAGGGCTGGGAGAGCTGCGCGCAGAAGGCGCGGGAAACAGCCGGGGATCAAAAGCTGGTATGCGGCTTCATGGGCACCGGCATCTTTGAGCAGACGCACTTTCTCATGGGCTTTGAGGACACGCTCACCGGCTTTTACGAGCACCCCAAAGAGATGCATGAGCTGATCGAATACATCACCGAATACCGCCTTGACTACGTCAAAAGGCTCATTGACGGACTGCACCCCGACGCCATTTTCTCGCACGATGACTGGGGCGCGAAGGAAGCCCTGTTCATGAAGCCTGAGATGTGGCGCGAATTTTACAAGGAGCCTTACCGCCGCTTCTACGGCTATATCCGCTCCCGGGGCTGCATCGCCATCCACCATGCCGACTCCTATCTTGTCCCCATTGTGGAGGATATGGTGGAGCTCGGCATCCAGTGCTGGCAGGGTGTGCTGCCGGAAAACGACATTCCTGCTCTGCAAAGGCAGCTTAAGGGCCGCATGATCCTGATGGGCGGCATCGGTGCCGCCATCGACCGGCCCGACTCCACGGAGGCAGAGATCCGCCCCTATGTGCGAAAGGCGCTCAACACCTACTGCCCCGGCGGGCACTTCATCCCCTCCATCACTTATGGCATCATGGGGACCGTGTTCAAGCATGTCGATCCCTTCATTGACGATGAGATCGACCGCTACAACGCCGGACTGCACATGCCCGCCTTCCCCTTGCCCGATGTTCCGAGACGGCAGGCGGCGAGAGCGGCGGCGGCCCCCGCCGTCAGCCAGGAGAGCGCCGGAAATGACGAGCTGTATGCCGCCATGGCCGACGCGCTTTTCCGCGGGCAGAAAAAGAAGCTTGTCACCCTCTGCCAGAAGGCGCTGGACGAGGGACTTGACGCGCAGGGCGTGATCACCCACGGTCTGATCCCCGGTATGGACAGGCTGGGCGCCGCCTTTTTCTCGGGCAAAGCCTTTGTGCCGGAGATGCTCATGGGCGGCAGGTGCATGAACGCCGCCATGGAGCTGCTCAAGCCCCGCCTTGCCGGGAAGAGCGCGCAGGCCGCGGGCCGTGTGGCGCTCGGCACCGTGCGCGGCGACCTGCACGACATCGGCAAGAACCTGGTAAAAATCATGATGGAGGGCGCGGGTCTCGAGGTTGTGGATCTGGGCGTCGATGTGGCTCCGGAGGATTTCATCCGCGCCGCGCGTGAACAGAACTGCGGCCTGATCGCCTGCTCTTCCCTGCTGACCACCGCCATGAATGAGATGCGCAGTGTCGTAAAGCTTGCCGAGGAGGCCGGTATCCGGGATCAGGTCAAGATCATGGTGGGCGGCGCCCCCATTTCCGAGGCCTTCTGCAGGGAGATCGGCGCGGACGCCTACACGCCCGACGCTGCCGAGGCGGCCCGCGTCGCCGTGAGTCTGCTGGTCGGGTAAGCATAAACGCGAATCAATTTTAATTTAAAGGAGAGATCGCCATGAATCCGAAAAAGCTGGGCTTTGGCCTGATGCGTCTTCCGCTTCTCAACCCCGAGGACGCAGGCAGCGTTGATCTTGAAACCCTGAACCAGATGGTAGACACGTTCCTGGAGCGCGGCTTCACCTACTTTGACACTGCCTGGATGTACTGCGGCGGCAAGAGCGAGGAGGCCGCGGGCAAGGCTCTGGTCGCCCGTCATCCGCGCGACAGCTTCACCCTGACCACGAAGCTGCCCGCCTACATGCTGAAGAAGGAGGAGGACCGCGAATGGCTGTTTAACGAGCAGCTTCGCCGCACGGGCGCGGGTTACTTTGATTACTACTGGCTGCACAACGTCAATTCCGAATCGGTTGAGACCTTTGATAAGCTCCATTGCTGGGACTTTATCCGCGAGAAAAAGGAAGCCGGACTGGTACGGCACATCGGCTTTTCCTATCACGACGGGCCGGAGCTTCTTGACCGCCTACTGACAGCCCACCCGGAGATTGAATACGTTCAGCTGCAGCTGAACTATCTGGACTGGGAAAATCTCGGCGTACAGAGTCATGCGTGCTATGATGTCTGTGTTAAGCACGGCAAGCCCGTCATCGTCATGGAGCCGGTAAAGGGCGGCAATCTTGCAAAGGTGCCTGCCGATCTGGAAGCGCTCTTCAAGCTGCGTGAGCCGGAGCTCTCCGCCTCCTCCTGGGCCATCCGTTTTGCGGCAACCCATGAGAACGTCTTCATGGTGCTCAGCGGTATGAGCAATATGGAGCAGCTTCTGGACAATACCGGTTACATGCAGGACTTCCGCCCTCTGAATGAGGAGGAAATGACCTTCATGCAGACCGCCGCCGACATCATCCAGCGCAATATCGCCATCCCCTGCACCGGCTGCTCCTACTGCACGGTCAAGTGTCCGAAGAACATTGCCATCCCCAATTACTTCTCTCTCTACAACGCCGAAATGCTGATCCCGGAAAATCGCCGTCCCACCCACGGCGGCTACTATGAGCGTTTGACCATGCGCTTCGGCAAAGCAAGCGACTGCATCAAGTGCGGGCAGTGCGAGGCCATGTGTCCCCAGCACCTGCCGATCCGCGAGAATCTGGTCGCCGTCGCCAAGACGTTTGAATAATCCACTGTCCAACATAACAGCAGCGCCGTCCCCCGTTAGCTATCGGAGGGCGGCGCTGCTGTTTTCCGTTATGTCTCTTTTTCGATCAGCGCCCGGAACGCTTTCGGCAGGCAGCGGATCAGATCCGACGGGGCAAGGGAATACTCCCCCTGCTCTTTTGCCGCCAGATCCCCAGCGTACCCGTGGAGCCAGACTGCGCACCTTGCCGCGAACCAGGGGTCAAAGCCCTGGGCAAGCAGAGCGCACAGGATGCCGCACAGTACATCCCCGGAGCCGCCCTTTGCCATGGCCGGGCCCCCGGTGGGATTTACGACTGCCTCTTTCCCGCGGCAAATCAAAGTACCGTAGCCCTTGAGAATCAGAATTACATTCGGGTGCCGTCCCGTAAATTTCAACGCGCCGCGGAGCCTGCCCTTTGTGAGATCACCGCCCAGGCGCTTGAATTCTCCTTCATGGGGCGTTAGGATCAGGGGCGCGCGGTACATGTCCGGCAGCGCACTATCTCCGGCTAAGACGGTCAGCGCGTCCGCATCCAGCACCAGCGGGCAGTTTGCCTTGCTCAGGACGCCGCGCACAAGCTCCCCGGAGTCCGGCCCTGTCCCGAGTCCGGGCCCGATTACACAGGCCCTTGCCTTTTTCATCTGTTCACGGATCAGCGGCAGCGCTTTTGAAGCGATGCTTCCCGCCTCCGTTGCGGGCAGCGGTGTGACCACCGCCCCGTCGCAGCGTGCGGCGGTGATCGGATAGATGCTCTCCGGCGTCATCAGATGGGTCAGGCCCGCGCCGCTGCGCTCACATGCGTTCGCTGCCAAAACGGGCGCGCCCGAATACCCCCTTGCTCCGGCAATCAGCAGCGCGCGCCCGTAGCTGTATTTATGGCTCACCGGCTGTCTGCGCGGGAGCGGGTAGTCGGACACTTCCGCTTCGTTCAGCTGCGGCTGCGTCTGCAGCTCATCCGTCTTATCAAAATACTTTGCCGCGTAGTTTTCAAGACTCAGTTTTTTCATCTATATTCCGCCTCATCTGTTCAAAAAGCCGATATATTCATCGAATACGTTAAACAGCATATCTCCGGAGCAAACCGGCAGGACCATGTCCCTGTCCCCGATTTGCGCAAACTCGAATTTTTCCCGGGCAGCAGTCAAAACCAGGACCGGTATGATCTCATATGCCGGGCCGAACATGATCTCCAGATAAGGGCAGTACTTTGCCGCCTGCATCACCTCTTCCGGGTCAATTTTATCCTTCATTTTGAATTCAAGTGAGAAGACCCGGTTTTCTGTGATGATCAGCACATCGGCATATATGCGCACGTATCGGGCGCGTTTGAGGCGAAGCTCAAAGGCCAGTTCCCAATCGAGGCACTGCTTCCCAAGCATCTGCATCAGATCGCAAAACAAGCGCAGTACCTGCTCACGGCAATCCCGAAAGGAATGAATCAATCCACGGGCATCGTTCAGATTACGCCCGATATTGATACAGCCCTCCTTTAGCCGAGTGAGCCATTCGTCCTCGGTCTGTCGAATAAATTCATCTGCCGTGCCGTACCAGGCCGCAAACTCCTGCAGGCCGATGTGCGGTCTGTCCTGACGCACAAGCCCATGCCAGCAAAATGTTCTGTCCTGCCAGCAAAGCTCCTTCATCAGCGGCGAGCTGTATAGAATCTGATTAACCCTCTTATGGTCAAGTCCAAGCCGCGCCGCAATCTCCCGCGCTTTTATTCCATCGCTTTGACAAATCACAGCACAGACAGACCGTTCCAGTTCCTGCTCAGTCATAGAATCCAACCACCTGTCCTGTATTCTTTCTTATGCTCTCCGAAAGTGCGCACCGCACCGTTTTTCAGTCTGATTATACCAGCCACAGGCACCGTTTTCAAGGCACACAGGAAAAGGGCTGCGGCAAACGTGATGCCGCAGCCCCATGAATCAGTATGAAAGTCTATGCGGAAGCAACAGCCGACCCGCATCGGATATCAGGCGGCGTTGAAGGAGGTGTTGCCCTGGTCAACGGAGAACTTGACGTTGTCCGTGACATAGCTGCCGCCGAAGATGTCATTGATGTAGAAGGAGTACAGATAATCGCCATCCGCAAGCGGTCCGAACGTGAGCTTGTCGCCGTCGTTCCAGACATACTCCTGGCCGGAATACACCGACGACTCGTCGGTATCGGGATTCACCGCGTCATACTGCGGGATGATGTGGTCGCCGGGCTTCAGCGTATCGCCCGCGCGGGCAGCAATGCCGTTGTCGCTGACGCCGTCCCAGACGCCGAGAATCTCCAGTGCGCCCGTCTTGCCGTTCCAGGAGAAGCGGAGGTTGGTGTTCTTGCCGTTGACCTGGACAGGGCTGGTGTAAACGGAGTTGTCCTCGCTCTCATCGACAAGCTGGACTCTGAGGTTCTGGCCGTCGGGCATGGAGAACCAATAACCGTCGAAATCATCCTTCACTTCGCCGGTATCCCAGTTGGCCAGCACATCGCTGGTAAGGCCGATGGAAAGGCAGTCCTGCCCGTCCGCAGAGAACATATAGACCATGGCGTCCACAGACGCGGTATTGTTCAGGCCCTTCTGAGAGAGGACGAAGCAATAGTTGCCGTTTTCATCCAGATCGGGTTCCTTATCGAAGGTGATTGCGGTGCTCTGTCCGTCGTTATTCGGTACCATGGAATCCCAGTCCCATGGGGTATCCACGCTGTATCCCTCCAGGCTGCCGCCGTTTGCAAAGCCGTAGGCAATCTTGTCGACCAGCGCGAGATAATGGGTGCTGACGCAGACATCGCGGAAGATCGAAAGCTCACTCGAGCCCTGGACCTGGAGCGGATAATAGGCCGAAAGGCCGCTTGCGTCCTTATGTGCGTCTCCCGTTACCTGGTAGACAACTGCGGCATTCTCCGCGTCGCGCGCAGCCTGCGCGTTGGACGACCACTCGGCCCCGGCAGCGATCAGGCCGCCAAGGTCGACCATGTTGGTAAAGCCTTCGCTGCGGTTGTTGCCGCCGAAGTTTTCAGCACCCTTGATGGCGCGGCAGATCGGGGCAAAGTTTGTGTCCTTATCCGTCGCCTCAAAAAGGTTCTGGGCGTAGAGATCAAACGCGGAGCGGAGCGCGTCGATTTTGCTGAGGTCAATCAGCGCGAGGGTAGCGGAATCCTCCTGCTCATTGGCGGCGCAGTTCTCATAGAAGCCGTCGCAGATCGCCTTGCCGAGCGTGACCGCGTCTGCGGAGGGATTCTGTGCCAGGCACTCGCCAAACGCCTTATAGTCCCAGCCGGTGCCGGGTTCAAGCTCCTGAGAGCCGATCAGGTACTTTGCATAGGGGGCAAGCATGGCCGCGGTTTCGACAGTACCCATCAGGCAGGCATCGAAGCCGACGAAATCAAAGCCGTTCGGCAGCGCGTCCTTCACGCTGCTGAGGGCGGTGTCGATATCCCGCAGGGAGAGGCTGTCAAGGTTGTTGAGTTCGTCAAAGCAGACGCCGTTGATGCTGCCGCTGCCGTGATCCCAAAGCACCAGACCAATATGATCCGAGGGGTACGCCGCAAGGCCCCAGCTCAGAAAATCCGCCAGTGTCTGCGCGTTGCCCATATCGGCGGTGGGCTGGCGGTCAACGATCGTGGCGGTCCCGACGGTGATCTCATAGCGATCCAGCTCATCGGCATTGGCATCGTTCTGCCATTCGGCCGCGCCGCCGGTCTCCACGACAAAGCGAACGCCGGAGTTTTTGGTTGCTTCAATCATCTCCTGCATATTTTCGCTTGCGAAGCCGCTGCCGCTTTCCAGGTCCGAGCCGCAGAGATACACAAAAATCGTCCAGCCGTCATCCGCGAAGGCAGGAGTGCACAACGACATGCACAACACGATCGCAAGCAGAATTGCAATGGTTTTTTTCAACAAACTACGCCTCCTTTGTATTTTTACCGCGATTACCTATACACAGGATATACACCCGCATACAAAGCCTGCCGAGGTTTTCGGCATGCCGGCAGCCATTTTATGCCAAATCTCCTCATATTTATTATATGGGTCGCTCCGAAAATGTCAATGGGGTGCAGCGGTTTTTTTACGGCAGGCAATGGATTTTTTCTCAGTCTGAGAAGGTTCGCCAGGCCTGCGGTGCCATCACAAGATCGTATTTCTTTACGTCCACGAGGGCAGCGCAGTCGGAAGAGAAGCTGATGCCGTCGGCGCTCTGCGGGGTATAGAGGGTCATGGAGGCGGCGCACTCCCCTTCTCCCGCGAAAAGCTCCAGGCTGTATTTATCCATGATGAGGCGCAGCTTGATTTCACCGTCCCGCACAGGGACCGGGAATTTCCGGACATGCACCACATCATGCGGGAAACCGCTGTTGAGGCGGTCCATGCGCATGATCCCCTCGTCCGGGCAGACGGTGAGCTCCGTATACAGTCCCTCCCCTTCCGCGACGCGGATGCGGAAGCGATGATAAAGCCCGTCCCCTGCGGGGCGAACCGAAAGCAGCAAATCAAGCACGCGGCCGGACACACCGGGAAGACGCTGCCAGTCGGTGACGGTCACGTTTTCGTAGCTGACCGCGTTGCAGCGATAGGCCTCCAGCTCCCGCACCGGCTGCTGGCAGAGTCTGCCGCCGCAGACAGAAAGCTCACGCGGCACGGTCATCTGCCCGTTGAAGGGCAGATCCGGGTGCCCCACACGGGAGCTTGCCCAGCTCTGCATCCAGCCGATCATGACGCGCCGCCCGTCGGCGGTCTCCAGCGTCTGCGCCGCGTAGAAATCCAGGCCGTAGTCGATGGTCTGCACATGCTCATCCACAAGGCGCTTGCCTGTATCGTCAAAAGTCCCGATATGGCAGACCGTTCCGTCACCGGGGTGAAATTCCAGGCCCTCGTTTTTCATCTCATGGGCGCTGTGGAGCAGCACAGCCTTCCCGTCGAGCGTGAAGAAGTCCGGGCACTCCCACATGGTCCCGTAATGGCCGTGTCCGGCAGAGAGCATGCCCGCATAGCGCCAGTGCTGCGCGTCCTCGCTTTCATACAGCAGGATCGCGCCGGTGTTTCCCGGGCAGAGGTTTGCGGCGACCGCATAGAACGTTTCTCCCTCGCGCCAGATCTTCGGGTCGCGGAAGTCCACATGGCTCCCGCCCGCGGGCAGCATGCGCTCGTCGATCACGGGGTTGAGTTCGGACTTTTCGTAGTCCGTCCCGTCCCCGACGGCGACGCACTGGGTCTGGTACTCGTCCCCACCCTCGGTCTTCCGCACGCCCGTATAGAGCAGCAGATGCTCTCCGTTCGGCAGCTCCACCGCGCTGCCGGAAAAGCAGCCGTCCTTGTCGTAAGCCGCATCGGGGGCCAGGGCTGCCGGGAGATATTCCCAGGTGATGAAGTCGCTTGTCTTCACATGTCCCCAGTGCATGGGGCCCCAGGTAATGTCATAGGGGTAATACTGGAAAAACAGATGGTACTCGCCCTTGTACAGGGAAAAGCCGTTCGGGTCGTTGATCCAGCCGATCCCGCCCGTTACGTGGAAGGCAGGCAGCAGCGCCTGTGACTGCTCCCGTTTCTCCCGCTCATATTCACGCGCCTTGCGCAGCATTTCACTCAGCATAGAAACCTCACATAAACTATATTCTATTTCAATCACAGCCGTGATTTATTTTTCGATTTTTTCAAACACGCCGATCAGGAGCACGGCGTTGAGATAGACCGGCAGCGACAGCCCCACCAGCAGCAGAATCAGTGAGCCGAAGCTGAACCAGTGGACGCAGGCCAGCCAGAAGACCACCGCGAACACCACCATCACAAGCGTCCGGGGAAAGAAGCCGATTGCAAGCCGCACCGCGTTCTGGAAGGTGGCCTTGATGGTGTTTTCGTAGCGGGCAAGCAGGGGAAAGAAATAGAAGGAAATCGCAAGCCCAATGAGGGCAAGGGCAAAAATTCCGACACGAAGCGGCGGCACATAGGCCAGCGCCGCCAGATAGTCCAGATACAGGAGAAGCGCGGCTGCCAGAAACAGCAGCCAGGCCAGGGTCGCTTTTTTGAAGTTTGCCTTGAAGGCGCGGAAATAATCCCGCGCAAGCTCGTTGTCCTCAGCGCGCACAAGGCGAATGCAGGCATCGTTCAGGGCCGTGAGAGCCGCGCCCCCCGTGATGATGGGCAGCGAGCACAGGAGCGTCAGCAGGTTCAGCACCACGATGTCCGCCAGCGTTGAGAGCGTGCGCATCACCGGATTATTCATATCAAAAAACCATTTCATTTTCTGACACCTCTTTCCGGTAAAAGAAAACCCCGCCCCGGCAGGGGCGGGGTAACAAGACGAAGGTTTATCCCTTGACAGCGCCGGAGGCAACGCCCTCGACGATGTAGCGCTGGAGGAACACGTACAGGATCAGGATCGGCAGCATGGCCAGCAGCAGGGCCGCCATGACAAGGCCGATATCCGTGGAGTAGGTTCCGTAGAAGGCCTGGGTCGCAATGGGGATGGTGTACAGGTTCTTCTTGGTCAGCACCAGGCTTGGCAGGAGGTAGTCGTTCCAGTAAGCCATGGCGTTGATGATGCCGACAGTTGCGATGGTGGGCTTTAAGAGGGGGAAGACGACCTTCCACCAGGTCTCCCAGCGGGTGCAGCCGTCAATGGTGGCTGCCTCTTCAAGCTCCAGCGGGATATTGGTACGTATCGCACCATGGAACATGAAGGTAGACATGGACACCGAGAAGCCCACATGCATCAGGATCAGGGTCAGCCTGTGGTTGAGCACGTTGAAGATGCCGCCGTAGACAGACACCAGGGGCACCATCAGCACCTGGAAGGGGATGACCATGGAGGCGATCATCAGGGAGAAGACAATGGTGCAGAACTTCCAGTTGTTGCGCACGATGACGAACGCGGTCATGGAGGAGAGCAGGATGGTCAGGACGGTTGCACTGACCGTGATGGTCAGGGAGTTTCCGAACACGGTCCAGAACTTCATCTTCTTCATGGCCTCGGGGAAGTTCTTGAGCGTAAAGCCATGAGCGCCGACCAGGGCAAGAGGATCGGAGATGATGTCGCCCTTGGACTTAAAGACGTTGATGATGACCATCAGGAAGGGGAAAATAAAGCAGAAGAACAGGAGAAGGAGAACGATCCACTTGACAGCGTGGAGGATCTTGGCATTGCGTCCGGCTCTTTCGTTGTCGGTCATGCTGCAACCTCTCCTTTCTTGCCGACCATGACCTGGGTGACGCCGACGATGGCGCAGACCAGGAACAGGATCACAGCCTCAGCCTGGCCGAGACCGTAGTTCTTGTAAGTAAACGCCTGGTTGTACACGTGCATGGCCGCCATGACGGAGGAGCCGAACGGCTCGCCCTTGGTCAGGGACAGGTTCACGTCGTACACAACGAAGCAGCGGGTGATGCTGAGGAAGAGGCACTGCACGAAGG
>Ga0310697_10003004_pt1 | contig 17355 bp, 22 predicted proteins | sample 172DNAGHGlowgp2_FD_203883 | JGI IMG/M metagenome (GOLD analysis project Ga0310697, IMG submission 203883) | Sheep rumen microbial communities from Palmerston North, Manawatu-Wanganui, New Zealand - 1728 DNA GHGlow gp2 (v2) (version 2) | ecosystem: Host-associated > Mammals > Digestive system >... | reverse complement strand
TACGCAATTTCTCAAAATCAAGTATTATCTGAAGATTTCATTAGAGAATTTAAAGATTATGTTACTTGGAATTCAATTTCTCAAAAACAAACATTATCTGAAGATTTTATTAGAGAATTTAAAGATAAGGTTAATTGGGATGAAATTTCTCAAAAACAAACATTATCTGAAGATTTTATTAGAGAATTTAAAGATAGAGTTGAGTGGAAAGAAATTTCTAAAAATCAAAAATTATCTGAAGATTTCATTAGAGAATTTAAAGATAAAGTTGATTGGGAAGAAATTTCTTTTAAACAAAAATTATCTGAAGATTTTATTAGAGAATTTAAAGATTATGTTGTTTGGAATTGGATTTCTCAAAAACAAACATTATCTGAAGATTTCATTAGAGAATTTAAAGATAAAGTTAATTGGTATGGAATTTCTCGTTGTCAAACATTATCTGAAGATTTTATTAGAAAATTTAAAGATGAAGTTAATTGGTACGGAATTTCCTTGAGTCAAAAACTTTCAGAAGATTTCATTAGAGAATTTAAAGATAAAGTTGATTGGGGGCAAATTTCCTGGCATCAAACATTATCTGAAGATTTTATTAAAGAATTTAAAACTTACTTTAGGTATAATTAGTTTTCATTAAATATAATAATTTATTTCTTTTTAAGAGGTATGACTAATTTAGTCATACCTCTTTTTTTTATTCTTTAGTTAAATCATATATAGTTTGAACACATTCCATTGATATAGGTCTATTATTTTTAGCAACAATATTTAAAACATTTGACGGAGATTTAATTAAACGTTCAGCTTCTTCATTAGCTTCTTGAGTAAAACAACCACGAATAGTTACCATATCCTTTTTAATAAAATCGACTATTTCTTACTATGTTCCCATTTCGAAAAATTTCTACTCTACTTAGATTTTTTTAATCTTTTCGATAGTCTGTGAGCGTTCTTTATATATTTATATATAAAGCTTCGTTGCAGATTTTACTCTGCAATTAAAGAACTTTTATGATGGCGATATATAACTATTTAATTTCTTTTATAAAAACCAAGTTTCCACAATTATATATTTTTAAAAGATTTGGAATTTTATCTGTAATTTCTTGTTCAGTTAAATCATCTTTATAATAATTTGGGAATTTCTTCTTTAACTCAGTTTTTCTAAAAGAAAATCTATTTATTTTTTTATTATTATATACAAAAAAGTAAGAAGGTTTACTTATATGATCTAATTTGAAATTATTTAAATAATAAAGATTGCCATTTGACCAAGATAAATCTGCATAGGTTATAATATAATTAAATTCTTTGTAATTTTCTTTAATATATTCAATACTATGCTTTAATAACTTACTAAATCCACCTACAACAGAATACTTATTATTAGTAGCATACCTTAATAATTCCATTTTTTTATTTTTATTATTAACGTTTATTCTATTAAAACCAAAAGTCATTAAAGCTACTATTTTTTTATTATATATTAAAGCTATATTGAAATTATCATTACAATTTCCTTGTATGTGATTTTTTTCCAAGAATTTTTTCTTCTTATCTTTATCTATATTAAACTTTATTGTAGTATTCCTAGCAAATATTTTTTCTTTATTACTTAAATTTAATATATAAAGAATTTTGTTCTTTATAAGTTTATTTTTATTTTTCCAATCTACTTCATCTATAAAATAAACATCAATACCTTTTTCTTTAAAATAATTCTTCTTGTTTATATGGTAATTTTTATCTTTTATTATTTTTGTACTATGCCAATAAGAACCATTAAATTCAAATCCTTTTTTTAACTTAGGAAGATATATATCTATTTCATATTTGTTTCTATAATTTTGTATAATTTTTCCATTATAGTGATTTTTTATAAATTCATATACATCATTTTCTTCTTTAGATCTTTCATTATTAATAGAACATAATGGACATCTATAACCTTGTTGAAAATCATTTGGACAAACTTCATAAATATTTCCACACAATAAATGCTTTATTTTATGTTTTAATTTATTATTATCTTTATAATTTTCTAACCATTTATAGTTATTTTCTTCTTTAGTTATAATTAAAATCTCTTCCAAATAATTTTCTTTTAAAGCATATTTTCCTCTATTTTTATTTGAACAATAGGGACATCTTGTTTGTTTAGTACCTAAAAACATATGAGGAGATGATTGAAAAATATTTCCACACTTTTTATGTTTTATATTCATTTTTGTATTTGAATTTATAAACCCATCTATATAAATATATTCACCTTTTGTTTGTTCATATATTCTTCTTATAACCTCTTCTTCTGTTAATTTCTTAGTAGAATGTATTTCTGTTGTATTACATAATTTACATTTACATTTATTTTCATTTAAGAAATCTTTGGCCCTAGCAATAGTATAAATATTACCACATGGTTTATGTAATAAAGTGATTGGTTTATTTATTTTTGTATATTCTCCAATTAGATCATATTCATTATTATAAAGGTTATTAACCCTTTTTCTAATATCTTTTGTTGTATATAATTTTGCCAATTTTATTCCTCCTCTAATTTATAATTAAAAAAATGTTTAATTAGGGGGAGAAAATAAAATTTATTTTAGTTATATCAATTTTTATTGAATTTTACCATCAAAGTCCCCGCCCAGACCTGCAAGATATGCATTAAATACTTGGAGACTATCTATAAATAATCCTTGTACTTTGCTTTTTGGCAGGTTAGGGTCAATTACTGGATAATTTGGATAATATTTTCCTTCTATAAATTGTGGTTTTGTTTTAAAAGTTGATAAGACGGATATTTTTGAAGGATAAATATTAAAATAATCTTCAAGAGGATATCTAGTTATATAAACATGTTTATCTTTACAAACATCAATAGCAGCTTGATAGAAAATATCAGTCCAAGTTAGATATCTTGTCTCAATAGTACTATCCTTGCTATTTGGATTATTAAATTCTCTATTATATCCTTTATAAAAAAGATGAAGCATTTTTCCATTTTTCATTTTAACTGGAATTGTTTCAAAACGTTCACTTGGTGCTTTTGTATAAAGATTAATTTTTTTCTTTATTTCGTCATATGAAAAATCATCTAAAATATTAGGATGTACTTCATACATTACTTCTTTTGTATCTTTTCCTTTACCTTCAATAGCTGGAACAAATTTTAAATTTTCAAATTGTCTTGAAAAGAAATCTTGTACCCATTTTATTATAAATGGACTAAATGTATTTAATAAAGTTGCAAGTGGAACACCTGTATGAGTCATATCAACCATCATTTCATCATATTTTTCTACAGTATTAAACTGTGCTGCAGAAATAACATTTCTTGAGCTAAAATCAGTTGATTTACCCATAACAGCTTGTCTAAATAAACCATTTTTCTTTTTAGTAAGTCCAATAATACTATCAAATATTTCGACAATATATTTTTGTATATTTGCTTTAGTAGAATTAGATATAAAATCAATACCGGAGTTTTTATTTTCTTCTAATGCTTTTACTAAACGTATAATTCTTATATACATATCATTGATAGGATCATGTTTTAGATTTCCAGATGAACTTTCTGAAAGATTTATATCTCTATAAAATGCTGGCATTACTATTTGTTTTCTAATAAAAGCTTCTTCTTTTTTTATAGCTTTAAGAAAATCTAATCTTTCATCTCTCATTGTTGAATTAGTTTTTTTGAAATTTAATTTTTCCCAATTATCATATAAAAAATTTATACCAGTTCCAGAATATTGATTTTCTTCACTTCTTAATAGTTCTCCAGATTCATTTATAATAAAATAAGATACACCTGAAACACATTCTTCTATCTTTCTATTTAAACTTATTAAATTTTTATATACTAATGGTTGAATAAAATAATCTTTTAAATCAATATAAGCATAAGTAGTTTTTCTATCATAAGAACCAGGTCTACCAAATATTTCATAACTAAAAAGTCCATCTTCAGTTGGATAATTATCTCTATTAAATGAAATTGGATTACTTACTTCTTTTATATTATTTACTTCTACAAATTTTTCTACATCCATTAAATCTATTTTCATTTTAACAACTCCTTTAATATATAGGAAAGACCAGAATAAAGGTCTTTCCTATATTCTTTATTATAATTGTTAAATTAGCCAATTATATCATTTGAGTAAGTACTTATTGTAATTCCTTTCCTTTGACATTTAATAATATATTCTCTATCTAAACCTAATTCTTTATTATAGTAAAAGAAAGGAAGAATAAATGATTTAGACTCACTATCAGTATTTTTAATAACTTCTCTAATAATGTCACTTCTATCATCAATAAATGCGGTATAATTTGGATAATATTTATTAATAAACTCGCTTTTCAACATATTACCATGAATAACTGCTAATTCAAATTTAGAACCTTTTTTTCCAACATTAAAAATTTTTTCAGCTATTGGAAGTTTTCTATGATCAGTTTCTACGTTTATTGGTGCATGTGATAAAAATACAATTTTTTTAACAAACTTTTGTTCAGATAATTCTTTTAAAGATTTTGCCATAATTAAGAATGGGAGATCTTTATAATAATCATTATCTCCTAAATAAAGATTCATATATTTATCATATGCTTCTTTAGTTAACTCTACATTTGGTTTAGCAAGCCATGTTTTTATATCATAAATTTCTCTATTTCTAATTTTTTCTTTATCATATTGTCCATCAGTAATCAATTTATCAATATCAAAAAAATCTTTAAAATATTCTCGTTCATTATAAATTTTTTGTCCCCATTTATAATCTATTAATTGAATTACTCCATCCCAATCACAAACTATTGTTTCATCCCTCATTACAGACTGATTTAAGTATTTTAAATCAAACATTATTACATTCTCCTTTATAAATAATTGGATATGGTTTATTTATTATAAACCATATCCAATATTATTTTATTACTTATTCAATATCTTCCAAATCGTCCAAATCATTTTCCATATCAGCAATCATCTCATCAACGGAAACCTTTTTAGATGACTTTTTCTTTTTATCAGATTTAGAACTTGATGATTTACTCTTTTTCTTATTAGTTGTTTTAGTAACAACCTCATCTTCTTCATCTTCTTCATCCATTTCAAATTCAACTCCACCATCTAAATCTTCATCATTATTATTAATATCATCATCTAATTTAATACTACTTCTCCTACGTCTACTTGAAGAAAATCCACTATTATTATTTTTTTCACTATTATTTTTTGAAGATCCATTATTACCACTAATAATATTTTCAATAAGTGCTTTAATTGTTTCAATCATAGTTCCAAATTTATTAAATTGATAATCAATATTTTTATTTGCTCCATGAGCACCACCATTAATCATATTATTCATACAATACTCAACGAAGTATTTAAAAGACTCCCAATCAGTATTAATTTTTCTAGACTTACAAGAACCATCTTCTTCATTATAATTAAGAAGTAACTTACTATCAGAATTTTTATTAAAAATATAAAAACAATTTCCATCTGGTTCTCCGTCGTTATTTAAACTAATAAGTACCAAATAGTTACTATCAATACCATCATATTCTCCAGGTGAGCCAATTTTTACAATAACATTACTAGTTTTTGTTGCAATGGAATAAATCTTTCTCTTTCCTTCTTTTTCTAACTTTTCTTCCTTTTCAAATAATTTAATACCTTGATAAAGATGAATAATATTTTCTAAAGATAACAAACAGCTTGCAGTTTTTTCATAATTATAAACTTTACCATCTACACGTTCAGCTTTAGGAAGAATTGGATTAATGTTAATTGATGCATAATTATTCCATAAACCTAATTGCATTGTACTTGAATCTTCACCAGCATTTTCATTATAAAGTTGTACAATTCTAGTATTGGTATTAACCTTATTACGATTATTTCTTGAATTATTGAAAGCCATTTTAAATTCTCCTTTAAATATTTTTTAAGATTAATTTAAATTATGTGATTTTTTATCGTTCACATTAAAATTTTTGTTAGTTTTATTTTTTAAATTTAAAAATAATTTTATATTATTATTTTGAATAAATCAAGAAAAGCTAAATATCATAAAAGTAAAATAAATCAATTGTTGCTAAATATCAGAATGGATAAATGAAAAGAAGGTAAATATCATAAAAGGAAAATAAATCAAGACAAGTTAAATATCATAAAAGGAAAATAAATCAATCGCAAATAAATATCAAGAGAACTTAATGAATCAACTTTGCTTAAATATCATAAAAGGAAAATAAATCAAAAGAAGGTAAATATCACATTACGGTAATAAATCAATAGAAGTTAAATATCATATAGAGAAAATAAATCAGTTGAAGGTAAATATCATAAACGGAAAATAAATCAACAAACAATAAATATCATGGAGTAGAAATAAATCAAGATAAGCTAAATATCATAAAAGGAAAATAAATCAATAGAAATTAAATATCATATATCTTTAATAAATTAACTTTGCTTAAATATCATATACTATTAATAAATCAGCAGAAGGTAAATATCATATATTTTTAATAAATCATCTCGTTTTAAATATCATTTAAAGATAATAAAAAATATTAATTTATTTAAAATTTAAATTAATATTTTTTTTTTTGTTTTTATTAAATATTTATTTATATATTATTATTAAAATTACGAATAAATTAAATATAGGAGGATCATACAAAAATGAAATTTGAGGAACTTGAAAAAATTAAAGATATATCTGCTCTAAAAGATAATTATAATTTAGAAAAACAAAAAGAAAAAGCAAATTTTGAAGACATTTTTGAAATTACTATTAAAATGTCTATTAAACATTTAACTTCTGATACTGCATTGAGACTTAAAAATAATAACTTTCAGTCTTGTGCTGTAGTAACTAAAGCCGGACCAAATACAGGATATAGATTAATTATTAAAAAAGATTTTTCTACTGAAAATAATTCAGATCCATTAGATTTAATTTATATAATGCTATTTGCAAAGAAATATAATATAGATATTATAGATCTTACTGGTGGTATTATTTTTGAAAATCTTCCTCTTTATGACTACCAATGGTAAAAATTAATATTTAAAATAAAATGAAATTAATTATTAAGTACAAGGGGGAGATAGAAATATATGCAGTTTAGAGTTATGAACAGAAACACAGCTAAAAGATATACATATGGACCAAACTGTATACTTGATTGTTTGATTATTTCAATTACAGATTGTGGATCAGTACCAAATCAGTTCAAGTCGAATCCTCATATCAAAGGAATTTTACGTTTAGAATTTGATGACGTAGATTTTGGTGAGAAGAATTGTATCACACCAGAGCAAGGTAATAAAATAATTAATTTTGTTACCCCACGTATCAATAATATCGATTTAATTATCGTTCATTGTGAAGCTGGCATTTCAAGAAGTGCTGGCATTTGTGCTGCTTTAATGAAAATCTTTACCAATGATGATTCTGAGATTTTTGATAATCCAAAATATGCACCAAATATGAGTTGTTACAGAACAGTTATGAATAGTTATTATGGTATCATTGGTAGTTCTCTTACAGAAGAAGATGAACAAAAATGGCAACATTCTATTGAAGTTTGGAAAGAAGCTAATCCAGATAATATAATTTAAATAGAAATAGGGGAAATAGAAATGCCTAGAAAAACAATTATGAATACAATAGAACCAACTTTTACTGAATTAGTAAATAGATTGGATTTTTGGTCTAACTATGAGGAAAGAAATAAAGATGATCCGTGTAAGAAAGAAAAAGCTCATAATAAAGTTCAAGAAACTGAAAAATATATCCTTGATAGGATAAAAACTGGACTTTTTAGGGCTAGATTAAAAGAAATTAATAAAATCATTAATAAAGAATTATAAGAAGGAAAATAAAAAATGAAAGACGATAATATTCATTCCAAAAAAACTGTTTATTACTTATGTAAAGATGGGGGGATTGTTACAAGTAAGGATCTTGAGAGAGCATTTTATATAACAACTGGTTTAAATGCATCTTTAAATCCAAGAGAATATAGTCAATATAGAGATGATTGTTTTGGCAAGTCTATTCATGAAACAATTAAACCAGATGTTAAATTACTTCTTAGAAAAAAAGGCAAATTTGGAGCAATGCTTTTCTATCAAGAAGAAAATAATTGTTCAATTAGGGATGCACGTACTGCAATAGAAAAAATCATCATAGAAGAAAAAGAAAGATTGGGAGATAGAAATTGCAAAAATTGTAAAAACTATAAAAATCTTTTAAGTTCTCCTGACAATAAACAATGTAAAGATTGTAAAATTGATTTTTTGGATTGTCCATCTAATTGGCAGAGTTCACAATAAAAGAAATAAATAATAAGTAGGAGATAAAATGAATAATAATAAAACCTTAAATAAGAAAAATTATAAAATCGGTCTTTTTACTGGAACTGTGTATCCAGAAGACTATGATTTTAAAAATAATTGTATTGAATGTTGTAGGAATTATCTTAGTGAAGAAAAACCCTCTGATGAGGTTGTGAAAGGTATTCTTTTGAGTTCTTTTATTGATTGTAAGATGTGTAACGGCTGTCCAGCATCGAATACTATGCAACATGGATATTATAAATATCTCTCACAAGATAGTAATGAGATAAATTAAAAAGAAAGGAAATATCTATGTTAGATTTTGAAAAATTCTATTTTGTTAAAAAAGATGGAGAAAATAATATTTTAATTTATAATGATAAAAATAAATATACGATTTCTCCATCTTCAAGTTTATTTTCAAATCTTAACTTTAATACAGACCTTGAAGAATACTTTGAACTTTCGATATCTTTTACTCTTACTTCAGCAAAATTTAGATACATTCAAAATATTTCTATTTTCGTTGAAACACTTGCTGAGACAATGGATTTAATAGAAAAAATAGAGGATATGACAGACAAAAACGATGATGCAAGTATTACAGATATTATAATCTTTATAAAAGATTATATTGAAGGAAAAGATAATTATGATTAAATATTAATATTACTAGAAAGGAATATTAAAATGAAAAATCGTATTATAGAAAAAATTAGATCTCTTCTTAATATGGGTCCAGCTGAACTTCGTTTCATGCAATTTATTATAAATTTCATTTCTTTCCTTGGAAATGATTGTTATTATATGGAAGATGAAGATGTATTAAATAAGCTTGATGAATTTGCAAAAAAACCTATTGAACAAAGACCAGCTGTGTATGCAGTACGTATTTATCTGAAAGATTTTCATCAACCAATGGCAGATCTTGCATTGGGTGAGGGAGGAAGACCTAATGGAAAAATCGTAACTATTCATTGGGACAATATTAATGAAAGAAATCTTTATTATTTCAGTGCCTATACACTTATTTGGGATGAAAGAGAGGTCGTAAAAAATCAAACTTTTAAGGAATTTTTGAAGGAATAAATAAGAGTTAAAAATAAAATTAAGGTTATTAGTTTTTATAGCTAATAACCTTAATTTTAAAAGAAGAGGGAAAATAATATGAATGTGAAAGACTTTTTAACTTCTTATAAAGGAAAAGAAAGAAAAGTAATTATAGTTGGTTCATTTTATGAAATGATTATAATTCGTCCTTGTAAAATAGATGAAATAATAATAAGAGGATCACGTTATTATTCTGATAATATTCTACATTCAGAAATTATAAAATGGAAAATTTCTAAAGATGATAAAATTTTAATACAGATAGGGGGGAGTAAATTTGAATTTGATAATTTTACATTCGATCTTGAAAGGTACTATGATGTAAAGCCTGGTGAATCTAAACGTGAAAGAGAATTAAGAATTGCTGTAAGTAGAATTACTGGAAACCTTCCAGAAGAAGTTAAACAAAAACTTGAAAGAGAAGAAAGAATATATAAATGGGAGGATGATGAATGATGGAAATAACTAATTTCAATTTATCACCACGTTATATAACTATAAAAAAAGATAATTTATTTACCATTTTTGATAAAGTTACAAAAAAAGTAATTCTTAATGAAGAAAATTTACAAATTTATTTTGCAAAAGAAGAAGATGCTGTTAGCTATTATAGGAAGTTCATTGAACCGAATGAAAAACAAGATTCTACCTTAGCTCTTCAGAATTATGAAGAAATATGTGAAATACTAAGATACACTATTAATGATAAACCAAGAACTAATGGTGACATTATTAGATTAGTATTTCCAAATTGTTCAAATGAAATCATTTCAATATTATTTAAAAAACTTTGTAACATATGTCCATTATGTCAATGTGATCTCTCTATTAAATCTTGTAAAGAGAATATCATTGACTATTTAGAACAAATACCAAAACATTAAAAAAAAACAAAGGGGAAATAAAAAAATGGATATGGGAGAAGAGAAACAAGAATTAACAAAGAAAGAAATATTTTCTAACTCTTTTAGTAACGAAGCAAATAAACATAATGAAATTGGTATAGAATTTTATGGTGAAGATGAATGGAGTTATATTTCATCAATACGTACAAATATTTTAGATGAAATAATTGACAAAGTAACTATTTTATCTAAACTTCCAAATGAAATATTTAGTGATATTGAACTTGACTTAGAAAATGAAAGAAAAGTTCGCATAATCTTTATTATCAAAATTGATCTAGATAATCCTAAACTGTTTGAAGCAAATTATGAATTATATAATGCATATACAAATGTATTATTATTTGAAACAACAAGTATTACCGTTCTTTCAGTTCGTATAAGAGAATTTGAAAGAAGTTGGAATCAAGTTTAATTAAAAAAAGAAAGAGAGATAAAAAGAAAATGTATTCTAATTTTAATTTTAATAATAAAAGAAAATCCAGATTTGTAAAAAAATTTATTTCCTTTAGTCCATTTCTGTTACTTGTTGCTATAATTGCTATATTTATATTATCATCAAAAAATGGATGGTTTGGAAGTAAGATTAATGATCTGAATGGATCTATAACTGGTAATACATATGAATGTCAATTTTATAGTAATGGCGGTCAAAAATTTATGACTGTTGAAGGACAAAAAATTGATATTAAAAGTAATACAACATCTGAACCAGCAGTAGTAAATGGATCTATAGAACAGGTTGAAAGCATTTCTTCTGTTATTTCTATTATTATTGATGGACATAGTGTGGAGAGTTGTGGTACAACAGTTCTTTTTATTGAAAAAGGCTTGAAACCTAATGTTGAATTTACATTAACTGATATTCATAGTAATTCAGATGGAATTGAAGATAATGTAATTATAGCAAATGTAGTTAATAAATATCGCAACTTATTTGGTAAATCCCGTGTAGTAGTCATTCAATCTCAATTAGGAAATCCTATTTGTGCATTTTCTGGTAATAATATTTATTATGAAGTATGTAGTGATCTTCCTAAAACAACAAAATTGATGGTTGATGGAAAGGCACTATATATTCACCGTGCTAATTTCCAAATTATTGATAAAGAATTACTTGGAGGTTAGTCTACTATGAAAACAATAAATATGAAAGAAGATGTAGTCAAATATATTGAAAATATTGATAGAAATGAAGATGATATTGAAAAATTGTCTAATAAAGATATTTTAGAAATAGTTGTTAGACTAGTCATTTATCTTTCGATTTACTTATCTTCTAATGTAGAATGGGAACCAAATTTCTTTAATAGATTTATTGTAATACATAAAAGGTATTACAATTCTATTCAAAAAAGATTAAATATTAAGGAGGAAAATAATTTATGAGTTCTAATGTAAGAGAAAAGTGTTTAAAATGTGGGGTTTATAAAAGAGAAATGGAAAGTTCCGATTCATGTTGTAAGTATTTTATGGATAATGTCGTCTGTGGTGATGAAAAAGATACTTCAAATTGCGATCAATTTGAAGAATTGACTGATGAGGAATAAATAAATGGAATATTATTCTTATATAAAAATTAAAAGAGTAAGAACTTCTATTACCAATGATGAAATCTATCTGAGATATAATCCGATAGATATTGAAAATAAAAACGAAATAGATAGATTATATAACGAAATAAAAAAAGAAAATAATGAACATAACAAAGAATCTCTCATGTGTGTTGTTGAGAGAGTCTTAAGCAGAAATGAAAAATGGAAAGAAGTTTTTATTCCGGCTGATCCGCTTTCTTATATATTTGAATTATAAAATCATTTGATTTTTAAATAATTAGGAAGGAAATTTAATTTCCTTCCTAATTATTTTTTTTTTAGAAATCAATTATATTACTATAATGAGAATCTGTTGATGATGTATTTATAGTTTTAACACCAACTGATTCAAATATTTTATTAAAATTAGTTAAACCATCTGCAATTATTTTATCTGTATCAATAAATGGTAATAACCATTTTGGTATATATTCTTCTGTTTTTGGAATCGCTATTACACCAAAACCATATTTACTTAATTTAAATCTTGTAAAAGCATCACCAGAAAATGAATTTTTAACATAACTATCAATAGATTTTTCATAAACATCTTTATCATAATTTTTTAATTTTATCATTTCACTTGTATTAATAAATTTATTTACTGAATTTCTTATATCTATTGCAAATATATTTTTTGCAATACTTTCATAAATTTCTGGATTAGTTTTCTTTACAGGTTTTATTAATTTATATGATTTATTTTTTGCTAATTCTTTTTTAATTTCTTCTTTTTGCGTAACATCGTATGGAATATATTTTCCATCTTTAAAAATAAAATATTTTTCAAGCATATCAATACTATTGATTTTTAATTTTATAGTATTAACTTGTGCCGGAAATGTAATTTCTTTATCTGGATATAAACTGTTCCAAGCAAGTATTCCTCTAACAGCTTGAATTTGATAAGGTGTTTTATAAGTTATAGGTTCATTTGATTTATCAGGTTTTGCATAATATACTTCACCTTTATTAAAAGAATCCTGTATATTATTTTGTAATTTAACTAATCTTTTTAAAATTTTACTTATACTAATATTATTTGCTCTGAGTATATCTTGTTCAAGTATAGATTGTAACTCATTACCAATATTTTTATTTACATTAGATTTTTTAATAGTTAATCCCTTAATATCCAATGCTTCATTATCTGGAACATTAGCACCTTCTTGAAGAAGTATTATACTAGCATAATTCTTTTTACTTTCAGTGAGTAACATGCGCCTATTTAAAAATTCATTTTTCATATTAATAATTGATCTTTTTTCTTCTGGTACATTACATTCAATACCATATCTTTCATGCACTTCACCTATCATATGACCTAATATAAATGCTAAAATATTAACCATTTTAAATATATTTTCAGCTTCAATCGTTTCTTTATCAAATATTCCATTACTTTGTTCAATAAGAAAATCTATCCAAGGTTCAGTATTTACCATATTTGAGTCTGTGTCTACTGTTATAATAGCTTTTCTTCCTAAATTTTTACATATAGAAATTCTATCAAATCTTGAATATGGATAATAAACAAATTCTTCTAACCAAGACCATAATTTTTCCATATCATCTTTAATTATATCTGGAACTTCATTTGGATCTCTAAATTTATCAGTTTTATTTAAAATTTCAAATATATATTTAATAACTTTTTCACATTTACAAAATTCAAAAAAGTTATTTTTATAGTAAACTCTATTACGTTCAGTTTTACTTAAATTACTAACTATTTTTTCTATATCACTTTTATATTTTAAACCCATATCCTTATTTTCAAATTTTGAAATAAGTCTATCTACTAGTTTTGATTCTTTAATCTGTTTTGTTAAACATACAGAATCTTTTAATTTTCTTTTTTCATTTTTAATATTATTTACATAAAATAATAAATCACTAATATTACTAAAAACAAAATTATCTGCAAAAAACATTTCAAAACTTAATGCGGCATTTGTAATTAGACTTTGTCCTTTGCCAGTAATACTAAGTGCAGTAAATAAATTGTAAAATATAGATTTAGAGTTACCAGTTGCACCATAATAAGAGTTTGCAAAAATTTTAAAAACTTTTTGTCTAATATTATGATACTTTTCACCTTGATGATCTCCACCTTTTTTACATTCGAACATTTTCTTTTTATGATATTTTCTTGTATCAAGAATATATTCAAGTAATTTCGCTGAAAGATTAACTGACTTATTATGATTTTTAAAACATACACCATGTTCAGTTGTAATTGGTTCTGTCTTCTTATACCAATCATACCAAGATAATAAAGATATATTTTTTTCCACTTTTGTATAATTATTTGTAAAACTAACAATAGGTACATTCTTAACTTTTTCAGCCAATCTATTTTTGATTATTTTTTCTAATTTTTCTTCATCAATACCCGGATAAAGATTTAAAAAAACATTTTTCATTTCTTCAATATATTCTTTAATCATATTTGAATTTATTAATTTATCAAAATTTATTTCTAATAAGGTCTTTTCTTCCATTATATTCACCTCTTAAGTAAGTAAAAATATATTATATTATTATATTTTTTAATTTTTTATCTTTAAATTTAATATGCTATTTATAACAATTTTATAAATAAAAATATTTTATTTTTTATTCAAAAATAAGAAAGGAATTGATAATATGTTATTAAATGAAAATGAAGCTTATACTTTATTAGAATCTGGTAGAGAAACTAAAGTTGGTGATCAAATTATTAATGAAGCTATTATTGCTGATGCATTAAGTGCTTATGGACAGACTTTAAGTGAAGACTCCGCCGTTGATCTTTTAAGTGAAGAACTGTTAAGTGAGCGTAATATTGTTAAATTAGATAAATATTCAAAGAGAGCATTAGCAGAAAAGAAAGCCGCTATCGTTCTTGCTAAAGAAGCAAATGATCCTGCTTATAAGAAGTTACAGACTGTTTATAAGCTTAAACATAAGCTCATCGATCAAATTATGAATAAATATGGTGCTAAAGCTAAAATTCGTGTTAAGAAAAATGCTAAGCAAAGCACTATTGCAAAAGTTGTTTCAGAAATTAAAGAAAAAGTTCATGTTAAAGGTCATGATCTTCCTAAAAAAGATTAATATAATATTATTATTTGAGTAATGGTTTTTAAAAACCATTACTCAAATAATTTTCAAATTATATATTATAAATATGTATAATTAAAAATACAATAACAAAAAAATTATATTCATAAGGGAGGAACATACTAAAATGATAGAACTTAAACAAGTATTATCAAGTAAAGAAGAATTTGATAGAATATTTGTTAAATATTATAATAAAATTATTGATGACTTCTCAAGTAGAAAAGATAAAATTAGTATAAAATTTTCAAATGGAACTGTCCAAAAGATGTCTTTAAATAAATTTTTAGTTAATTTAGTTTTTTGGACTCCTTTTGCAGTATTTAAAAAAGAAGTAACTGAAGAATTTATTTTTAAAACTGAAAATATTAATGCTGATAGTATTGCAAATTATTTAGATAGAATTATTGATTTATTCTTAACTGATGATAATCAAAAAGAAGTAAATTTTGTTTTATCAGAAATTATTAAAAATCTTGGATACTTCTCATTAGATTTTAATAAACGAATTGGTAATACTATTTCTTTATATGATTTAATTAATCTTTCTGAAAGAGTGCCAAGATTTAATGAGTTAATTAATACAAGATATAATGATAATATAAATACTAGTGAAATAGAAAAAGATTTAAGTGATAAAACGAAAGAAATGATGGGTATTTTAGGAGAAAATGAAAATTGTTTACAAGACTATATTAATTCAAAAGAAGGTTTAAATAAAAATCAGCTCACTCAATTTCTAATTAATATTGGTCCAAAACCTGATTTACGAGGAAATGTTTATCCTAAAATAGTAGATACTAATTTTATTACTGATGGTATGAAAACTCCTTCAGATTATTTTATTAACAGTTCTGGTGGAAGAAAGGCTGCTATTACTAACCATGATAAAACAAAGAAATCTGGTTATTTGATGAGAAAACTATCAATTCTTTGTATGAATGTTGATTTGGATAAAGACATTAAAGATTGTGGGAGTAAAAATTATATTGAAGTGTCTTTAGATTCTCCAGAGACTATAAAACGTTATGATAAACATTATTTCTATAATGAAAAAAAGGATAAATTAATCTTATTTAAAAATAATGATAAATTTAAAGAAAAATATTTAGGAAAAACTCTTAAATTTAGAAGTCCAATTACTTGTGCTTGCAAAAATGGTAAAATTTGTAAGACTTGCTATGGTGAATTATCTAAAATAAACCATGATATTCATATTGGTATTCTTGCTATTGAAATTTTAACTTCTCAGATCACTCAGATGCTTCTTTCTACTAAGCATTTACTAAAGACTTCTACTAAGAAAATTAATTGGAATCAACATTTTATGGATTTATTCTTATTAAATGGTAATTCCTTGTTTCTTAATCAGACAATTGAAAATATTTCAAATTATTCTTTAATTTTTAATGAAGATAATATTTATGATAATGAAGAAGGATTTGAAGATGATGAATATGATGATGAAAATCCTTTAAATGAAGGACAAAAAGTTACAATTAGCAAATACTTTAGAAGTTGTTCCATTAAATATAAAGAAAACAAAAAAGAAAATATTTATACTATTGATAATGGTGTAGATATTTATATGTCTCCTTATTTTGAAAAGTATATGAAAGATAATGGAGTTAATAATGATGGAGCTATTGAAGTAGAACTTAAAGATTTACAAAAAGATAAAGAGTTGTTTTTCATTGAAATTGAAAATGATGAATTATCTGCAATTCTTAGTAATATTATTGCATTGATTGATAAAAAAGAGAGACTTGGTACTAAAACTTATAATGAAATGATTAATAAGTTTGTAGAACTTTGTAATGATTCTAATATTAAAATCAATGCAACTCATATGGAAGTTATTCTTAGAGAATTGATTAAATCTGATACAAATATTCTTGAAAGACCAGACTTTAGTCAGCCTAATCCTGGTTATCAGATTTTAAGATTGTCTGATAGCATTATGAATAGTAATAGTGTTGTAACCTCTTTGTCATTTGAAAGAGTTAAAGAACAATTGTATAAAGCTTTAACTTATAAAAAGAATGGTTCTTCATTACTTGATGAATTCTTTAAATAATATTAATAAAGAGGAAAACATATTGTTGTTTTCCTCTTTTAATTTTAAAAATTTATTAATTAATAAATTAAAATTAATAAATAGGAGAAATTATAATGATAGAAATTAAAAGAAGTTCTATTGTAATACATGGTTACAGTAGAGAAAAATCAAAAAAATTAGAAAACTTTTTATCTATTTTTAAAACTATGC
>Ga0310697_10003002_pt1 | contig 17357 bp, 14 predicted proteins | sample 172DNAGHGlowgp2_FD_203883 | JGI IMG/M metagenome (GOLD analysis project Ga0310697, IMG submission 203883) | Sheep rumen microbial communities from Palmerston North, Manawatu-Wanganui, New Zealand - 1728 DNA GHGlow gp2 (v2) (version 2) | ecosystem: Host-associated > Mammals > Digestive system >... | reverse complement strand
AAGGTCACCGACGATCTCGTGAAATGGCTCAACAACTGGTTTGAAGAGAACGGTCCCGGCTGCAACGCCGTGATCGGCATCTCCGGCGGCAAGGACAGCTCGGTCACCGCAGCGCTGTGCGTTCGTGCGCTCGGCGCGGATCGCGTCATCGGCGTTCTGATGCCGAACGGCGATCAGTACGACATCGACGTAAGTGAAGCGCTTGTGAAGCATCTCGGCATTCGTTCCTTTGTCGTCAACATCAAGGATGCGTACGACGGCGTTGTGAACGCGGCAAAGGCGGCGGGCGTGGAGCTTAGTAATCAATCCTACATCAACCTCGCGCCGCGCCTTCGCATGAGCACGCTCTATGCGGTGTCGCAGTCGTATAACGGCAGAGTCATCAATACCTGCAACCTCTCCGAGGATTGGGTCGGTTATTCCACGCGCTACGGCGATTCCGTGGGCGATGTGTGCCCTTTGGGCAAGCTGACCGTTGCAGAGGTCAAGGAAATGGGAACCTATCTCGGACTGCCCGACATGTTTGTGCATAAGGTTCCGAGCGACGGGCTCTGCGGCAAGACGGACGAGGACAACCTCGGCTTCACCTACGCCGTGCTCGACCGCTACATCCGCACCGGCGAGATCGACGATCCGGAGACCAAGGCGCTGATCGACCGCAAGCATAAGATGAACCTCTTCAAGCTTGAGCTGATGCAGACCTTCCAGTACGACCCGAACGCGGAAGAATGACGGAGCGGAGAACGGAACCGGTCCGCGCGATTGCAAAGGCGTGTACGCTCCTTGACCTTCTCACAGAGGCAAAACGCCCGCTTTCCTTGGGCGAGCTGACCGAGGCTGCAGGCTGGGCGAAAAGCACGGTCTACGGGCTCTTAAGCTCCATGCGAAGCTGCGGGCTCGTGGAGCAGGACGCGGAGAACGGACGCTATACGCTCGGCGTGCGGCTGTTCGAGTACGGCAGCGCGGTGAGCTCCACGCGGAACATCATCACGCTTTCGCGCGAACCGATGGAACGGCTCGTCAAGGCGACCGGCGAATCCGCGTCGCTGTCCATGCTCGACCGCGGCGAGGCGCTGGTGCTCGCGCATGCGGAGGCGGATTCGAGCTTTCATATCGTGTCCGAGACCGGCGCGCACCTGCCCGCATTCTGTACGGCGCAGGGCAAGGTCCTGCTGTCGGCGCTTTCGGACGCGGCTGTCCGGCGCATCCATGAAGCGCAGTTTCAGCCGTTTACGCCGCACGTGATCACAACCCCCGACGCGCTCGTTTCCGAAATACAGACGGTGCGCGAACGGGGCTATGCCGTTGAAAACGGCGAATTCAGGATCGGCGTCCGCGGCGTCGCGGCTCCGATCAAAGATCACACCGGCGCGATCCGTTATGCCGTGGGTCTCATCGGCATGTTCCGCCGCGTCGACTCGGACGAGTTCCGCGCCGCGACCGCCGAGGTCCGAAAAACCTCCGCGGCGCTTTCCGAAGCGCTCGGATACCGGGAGAGCTGATCTCTCTGCAAAAGCGGGGATGGCAGACAGAACCGATAACACACAAGGGACTCCGGTCCCTTTTTGCTTTCCCATAAACGGGATTGCAGCGCAGGCGGAAAGGTGGTACAATAACAAAAGAGGCACAGAGATGGACTTTGATCGGATCATTCAAAACGGACAAATCGTCGACGGCAGCGGGAAGGAGCCTTTCCGCGCCGACGTCGGGATCGTCGGCAAAACCATCGCGGCGATCGGCGACCTTTCCGCGGCGCATGCGGGGATGATCACCGACGCGGCGGGCAGGGTCGTCACGCCCGGCTTGATCGACGCGCACCGGCACGCGGACGCCGCAATCGTTCGGGACGGCTTCGGGACCGCGGAGCTATTGCAGGGGCTTACGACCGTCGTCAACGGCAACTGCGGATTAAGTGCCGCGCCGGTGTGCGGTCCGCACAAGGCCGACGTTGCGGCTTATCTTTATCCGATCACGGGCGAACTCGGCGATCTTCCGGTCGAAAGCATGGCGGCGTACCTGAACGCGCTGAAACGCCGTCCTCTGCCGATCCATGCGGGGATGCTTACAGGGCTCGGTACGGTCCGCGCCGCCGTCGCGGGGTTTTCAAAGGACCTGACGGACAGCGATTGCCGCGCGATCCGTGCGCTTCTTGCGCAAACGCTCTCCGAAGGCGCGCTCGGCGTCTCGCTCGGGCTCGGCTACGCGCCGGAATGCTTCTTCGATACGGCGGGGCTCGTGCGCGCGCTCGAACCGATCCGCAATACGAACGTCACGCTGTCCGTGCACATGCGCTCGGAATCCATGAATCTTCTGCCGTCGATCGACGAGGCGCTCGCGATCGCAAGGGCGCTCAACGTACCCTTGCAGATCAGCCATCTGAAGGCGGTCGGGCGCGAACGGTGGGGAACGCTCGTTTACGAAGCGCTCGAAAGGATCCGCCGCGCGCGCGAGGACGGGATTGACGTGCAGTGCGACGCGTACCCGTATACCGCGGGCAGCACGCAGCTCCTGCACATTCTGCCGCCGGAGTTTCTTGCGGGCGGCACGGAGGCGATCGCAAGGCGGCTTGCCGATCCGGATGCGCAGCGTATCCTGAGGGAGCGCCTTGAGACCGGCACGGACTACGATAATTACGCAAAGCTTCTCGGCTGGGAGAACATTGAGATCTCGTCGGTAAAGCTTCCGGAGGACCGGAGATACGTCGGCAGGACGATCGCGGAGGCGGCAGGAAACGCGGAGCCGTGGCGCTTCTGCGCAGAGCTTCTTTCCCGCAACCGCTGCGCAGTCACGATGATCGACCGGCTGACGAATGAGGATGACATCGCGGCGATCTACCGCGCGCCGTTTTCCTATGTGATCTCGGACGCGACGTACCCGAGAGACGGGCTTTTGCATCCGCGTGTATACGGCGCGTTCGTGCATATGCTCGAGCGGTTTGTGCGGGAACGGAGGACGCTTTCGCTTGCCGAGGCGGTCAGAAAGATGACGCGCATGCCCGCGGACCGGTACGGACTTATGCACAAGGGGCGCGTCGCGGTCGGCGCGGACGCGGATCTTCTCATATTCGACCCGGACCGCATACACGCGCGGGCGTCGTTTTCGGACCCCGCCGAGCTTTGTGAGGGCATGGAAACGGTATTGGTCAACGGCGTGCCGGCGATCGAAAACGGCGAACGGACCGGCAAGATGAACGGAACGGTATTGGAACGGAGGAGCCTATGAAACACGAAAATCAGAAATACAAGATCCTGGTGATCCGGGACCTGCTGCTTGAAACGGACGAACAGCATCCGATGACCGTACAGGATCTGATCGACAAGCTCAGGGAGCGCGGGATCGAAGCCGAGCGCAAAAGCGTTACGGACGATCTGCTGACGCTCGCCGATTACGGCATGGACGTCGAATCGCTTGCGGTCGGCAAGCGCAAGGGGTACTACCTTGCGTCGCGCACGTTCGAGCCCGCGGAGCTCAAGATGCTCGTGGACAGCGTACAGGCGGCAAAGTTCCTCTCGCCGAAAAAGACGATGCGGCTGATCAAAAAGCTTGCGGCGCTTTCGAGCCGCGGCGAGGCGGCGCTTCTCAAACGTCAGCTCTATCTTTCGGATCGCGGCAAAACGGACAACGAGTCCGTCTTCTACAACATCGACGCCATCCACGGCGCGATCGCCGAGGACCGCGAGATCACCTTCGTCTACTGGCAGTACGATCTCAGCAAGAAGCGCGTCCCGCGCAAGAGCGGCGCGCGCTACCGGGTCAGCCCGTTCGCGCTCGTCTGGGACGACGAATTCTATTACCTGATCGCGTACGACGCCGAGGACGCGCGCATCAAGCATTACCGCGTCGACAAGATGAACCGCATCACGATCGGGGACGCCGGGCGGCAGGGGAAGGACGCGTTCTCCGCGCTGGATATGTCCGTGTACACGAGCCGCAACTTTTCGATGTTTGCAGGCGAGGAGGCGGACGTGGTGCTCGACTGCGACGCAGGTCTCATCGGGGTCATCATCGACCGCTTCGGCACCGATGTGTCGATCCATCCGGACGGCGACCGCTTCACGGCGTTCGTGAAGGTCGCGGTCTCCGAACAGTTCTTCGGCTGGGTCGCGGCTTTGGGCGGCGCGGTGCGCATCGTGTCGCCGCAGCCGGTGAAGGAACAATTCCTTGCGCTGCTGGATCGCGTGCGGGACGCGCAGTCATGACGCATGAAAAAAACCGTCTCCATCCGGAAACGGTTTTTTCAGGTGCAAGGGATTTTATTCCGCGGCGTCCAGCTTTTTGCTGAGCTCCGAAAACGCTTCGGGATCGCTCACGCGAAGAAGCTCCGCCGCCGTCACGGCGCGGACCGCTTTCTTTCCGTCGTCGTCCAGACGCGAATACCGGTCCAGAAGCGAGCGCTTCTCGCCGTCCAGGAAGATCATCTTGTCTCCGACGACGGGCTTGATGTCCAGTACGTCGCAGATGTGCATGATCGTGTCGAACGAAGTGCCCCCGATGCCCTTCTGAAGTGCGGTCACGATCGTCGATTGCGGAACGCCGATGTACATCGAAAACTGACGTACACTGCGGAATTGCTTTTTGATCTCGGTTTTGATCAGCTTTGTAAGTTCATCCATTTTTCACACCTCCACTGACCAATCATACCATGAATAAAAAAGTTTTGTCAATAAAAATATATTGTAAGAATGTGAGATTATTGTAACATGCACAAATTCTGAACAAAACGGAGATCGGCTCCGATTTGTACAAACAAGCGGAGCGGGATCCGGCGCGCGTATACGCTTCCCTTGACGGGACCGGCGTTATCCGTTATACTGTATTCCAATGCGTTTTCTGCCGGAGCGCGGCTGTTTTTTCGGGTAAAAAACCGCGCAGCGCGGACCGTTCAACCAACGGTTGCTGGACGCAGGAAAGCGTACCCGATATACTGTGACCATGAAAAAGATCTTTCCTTACCTGAAACCGTATAAAAAGCAGATGATCCTGACCGGGATCCTGTGCGTCGTCTCCACGCTGGAGGGGACGTTTTTGCCGTACCTGATGAGCCGCATCGTCGACGACGGCATCGCCGTGGGCAACATGGGCGCGATTCTCAGGCTCGGCGGGCTGATGCTTGCGCTTGCGATCATGTCCATGCTCTGCGCGGTCTGGACCGGCGCGGTGAACGCGAGGATCTCCGCAGGCTTTTCGCGCGATCTGACGCACGGCATCTTCCGGAAGGCGTCCGCGCTCGATTTTGAAAACTTCTCGAAGATCGGCACGTCGGGACTGCTGACGCGTTCCACACACGACGTGTCCACGATCTCGGGCGTGTCGTCCATGTTCGTCAACGTCGTGGTCATGGTGCCGATCATGATCGCCGGCGGCGTCGCGTTCGCGCTGCTTTCCGACCGCGTGCTTGCGCTCATTCTGCTGCTTTCCATGCCGATCGCGTTTCTGATCCTGTTCCCGATCGTGCGGCATCTCGACCGGCTCTGGAAGCTCAGTGACGAATACATCGACGAGCAGAACCGGCTGATGCGCGAACGGCTCTCCGGCATCCGCGTGATCCGTGCGTTCGACAAGGAGGCGCACGAGCACGGCCGCATCGCGCAAGCGACCGAGGAGATGGCAAAGTACATCATCCGCGCAAACGTCCGAGCCGGCTATGTGAATCCGCTGTGCATGCTGGTCCTCAATCTTGCGACGGTCGTCATGCTGACGGTCGGCGCGAACCGGCTGCAGGATCCCGCGCTTCTCGCGCAGGGGCTGACCGCAGGCGGCATCATCGCCACGGTGCAGTATGTCGCGCTGATCCTGAACGGCGTAATGATGCTGAGCTGGACGTTCGTGTTCCTGCCGCATCTCAAGGTGTGCATCAACCGCGTGACCGAGGTGCTGGATCTGCCGGACGAACCGGCGGACGCGGGAGACGGCACGATCCTCGGGGGCGATCTGGTCCTCGAGAACGTCGGCTTTGCGTACCCGGGCAGCGAGGTCCTGACCGTTTCCGGCATCCAAATGACGGTGAAGGCGGGGGAGACCGCCGCCATCATCGGCGGCACGGGCAGCGGCAAATCGACGATCCTGAAGCTGCTTCTGGATTTCTATGCGCCGACCGAGGGAACGATCTCGCTCGGCGGCGTTCCGTATGAAACGATCGGGCGCGGCGGCGTGCGCGAAAACGTGTCCGCGGCGCTGCAGAAAGGCATGGTGTTCGAGGGGACGCTGCTCGACAACGTGCGCATGGGCGATCCGGACGCAAGCGAGGACGCGGTGCGGAACGTTCTCGACATCGCGCAGATGACGGAGTTCGTCGATTCGCACGAGGAGGGGCTCAATTACCGCCTTGCGCAGTCCGGCGCGAATATTTCGGGCGGGCAGAAGCAGCGCATCAGCATTGCGCGAACGATTTTGAAGCCCGCTTCGGTCTATGTATTTGACGACAGCTTTTCCGCGCTCGATTATCTCACCGAGAGCAAGCTCAGAAAAGCGCTGAACCGCTACCTTGCAGGCAAAACGCAGATCATCATCACGCAGCGCGCGGCGACCGCCATGCGGTGCGACAGGATCTACGTCCTGGAACAGGGCAGCATCGTCGGGAGCGGAACGCATGCAGAGCTCGTACAGAACTGCGCGGTTTATCGCGAGATCGTGCGTTCGCAGCTGGGAGGTGACGCCGTATGAAACAGCAGAACACCTCAAAGAAGACCGTCCTCCGCATTCTGAAGGATACGAAGCCGATCGCGGGCTGGCTCGTGCTTTCCGCGTTTATCAGCCTCGTTTCGGTCGCGCTGTCCCTTCTGACACCGGAGATCCTTCGCGCGCTGTCCGACCGGCTCTATAACTACTGGGAGCCCGCGCACCTCGGTCAAAGCGCGACGCTCGACAACGCCGCGTTCGGGCTCGAATGCGTCCTGCTTGCCGCGGCGTATGCGGGAAGCTCGCTTGCGGCGGTCGGCGAAATGCTGATCATGAACAACGTGGTCTCCAAGCACTTCACCTGCGCGATCCGCATCCGCATGAGCGACAAGATCCGCAGACTTCCGGTGCGTTACGTCGATCAGACGCCGAACGGCGAGATCATCTCGCACATGACCGACGACGTCTCCATGATGGGCACGACGGTGCACAGCTTCCTCGAAACGCTGATCTCCGGCGTGCTGAAGCTCATCGGCATCATCGTTCTGATCTTCCTGCTGAATCCGATCCTTGCGGCGGCGGTCATCGTGTTCGTGCCGCTTTCGCTGGTGCTTTCGGCGAAGATTGCGGGCAAGAGCGAAAAATACTTCGCTTCGGTGCGCAAGAAGAACGGCGAGATGTACGCGCTGACCGAGGAGACCTTCACGGGCTTCGATACCGTCAAAGCGTTCCATCTGGAAAACCGCCAGCGCGAACGACACGCCGCGATCTGCGGGGACATGCGCGAAGCGGCGCAGAAGGGCACGTTCCTTTCGTCGATCGTGCAGCCCATCATGGCGCTGACCAACAACATTGCGTATATCGCGATCTGCATCATCGGCGGGATCTTCGTCGCCAACGACCTGTTCGGCATGAGCGTCGGTACGATCGTCGCGTTCGTGCTCTATGCACGGATGTTTGCGGGACCGCTCGAAAGCATCGCGCAGGGCTTTTCGATGCTGCAGCAGACGATCGCTTCGTCCGAGCGCGTCTATAAGCTGCTCGACGAGGAGGAGATGACCGAAGCGACCGCGGAGACCGCGCCGAAGGGCGAGGGAAACGTCGTCTTCGAGAACGTCGATTTCTCCTACGATCCGAAGCAGCCGCTGATCAAGGGGCTCACGATCAGCGTCCGCGCGGGGGAAAAGGTCGCCATCGTCGGACCGACCGGCGGCGGCAAGACCACAATCGTGAACCTTTTGATGCGCTTCTACGACGTCGACGGCGGCAGGATCCTCGTCGACGGCAAGGACGTCATGCAGATGCCGCGGAACGCGCTTCGGAGCGTGTTCTCGATGGTCCTGCAGGATACGTGGCTGTTCTCCGGCACGATCTACGACAACATCGCCTACGGACGGCCCGACGCGACCGCGGACGAGGTGCGCGAGGCGGCAAGACGCGCGCATATCGACAGGTTCATCGAATCCCTGCCGAACGGCTACGACACCGTGATCAACGAGGAGACGACGAACATTTCCGGCGGACAGAAGCAGCTTCTGACGATCGCGCGCGCATACCTCGCAAACCGTCCGATCCTGATCCTCGACGAGGCGACCAGCAACGTCGATACCCGCACCGAGATCCTGATCCAGAAGACGATGGACGATCTCATGCGCGACCGCACGAGCTTCGTCATCGCGCACCGGCTGTCGACCATCGTGGACGCGGATACGATCCTCGTCGTCAACCACGGCACGATCGTGGAGCAGGGCACGCATAAGGACCTGCTCGCAAAGAACGGCTTCTACGCCGAGATCTACAATTCGCAGTATGCGCTTTTGAACTGACGAGCATAAAAAGGACCGCGGAAGTTCCGCGGTCCTTTTCCGCACCGTATTATCTTCGCAGCTCCCAGAACGCAACGGCGCTTGCCGCGGCGACGTTCAGCGAGTCCACGCCGTGCGCCATCGGGATCTTCACGGCAAAGTCGCAGGCGGCGATCGTCTCCTTTGAAAGCCCGTCGCCCTCCGTGCCGAGCACAACGGCGAGGCGTTCGCAGGCCTTCAGCCGCGGATCGTCCATCGAAAGCGAATCGTCGACGAGCGCCATTGCGGCGGCGGAAAAGCCGTGCCGATGCAGAAGATCGGTCCCACCCTCCGCAAGAGCCGGCAAAAACGTCCACGGGATCTGAAAGATCGTGCCCATGCTGACGCGCACCGCGCGGCGGTTTAAGGGATCGCAGCAGGTCGGGGAGAACAGCACCGCGTCGATGTTCAGCGCGGCGGCGCTTCTGACGATCGCGCCGAGGTTTGAAGCATCCACGATCCCGTCGAGCACCGCGACGCGCTTTGCGTCCCGGATGACCGCGTCAAAAGCGGGCAGAGGTTTTCTTTTCACGGCGGCAAGCACGCCGCGTGTGAGCTCGTAGCCGGTCAGCGCCTTCAGAAGCGCGCGTTCGCCGGTGTAGACCGGCGCGTCCGGGCAGCGGGCAAGGAGGTCCTTCGCGTCGCCCTCGACGTGCTTTTGCTCCATCAGAAAAGATACGGGTTCAAAGCCTGCATCCAGCGCAAGCCGGATCACCTTCGGGCTTTCCGCGATGAACACGCCCTTTTCGGGCTCCAGACGGTTTCGGATCTGCGCCTCTGTGAGCCGCGCGTACACGTCGAGCGCGGGATCGTCGAGCGAATGTAAACGGATTATATTTGCCATAGCATTTACCGGTTCAGGATCTCGTCGGCATGGAGCGCGACATGGTCCATCAGAAGGTCAGAAAGGGAAGGCAGGAACGCGAAATACGCGCTGTCCGTTTCCTCCCAGTCGCCGGATGCGCCCGTCTCCGCCGCTTTTCGGAAATTGTCGGCGATCGCGTCGCCTCCGATCCTGCGGATCGCAGACTCCGCTTCTTCGGGCGCGGCGATCGGATCGCTGTCAAAATAGGCGGAATGCCCGCCGTTCTGCATCTCCGCGTCGTACCAAAAGCAGATGACCGCATCGCGCTGCCGTTCGTTCAGAGAGGCGCGATCACGCATACAGATCTCGGTGATAAACCGATTCCATTGTTTTGCACGTTCGTTCATAGTTTTCTACTTTTTCTCTCCCTCCGCCAGCCTTCGGCTGCCACCTCCCCCATCAGGTGGAGGTAAGGTTTGAGCAAGCGATCTACCCGCCCTTGTCAGGGAGGGTGGCGGGCGCAGCCCGACGGGAGGGTAGTTATGCAAGCATCCATTCAGTTCCGTGAATGGCATTTGAATTGCATGCAATTGTAAAAATGCCCCGCCGGGATCGGCAGGGCGGCTTGTCCGTCTTTTATTGCTTGCTCTCGAGATAGTCGTTGAGGTCCTTGCACAGCGCGTCGGCGTCGATGCCGTGGACGGCGCAGGCTTCTTCGAGGTTCTCGAAATGCGCCGCTGCGCAGCCGAGGCAGTGCATGCCGCTTGCAATCAGAATGCCCGCGAGGTCTTCGTCGACCCGGATGATATCCATGATGTTCATATCCTTGGTGATGGTCATGTTTGTTTCTCCTTTGCTTGTTCGGTGGGATTAGTATAACAAGGTTTTCGCCGTTTTTCAACAGCGGATTGTGATATTTTCGTGACGCTTATACCTTTTTCAGAATGCGGAAGCCGTTTGCGGGCACGGTCAGTGACAGCGTGCTCCGCGCAAGGAGCGCTTCGCCGTCCTCGTCGAAATACGTTCCGGCAAGATCAAGCGGCTCGGTCGCGTCCGGTCCCTCGCGGAACAGCGCGGGGTAGAGCACGGCGCGGACCGGCGCGTCTGCTGCGTTCGCGAGCAGGATCAGCGTTTCCTTTGCGCTGCTGCGGATCACGCAGACGGTCTGCTTGCCGACCGCGGCGATGCGCGTGCCGCCGTTTCGGATCGCGTCGCTCTCGTTGTGCAGCTTCATCAGCATGCGCACCTGCTCGGTGAGCGCGGTCTTTTCGCGTCCCCACGGGAACGTGCCGCGGTTCAACGGATCGGACATGCCGGTCATGCCGGCTTCGTCGCCGTAGTAGATGCACGGAACGCCGGGCAGCACCGCCATCAGCGCGTAGCCGAGCGCAAGCCGCTTCGACGCGCGCGCAAGCGCCGTCGCGTCCGGATGATGCGCAAGCTGCTGTCTGCGCGAGAGCGTTCTGGCGTCGGGGATCCCGGTGAGCGCGGTGCGGGCGCGTTCGGTGTCGTGCGAGCCTAAAAGATTCAGGCACGCGTCCATAAACGGCTTCGGATAATCCTCCAGAAGCGTGTTCTGCGTTTCGGCGAACCAGAACGCGTCCCTGCGTCCGTTCAGAAACTCGATCGCGGGCTCGCGGAACTGATAATTCATCGGCGCGTCGAGCTCGTCGCCGTTGACATAGCCGCGGCGTCCCTCGGGACCGTATTTCGTCGCGCAGTTGTCCCAGACCTCGCCGATGAGCACCGCGTCGGGATCGTGATCCTTGATCGAGCGGCGGATGCCCCGGATGAACGAATCGGGCAGCTCGTCCGCGACGTCGAGACGCCAGCCGGACGCGCCGGCTCTGAGCCACGTTTTCAGCACGCCGGTTTCGCCCTGGATGAATTCCGTATAGCTCGGTTCGTTTTCCTCGACGTCGGGCAGGGTCTCGAAATTCCACCAGCACTCGTAGGTGTCCGGCCAGTCGTAAAACCGGTACCACGGATAATAGGGGGAGTCCTTGCTCTCGCATGCGCCGTGCGTCCCGTAGCGGTTGTAGCGGTCGAAATAGATCGAATCGTCGCCGGTATGCGAGAATACGCCGTCAAGCACGATGCGGATGCCGCAGGACTTCGCCGCTTCGCAGAGCGCCGAAAAATCTTCGTTCGTGCCGAGCAGCGGGTCGATCGAACGGTAGTCCGCCGTGTTGTAGCGGTGATTCGAGTGCGCGGCGAAGATCGGGTTCAGATAGATGCAGGTGACGCCGAGCGAGGCGATATAGGGAAGCTTTTCCCGGATTCCGTTCAGGTCTCCGCCGAAATAGTCGTCAGGCACATATTCCTTCGCGCCGCCGTGCGGCGTATAGAACGGTTTTTCGTCCCAGCTGTCGTGCACGAAGATCGACCGTCCCGTTGCGCGGTAGTCCGCCGCCGCGCGCAGGAAGCGTTCCCGGTCGGAACAGAAGAACCGGTCGGGAAAGATCTGATACACCACGGCGTGCCGGAACCATTCCGGCGTTTCAAACGCGCCGTCGTAGACGGTCAGCCCGTAGGTCTGCGGCGTATCGGCAAAATGCGCCTCGCCGCTTTGCGCGCCGAAGTACCGACCGTCGATGCGGAAGCCGTAGCTCATGCGGCACGGCTTTTCCGGCGCGGTGAAGGAGGCGCGGTACGCGCTGCCGTCCCAGTGCATCGGGAGGGTTTTCGGTCCGTCCGGCAGGTACAGGAGAAGCTCGGCGAGCGCGCTCGGCGAGCCGTCGACGCGGACGGAGACCGTTTCGTTCGTTTTGACTGCTCCGAAGGGGGTCTTGTAATGCGGATCCCGCGAATGATAATACCAATTCATATCAATGATTATACGCGAAACCGGCGCGCATTGCAACCCGAACTTTGTCGAACGGAATGCTTTGACGGGATCGGAAAAGCATGCTATACTGAATAAAAACGGCTGCAAGGCCGTCCGATTGTAAAAACCCGGCGTTTTTTGTTGAAAAAACCGAAAAATCCATAGATTGGAAACACTCGTGTTACATTTTGTCCGCATTTGGATGATACAATGAGTTCCAAGATAGGGAATTGGAGGATGGGAAAATGATAAAGATCCTGATCGTGGATGACGAGGAACCGATCGCAAACCTGATCCGCATGAATCTGACGCGGCAGGGATATGTCTGCACATGCGCCTATGACGGGCAGCAGGCGGCGGACCTTCTGGAGAAGAATCCGTTCGACCTGGTGCTTCTGGACATCATGCTGCCGAAATTCGACGGCTATGATCTTCTGGCATACATTCGCCCGATGGGGATCCCGGTGATCTTCCTGACGGCAAAGAGCGATCTGAACGACCGCGTCAAGGGACTGAAGCTCGGCGCGGAGGACTATATCGTCAAGCCGTTCGAGATCGTGGAGCTTCTGGCGCGCATCGAGGTGGTGCTGCGCCGCTTCAACAAGAGCCAGGGCATGATCCAGTGCCTCGATCTTCTGATCGACATGGACGCGCGCGACGTTTACCAGAACGGCAAGCGCGTCGACCTCACCCGCAAGGAATTCGACCTGCTCGTTTTGTTCGTGCAGAATCCAAATACGGCGCTGTTCCGCGAAACGCTGTTCGAGCGCGTGTGGGAGACGGACTACATCGGCGAGACGCGCACGCTGGACAGCCACGTGCAGCGCCTGCGCCGCAAGCTTGGCTGGCAGGACCGCATCAGAACGGTCCATAAGATCGGCTACCGGCTGGACATCCCGGAAGAAGAATGAGATTTGCACTGAAAATCTGCATATGCACCGTACTGATCGTAGCGCTGTTGTTCGGCGTGGCAGGACAGATCCTGATCGCGCAGAGCTTTGAAACAGCGCTTCGTTTTCGCGTACAGGCGGCGGTTGCGGATTATTCGGCGCTCGCCTCCGCCATGGAAGCGGAGCTTTACGGCGTCTCCCTTTACTACAGCGCCGCCTCGCCCGATATGTACGAGGAGATCTTAAAGCGTGCGGGCTCGAACCAGGGCGTGGAATCGCCCTGCGCGCTCTACGACACCGACGCAAATCTGCTTGCGGCGAGCACGGACGGCTTTCCGGACATCCTGCCCTTTACGGAGCTGCGCGTTCGGCGCTTTGCCTACCGGCTTTTGCGCGAAGGCGAGCGCACGCTTCTGGACACGGCGGGCTGCGTGTCGATCGGCGGGCAGAATTTCTTCCTGTCCGTGCGCTATGACGCCGGGGAGCTGATGCGTCTGCGCGCCGAGCAGATCCGTTCCGTCACGGTCCTGCATATCATCACCGTCGCGGTCTCGATCGCGGCGATGCTCCTGCTTTCCTATTTCACCACAAAGCCTCTGCGGCGGCTGCAGCGGTTCACCAAGGTCATCGGCGGCGGCAACTATTCGCGCCGCGCGCGGGTCACCACGCTCGACGAGATCGGCGACCTCACCGTCGCGTTCAACGACATGACCGGCGCGATCGAACAGAAGGTCGACGCGCTGGAGCAGAACGCCAAGCAGCAGAAGGACTTCGTCGCGAACTTCTCGCATGAGCTGAAGACGCCGATGACGTCGATCATCGGCTATGCGGACATGCTCCGGAGCACCGAGCTCGACGAGGAGGACGCCTTCATGGCGGCGAACTTCATCTTTACCGAGGGCAAGCGGCTCGAGGCGATGTCCTTAAAGCTCATGGACCTCATCGTGCTCGACCGGAACGAGTTCAAGCTGATCCGCGGATATTCGCGCCGCGCGCTCGGACACGTCGTGGCGGTCGTCACGCCGATGCTCGAGAAGGCGGAGCTGACGCTGCAGTACGACATCGAGCAGCAGATCATCCTGTATGAAAAGGACCTTCTGCTGACGCTCGTCACAAACCTCATCGACAACGCGCGCAAGGCAAGCTCGCCCGGCAAGACGGTCACGCTTTCGGGACGCCGCGAGAACGGGCGCTACCGCATCTCGGTGCGCGACGAGGGCATCGGGATCCCGGAGGAGGAGATCTCCCGCATCACCGAGGCGTTCTTTATGGTCGACAAATCCCGTGCGCGCGCGCAGCACGGCGCGGGGCTCGGTCTTGCGATCGGCAACCGCATCGCACAGCTGCACGGCAGCACGCTGCATTTCGAGAGCAAGGTCGGCGAGGGGACCCTCGTCTGGTTCGACGTGCCGCTCTATAAGCGCGGGAAGGGGGAGGAGGACGAATGAAAAAGGTCCGTCTGTTTGCAAACCGCGACCGCGAAACGCGGACGCGCATCGCCTACATCGCGCTGACTGCGGGCACGGTGCTCATCGCGTTTTTGCTGGTCCTCCTGAACCGCTGGATCTTCGGACTGTCCGAAAAAGCGCTGTATGACGATCCGAAATACGAGGCGGTCAGCATCATCAGCGCAAACGGCATCGGCGCGCCGCTGTCGTTCGAGACGCGCGTCGCCATGTTCCTCGGCTGCGACCGGCAGGGTGAGGAACGTGCCGTTATGCCCGGCGAGATGAGCGAGGCGGAGATCACGGAAAAGAGCAAGGCACTCTGGAACGACGTGCTGCTGATGCACGCGCCGTCCGGCAAGCTCAGATCCGGCGAATCCACGGATTCCGTGCTGCGCAAGACCCGTTACAAGGCGACCCTGCGCGATTTCTATAACGACAAGACCGGCGCAAAGCTCGCGCTCTGGTGCGTGCAGGCATATTACAACGCCGACAACGGGCAGGTCTACTGTCTGTCCGTGCAATTCGACAGCCGCACGGGCGAGGTATATTCGCTCTCCTGCGCGCTGTTCGACAGCGTCCAAACCGAGCAGGCGGCGTCGGCGATCAAGCTGTTCCTTGCCGCCGACGGCTATGCGGATTCGCTTGCCGAGCAGGCGGTTCTGACCCCGACCGCAAAGGGCTATTCCGGCACATTGACGCTTCCGGACGGGCTGAAGCTCGAGATTTATTACAGCGTAAACGAGCAGTACGAAATCGCGTTTGCGCACTGATCGCCGCGTGACGGCGTACCCCTCCGCCGTGAGACGGTGGGGGTCCCCCTCGTGAGACGACCCACCCCCCACCGTGAGACGGCGGGGAAATAAATAATAATAGCAAAGATATAATGGGCGACGTCCCGTCAGTCGGTATCAACGCGCGAATGACAGGACGGGACGGTAACGGCACAAGTTGTTTTCAATTGGGATGTCACATTTTCCCGTTCTCGGTTGTCTGTATCATAAAGGACATAGGAAGGAGCACTGTATGAAAAGGACGATTGCAGCTTTGCTTGCATGTATCATGCTGCTGACGCTCGCCGCCTGCGGACACCGGCATAAGGTCGAACACCGGGTTTATACGGATGATTATCCGACGCTGTACGAAAGCGAACTCAGGGAGATCTTCGGCGACTATACCCTCAGCGAGCGCGTCGAAAAGCACGTCGACGGCGAGGAGTGCGGCTGCGGATGGGTTCAGGACGAACTGGATTATTATGAGTGGGAAATCACCTATCGGGACGCCTGCGGACAGACCATGACCTGCACGATGAACAATATGCGCACGCTTTCCTATCAGCAGTATGAATGGCTCGAGGATCAGGTCGGGACGCATTTCTTTACCGGTTATGTTGAGCGATACTTCGACGAGCTGCTGTGGGAGAGGGGAAGCTACTGCTTCTGCTCCCTCGGCGATTTCTGCAATAGCTACAGCAATGAAAAAGAAGAAGCCGATATGGACGCAAGTGATGCATATCGGAAAAACCTTGAGCAGAGCGAGGAACGGGTTCCGCTGTATGCGTTGAGCTATCCCGAATTGTTCGCCCGCTATCCGATCATGCTTTCGATCTTCATCCAGCTGGATGACGAGACGATGGAGGAACGGGACTGGGAGGCGCACTTTAGCGACGCTTTCGACCGTCTTGAAGCGATGACGGCGGCGATAGCGGAGGAGATCGGAGACGGGCTGAACCTCGAAGCACAGGTTTACAGCCGCGCGGAAAGCATCGCGCTGAATCGCCGTGACAAAAGGCTTTACTATCTCAGAGGCGAACAAATCGAGGGCGTCGATCCATTTTCGTTTGACCATAAGGTTTTTGAATCGTACGTCGGAAAATTCTGGTGAGGACAAGACGGAGCCGTACATTGGTTCGCACATGAAGCGCGTAGGGACGACCATCGGTCGTCCGTACCGCTGTCACGCTGCCTGACGGGGCGCCGAGGTAGCCGCCCCCTGCAATCCGTTTGAGCGGGCTTGCGCTCCCCTTGTCAGCCGGATAAGGTGAATGAATTGACGCCTGCGGCGCATGAATTGGCTTCGCCATGAATTGTCCGGGGGACATGAATTGTTCCTGCGGAACATGAATTGCGCTTCGCGCGTGAATGGACGGCGGAGCCGTCATGAATTGCGGTAAAACCGCATGAATTGCGCCTGCGGCGCATAAAATGCTTGCAATATATTCACAGCTTCCCTATAATAAAACTGTTATGGAAGCTTCGATTCGTAAAAACAGAATGGGAACGGAGCCGGAGGGACGGCTCCTTCTTTCTTTGGGCTGGCCGATCATCGTGTCCATGCTTGTGCAGGCGCTGTACAACGTCGTGGACAGCATCTTTGTATCGCGCATGGATCAGCTCGCGCCGGAAGCGCTCATGCGGATCCTCGGCGAGCTGTATACGCCGGAGCTGGTCGGGCACGTCGGCGACAAGGCGATCGCCGCGCTGACGATCGTCAATCCTCTGCAGATGCTGCTGATCTCCGTTGCGGTCGGCACCTCGGTCGGCATCAATTCGCTGATCTCACGCCGCCTCGGGGCAAGACGCTTCGAGGACGCGAACCGCGCCGCGGGCAACGGGCTTGTGATCCTTGTGATCTCCGCTGCTGTATTTACAGTGGTCGGACTGACGCTGTCGGGCCTGTATATGCGCTGGCAGAGCGCGGACCCGATCGTGCAGCTGATGGGCACGCATTACATGACGATTTGCCTGAGCCTCTGCGTCGGCGTGTTCCTGTCCTGCGGCATCGAGCGCATCATGACCGCGCAGGGCAAAACGATCTTCGCCATGCTGATGCAGCTGACCGGCGCGATCTCCAACATTGTGCTTGACCGCGTGTTCGTGCTGGGCTGGGGTCCGGTTCCAGCAATGGGCGTAAAGGGCGCCGCGATCG
>Ga0310697_10003001_pt1 | contig 17358 bp, 16 predicted proteins | sample 172DNAGHGlowgp2_FD_203883 | JGI IMG/M metagenome (GOLD analysis project Ga0310697, IMG submission 203883) | Sheep rumen microbial communities from Palmerston North, Manawatu-Wanganui, New Zealand - 1728 DNA GHGlow gp2 (v2) (version 2) | ecosystem: Host-associated > Mammals > Digestive system >... | reverse complement strand
GATGGGTGTGGGGGTGGTGTGTATTGCGTTATCTGTCAGGGGGGTGCGGCGGGGAGAATGTTTTTTGGGGCTTGGATGAAAGTTTTTGTGTATCTTTGCAAATCCAAATCTACTGACAGATGAACAAAGTAAAAGTAGGATTAGCCCAGATGGCCTGTGTTGCCGACAAGGCGCAAAACATTGAGCGCTACACCGCCAAGGTGCGGGAGCTGGCCGCGAGCGGGGCACAGATAATCTGCTTACAGGAGCTCTTCGCGTCGCTCTATTTCTGCGACGAGGAGCGTTACGAGAACTTCCGTCTTGCGGAGCCGATACCCGAAGGTCCGACGACGCAGCACTTCATGGGGCTGGCCAAGGAGCTGGGGGTGGTGATAGTGTGCTCGATGTTCGAGAAGCGAGCCGAAGGGCTGTACCACAACACGACGGCGGTGATAGACGCCGACGGGAGCTACCTCGGCAAGTACCGCAAGATGCACATACCCGACGACCCGGGGTACTACGAGAAGTTCTACTTCACGCCCGGGGACCTGGGGTACAAGGTTTTCAAGACGCGGTATGCCACGATCGGTGTGCTTATCTGCTGGGACCAGTGGTATCCGGAAGCGTCGCGCATCACGGCGCTGAAGGGTGCGCAGATACTCTTCTACCCGACGGCCATAGGGTGGGACGTGAGGCAGAAGGAGCACGACAACCGGGAGCAGTACGAGGCGTGGCAGACGATACAGCGGAGCCACGCAGTGGCGAACGGGGTGCCGGTGGTGAGTGTGAACCGCACGGGCCGCGAGGGCGGCATGCAGTTCTGGGGCGGGAGCTTCGTGACCAACGCCTTCGGGCGTGTGCTGTGGCAGGCGCCGCACCTGGAGGAGGTGATCCACGTGGAGGAGCTGGACCTGGAGGAGACGGACCACTACCGCCGCCACTGGCCCTACCTGCGCGACAGGAGGATAGACTCGTACGGCGAAATCACAAAGAGATACATAGACTAAAACACAGGCAGACAAAGAACGTCCGATGACACCGAAAGAACAAGGCTACTATATGCCCGCCGAATGGGCACGCCACGAGGCCACCTGGCTGACATATCCGAAGAATCCCGACTCGTGGCCCGGGAAGATAGAGACCATATATCCGTCGTATCACCTCTTCGTCAAGACGCTGGCGGAGGGCGAGACGGTGCACATCAACGTGGACGACGAGAGGATGCTCCACCATGTGAAAGCAGAGCTTGAAGCCATAGGTTGCAACATGGTGAATGTCAGGCTGCACGTGATACCTAGCAATGACGCCTGGTGCAGGGACCACGGTCCTGCATTCCTGCTGAACAGGCAGGAGGCTGGAAAGCGGGCCATAGTGAACTGGAACCACAACGCATGGGGCGGGAAATATCCGTATGAGCTTGACACAGAGGTGCCTCGCCGCATACACGAGCTGATGCCCGACACGGAGCTCTTCGAGCCGGGCATAGTGATGGAGGGAGGCTCGATAGACGTCAACGGGTGCGGTGACCTGCTCACCACGACATCGTGCCTGCTGAACCCGAACCGGAACCCTCACTTGAACCAAGACCAGATAGAAGGCTATCTGCGAGACTATTATGGTGTGGAGAATATCATATGGCTGGGCGACGGGATAGTGGGCGACGACACGGACGGGCATGTGGACGACCTGAGCCGGTTTGTGGCCGACGACGTGATAGTGACGGCCGTGGAGCACGACACATGGGACGAGAACTACGAGCCGCTGCAGAAGAACCTGCGCATGCTTCAGCGCTGCCGTCTGGCCAACGGGAAGCAGCCGACGATAGTGGAGCTGCCGATGCCCGACGTGGTGTTCTACGACGGCCAGCGTCTGCCGGCGAGCTACGCCAACTTCTACATTGCCAACGACAAGGTGGTCTTCCCGACCTACCGCTGCCTGACGGACAACGAGGCGGCCTATATTCTGGAGGCCTGCTTCCCGGACCGCGAGGTGGTGGGGATAGACTCGACGGACATCATCTGGGGTCTGGGGTCGTTCCACTGCCTGAGCCAGCAGGTTCCGGAAATTGAGAGTTGATAATTGACAATTGAAAAATAAGTGGAAAGTGGAAAGGGTTAAGGGTTAAGAGTTAAGAGTTAAGAGTTAAGAGTTAAGAGTTAAGGGTTAAGAGTTAAGAGTGAGTTAAGAGTTAAGAGTTAAAGTAAGAGTTAAGAGTTAAAGGTGGAGGGGTGGAGAAGATTGTTTTTGCAGTTATTCAGGACTATACTATGCTTCATAGAATCTTTGCTTTCAGGGCGGCAGGCTGTGTGATGCTGGCCGTCATGGTGTGCGCCGGCGTCAGTGCGCAGAAGCCTATAATACCTGACACGGTGACCGCGGGTCAGATAAGGGTGGACGAGGTGATGGCCCTCATCGACGGCAACTATGTGGAGGGGCCCGACATGGACCGCATGAGCACGGAGGCTATCAACGCGATGCTCAAGGCGTTGGACCCGCACAGCATGTATATACCCGCCAAGGAGGTGTCGAGGGCCAACGAGGGACTTCAGGGCAACTTCGAGGGCATCGGTGTGTCGTTCCAGATTGTGAGCGACACGATAGTGGTGCAGAGCGTGATAGACGGCGGTCCGAGCGAGAAGGTGGGCGTTGAGGTGGGCGACAAGCTGATACGCATAGACGGCAAGACGGCCACGGGCGACAGCATCAACAACAAGTTCGTGTTCGACAACCTGCGCGGCAAAAAGGGCACGACGGTGGTGATAGACATACTGAGGCAGGGGAGCGAGTATACGTTCCACATAGTGAGGGACAAGGTGCCGATATACAGCATAGACAGCTACTTCATGGCCGACGACACGATAGGATATATACGGCTGATACGGTTCGCGCGGACGTCGGTCGACGAGTTCCACAAAGCGCTGAAAGCGTTGAAGAAAGAGGGCATGAGGTCGCTGATACTGGACCTGCGTGGCAACACGGGCGGCTACCTCGACATAGCCTACGGGCTGGCGAACGAGTTTCTGGAGAGGGGGCAGCTGGTGGTGTACCAGCAGGGTCGGCGGACGCCGAGGCAGGACTTCCGCGCCAACGGCCGCGGACGCTGGCGGGCGGAGTATGACGGCAATGGGCGTGTGACAGGAGGCCGGCTGGTGGTGCTGATAGACGAGGGGTCGGCGTCGGCGGCGGAGATTGTGAGCGGGGCGGTGCAGGACTGGGACCGCGGGACGCTGATAGGGCGCCGGTCGTTCGGCAAGGGGCTGGTACAGCGCATGTTCCCCCTGAGCGACGGGGGACAGATACGTCTCACGACGGCCCGCTACTACACCCCGTCGGGGCGCTGCATACAGCGGCCGTACGACGAAGGGAGCGACGCGTACAGGCAGGACGTGAACAACCGATACAAGCACGGGGAGCTGGTCAACGCCGACTCGATACATTTCGCCGACTCGCTGCGTTACAAGACAGCGCACGGTCGCACGGTGTACGGCGGAGGGGGAATCATGCCGGACATTTTTGTGCCGATAGACACGATGCGGCTGAGCGACTACTTCATATCGCTGCGCGGCAAGGGGCTGATGAACACGGTGCCGATGCAATGGGCTGACGCCCACCGCAAACAGGCGGAGGTGGAGACCTTCGAGGCCTTCCTGGAGAACTATGAGAGCTTCGGGCTGGACAGCCTGCTGGCGACGGCGGCGCTGGAGAAGGGGGTGGTGCGCGACCGCGAGAAAGAGGCTACGGAGCCGGTGCGCACGGCCCACAGCGACAACTATATGCGCCTGATGCTCAAGGCACAGACGGCGCGGGCGCTGTTCGGCATAGACTACTACTACAAGGTGATGAAAGAGGCCGACGACGGGTACCAGAAAGCTTTAGAGGTGCTGCGGAAAGCGGAATGAGCAAGGTGGTATTATATAAACGGGAATTACCATAAAGGTGAAAGGTGAAAGGTGAAAGGTGAAATGGGATGGCGAGGGGGCCAGGAGGGGGGTAGAGAAGGGGTAGAGAGGGGGTAGAGAGGGGGTAGAGAGGACCCAGAGAGGGGGTAGAGAGGGTGCCTGTTTTTGGGCATGGAAAGAGGCAAAGAACCGACCGTGGACGGAGCGGGATGCCTCAACAGCGGGGAGCGGCATTCCATTCGACCTATCGCATTCATATTCCGGACATCGGCAAAAAAAGCATCCACTATTAAAAAAAATAATAGTGGATTTCTTTTCATGTCGAGAATTATTCTTATATTTGCACTTTCAAAGTGTGGCATACACGTGCCATAAGATTGTGACGATTAAGGGTATAGCCACAGGACAAGAGACAACAATATAAAAATATAAATACTATGATACCTTCGCACATTGAACACATCGGCATTGCCGTGACGAACCTCGACGAGGCCATCCGCTATTGGGAAGACGTGATGGGCCTGAAATGCTACGCCATCGAGGAGGTGAAAGACCAGAAAGTGAAGACAGCCTTCTTCCGCTGCGGCGACGTGAAGATAGAGCTCCTGGAGCCGACGAGCCCGGAGAGCACGATTGCCACGTTTATAGAGAAGAACGGCGGCAAGGGTGGGATGCACCACATAGCCTTCGCCATGGAAGACACGGACAAGGCGCTGAACGAAGCCAAAGACAAGGGAGTGCGCCTGATAGACCAGCAGAGCCGACCGGGAGCCGAGGGGCTCCACATAGGGTTCCTGCACCCCAAGTCGACCCTTGGCGTGCTCACGGAGTTCTGCTGCAAATAACACACATTCAACAAAGCAATCAAACAACCAAACAATAGTTATTATGGCTTTTGAACAAAAGATAAAGGAACTGCTCGACAAGCGCAGCGAGGCCAAGATCGGCGGCGGCCAGAAAGGCATCGACAAGCAACACGCCCAGGGCAAACTGACAGCCCGCGAGCGCATAGCCCTGCTGCTCGACGAGGGGTCGTTCGAAGAGTTCGACATGTTCGTTACGCACCGTTGCACCAATTTCGACATGCAGAAGAAGTCGTACCTCGGCGACGGCGTGGTGACCGGCTACGGCACCATAGGCGGACGTATGGTATATGTCTTCGCGCAGGACTTCACCGTGTTCGGCGGTTCGCTGAGCGAGACGATGGCATTGAAGATATGTAAGATTATGGACCAGGCCATGAAAGTCGGAGCCCCGGTTATCGGACTGAACGACTCGGGCGGAGCCCGTATTCAGGAGGGTATCAACGCACTGGCCGGATTCGCCGAGATATTCGAGCGCAACATATTGGCCAGCGGAGTGGTGCCGCAGATCAGCGCCATCTTCGGACCCTGCGCCGGCGGTTCGGTATACAGCCCGGCCCTGACCGACTTCATCCTCATGAGCAAAGAGAACAGCTATATGTTCCTCACCGGCCCGAAGGTGGTGAAGACCGTCACGGGCGAAGACGTCACGGTGGACAAGCTGGGCGGAGCCATGGTGCACGCCACCAAGAGCGGTGTGGCCCACTTTGTGGGCGAGACCGAGGAGGCCACGCTGCAGCTTATCCGCGACCTGGTGAGCTACATTCCGAGCAACAACTTCGAGGAGGCCCCCTTCGTGGCCACCGAAGACCCCATAGACCGCTTGGAGGACTCGCTGAACAGCATAATACCCGAAAACCCGAACGAGGCTTATGACGTGAAGCAGGTCATAGGAGCCATCGTCGACGACGGCAAGTTCCTCGAAGTGCACGAGAACTTCGCCAAGAACCTCGTGGTTGGCTTTGCCCGCATGGGCGGCATGAGCGTCGGCATTGTGGCCAACCAGCCCAAAGCGATGGCTGGCGTGCTGGACTGCAACGCTTCGCGCAAGGGAGCCCGCTTCGTCCGTTTCTGCGACGCTTTCAATATTCCGCTGGTGACGCTGGTCGACGTGCCCGGCTTCCTGCCCGGCACAGGCCAGGAGTACAACGGTGTCATCGCCCACGGCGCGAAGATGCTCTTCGCCTACGGCGAGGCCACGGTCCCGAAGGTTACCGTCACCCTGCGCAAGAGCTACGGCGGTGCCCATATCGTGATGAGCTGCAAGCAGCTGCGCTCCGACATCAACTATGCCTGGCCCACGGCCCAGATTGCCGTCATGGGAGCCAGCGGTGCCACCGAGGTGCTGCACGGCCGTGCCCTGAAGGAAATCACCGACCCAGAGGAGAAGGCCAAGTTCATAGCCGAGAAGGAGAAGGAGTACAACGACCTGTTCGCCAATCCGTACAACGCCGCCAAGTACGGCTATATCGACGATGTGATTGAGCCGCGCAACACGCGCTTCCGCGTCATCCGTGCCCTTCAGGCCCTACAGACCAAGAAGGACACCCTGCCGATGAAGAAGCACTGCAACTTGCCGCTCTAATCGGGAACAAGGATACAAACCAATCATTTATTATAATAACCAACAATCAAACATCAAAACAAAATGAAGAAAGTTCTGTTAACCGCTTTCGCCGCCATGGCCATGATCGCCATGACTGCCTGCAACAACAAAGCCGCCGAGGCTACCGAGGACACCACTTGCGCCGCCACCGAGCAGTGCGAGAAGAAGTGCTGCAAAGCCGAGGGCGACACCGCCATGTGCTGCAAATCCGAAGGAATGGCCATGGACAGCACCAAGGCCTGCTGCAAAGAAGGCAAGGAAGGCTGCCAGAAAGCCGAAGGTGAGAAATGCTGCAAGGCTGAAGGCAAAGAGTGCCCCAAAGAGGCTGCCAAATAAGGCAAATCTCAGGACAACAATCCGGCGCACCGGCGGTGCGCCGGATTACCACTTGGTTTTGATGTTAAAAACAAAGAGATTAGTAGATGAAAACACTTGATAAACTGCTTGTCGCAGGTCTGCTGAGTATCGCTACGGTCACAGCGATGGCGGCGCCCCAGCCCCACCACGGTGGGCACGGCGGCCCCGATGCCGTGGCCGGTGCCACCCACGCGCCACAGCAGGAGCCGCCCCATGCCGGATGCCCGATGCATGCGTTGACGCCCTCTGTGGACTTCCAAAGCGTGAAGATCTGCTATGCGCCCGAGCTCGGCGCCTTCGTGGCGATAGACAGTGTGGAGAATACGGTCCACCTCGTGTCTGTGGAGACGATGGACACCATAGCGAGCTACAAGACCGACGACACCTACAAACGCCACGACCTGAAGAACATACTGCGTCCTGTCAGTGTCTCGGCCATGGGACCATATATATTGGTGCTGGCTTCGGCCGTGAACGACACCGCATACCTGGCCATCCTCGACGCAGAGATGCACGAGCTGGCACGCCGCCCGTTCAGCAGCCCGATGTATGCCGTACACCGTGAGCACGGTGCATTGATTGTCGTCGGTCGCAACTCCTACGGCTACGACATCAACATCCTTCCGCTCCATGGTCTCGACTTCGAGAAATTCGCCACCGGCGAAATCATGACCCACCACTACCGTGTAGCCAAGCAGGCCGAGAAGATAAAACAGAGCGACCCCGTGGGTATCGGCCTCACCGCCGTAGCTGTGGCCGTAGTCTTCCTGGCCTTGGTGTGCATTGCCCTCATCCTTTCCGGCTCCGGCAAGCTGATGCAGGACATGGACAAGAAGAAGAAAGGCGAGAAGAAGAAGAAAGGCGGCGCCGCCATTGCCGCCGCCGCGCAGGCCGCCAACCAAGAGGGCGAGGTCTACGCTGCCATAGCCGCCGCAATCCATCTCTACAACAACGAACTACACGACGAGGAGGAGACGGTAATCACCATACAGAAGGTGGAGCGCGAATGGACACCCTGGAACGCCAAGTATTACAACATGAACCAGTATTTCAACAACAGAAGATAAGATGAAAAACTACAAACTTAAAATAAACGGCAACGACTATACTGTCGACATCAACGAAATAGAAGGCCAGGAGATTAAACTCGAGGTGAACGGCACGGAATATGTTGTCACTGTCGACCAGGAGATCAAGCAGCCCAAGAAAGCCGCCGTCAGTGCTCCGCGTCCTGTGGCCGCAGCCCCTGCAACGGCAAGTGCACCGAAAGCCAGTGCTTCCGCCGCAGGCAGCAAGGTGACCACTCCCCTACCCGGCACCATCCTCGACGTGTTCGTCAACGTGGGCGACAGCGTGAAAGCCGGCCAGACCGTAGTACTGCTCGAGGCCATGAAGATGGAGAACAACATCGAGAGCGACACCGCCGGAACGGTGAAGGAAGTGAAGGTCCGCAAGGGCGACAGCGTGCTGGAAGGCGATGTGCTGGTTGTGATTGGATAAAGCTATAGGTTTTTAGGCCGCAGGTTGCTGACGGACTGAAGAAGGATGTCATGTAGACCTGAGACTTAGGACTCAAAACTTAAAACTTACGGAAAAATGTTTAGTTTGTTATCGTCAGGTGGCTTCATGGAGTTCATGTCGACGCAGCTGGTCCAGTTTCTGGAATACACCGGTTTCGCCAATGTGACCTGGGGCCATATCGCAATGATTCTTGTCGGCCTGGTATTCATCTTCCTGGGCATCAAGTACGAGTTCGAGCCCCTGCTTCTGGTTCCGATTGGATTCGGTATGCTCATCGGCAACATACCCTTCTACCCGGGTCTGAAGATAGGCATCTATGAACAGGGATCGGTACTCAACATCCTGTACCACGGTGTGCAGAACGGATGGTATCCACCGTTGATATTCCTCGGCATAGGTGCCATGACCGATTTTTCGGCCTTGCTTTCCAACCCCAAGCTGATGCTTATCGGAGCGGCGGCACAGGTTGGCATCTTTGCCGCCTATATGGGTGCTTTGGCGCTGGGCTTCATGCCTAACGAGGCAGGTGCTATCGGTATTATCGGTGGTGCCGACGGCCCGACGGCCATCTTCATCAGCAGTCAGTTGGCTCCCGACCTGATGGGTGCCATTGCCGTGTCGGCATACTCGTATATGGCCCTTGTGCCGGTCATCCAGCCCCCCATCATGCGCTTGCTGACCACGCATAAAGAGCGCACCATCCGCATGAAACCGCCGCGCCAGGTGTCGAAACTGGAGAAGATCACCTTCCCCATCATCGGTCTGCTCTTCTGCGCTTTCATCGTGCCGAGCGGTCTTCCGCTGCTGGGTATGCTCTTCTTCGGCAACCTGCTGAAAGAATGCGGCGTCACGAAGCGACTGAGCGACGTTGCCTCCAACGCGGTGGTCAACGTCTGCACCCTGCTCATCGGCATCACCGTCGGCGCCTCGACACAGGCGTCGGTCTTCCTGAGCGGCAAGTCGCTCATGATTTTCGGTCTGGGCGCCGGCTCGTTCATCGTGGCCACCTTCTGCGGTGTGCTCTTCGTGAAGATCATGAACCTCTTCCTCAAAGAGGGCAACAAGATCAACCCCCTCATCGGCAACTCCGGTGTGAGCGCCGTTCCCGACGCCGCCCGTGTGTCGAACAACGTGGGTCTCGAGTACGACAAGACCAACTACCTGCTCCAACACGCCATGGGTCCCAACGTGGCCGGCGTGGTGGGCTCGGCAGTGGCTGCCGGTATCCTGCTTGCATTCTTGCACTAAGAAGCTGGATTTGACAATTCAGACGCCCCTGCAACAGAGTTGTTGCAGGGGCGTTTCTTTTCCTGTTAACGTTAACCTACAGCAGATTACAAAATAAATTTGGCTATATATAAAAAAAAGCGTACTTTTGCACCCGATTTCGCAAGACGGAAATCGCAGAGAAACAGGGCAAGTCTTATACGACCAGCTCCCATTGAATCCCCCAGGGTAGGAATACAGCAAGGGTGTTTGGTTGTAGCGGTGCGATATAAACAGCTTGCCCTCTTTTTATAGACTTATGACTAACCAAGAACAGATAAAAGACCTGATACAACGCAAGGATGCGTTGCGTAAATTTCTCGACATAGAGAACCTTCAGGCATGGATTGCCGAAGAGGAGAAGAAGACGGAAGCCCCTGACTTTTGGAGCGATCCCAAAGAGGCGCAGAAGGTGGTGAAAGGCATCAACAGCAAGAAGACGTGGGTGACGGCGTACAAAGAGGTCGACACGGCCTGCGGCGACCTGGAGGTGATGGGAGAGTTTTTTGACTCAGGCGATGCCACGGAAGAGGAGCTGGTGAACCAGATAGCCGTGACACAGAAGAAAGTGGAGGACTTGGAGTTCAAGAACATGCTGCGCAGCGACAGCGACCGTCTGGACGCCGTATTGAGCATCAATGCCGGCGCAGGCGGAGTGGAAGCCCAAGACTGGGCCGAGATGCTGATGCGCATGTATATACGCTATGCGGAGACCCACGGCTACAAAGTGGTAATCTCCAACTCGCTCGACGGCGAAGGAGCCGGCATCAAGAGCTGCACGATGCAGATAGAGGGCGAGTTCGCCTACGGATACCTGAAGAGCGAGACGGGAGTGCACCGTCTTGTGCGAGTCTCGCCGTTCAACGCACAGGGAAAGCGTATGACCTCGTTCACGAGTGTCAGTGTGACGCCGCTTGTCGACGACTCGATAGAGGTGGTGGTGGACATGAGCCGACTCTCGTGGGACACCTTCCGGAGCGGCGGTGCCGGCGGACAGAATGTGAACAAGGTGGAGAGCGGAGTCCGTCTGCGCTACCAGTACAAAGACCCCTACACGGGTGCCGAAGAGGAAATACTGATAGAAAACACCGAGACGCGCGACCAGCCCAAGAACAAAGAGAACGCCATGCGACTGCTGCGCTCGCAGCTCTACGACCGAGAGCTGAAACACCGCATGGAAGAGCAGGCCAAGATAAAGGCCAGCCAGAAGAAGATAGAATGGGGGTCGCAGATAAGAAGCTATGTCATGGACGACCGCCGAGTGAAAGACCACCGCACTGGTTACCAAACCAGCGATGTAGCCGGAGTAATGGACGGACACATCGACGAGTTCATCAAGGCTTACCTTATGGAGTTCGGCGGCGAAGCATAAAGCCCACAAGACAACAAAAAAAAGACGACCACAGAGGTCGTCTTTTTTTGTTGAGCACTGGCTGCTATTTCTTCAGCCACTGGTCGAACCAGTCGATGAAGTTGCGGTGCCAAAGGATACTGTTCTGCGGTTTGAGCACCCAGTGGGTCTCGTCAGGGAAATAGAGGTAGCGGCTGGGAATGTGGCGCATCTGAGCGGCGTTGTAGGCAGCCATACCCTCGGAGGCCACGATGCGGAAGTCGAACTCGGAGTGGATGACGCAGATGGGGGTGTTCCACTTGTCGACAAAGAGGTGGGGCGAGTTGGAGTAGCTCTTCTTGATCTGGGGGTTGTTCCAGTCCCAATAGGGGCCGCCGAGATCCCAGTTGTCGAACCACATCTCTTCGGTCTCGAGGTACTGCTGCTCGAAGTTGAACATGCCGTTGTGGGCCAGGAAGGCTTTGAAGCGGCGACCCTCGTTGTAGCCTTTGATGTCGTGGTTGTGGCCGGCGAGCCAGTAGATGCTGTAGCCGCCGAAGCTGGCGCCGCAGGCTCCGATTCGCTCACGGTCGATCTGCTTGATATTGTTGGCAGCCCAATCGGTGGCGCTCATGTAGTCCTGCATGCAGAGTCCGCCGTAGTCGCCGCTGATTTGTTCGAGCCACTCCATGCCGAAGCCGGGGCAACCGCGACGGTTGGGGGCAATGACGAAGTAGCCGGCGCCGGACATCACCTCGAAGTTCCAGCGGGTGCTCCAGAACTGGCTGACGATATTCTGCGGGCCGCCCTCGCAGAAGAGCAGGGCGGGATAGGTCTTGGTGGAGTCGTAGTCGTAGGGATAGATAATCCAAGTGAGCATTTCCTTGCCGTCGACAGTCTTTATCCAGTGGGGTTCGGTCTTGCCCATACGTACCTGCGAGAGGACGTCGTCGTTGAAGGTGGAGAGCTTCTTGCCTTCGGCCTTCTCGTCGGCGAGGTTGTAGGCGTAGAGGGTGGCGGGATACTGGATGGAGACCTGGGAGGCGACAATCCGGTCGCCGCTGAGCTGGAAGCTGTTGATGTCGTGCATGCCGGCGGTCACCTGGCGGATGGCCTTGGTCTCGCGGTCGAAGGCGAAGACCTCGAGGGTGCCGCGATACATCACGACGGCGGCGAGTTCCTTGTCGTCCTTGCTCCAGCTGATGCCGCTGACACCATAGTCGAACCCGGCGGTGAGGTCGGTCTTGGCGCCGCTTTCGAGGTCCATGACCATGAGGCGGAGTTTATCGCTCTCGTAGCCGTCGCGCTCCATGCTCTCCCAAGCAATCATCTTACCGTCGTGGCTGAAGACGGGGTTCTGATCGTAGCCCATGATGCCCTCGCTGATGTTGCGGGTAGAGCCGGCGGCGATGTCATAGATGTAGATGTCGCTGTTGGTGGAGTGAGCATAGTCGTAGCCCGTCTTCTTGCGGCAGGTGTAGGCGACCAGCTTGCTGTCGGGGCTGTAGTTGTACTGCTCGGTGCCGCCCCAAGGACGCATAGGAGCCTCGTACGGTTCGCCGTTGAGGATGTCGACAGCCTTGTCCATCGCGGCTTTGCCGTTCTGCAGGGGTACATAGTAGATATGGGGAATCTCGTCGACCCACTGGTCCCAGTGGCGGTACATGAGGTCCTCGTTGATGCGGCCGGTGGTCTTGTCGAGCCCGTTGAAGAGCTTGGCGATGTGGTCGGGTTTCTCCACGGGGATGGTGCTGATGTAGACCAGCGACTTGCGGTCGGGAGCCAGTTTGAAGCCTTCGAAGCCGCGGTCGTTGGCGGCCACGACGGTCTCCTTGCGGCTCTTGAGGTCAAGGGAGAGGATTTCGCTGCCGCGGCAGTACATGACAGTCTGGTCGTCGAACCATACGGGGCTGAATTCGCGCTGAGCGGTGGCAGTCAGGCGCTCCCCTTCCCCACCCTCGATGGGCATCAGGTAGAGCTCGGTGTTGTTCTTGTTCTGCTCCATGTCGGTGTAGCGGAGAGCGTAGAGGACGCTGTTGCCGTCGGGGCTGACGGCGTATTCGCTCATGACACCGAGAGACCACATCACCTCGGGGGTGAAGCGGCCGTCCTGGACAGCCACCTGGGGTTTGCCGATGGGCTGTTCGTCCGATTTGTTCTGTTGGCACGCCGTGAGACACATAGCACCGGCGGCCATAGCCAATATTGTTTTCTTCATATCTGTTTTATTTGTTTTTCTCGTATTCCAGCAGCGCGGAGGGTGTGCGGACGTCGACACCGTAGAAGTTGTAGCCGGAGTGGCCGGGTTCGACGATGTCTATGAACTGCGTTTCGGCGGGCATGGGTTCGAAGGCCACCGAATAGACCAGCACGTCGTAGCCGCCCTCGTTGTGTGCGAAGCGCGTGTAGGTGGGGTAGAGCGAGATGCCATCCACGCTCAACATCTTGTATCTGCGGCCGTTGCTGCAGTCCTGGATGAAGATGTCCTGCATGACGCAAATGCCGGAGTCGATGACCGGCCTGTGGTCAGGCGTGCGGGCCTTGAACATGAAGTGGACGACGGTGGAGTCTTTCTCCATCACGATGCGCTCGATGCTGATGACGTCGGCGTAGGGCGAGCGCCGCTCGACGGCGGGGAAGTCGAGTGTGCGGGGGATGCGAGGCTGCCCCCAAGCGGGGATGCTGCGGTCGACGGGTTTGGGTGCAGCGGGCTTGGCCGCTTTCTCGCGTTTCATCTCGAAGTCGCTGTCGACGCCGTAGCAACGCATGCGGGTGTCGAACGAGAAGGCTATGGAGCCGTTGGGGGCGCCATTCTCCTTGGTGACGCGGTTGCGGACCTCATGCTGACGGTACAGGTCGGCGGCGGCACTGCTGCTGAGGTTCACGCTGTTGTAGACCGCCACGGTGCCTTCCATGCCATCGCTCTGCGTGGCGTCGGGGCGACCGAAGTCGTTGACGACGTCGTAGTAGCTACGGCCGGCATAAATGTCTTCGAGGCTGGGGTCGGCCGAGATGTAGCGGCTGCCCCAGCATCCTGTCAGCAGCATTGCCGCCGCTGGCACACAGAGAATATATTTTTTCATCGTCCGATAGAATATTCTTGTTATTCAGCCAGTTTACCGGCGTGGAAGCGACCTTCGAGGACTGAGCCGTCGGGGCTGACGTATTTGCCCTGGCCGTCGAAGAGGTCGTTGCGCCAGTTGCCTTCATAGTATCCGCCGTCTTTGTAGCGGCAGGTGCCCTTGCCGTCGCGGTGGTCGTTGAGCCAGTTGCCGGTGTAGGTGGTGCCGTCTTTGAAGACGATGGTGCCCTGGCCGCTCATGTGGCCGTTGACGAAGTTGCCGTCGTAGCGGTCGCCGTTGGCCCAGACCTTGACGCCCTGGCCGTGGGGAGCGCCGTTGAGGAAGGGACCGTCGTAGCGCGTGCCGTCGGCAAAGACGAGGAAGCCGGTGCCGTTGCCCATGCCGTTCCAGTCGCCCTCCATGACGTTGCCGTTGGGGAAGCGGAAGGTGCCGTGACCCTTGATTTGGTTTTTCTCCCACTCGCCGTGGTACTCGATGCCGTTGGACCAGGTGTAGGTACCCTCGCCCTGCTGCATGCCTTTCTTCCACTGTCCGTCGTAGCGGTCGCCGTTGGGCCAGGTCATGAGGCCCTTGCCTTCGATTTTACCGCGGCCGTTGCGCTGACCGGTGTAGACGCGGCCGTCCGGATATTCGGTCGTTTCGACGACCTGAGCATAAACGCTGCTGCCCACCAACATGGCGGCGGCAATCATCATAACGGTCTTGATGTTTGTTTTCATAGTTTTCATAACGTTGTTTTTTTAATAATATTGTATTCTATCTTTCAGATTTCAGGACATCGCACAGGAGACCAAGCTTGTAGAAGCTGAACTGCCTGATGTTTATGGCGTTGCCAGCGCAGAAGTGGCTCTCCATAGGCCAGCGTAGCAGCAGCCACGCCAGACGGACGGCCCAGGTGGCGTGCCAGCGGACGAGGCGGCGGTAGGCATCGAGGAGGCGGACGGAGCGGCAGAAGGCCTCGTCGTCGTGCAAGCGACGGTAGAGGACAGCCAGGTTGCGCACCGCGGCATGAGTCTTGGCCAGGAATTCGGCGTTCGGCTCGACCTGACCGTTCACGGCGGGGTTGTCGATGTGCGTGATGGCGACGGCGGCGCGCTGCAGCTCGTAGCCGAAGAGGGTGTCTTCGTGGCCGTAGCCGGAGAGACTCTCGTCGAAGCGTATCTTTTCCATCACTACCCTACGAATCATAAAGTTACCCGTCATGAAGGAGGCGTAGGGGCGCTTGCGGCGTTCGTCGGCCGGGCGGCTTTCGACGGTGGTGCCGTAGAGGTAGCGCAGACGGTGGGCGTCGTTGTTGCCACGCTTGTCGTAGGCGATGCCCCCCACGACGACGTCGGGGTGAGCCGGAAGGGTGGCGGCGTAGCGCGCGAGGAAACCGGGGCCGATGACCATGTCGTTGTCGAGGAAGAGCAGATAGTCGCCGCGAGTGTGTTCGAGGAAGAGGTTGCGCACGCGCGAGCGGCCGACGTTGCGGTCGAGGGTCACCAGGCGGCAAAGGCGCTCAATGCCTTTGTTGATGGCCTTGTGCTGCGGGTCGGAGCCGTCGTCGATGGCCACGAGCTCCACCTCCGTGTCCTGGAGAGCGGAGGCCTGCGAGGCCAGCTCGCCGATGAGCGGGCGGACGTCGTAGTTATAGATTGGCACACAGACCGATATCATGGCTTGGAGTATTCTTTTAGGCGTGACGTTAGTTGAGCTCTACGAGGCGGGGATGATGTCGACCGCGAGGCCGTCGTAGGCGAGATGGACCCCGTCGGGGAGTTCGGCGTCGACGTCGGCGTGCAGCCCCATTTCGTGGCTTATGTGGGTGAGGTAGGCCACCCGCGGGCCGACGCGGCGAATCAGCTCCAGCGCCTCGGGCAGACAGAAGTGGGAGAAGTGCTTCTCCTTGCGCAGCGCGTTGACAACCAGTGTGTCTACCCCGCGGAGCTTATCCAGCTCGCTGTCGTCGATGTGGTTGGCGTCGGTGATGTAGGCCATGGGGCCGATACGGTAGCCGAGGATGGGCAAGTCCTTGTGCATGACCCGGATAGGCACAGCCTCGAGTCCTGTGGAGGCGAGAGCGAAGGGCTTGTCGCCCGCCACGGTGTGGAGCTCGGCCTCGGGCAGACCGGGGTAGATATGCGGTTCGAAGATGTAGTGGTAGTCGCGCTCGATGGAGGTGCGGGCGACGGCGTTGAGGTAGATGTCCATCTTGCGGTGCTGGACATAGTTGAACGCCCTTATGTCGTCGAGTCCGGCCACGTGGTCGCGGTGGGCGTGGGTGACGAGGATGGCGTCGAGGTGGCCGACGTCCTCACGCAGCATCTGCTGCCGGAAGTCGGGGCCGATGTCGAACAGGATGTTCGCGGCGCCGCCGTCGACCTGAAGCAAGGCGCTGGTACGCAGACGCTTGTCGTGTTGGTCCGCCGAGCGGCACACGGTACAGCGACAACTGATGACAGGCACCCCCTGCGAGGTGCCCGTGCCGAGGAATACGAGTCTCATGGTCGGCACCTTTCCCTTTTCAACCCCAGCCGACACTACTCTTTGTGAGTCAGTTTAAAACCTACACCGTGCACGTTCACAATCTCGACCGACGGATCGGCCTTGAGGTACTTGCGGAGCTTGGTGATATAGACATCCATTGAGCGGGCGGCGAAGTAGCTGTCGTCCTTCCAGATACGCTGGAGCGTGGTGTTGCGGTCGACGAGCTGTCCGAAGTTGATGGCGAACATGCGGAGCAGGTCGCACTCCTTGGCCGTCAGGCGCTGAATGTCGTCGCCGAGCGAGAGCGTCTGGTGGACATAGTCGAAAGTGAAGTTGCCGATGCGGAAGACGTTCTTGTCGGGGCGGTCTTCGTTGAACGAGCGACGCATGGTGGCACCGAGACGTGCCAGCAGCTCTTCCATGGAGAAGGGCTTGGTGATGTAGTCGTCGGCGCCGACTTCGAACCCTTTGAGCTTGTCGGCCTCGAGGTTCTTGGCCGTCAAGAATATGATAGGCACCTTCTTGTCGACCTTGCGTATTTCCTTGGCGACAGTGAATCCGTCCTTTACGGGCATCATCACGTCCAGGATGCAGGCGTCCACATCCTCTTCGTCAAAACACTTCATGGCCTCCTCGCCGTCCTTGGCCCACACGACGGTGTAGCCCTTCTGCGTCAAATATGCTTTCAGAATCGTCCCGAGGTTCGGGTCGTCTTCAGCAACCAGGAGTTTGATTCCAAGATTCATAATAATGTGTTATAACGTTGGTATCGTGTCTTTGCTGTCTTTTCAGTACCCGATAAACAGCGTTTCTTGCATTTTATTGTACGAAATGTTAATTTTTTTTTGTTAAATCTTAAAAGGTGGGAGGTGAGAGGTGAGAATTATTCGGTGTTAAGTAGACAGTAGGCAGTAGTTAAGTAGTTAAGCCAAATGTACAGGGGGTGTTGAGGAGTGTTGCGGAGGGGGATTGGGGTGTATATATA
>Ga0310697_10003000_pt1 | contig 17359 bp, 14 predicted proteins | sample 172DNAGHGlowgp2_FD_203883 | JGI IMG/M metagenome (GOLD analysis project Ga0310697, IMG submission 203883) | Sheep rumen microbial communities from Palmerston North, Manawatu-Wanganui, New Zealand - 1728 DNA GHGlow gp2 (v2) (version 2) | ecosystem: Host-associated > Mammals > Digestive system >... | reverse complement strand
TGGCCCGGCTGCGGAGCGGCGCGTGCAGCGTGGATGCGGGCACCTCCTACATGAACGTCCTGGCGGACGTGGAGCGCATCTCCGACGTCTGCTCCAACGTGGGCGTCTCCGTGGTGGCGCGGGTCAGCCCCAGCCAGCGGGCCCACGACTACATCTCCCTGCTCCACGCCGGGCATGACGAGCGCTTCAACCGGGAGTACCGGGCCGCCCACGAGGAATACTTCCGGCGCATCGGCAACCTCACAGCCGCCGGGCAGGGCAGCGAAGCGGCCAACTGAACGCCCGGCAGAAAACGTGTTCAGCCCCATCGGTGTGTTCACCGATGGGGCTGAACTGATATCGGCGGAGTCAAACTGCTCTGAAAAGGCGTGACCGCTTGCCCCTTCCTTCCCCCAGCGGGGGAAGGTGGCAGCCGCCGATCCCCCACGAGGCGGCTGACGGAAGAGGGAGAACCTGACCGCCGGGAGCCGCGCAATTTGTTCGCATATCCCCCCCGACTGCGGCCGAAGAAAAATCGCGCCCGAACTGACCGCGACAACAGGCCCAAAGCCCGCGTCAGACCGCCCCCTCCGTCACGTCGAAGAAGCGGTTCAGCTCCTCCACAAAGGCCTCCCGGTTGTCCAGGAAGGGGCCGTGCCCGCTGTGCAGCACGACTTCGTGCAGCACGCCGCCGTTTTCCTGATATTGGTCCAGCACATAGCGGGTCTGGGCCAGCATGGGCTGGGGCGGATAGATGCGCTCGCCGGGATAGCCGGGGATCATGCCCACCTTGCCCAGATAGGCCACGTCACAGATGCTGCCGTCGCAGATGATCACGTCCTGGTCCCCGCGCACCCAGAGCACCGGCGGCTTGTGGGGGATGTCGGCAAAGCCGTCCAGGCGGCAGTATTTCGGACTCATGGCGTTGTTGACGCCGCCGACGCCGGTCTGGACAAAGGGCCAGGTCCCGGCGGTCACCACGTCGCCGGGGTAGAGGCCCTCGCCCAGCTTGGTGCTGAGGTATCCGGCGATGTACAGCTCCATCTCCTCCCGGGGGATCGCATAGCCGGGGCGGACGTAGGTTTTGGCGATGGAGGTGATGGCAAAGTTCCGGTCCCCCAGCCGCAGGGCGTTGATGAGCAGGGGGGTCACGGTCCCGGCCCCGCTGGCCAGGCCCACGGGCTGATAGAGCTTGCCGTCGGCGTCATAGCTGCCGCCGAAGCCGAAGGGGGAGAGGGGGGCGACCAGGATCAGCCGCTCCAGCTTCTCGCCGTAGTCGATGGCGTACTGCATGGCCACGCCTCCGCCCATGGACCAGCCCAGCAGGGAGAAGCGCTCCCAGCCCAGGGCCCGCATCAGCGCGTCCACGTCGTCGGAGTAGTCCCGCATCCCTCTTGTGGCGTCGATGAAGGCCGGCTCCGTGTCACCGAAGCCGCGCAGGTCCAGGGCGACCATCTCGTAGTCCTCCTCCAGACGCTGCATCAGCGGCAGGTAGAACAGGGAGGAGGAGCAGTCCCCGTGGATCAGCACCAGCTTGGGCAGCCCGGCGCGCCCCAGATGGTGATAGGCGACCTTGATTCTGGAGGTTTCGCTCTTGAAGGTTTCATATTCCATAAGGCAATTCCTTTCTCTTGATACATTCTGCCCCTATCATAGCCCAATTGCCCGTTCTCTGTCAATCTCAGGGCGCTGTTTTTCTCTGCGAATTTTAGCACTCTGATTCATCGAGTGCTAAAATTCACGGTTTGTTCACAAATTATCCGAGAATCGTTCACGACTTTGACGTATACTGACATTTGAACAGAACAGGCGGAGCGGGCCAGATTCCTCCACAGGGAAGCCCGGTTCCGCGAAGGAGGAACGCGCATGAACGCAGATCGTTTCACACAAAAGAGCATCGCCGCCATCCAGGACGCCCAGAACCTGGCGCGGGAGTACGGCAACCAGCAGATCGAGCAGCTGCACCTGCTGGCGGCCCTCTGCGGGGACGCGGAGGGGCTGATCCCCCAGCTGCTGACCGCCATGGGCGTGGACGCCAAGGGCTTCCTGGCCGCCGTGGGGACGGAGCTGGAGAAGCTGCCCAAGGTCCGGGGCTACGGCGGCGAGGCGGGCAAGGTGTACATCTCCGCCGACGTGGACGCGGCGCTGCGGAGCGCCGAGCAGACGGCCCAGTCCATGAAGGACGAGTACATCTCCGTGGAGCATGTGTTCCTGGGGCTGCTGGACGCGGCGGGCAACGCGGTGGCGGAGTTGCTGCGGACCTTTGACATCACGAAGGACCGGGCCATGCAGGCCCTGGCCCAGGTGCGGGGCAACCAGCGCGTCACCAGCGACAACCCGGAGGAGACCTACAACGCCCTGAAAAAGTACGGCACGGACCTGGTGGAGCGGGCGCGGCAGAACAAACTGGACCCGGTCATCGGCCGGGACGACGAGATCCGCAACGTGATCCGCATCCTCTCCCGCAAGAGCAAGAACAACCCGGTGCTCATCGGCGAGCCGGGCGTGGGCAAAACCGCCATTGCCGAGGGCCTGGCCCAGCGCATCGTCAAAGGCGACGTGCCCGGCAGCTTGAAGGACAAGACCATCTTCTCCCTGGACATGGGCAGCCTGATCGCGGGGGCGAAATTCCGGGGCGAGTTTGAGGAGCGGCTGAAAGCCGTGCTGAACGAGGTGCGCAAGAGCGAGGGGCGCATTCTGCTGTTCATCGACGAGCTGCACACCATCGTGGGCGCGGGCAAGACCGAGGGCAGCATGGACGCGGGCAACCTGCTGAAACCCATGCTGGCCCGGGGCGAGCTGCACTGCATCGGGGCCACCACCCTGAACGAATACCGCAAATACATCGAAAAGGACGCGGCCCTGGAGCGGCGCTTCCAGCCGGTGCTGGTCAGTGAGCCCAGCGTGGAGGACGCCATCGCCATCCTGCGCGGCCTGAAAGAGCGCTATGAGGTCTTCCACGGCGTCAAGATCACCGACGGGGCCCTGATCGCGGCGGCCACCCTCTCCGACCGCTACATCTCCGACCGCTTCCTGCCGGACAAGGCCATCGACCTGGTGGACGAGGCCTGCGCCATGATCCGCACGGAGATCGACTCCATGCCCACGGAGCTGGACGTGATCCGGCGGCACATTATCCAGCACGAGATCGAGGAAGCCGCCCTGAAAAAGGAGGACGACCCCCTCTCCCGGGAGCACCTGGGGGAGATCCAGCGGGAGCTGGGGGATCTGCGGGAGGAATTCAACGCGAAGAAGGCCCAGTGGGACAACGAGAAGGCCGCCATCGGCAAGGTGCAGAAGCTCCGGGAGGAGCTGGACGCGGCCAACACGCAGTTGGAGCAGGCCCAGCGGAGCTATGACCTGAACCGGGCCGCCGAGCTGCAATACGGCAAAATCCCGGAGCTGCGCCGGGCGCTGGAGGAAGAGGAGCGCGTGGCCAACGAGGGCCGCGCCCGCTCCCTGCTGCGCAACAAGGTGACGGAGGAGGAGATCGCCCGGATCATCCAGCGCTGGACCGGCATCCCTGTGGCCCGGCTGATGGAGGGCGAGCGGGAGAAGCTGCTGCATCTGGAGGACATCCTGCACCGGCGCGTCATCGGCCAGGACGAGGCCGTGCGCCTGGTCAGCGAGGCGATTTTGCGCTCCCGGGCCGGCATTGCGGACCCGGACAAGCCCATCGGCTCCTTCCTCTTCCTGGGCCCCACCGGCGTGGGCAAGACGGAGCTGGCCAAGACCCTGGCGGAAGCGCTGTTCGACAGCGAGCGCAACCTGGTGCGCATCGACATGAGCGAGTACATGGAGAAGTTCTCCGTCTCCCGGCTCATCGGCGCGCCTCCCGGCTATGTGGGCTACGAGGAGGGCGGCCAGCTCACCGAGGCCGTGCGGCGCAAGCCCTACAGCGTGGTGCTGTTCGACGAGGTAGAGAAGGCCCACCCGGACGTGTTCAACGTGCTGCTCCAGGTGCTGGACGACGGGCGCATCACCGATAGCCAGGGGCGCACCGTGGACTTCAAGAACACCATCCTGATCCTGACCAGCAACCTGGGCAGCCAGTTCCTGCTGGACGGCATCGACGAGACGGGCGAGATCCGGCCCGAAGCCCGGGCCCAGGTGGACGCGCTGCTCCGTCGCTCCTTCCGCCCGGAGTTCCTGAACCGCCTGGACGAGATCGTGTTCTACAAGCCTCTGACGCGGGAGAACATCACCCACATCATCGACCTGCTGCTCTCGGACCTGAACCGCCGCCTGGCGGACAAGCAGCTCCATGTGGCGCTGACCGACGCGGCGCGGCAGTTCATCATCGACCAGGCCTATGACCCCGTCTACGGTGCGCGCCCCCTGCGCCGCTTCGTGCAGCACGGCGTGGAGACCCTGATCGGCCGGAAGATCATCGAAGGCCAGGTCCAGCCCGGCAGCACCCTCACCGTAGACTGCGCCGACGGCGCCCTCCAGGTAAAATGAGTCAATGGGGACGGTTCTTTTTGACTCACGAAACGCAAAAGAACCTCCCATCGGCTTCCTGTCGGCCCCCGGAACCAGCTTGTTCCGGGGGCCTTTCCCCGTCCATCGACAAAAAAGCGCGACAGAATGTTCCCCAAAACCCGTTGCCTCCCGCGAAAAAGCGTGGTAAACTGTGGAAAAAAGAGAGAGGGGGCGCACGCTGGGATGGAACCGATTCGCGTGTTTCTGCTTGACACCTCCCGGGATTTTCTCGTTCTGCTGCGGGAAGCCCTGGGCCGTGAGCCGGATCTGCTGGTGGAGGATGTATCGCGGGACGGACTGACGGCGTATGAAAAACTCAGCGCGCAGCGCCCGGACGTGCTGGTGACGGAGCTGGTGCTGCCGGGCCTGGACGGGCTGGGTCTGCTGCGGCGGCTGAAAAGCGAGGACATGATGCCGCCTGCCATTGTGCTGTCAGGCTTCTATACCGACCGGATGTCCCAGGCCCTGAGCCGCCTGGGCGTGGCGGCCTTCCTGCCCAAGCCCTGCAGCGTGACCGAGCTGACCCAGCGCATCCGGGAGGCGGCGGAGGGCAGAGTGCGCCTCAGCGGGACGGACCTGCTGATCCGCGACGCACTGCTGGACTTCGGCATTCCCGCCCACCTGAGCGGCTACCGCTATCTCCACTCCGCCGTGCGCCGCACGATGGAGGACCGGAGCGTGCTGCGGGGCATCACCAAGATCCTCTACCCGGACATCGCACGGGAGTTTTCCACCACCGGCCACTGTGTGGAGCGCTCGATCCGCTCGGTGGTGTCCCGGGGCTGGGAGACCGGCTCCCCGGAGCGGCGGCGAAACCGCTTCGGCACGCTCTTCGACAGTCTGGACTCCGCCCCCAGCAATGCCCGTTTCATCGCGACCATGGCGGAATACCTCCAGATCGGCTACGCCCGTACCGAGTTCCGGGACCGCTCCGCCGGGTTCTGAGGGGGGAATCCGGCGCATAGAAAAAACTGCCATTGCGTGCCAAAACCGGCCCGCAATGGCAGTTTTTGAAAAGAGGGCGGAGTTCAGTCGTGCTTGCTCCGCACGACCACGTTGCCCTTGTCCTTCCAGATGCAGCCTTCCGGGACCACGCCCCGGACGCAGCTGGTGGGATAGACGCTGGCGTCCCGTCCCAGGATGGTGCCGGGGTTCAGGACGCTGTTGCAGCCCACTTCCACCCGGTCGCCCAGCATGGCGCCGACCTTCTTCCGGCCGGTCTCGATCTGTTCGTCGGCACTGTGGATGACCACAAGCTGCTTGTCGCTCTTCACGTTGCTGGTGATGCTCCCGGCTCCCATGTGGCTGCGGTAGCCCAGGATGGAGTCGCCCACATAATTGTAATGGGGCACCTGCACCTTGTCGAAGAGGATGACGTTTTTCAGCTCCGTGGAGTTGCCCACCACGCAGTCGTCGCCCACCAGGGCGCTGCCCCGGATGAAGGCGCACTGGCGCACCTCGGTCCGGTGGCCGATGATGCAGGGACCGCCGATGTAAGCGCTGGCGAAAACTTTGGCGTCCTTCGCAATCCAGACGTCCTCGGCGGGGTGGTCATACTCCGCCGGGTCCAGGCCCGCGCCCAGGGAGAGGATCAGGTCCTTGATCCCGGCCAGGGCTTCCCAGGGATAAGTGAAGCCCTTCAGATAGTCGGCGGCCAGGCTGTGCTCCAAATCGTAAAGTTCCGGGATGGTGTAGATCATTTTTTCACCTCGATCAGATGTCCGCTGCGCTCCATGGCGGCGATGATGGCGTCCACCATCTCCTCGCAGACCTCGTCGCTTCCGGCCTCGCTCATGACCCGCAGCACCGGCTCCGTACCGCTCTTGCGCAGCAGGACCCGGCCGTTGTCGCCCAGGGCGGCGGTGCAATCGTCCACGGTCTTCTGGACCTCAGGGTCGTTCATGGTGCCGTCCTTGTCGTCCACCACCACGTTTTTCAGCACCTGGGGATAGCTGGTGACGGCGGCGGCCAGGACGCTCAGGGGCAGCTGGGTCTCGATCATCACGCCCATGAGCATGATGGCGGTGATGAGCCCGTCGCCGGTGTGGGCGTACTTGCGGAAAATGATGTGGCCGGACTGCTCGCCGCCGATCAGGTGGTCGTTGGCCTTCATGTTCTCATAGACGTAGCGGTCGCCCACGGCGGTCTTCTCATAGGCGATGCCCGCCCGGTCCAGGGCCTTATACAGGCCGAAGTTGCTCATGATGGTGGTGACCACGGTGTTGCTGTAGAGCTGGCCGCAGTCCTTGAAGTGCTTGGCGCAGATGTACATGATCTTGTCGCCGTCCACCACCTCGCCGCGCTCGTCCACCGCCAGGCAGCGGTCGGCGTCGCCGTCGAAGGCAAAGCCCACGTCCAGCTTGTTCTCCCGCACATAGGCGCGCAGGCCCTCGATGTGGGTGGAGCCGCAGCCGGTGTTGATGTTCACGCCGTCGGGGGCGTCGTTGATGACGTAGGTCTTGGCCCCCAGGGCGTCGAACACCGCACGGCCGATCATCCAGGCGCTGCCGTTGGCGCAGTCCAGGCCCACCTTGTGGTTCTCGAAGCTGCGGGTGGCCAGGCTGGTCAGGTAGCCGATGTAGCGGTTGCGGCCGGAGTAGAAGTCGATGGTCTTGCCCACGGCGTCCCGCACGGCCCAGGGCAGGGTGGCGGGTTCGCCGTCGATGTAGCGCTCCAGCTCGTCCTGCAGCGCGTCGTCCATCTTCTCGCCTTCGCCGTTCATCAGCTTGATGCCGTTGTCATAGAAGGGATTGTGGCTGGCGGAGATCATCACGCCGCAGTCGAAACGCTCGGTGCGGGTGATGAAGCTGACGCAGGGGGTGGTGGTGACGTGCAGGAGATAGGCGTCCGCGCCGGAGGCCGCGATGCCGGCGGCCAGGGCGTTTTCAAACATATAGGAGGAACGGCGGGTGTCTTTGCCGATCACGATGCGCGCATCACTGCGGTTTTGACGGGGTCCGTAGTACCAGCCCAGGAAACGCCCGATCTGAAAGGCGTGTTCCGCATTCAGTTCCCGCCCGGCCATGCCGCGAAAGCCGTCGGTCCCGAAATATTTGCCCATGGTGTGCAGCTCCTTTCGATTGAAAAAATACATCACGGTATTATAGTACCGAGCCGAAGGAAAGTCAATTGCTTCAAACAAAAAACCTGGCCGTTGCAGAGAAAGGGCTATGGATGGGATTGGTCAGAAAGCCGTGGAACGCGCTGGAAAACCTGCATCTTTTTATGCACAATGGCGTGCTTTCCCAAGGAGATTCTCCTTGAAAAATCTCCTTTCCTGTGATATATTGAACTAGACTGTATGGTATCCCTCCCTTTTTCGCAGGGCGGAGCGGAGCGCCATACCTCCCCCCGGAGCGATGATCCCATCATTACATACACAGGAGGAACATCATGAGTGAGACGAGAACCGAGCAGGCCGAATACGAGATTGACCTGCTCCAGCTGGGAAAGGCGCTGTGGCATCGGATCGTGCTGATCCTGCTGGCCGGTGCGCTTGCAGCGTCCATCGGCTATCTCTATACCCGGTTTTATGTCACGCCCTTGTACCAGTCCACCGCCACATTCTATGTCAACAACAAGTCCATCAGCGTGGGCAGCAACTCCCTCAGCCTGTCCACCGGCGACATCAACGTGTCCAAGAGCCTGGTGAACACCTACATCGTTATTCTGCGCTCCCGCTCCACGCTGAATGAGGTGATCGAGAAGACCGGCGTGCCCTACAGCTACAGCAAACTGCGGAGCATGATCTCCGCCTCCAGCGTGGACAACACGGAGATCTTCCAGATCAAAGTGACAGGGCCGGACGCGGCGGAGACGGAACAGATCGCCAACTGCATCGCCCTGGTGCTGCCGGAGACCGTCGCCTCCATTGTGGACGGCACCAGCGTGCGCATCGTGGACTATGCCGTGGAACCCTCGGCTCCGTCCTCGCCCAGTTACACCCGCAATGTGGCCATCGCCTTCCTCATCGGCTTCGCCCTGGCCGCTGCCGTGGTGATCATCCGCTTCCTGACGGACGACACCATCCACACGGAGGACTATCTGACCGAGAATTACAGCGCCATTCCGCTGCTGGCCGTGGTCCCCGATCTCCAGGGAGGGCATACCAAGGGTTACGGCAGTCATTACGGTTACGGTTATGGTTACGGTTATGGCTACGGCTCGTCTGACGGAGACAAGAGCCGAAAAGCCTGACGGAGCTGGCGGGAAAGGATCGATATAATGGCTAAGAAAAAGAATCAGACTGTGAAACAGCCCCTGACCAACGAAGTGGAGGCGTTTTTCGGCAAGAACAAGAACTTTGCCGCTACGGAGGCATACAAGCTCCTGCGCACCAACATCCAGTTTTCGTTTTCCACGGAGACCAAATGCCCGGTCATCGGCGTGACCAGCTCCCTGCGCGGCGAGGGCAAGAGCACCACCAGCATCAATCTGGCTGTTGCCCTGGCCGAGACCGGCAAGCGCGTCCTGCTGATCGACGCGGATATGCGTCTGCCCTCCGTGGCGGAGAAGCTGAATCTGGAGCTGACGCCGGGCCTCTCCAACCTGCTGGTGGAGCAGCTGGGCATGAAGCAGAAGTTTTCCAACGTGGAAACGCTGGACATCCTCACTGCGGGCAACCCGCCCCCCAACCCCTCGGAGCTGCTGGGCGGCCAGCGCATGGAGTCCTTCCTCAACGAGCAGAGGCAGAACTACGCCTACATCGTCATGGACCTGCCTCCGGTCACCAGCGTCTCCGACGCGCTGACCGTCTCCCGGGTCCTGGACGGCCTGCTGCTGGTAATCCGAGGTGACTACGCCAGCAAAAAGGCCCTGAACGAGACTCTGCGCCAGATGAAGCTGGCCAACGTCCACATCATCGGCTTTGTCTACACCTTCGCCGGCGGCCGAGGCAAGGGCTACTACAGCAAATACGGCAAATACGGCAAGTATGGCAAATACGGCAAATACGGCAAATACGGCAAGGACTACGGCTACGGCTACGGAGAAAAAGCCGGAAAAACGAACGCGAACAGCGAGAAAGTCAGCGCATCAAAATGATCGATTTCCATTCCCATTTCCTGCCCCGGATGGACGACGGCAGTTCCAGCGTGGAGGAATCCCTGGAGATGCTCCGCAGCAGTCTGGAGCAGGGCGTAGAGGTCATGGCGGCGACCCCCCATTTCTACGCCTTCCGGGAGGACCCGGACAGCTTCCTGGAGCGCCGTGCCGCCGCCTTTGCCAAACTCCCCCTGGCTGACGCGCCGCATCCGAAGCTCCTGCTGGGCGCGGAGGTGTACTATTTCGACGGCATGAGCCACAGCGAAAGCCTCCGCCGTCTGACCCTGGAGGGCACCCGCTACATCCTGATTGAGATGCCCTTCTCCCGCTGGAGCGAGCACATGGTGGACGAGGTGCTGCGCCTCCGGGACCGGCTGCGGCTAAAACCCTATCTGGCCCACATCGAGCGCTATCTCCATTCCCAGCGGGGCACAGGCTACATAGACCGCTTTCTGCGGGAGGGGGTGCTGATCCAGTGCAACGCAGAGTTTTTCCTCACCCGCTCCACTGCGCGCAAGGCCCTGAAGATGCTCCGAAACGGGCAGATCCACATTCTGGGTTCCGACGCCCACAATATGGCTGAACGCGCCCCGGAACTGGGGGAGGCCGTCTCCCTGATCCGCGCCCAGCTGGGCGACCGGGCGCTGGAGCTGCTGGACGCCAACGGGCGCGCCATGCTCCAGTCGGTCCTGGCCGGAGGGAATGTACAATGAAAACGAGTCGGCTCTGGATCGTCGGGGTGTTGCTTGCGCTGCTGTGCGTCGGCACGGCGCTGGCGCTGTACCTGGCCAAAGACGAGAGCCCGCTTTCGGAACCCGCGGAAACGTCCGCGCCGGAGCAGAGCGAGGCCCAGTCCACGGAATCCACGCCCGAAGCGCCTTCTCCGCTGGAACAGACCGACGAGAATACCGGAGTGTCGGCAGTGGACGACCCCTCCGCGCCGACGGAAAGCGCCGACCCCGTTTCGGGCGAGGGCGCTGCCCCCGCGCCGACGGAAGGCGTTGCGCCCGCCCCGGGTGTGGGCCAGACGCCGGGTCCGGGAGCGCGTCAAACGCCTGTCCCACAGGGCAGCGCCGCGCCCGTGGCGCCCACAGCGCCCACGCAGCCCGGAACCGATTCGTCGGCCCCCTCCGACACCGCAGTGCCGGCGACGCAAAGCCCAACTGTCACAAATCCGGCGCAGACCGCGTCGCCCGTGCCCCCCGCGCCCACCATTCCGCTGTCGTCCGGCGGGACTGGGCCGGATGCGGCCCGCATTGACGAGCTGTACGCCGAGCTGAACGCGCTGCGCAGCGAAGCGATTTCGCAGTTGGCCGCGCTGGCCGACCAGGCGGAGACGGAATGGCTGTCCATCCGGGACAGGCATCCCTCCAGACGAAAATTTATCACAAAGTATTATGATCAAGCTGCGGAACTGGAGGCGTCATACGACGCCCGGGTGGACGCGCTGTGCAACGAACTGCAATATCTGCTGGACAAAACCGGCGGGGACCTTTCCATCGTGCGCCAGATCCGCTCGGAGTACGACGCGGAGAAGGAGAGCGCACGGGCGGAGTATTATCGTCGTTTTATGACGCTGTTGGACTTGTAAAAGAGAAACGAACGGAGAACCGGGGCAGGACCGGATGATGTTACTTGAGAGGATGACCCAGTTATGGACAAGCAAAAGACCGGAAAACGAATCCGCTCGCGCAAATGGCTGGTGAACGCGCTGCTTCTGGTGCTGTACGACCTGATCGCCATTCACGCCGCGTTTTTCCTTGCGCTCTGGATTCGTTTCGACTGCCGCTACCTCTCCATTCCTGCTATGTATTTGCAGCACTATCTGGGTTCCGTCAGCATTTCCGCTGTTGTGACCGTGGCGCTGGGCTGGATGATCCAAGTTTACCGCAGTGTCTGGCGCTACGCCAGCTATTCCGAATTGGTGCGGACCCTGTTCGCTGCGATCCTGGGCGCTGTCGTACACTGCGTTCTGGTCACTGTGCTGGGCGGGAAAATGCCGCAATCCTACTATCTGTGGGGCAGCATCCTCCAGGTTTTGCTGATGGTGATCCCGCGTTTTTCTCTCCGGCTCCTGATGTTCTTCGCGGACCGTCTGGAGCGGGACCGGGAGTTGGGTGGCCGCGTCATGCTGATCGGCGCGGGCAGCGCGGGCCAGATGCTCCTCCGGGACATCAATCGTACCCGCAAGATCCATGACAAAGTGGTCTGCATCATCGACGACGACCCAAAGAAGTGGTACCGTTACATCGAGGGCGTACCCGTGGTGGGCGGTCGGGACGAGATCCTGCTCTACGCGGAGAAGTACCGCGTCAACAAGATTTATTTCGCCATCCCCTCCGCCTCGGCGGCGGACCGGCGGGAGATCATCGACATCTGCAACCAGACCAACTGTGAGCTCAAGCAGCTCCCCGGCCTGTTCCAGCTGGTGCTGGGCCAGGTGACGGTCAGCGACATGAAGGACGTGTCCGTGGAGGACCTGCTGGGCCGGGAACCCATCCGCGCCGACATGGAGGAGGTCTACGACTTCATCAACGGCAAGGTGGTGTTGGTCACCGGCGGCGGCGGCAGCATCGGCAGCGAACTGTGCCGTCAGATTGCGGCCCACGCCCCCCGGCAGCTCATCATCTTCGACGTATACGAAAACAACGCCTACGACATCCAGCTGGAACTGAAAGAGCGCTACCCGGAGCTGGATCTGGTGACGCTCATCGGCTCCGTGCGGGACAGCCGCCGGATGTTCCAGGTGTTCGAGTATTACCGGCCTCAGATTGTCTATCACGCGGCGGCCCACAAGCACGTTCCGTTGATGGAAGACAGCCCCAACGAGGCCATCAAAAACAACGCCATCGGTACTTACAAAACCGCCTACGCCGCCATGGTCCACGGCTGCGAGCGTTTCGTACTCATCAGCACGGACAAGGCGGTGAACCCCACCAACATTATGGGCGCGTCCAAACGCCTGTGTGAGATGATCATCCAGAGCTTTGACGCCAAGATCCGTGCCGGGCGAGCCGAGGAGATCCCCCAGCTTTTCACCCACGGCATCGCCAAAGCCAACCGCAGCCCCATCAGCCCGGAGGAGTTTCGCCGCGTCAAAACCCAGTTTGTGGCGGTGCGCTTCGGCAACGTGCTGGGCAGCAACGGCTCCGTGATCCCCATTTTCAAGCGTCAGATCCAGGCCGGCGGCCCGGTGACCGTGACACACCCCGACATCATCCGCTACTTTATGACCATCCCGGAGGCGGTGAGCCTGGTCATGCTGGCCGGAACCTACGCCCAGGGGGGCGAGATCCTGGTGCTGGACATGGGCAGTCCGGTGAAGATCGACACGCTGGCCCGGAACCTGATCCGGCTCAGCGGTTTCCGCCCGGACGTGGATATCAAGATCGAGTACACCGGCCTTCGCCCCGGCGAGAAGCTCTATGAGGAAAAGCTCATGGCAGAGGAGGGCCTGCGCAAGACGCAGAACGACCTGATTCACGTCGGCTGCCCCATCCCCTTTGACACCGAGCGCTTTCTGGCCCAGTTGGAGGACCTGATGAACGCCGCGTACCAGAACCGCCGGGACATCCGGACGCGGGTGGCGGAGATGGTGTCCACCTATCATCCGGCCCGGTCCGAGGCGGAGCCGGAGATCGACTCGAAGTATCTGGAACTGGTTTCCGGGGGAGATCAATGAGCGCAGCGCCAAAAAACCGACGGCAGAGCCTGCGGTGGAGTCCCTGGCTGCTGGCGGCCACGGTCGTCACACTGCTGCTGATCTGGGGTCAGTCCGTCCTGCCCGTGTCGGGTTCTGCGCAGGAAAGCGGCTGGCTGCTGCATACGGTGGTCAATCCCGCGCTGCGTTTTCTGGGCTTTGGGGATATGAGCCAGACTCTGCTGCGCAAGCTGGCCCATGTTTCGGAGTTTGCCCTGTTCACCTTCTGCCTGACCCTGCTCCTGCGCGGCCGCGTGGCCCAGACGCTGGCCATCGGCTTCCTCGCCGGGGCTCTGGACGAGAGCATCCAGCTCTTTTCCGACCGGAGCGCGGAAGTGCGGGACATTTGGATTGATTTTGTCGGCGTGATTCTGGGTACGCTGCTGGGTACGCTGCTTTGGCGTCTCACCCACAGGCAAACGAAAACAGACGCCCATCGGAAAAGGAAATGACATTCATGAGAGACTTTCTGCATGATCCAGCTTTTGCCGGGATCGAACCGTTTTCTTCCAAACTGTGGTTGGCCTCCCCCACCATGCACGGCGACGAGCAACGCTGGGTGGACGAGGCGATCCGCACCAACTGGGTCAGCACCGTCGGCGCGAACATCAACGAGATTGAGAAGCAGGTGGCCGCCTATGTGGGCTGCAACTATGCCGTGGCGCTGACCTGCGGGACTGCGGCGCTCCACTTGGCCACAAAGCTGGCCGGGGAGAAGCTCTACGGTCAGGCCAGGCCGAATCAGGGGACGCTGCAAGGGCATCGTGTGTTCTGCAGCGACATGACCTTTGACGCCAGCATCAACCCCGTGGCCTACGAGGACGGGGAAGCCGTCTTCATCGACACGGAGCGCGACACCTGGAACATGAGCCCGGAGGCGCTGGAGAAAGCTTTTGCATTGTACCCGGAGGTCAAGCTGATTGTCGTCGCGCATCTTTACGGCACGCCTGGCAGGATGGACGAAATCAAAGCGATTGCCGACGCCCACGGCGCGCTGATCGTGGAGGACGCCGCGGAAAGCCTTGGCGCGAAATACAGGCTGAACGGGGCGTGGGTCGAGACCGGCGCCCTGGGGCAGTATAACGCCATCAGCTTCAATGGCAATAAAATCATCACCGGCTCGGCGGGCGGTATGTTCCTGACCGACTCCAAAGCCGATGCGGACAAGGTGCGCAAGTGGTCCACCCAGAGCCGGGAGGCCGCCCCCTGGTATCAGCATGAGGAGATCGGCTACAACTACCGCATCAGCAACATCGTGGCCGGCGTCGTGCGGGGGCAGATCCCGTACCTGGAGGAACACATTGTCCAAAAGCGCGCCATCTGGGAGCGCTATGAGAAGGGTCTTGCAGACCTTCCGGTCCAAATGAACCCCTGGGATCGGGAGAAAAGCATCCCCAACTTCTGGCTGTCCTGCCTGACCGTCAACGAGGAGGCCATGGCCCCCTTTGTGCGCGGCGAGCAGGACGAGCTCTGGCAGCACGCGCCCGGCAAGAGCAGCCCCGGCGAGATTCTGGCGGCCCTGGCCGCGTTCAACGCGGAGGGAAGACCCATCTGGAAGCCCATGCACATGCAGCCCATCTACCGGAGCAATCCCTTTGTTACGGCGGAGGGGAATGGGCGCGGGAGAAGCAACGCATACATTGCCGGAGGCGGCGTGGACGTGGGCGCTGACATCTTTCGGCGCGGGCTGTGCCTGCCCAGCGACAATAAGATGACGCCGGAGCAGCAGGACCGGGCGATCGAGGTGGTACACCGGTGTTTTCTGTGACGCCGGGACGGCTAGGCTGAGGAGAGACGATTCATGGCAAACACGGGGAATACATACCCGGACATCTACTTTGAACCGGAGTATGCGCGGCTCTATGAGACGGCGGACAGCCGGGCGGTGGAATACCGGTTTTCGTGCGAATACGGTGAGATTACCGATCTGTTCCTGAAGCGCAGCATTCCGATCCTGCTGCCGGATGGCACACAGTATTACGATATCATTACGCCCTACGGTTACGGCGGGCCGGTGATCCACCATGCCACCGATCAGGAGAAATTGATTTCCGCTTTTCTGGACGATTTTCAGCACTATACGGCGCGGGAGCATATCGTGGCCGAGTTTGTCCGCTTTCATCCCATCATCGGCAACGGCGCGGTGTTCCGCGACGCCTATCACGCGGTCTTCGACAGGAAGACGGTGGGGACCAATCTGCGCTATGACGATGTGATCGGAACGGAGTTTTCCAAACACAAGCGCAAGGAGATCCGAAGAATTTTGAGAAACCCGGACCTGCGCTATGAGATCGAGGAAAACCCCAGGAGTCTGGACGACTTTGTTGAGATTTACTACTCCACCATGGACCGGGACGGAGCGGGGGAATACTACTATTTTCCGCCCGCGTATTTCCAGCAGATGCTGGAACGGTTTCCGGGCCATATCACCACCGGGAAGGTGTTTCTGGGCGACAGGCTGATTGCCATGGGCGTGTATTTTCGATACGGGAAGTATCTCCACGCGCACCTGTCCGGTACGCTGTCGGAATATTTGGAATACTCCCCGGCGTACATCCTGAAATACGCTCTGGCCCTCTACGGCCATGAGAAGGGATATGCATACATCCACTACGGCGGAGGCTCGTCCCCCGATCCCGACAACGGCCTGTACAGGTTTAAACGGGAGTTTGGCAAGAATACGGAGTTTGATTTTTATCTTGCGAAAAAAGTGTGGAACGAGCAGATCTATCAACAGCTGTGCGACGCCAAAGGCGTGACCGGAAAAAGTGGATTTTTCCCGGCCTATCGGGAGCAGAGATAAGACCCGTGCAGAAATGCGCAGCGGAGTCCGCTGCGGAAAATGAGAGATCGAGCAGATCAAGGAGTATACGATGAATCTTGAAAAGGCGTTGGACAGAAAGTTCTTGAGCTATCGCTCTGTTTTAGGGTATTACCATTGGGTCAGGGCGGTCAAGAGCATCATCAAAGATCGTCATGTATCGCTGGGGGACAAGCTCTGGTGCCTGAAGCACGGGTTTACACCGGACTACTACAATCTCTATGGGCCGGAAAACCTGAAACAGAATTACCGGGATTATCTTTCGACGAAGCAGTATTGCCAGCTGCATCCGATCAACGGGATGTTTTCCCTGTGGATCGACGACAAACTGACCGTCAAGAATATGCTGGCCCCCTTTGGCGAGCATGTGCCCAAATACTACTATGACATTGAGGATGGCCAGGCCCTGAGACTGCCGGATTGCCCGGAGACGGTGACGGCAAAGGGCTATGACGGTATTCTGGAATTGCTGAGACAGGAGAAGCGCCTGGCCCTCAAGAAGCTGCTCGGCCGCTTCGGCATGGGCTTTTACCGTCTGGAGTATGTGGATGGGGACTATTACATCACCGGAGAGAAGTCCTCGGAGGAGGCGCTGCGCAAGCTGCTGCGTTCGCTGAACTATTATCTGGTGACGGAATACGTCACCAACCATGAGACGATCCGCAGCATCTGGTCGGACTCTGCGAATACCCTCCGTATTCTGATGGGCTGCGTGGATCAGGAACCGATCCTGATGCGTTCTTTCATGCGCTTTGGGAACGCGAACAGCCACGGCGTGGACAACGCCCACTCCGGAGGTATCGAAGCGATCGTTGATGAAGATACCGGTCATATCCTGTTTGCCGTGGCCATGGACGCGGCGGGTCACGCCACCCGGATCACCGAGCATCCCGATTCCGGGGCTTCTTTCGACATCCAGATACCCCGTTGGGACGAGGTTCTCCGGACCTGTAAGGAGATCTGTCGGCATTTTCCCGAACTGCGATACCTTGGCTTTGATGTCGTGATCACGGACGACGGCTTCAAGATCCTGGAGATCAACTCCCTGTCCGGCCTGATGGCGGCGCAGCTGAAAGAGCCGCTTTTGAAGGATCCGAAAACGAGAAAGGTGTTTGAAAGCTTTGGTCTGCGAATGAAATGAGGACGGCTCAGGAAATGTGATGGGATGCACCTCTCGGATTTGGAGCGGAAACGACACCCGTTTCAGGGTTTGAAGAAAGGAAATGCAGCGAATGAACAAAAGGGTAATTCAAACGATTTGCATGAATATTCGGTGGGGAGTTCTGTTTCCCGCGCAAAATATTTGAGGAAAAAACAGATTTTGGGCTTGGTTG
>Ga0310697_10002999_pt1 | contig 17361 bp, 9 predicted proteins | sample 172DNAGHGlowgp2_FD_203883 | JGI IMG/M metagenome (GOLD analysis project Ga0310697, IMG submission 203883) | Sheep rumen microbial communities from Palmerston North, Manawatu-Wanganui, New Zealand - 1728 DNA GHGlow gp2 (v2) (version 2) | ecosystem: Host-associated > Mammals > Digestive system >... | reverse complement strand
GTTTCAGGAAACGTCTCTACAAAGAAAAACGCCTATTGAACGGGCAACAGAAATGCAATCGTGGTTATCCGTTGTCATTCGTCAATTCAAACAATCCATCACCCGTTACGCCCACGAAAACAACATCAATTTCGCATGGCAAACTCGTTTCCACGACCATATCATTCGCGACAATGACGAAATGAATGGTATTGCAAATTACATTAAAAACAATGTCGCAAATTGGAAACAGGATAAATTCTACACCCCACGTCGTACCTTGTAGAGACGTTTCCCGAAACGTCTCCCAACGACAAATCATTATATATTCGAGACGTTTCAGGAAACGTCTCTACAAATAAACATCATTTCTCCCAGAACTCCGCCCCCTTCGCCCCGACTTCCTTCGGGTCGAAAACGGGTTCCTTGCCTTCTTTCTTCTGGCGTTCGTAGGACTTCAACGCCTTGAACGCCTTGGGCGAGAGCAACAAAATCACGATGATGTTGACCCACGCCATCGTGCCCACGCCGATGTCGCCGAGGTCCCACATCGTACGCGCCTCATACAGCGACCCGACGAAGACCATCGCCACCACCCCGATGCGCAGCACCCAAATCAGGATATGCTCGATCTTGCCCTTGCCGAAGAGGTAGACGAGGTTGGTCTCGGCGTAGTAGTAATACGCCATGATCGTCGTGAAAGCGAAGAAAAACAAGGCAAACGACACGATGATACCGCCCCAGTTGCCGCCAAGGAAAGTGCTCAAGGCGGCGGAAGTGTAGCTCACGTCGGGTGCACCCAATTCAACACCTTGAGCAGCGATGAGGAGTTCGCCAGATGGGCCGAAGACATTATAGGTCTTGCAGGCCAGGATCATCACGGCGGTGGCGGTACATACCAACAAGGTGTCGATATACACCGAAAACGCCTGCACCAGACCTTGCTTGACGGGATGCGACACTTTGGCCGCGCCCGCAATGATGGCGCCCGTGCCTTGTCCCGCCTCGTTGCTATAGATGCCGCGTTTTACGCCCCAGGCGATGGTGGAGCCGAGGATGCCGCCAAGCGCCTCTTTCATCCCGAAAGCGCTTTGGATCATATCCATGAACGCATTAGGCACCTCACGGATATGGAAGGCCAACACGACAATCGAAAGCAACACATAGAGGATGGCCATGAACGGCGCCACCACCTGCGCCACGTTGGCGATGCGCTTCACGCCGCCCACCACCACGAGGCCGATGAGCAAGGCCACGATGCCACCCGCCCATGCCGAGCTGATGTGGAACGTGTTGGAAAACGAGGTGGCGATGCTGTTGGACTGCACCGGCGGCAGACACAAGCCGCAAGCCAGCACCGCAATGACGGCGAAGGCCACCGCGAGCCATTTGCTGTGGAGGCCCTTCTCGATGTAATAGGCCGGTCCGCCACGAAACTGCCCCTTGTGCTCCTCCTTGTAGATTTGCGCCAAGGTAGCCTCCGAGAAAGCCGAGCCTGCGCCGAGGAAGGCAATGATCCACATCCAGACGATGGCACCTGGACCGCCGTAGCCGATGGCCGTGGCCACGCCCACGATGTTGCCCGTGCCCACGCGCCCCGACAGCGCCATGGAGAACGCCTGAAACGAGGTGATGCCCGTCTTCTGCGATTTGTCGGTAGAGAAAAGCAGCCGCGCCATCTCGCGCAGGCGCCGCACCTGCACGAAGCGCGTCCCGATGGAGAAATAAAGCCCCGCCAAGAGGCAGATGGCCACTAAAGCCGGACTCCACACCCATCCACTTATCGTTTGAATGATTTGTTCCATATAACCCTGTTTTAAAGGGTCAAAGATAGAGAATATTGGCAAAAAGACGACGAATCTTCCGCTATTTTGTCATTTTTTTCTTGCAGCATAGAATTCCCCCACCCCAGCAGCCAGTCAATGGCAGAAACAATATGTATTTTGGTGCCATCGACCTCTATGTCTCTTTAGCGCGGAAACAATTCTATTCCGATAAAATGTCATTTTTTAGGAACTATATTCCGATAAAATGCTAAAATATCCATAGAGCATAGGAGATCGCGGATCCTTAATCCCCCGCCCTTCGGGCACCCCCTTAAAGGGGGAGGTCCGCGATGACGGTGAGGGCATAAGTGGCGGTGAGGGCATAAATATAGTAAGAGTCGCAAAGCGACACAAGAGGCAAAGTCCTGAAGGGACGGCCCGAACACACCCCGATATGCAATGTCGGGGTTTTATATATGGCAGAGACTATTTACCGTGTCAGGCAAGCATCCAAGTCCTTCACCAAGGCATCCTTGTCCATGTGCTGGCCGATGAAGACGAGCTTCTGCATACGGTCGCCGTAGGTGTCGTCCCAATCGCGGCGCAGGGTAGGCTCGCGGTCCATAAAGGCCTCCAGCTCGTCGGCGGGCATCGTGGCAAACCATTGGCCGGCATCGCGAAGCTGCACCTGCTTGCCTGCCTGCTCGAAGATGTAGCAGTTGTCGTATTCGTTTTTGAAGTAGCAAATGCCCTTCACACGGATGACATTCTTCGGCATCTTGCGCGCCACAAACTCGTCGAAACGCGCCATGTTGAACGGCTGGCGACGGTAATACACAAACGTGCCAATGCCGTATTCCTCCACCTCGCCGCCTTCGTGGTCGTGATGATGGTGGTGGTGATGGCCGTGCTCGTGCTCGTCGTCGTCATCGTCATCGTCGTCATGATGATGGTGATGCTCATGTTCATCCTCGTCATCATCGTCGTCGTGATGGTCGTGTTCTTCCTCCACAGCGCCTTCCACTTCCTTGATCCAAGTGGCTGAAGTGGCCACCTTGTCGAAGTCGAACATCTTGGTGTTCAGGATCTTGTCGAAGTCGACATCGCCATAGTCGCAGGTGATGATTTCGGCGGTGGGCTGCAAGGCGCGGATGATGCTCTTCACGCGGCCCAACTCCTCGGGCGTGACCTCAGAGGCTTTGTTGAGCAGAATGATGTTGCAGAACTCGATTTGTTGGATGACGAGGCTCTCCAAGTCGTCCTCGGCCAGGTTCTTCTTCATCAAGTCATCGCCACAGCCGAACTCGCTCTGCATCCGCAGCGCGTCGACCACGGTCACGATGCAGTCCAAGATGGGCAAGCCGTCCTTGGTGAGCTGCCATGCCATTTGCGGGAAGGAACAAATCGTCTGCGCAATCGGCTCCGGCTCGCAGATGCCGCTGGCCTCGATGACGATATAGTCGAACTTCTGCATGACGATGATCTCGTGCAGCTGTTGGATGAGGTCCATCTTCAAGGTGCAGCAGATGCAGCCGTTTTGGAGGGCCACAAGGCTGTCGTCCTTCTGCCCTACCACGCCACCTTTCTCAATCAGGTCGGCATCGATGTTCACTTCACCTATGTCGTTGACAATCACGGCAAATTTGATGCCCTTACGGTTGTTCAATATCTTGTTGACCACTGTGGTCTTGCCGCTACCGAGATAACCAGTGAGCAGCAATACGGGAATATCTTTCTTCATTTCTGTGCGGTTTTAAACGAGGCGCAAAGGTACAAAAGTTTTCACTATTTTTGCGCGCCCAAATCAGTAAAAAGACTCGGCTCGCCCCGTCACGAAGTGACGATACTTTATTTACCCCACACCAGCGCAGCGCAGTGTGGGGGTCTAACATGCAAAACATGGATAAAAACGAAACCTACAAACTCCTCCTCGCCCAAGTCAAGGCGATGGTAAAAGACGAAAGCGACGCCGTCGCCAATATGGCCAATGTGGCCGCCCTCATCCAAGAGGCCTTCCACTTCTGGTGGACAGGCTTCTACCGTGTCATCGACAATCAACTAGTGCTCGGGCCGTTCCAAGGTCCCGTGGCCTGCACCCGCATCGGCTTCGGCAAAGGGGTGTGCGGCACCTCGTGGAAAGAAAAACGAACCATCGTCGTCGAAGATGTCGAACAATTCCCTGGCCATATCGCCTGTAGTTCAGAATCACGGAGCGAAATCGTGGTGCCATTATATAAAGGTGACGAGGTTATCGGCGTGCTCGACATCGACAGCGAGAAACTGTCCACCTTCGACGCCACCGACAAGGAATGGCTGGAGCAAATCGCAGAGGTCGTGCAAAGCGTTTTGTGACCTGCCCTTGCGCAAACACAATATTTTTCGTTCCTTTGCATTTCATTTTCAACACAAGACACCAATCATCGATGAAAAACACCAGTTTTTTCCATAGGGCTTTGGTCTACCTCAAGTCACTCATCAACCTCTCCGATGAGATTGACTACGAAAACGCCACTGCCTCCATTCGCAAGAACATCGCCTTCAAAGGCACCAACGTGTTCATTCTGGCCTGCGCCATCGTCATCGCATCCGTTGGCTTGAACGTCAATTCCATTCCCGTCATCATCGGCGCCATGTTGATCTCACCGGTGATGGGTCCCATACTAGGCTTCGGCTTAGGCCTAGGCACAGAGGATACCGACTTGGTGAAAAACTCGTTGAAAAACTTTGGCGTGATGGTTATCATTAGCATCTTGGCCTCCGCTATCTTCTTCATCCTTAGCCCTTTGAGTTTGGCCAACCCTTCGGAATTGTTGGCCCGTACCCGTCCCACCATTTATGACGTACTCATCGCCCTCTTCGGTGGTCTGGCAGGCATCATCGAGACCTCACGCAAGGACAAGGGCAGTGTCATCACTGGTGTGGCCATCGCCACGGCACTCATGCCTCCCCTCTGCACCGTAGGCTACGGCATCTCCATCTGGAAAGGTTCAGTCATCTTCGGTGCGCTCTATCTCTTCCTCATCAACAGCGTTTTCATTGCCTTGGCCACTTTCGCTGCTGTGAAATATTTCCACTTCCCCATCATCGAAGCCTCAAGCGAGACGAAAAAACGCCTTCCCAAAGCAGCAGTCTATATCATCATGCTCATCGTCATTGTGCCTAGCGTCATCACGGCCATCAGTGTCATCAAAGAGAACAACTTCACCATCCATGCCGAGCGTTTGGTCGCCGAAAACAAGAACCTCGGCAAATGTTTCATCTACGACCACAAGGCCACTTATTCACCCAAAGCACCCAAGCTCGAACTCTTCCTTGCCGGCGAGACACTGACGAATGAGGCCAAGAACGAATTCTATAAAAACGCCGAAGAATATGGCATCACACGCAGCCAAATCGTTTTCCACGAAGACGCCACCAGTATGAGACAAGAGTTTTCCGAAACTGAGATGATGAAAGGCTTCTTGGAGCATACCGACCAGCAAATCAAGGCATTGAACGACAGCATAGCACAACTGACGGCTACGCTTTACGACTATCAGACAAAAGAGATTCCCGTTGACGACATTGCTAAAGAGCTGTTCACACAATACCCCAACATCCTTGGGGTAAGCCTAAGCAGCGGCTCAACGATTCACGTAACCGACAGTGTAGCCTCCGAACAGATCATCGCTTTCATCACCACAGAAAAGCCCATGCCCGACGAGAATCATGACCGCATCGAGCGTTGGCTCAAGGTACGATTAAAAAGCGAAAACGTCTTGGTAATAAATCAAGTGGGAAAATAACGAAAAAGCCGCCAATAAGCGGCTTTTTTCTTGACTCGGTGGAGATTACCGGACTCGAACCGGCCACCTTCAGATTGCGAACCTGACGCTCTACCAGATGAGCTAAATCCCCATTTGAGGCTGCAAAAATACAACAAAATTGCTTATCAAGGCAATCTATTGGGAAATTATTTACAATATCCAGAAAAACTGAGTTCCTTATTAAAATAATCGTATTTTTGCCAACCAATTAAAAATATAGCACCATGAATATTGAAGATTATATAGTCTTTAGAGTGAATGCCTTGCTTCATGCCCACGATGCCCGCATCGTGATGCGCCTCGAAGGCGGCATGAGCAACTACACCTACGTCGTTGAAAGTCAAAACAAGAAATACACCTACCGCGTGCCTGGCAAGTTCGCCGAGAAGTTTGTCGACCGCGAAGAAGAATGGGCCAATATCCAGGAAGTCAACCGCTTGGGACTAAACAACATCACGGAATATGTGGAGATTCGTTCGGGTGAGAAACTGGCCGAATACGTGGAAGGCACCATCATGAGCACTACCGACGTGGTTTCCTACAACGAGATGTCAGTGGCCGCCTTGAAGAAAATCCACAACTCCGACATGAAGTTCCGCGACTACAATGCCTTCGGCCGCTTGGATGACGACCAGCGTTACTGCCTTGAAACGGGCTATGTCTTCCCGCAGGAATACCTCGACCTTCGTAAGAAGCTCGACGACATCCGTGCCACACAGACCAACGTGCCCAAAGTGCCCTGCCACTGCGACTACCAACCCACCAACCTCGTCATCAGCGGCGACAAACTGTATGTGCTCGACTGGGAGTTTGCCGGCATGAACGACCCGTTCTACGACATCGCCTGCTATGGCAACGCGGGCTTCGACAAGGCCTTGGCCTTATTGGAAGCATACGTCGGTCACAAACCCACCAAGGAAGAACTGCAACGCCTCTATTTCCACCGCGCCTTCCAGTGCCTGCAATGGTTCAACGTGGCCATCTTCAAGGACCGCGTGGGCCTCAGCAAGGACCTCAACATGGATTTCAACGCCGTGGCGTTTATGTTCCTCGGAATGGCGAAGGAATTGTTGGAGAATTACGAGAATCTGTAATGGGCAGAGACGCGATTAATCGCGTCTTTCTACAGCATTAATACAGGAAATCCGAGGCGGAAAACGAACCGTACTCTCCATCCAAGCCCAATTCGGCCTTGGCTTCGTCGGAGAGCATGTCGATGCTCCACACGGGGTCGAAGGTGAGTTCCACGTCGACTTTCTTCACGCCCATGACGGCCTCGACGCGATTACGCACCTCAGCGGGCAAAGTCTCGGCAACGGGACAATTGGGCGCCGTCACCGTCATCACGATCTTCACGTTGCCTTCCTCGTCGACGTCGACGCCATACACCAAATGAAGCGTCCAAATGTCAATCGGGATTTCAGGGTCGTAGATGGTTTTCAGGACCGAAATGACGGTCTCTTTCAAGGTATTCACTTCTTCTTGTGTCATGCTTGTTCCTCCTTCAATTTGAACGCTTCAGCATAAAGCAGCATCTGCTTGAGCATCGCCAAAAGTCCGTTGGAACGTGTGGGCGACAAATGCTCTTTCAGCCCGATCTCGTCTAAGAACGTGAGGTCGGCGCCAAGGATGTCTTCCGGCGTCTGGCCGTTGAACACCTTTATCAATAGGTTGACGATGCCTTTGGTGATGACGGCATCACTGTCAGCGGTGTAATATACTTTGCCGTCTTTGAGTTCGGCATTGAGCCACACTCGCGACTGGCAGCCGTTGATGAGGTGGGCCTCATCGCGGTACTTGTCATCGATGATAGGGCACTCCTTCCCCATCTCAATCAGCATGGCGTAGCGGTCCATCCAGTCGTCGAACATCGAGAAGTCGTCAACGATGCTGTTTTGTATTTCTTTAATGGTCATATCGTGCATGTTTTGGGGCGCAAAAATACAAAAAAGGGCGGCACCCGATAAGGATGCCGCCCAATTTTTTGGGTTGTTGTAGAGACGGTGTGCACACCGTCTCTACCAATTCCCTAATTATTGCATGACAGTGATGCGTTTCACAACGACACCATTGGCGGTGTTGATGCGAACCATGTACATGCCAGCGTTGAACTGACCCATGTTGATGGTCATTTCGTTGGCGTTGACGTCAGCATCGTAGACCACCTGGCCGATGATGCTTGCCACAGTGATGTGGGTCATGCCTTCAGCTTGGATGGTCACGTTGCCGCTTGTCGGGTTCGGGAACAGAGCCACGTTGGCTTCGTTCTCAATCACGTCGTCGTAGAAGATATCAACCTGCTGCATCTCGCTCACGCAGTCCTCATAGACGGCCACCACACCCACGTTCAACGTGAAGGCGGGGAATCCGCTAGGCAGTGCGATGAAGAGCGGGTGTTCGCCAGGAGCCACTTCAGCTGTCTGCTCACCATCAAGATAGAGGATGAAGGAGACTGCACCTTCGGGTTCTTCCCAATCGATGTACAGGCCTTCCATACCTTCGATGTTCCTGTACTCGCCAACGAGGTTGGTCACAGGAGCACAGAAGTCGCCTGAAGGCGTGGCGCAGACCGGGCAACCCATCGACCAACCGTAGTTGTGGTCGGGCAGCACCATTTCGCCAGGATAGATCGGGCGGACGCAGTACTCGTGCTCACCAAACTCACCTTCGTGCATGAACTCACGAGCGGTAGGCTCAGCAAAGGCGAGGTATTCGCCATCCATCGTGATCAAGAAGCCAAGGATGTCGACAGGAGGCAGGATGCCGCAGTCGGTCGAACCGGCACCGTCAACCATGCTGAAGTTGATGTTGCAAGGTTGGTTCGAGTAGTTGGTGATGACCAGGATGTAGTACTCACCGGTTTGGGCGGTGGCAGGGATCATGCAGTGCTCAGTCCAGCTGGTGCTGTAGCTGCAGCTGACGACCTTGTCCTCCGTCAAGCCGTTCGGGCAAGGCGTGGTCGGGTCTTCGAACGGGCCCCAGCAGCAGAAGTCGATGTCGACCTCCGGTGTGCTGTACATGTGGATGTCCATCGCGCCGGGATCGCCTATGCGCATGTAGTACCAGGCCGGGTTGGGTTGCGTGTAGAGGCAGTCGTAGTCAGGACCAGTTTCACCGCTACCAGCGTTGACGCCAGCCGGGAATTCGTACATGCCATTGTCGGTGCAGAACGGATCGGCGAACTCGCACATGTTGTTCTCACGCGAACGGACATACAGGTCGTTCATCATCGAGTTGACGAAGGCCATTGGCAGCGTGCCCTTGTACTGGCTGGCATAGTCGGCAGCAGCGTACTTGTCCATACGGGCGAAGTCGTTGGTGGTCTGCTCAACGAAGTCAGCGAAGCTATCCTTCAGGTTGATGTTGCCATTGGCGCTCACAATGAACACACCGCCTTGTTCAGCATTGATGACGCTGAAGCGGCTGTCGTTGACGAGCTTGTGCAGGAAGTAGACACGGCCGTCGTAGTTAGCCATGTTGCCGATGTTGAACTCAGCGGTGTTCTCAGAGGTCATCACGAAGTCCATGCTTTCGGCATTCTTGACACGCGGACCGTTGCCAGAGATGGCCAAAGAGCCACCCTCGCCATTGCCGTACACGTTGACTTGTTGCGTCGTACCTCTACCCGAGGCGATGTAGGCGCGCACCATGAAGGTGTTGTCCAAGCCAGCGGATACCAGATCCATCCAATCCGTGCCGTCAATGCTCACCCAGCGGCCATTGGCATCGCCAGTGTTGTCGCACACAGCGGCAGGATACGTGGCACCACTACCGTTGTAGAACACCACCCAGACGTTCTGTGAAGGATCGATGGCAACAGGAGCGGCAAACTCGAACTCAACGAAGTCTTCGCTGCCGGTGAAGGTCACGTTGGTTTGGCCAACGGCAGTGCCAGGAGCAGTGGTGCCACCCGTGTAGATGGTCACATTGCCCGTCATGGCCATGTAGTCGTAAGCCGAGACCTTGGTCACAGTGTTACCAGTGTAGCTGCCAGCGGGGAACATCACGCCCCAGTAGAAGTTGCCGCCACCGGTACCGATAGCGTCAACATTGACACCATTGTCGTAGTAATACCAATCACCAGTGCCAGGTTGCGGACCAGGTTCGACGGTGTCGTTGGCATACGGGTTGAAGCCGTGTTCAAACACCCACTCGATATGGTTGCCCTCGCCCGTGGTGTTCACTTCGACAGCGTCGACAGGTCCCCAGTGATCGCAAGGTTCGTAGACCCATTCGACGGGTTCGCTCCATTCGCTCAAGCCAGTGCTGTACATGACAGCGACCTTGCAGAGGTAGTGTTCGCCTTCAACCAGCGGAGCGTTGTAAGGCTCGTTGGTCGAGAGTTGGCAGAACGGATACACCGTGTTGTGGTTGAAGATCGGCACACCGTCGATCGAGGTGCACATCACCTTGTAGTGCTCGAGGTGACGCTCGCCACCGTTCTTGGCACCAGCGGTCAGCTCAACGTCGTCGATGTAGACCTCGTACTGGTCGTAGCTGTTGAAGTGACGGAAGGCGATGTAGACGTCTTGTCCGGCATAGGCGCTCAGGTCGACGCTGTGGCTGCGCCAGTTCTGGTAACGGTTCTCGTCGTGGCGGACAGAAGCCTTGCCGTTGCCGGCCTTGGCGCTGCCTTCCCAAACCATCGTGAAGTCGGCGGGCGTCGGGTTGTCGACGGTAGCCACTGCAACACCGAAGTGGTCGGGATAGCTGTCGTTGCCGTAGTCGGCCCAGAAGTTCAGGGTCGAACCGTTGACGATGCTATACTTCGTGTTGGTGATCATGAAGTTGTTCGGGTCGTAGGAATCGTAAGTGCAGTCGGTGTAGGACTGTGAATAGGCAAAGCCGTTGGTGCTGTTGTGGCCCCAGCCCGTGTAATCGTAGCACGAGTAGGTCTGGCTCTGCGAGCTGTGGTTCCAGACGTGGCCGTCACCATCGGCGTCGACAATCGTCCAGTTGCTCAGGCCGCCTTCGAAGTCCTCAGTGAAGCTGGTGGCATAGTTGCCGCTAGGACCAGGAGTCGGGTTGACACCGCTACCGCCTTGTTGAGGATCGAGCGGATCCCACATGGCCCAGCCAGTGCGGCTGACGTAGACGTTCTCAACACCGTAGATGATCTCGGTCATCACATAACGCAGGTCGGTGGTAGCCCAGATGCTGACCGTGTCGGCGATGGGTTCGTAACCGATGTGCTCAACCTTAACGGCATAGTCACCGCGGCGGAAGCTATCCCACAGATAGTAACCAGAACCATCGAGGGTGACGTTGTAGCCACCGTAGTTGGCTTGCTCAAACTCGTTGAGGTTGGTGAAGGTCACTTCGGTGCCTTCCGGGCTGTCGGCGCTGTTGAGCAGCACGTTGACAGAAACGTGATCGAGGTACATGTCCTTGTCGAGGCAGTTCGACCAAACAATCTCGCTCTCGCGAGGCAGTTGCAATTCGTTGCTGCCCGGAGTCGGAGGAGTCGGAGGCGTAGGACCACCAGCACCTTCAACGATGGTGATGTCGTCCAAGCACATGATGTACTGGTCGTAGCAGTTGAAGTGACGGAAGGCAACATACTTCTGACCGTCAAAGGCGCTCAGGTCAACCGTGTAGTTGAACCAAGTGCCGAGTCTGAGGCCTTCGCCGTCACGTGATGCGGAACCACCCATCAGACCGCTCTTCGAGCCAGTCAATGTCCATTCCTGAACCGAAGTCCAGTTGCTGGTGCCGTTGTCGGAGACGAACACACCAAAGTGGTCAGCAGCATAGCTCGCGTCGGTGGCAGCCACCCAGAAGCTGATTGAAGAACCAGCACCGAGGTTCACCTGAGGTGAAACGAGATATTCATCAGGATTCAGGGCACCCACACCATTGATGTAGCTGCCGCTGCAGATAGCGTTCGAACCACCGTGATACCAATCAAGAGTCAAGCTTGAATAGTAGGTCCAAGTGGTCGGGATGTCAGAGGTCAAAGTCCAGGTCCAACCATCGTTGTTGGCATCGATGACGGTCCAGCCAGCAGGCATGCCGCTTTCAAAGTCAACAGTCATGTCACGGTTATTGTTGACAGTGACAGGTTCGCTCCAGTTGATTTCGCCTTCGATCTCTTCACCGCGGTTGCCGCTATACACGGCACCGACGCCCCACTTGTAGACACCAGGAGCGAGGTCGGCCCATTCAACGTCGATGTAGACGGTGTCGGGCACCCAAACGGTGGCCAGCAGGACGGTGTTCTCAGGGGTGTAAGGACCGTCGTTGTAGCAGTTCGTACGATACACTCTGTAGTGGTCGAGGCTGCGGGTCTCAGCAATGCCCTTACCAGGTTCGCCAATGGTGATGTCATCGACGTCGAGGTAGAACATGTCAGAGCAGTTGAAGTGACGGATGGCCACATAACCATTGCCACTGTAGGCGCTCAGGTCAACGGTATATTCGTACCAGTTGCCTTGCTCACGGCCGCTGCGTTGACCCTTGATGGGTTTGCCAGTGCCGTCGCCCATGCTCTTGGCACTCATCGTCCACTCTTGGACCATGGTGAAGGAGCTCGGGTTGGTGTTGGTCGTCGAAACAGCCACGCCAAAGTGCTCAGCGGCATAGCCGGCATCCTGGGCGCAGGCATAGAATCTGACGATACCACCGAGTTGCACCTGAGGCGAAACGAGGTAGTTGTCGGGATAGAGGACACCGTAGCTGTTGTCATAGCTCTGTGAGAACACGAAGTCTTCCGAGCTATTGTGACCAGCGACACCGGTCATCACTTCGCTACCAACTCTCCAACCGTAACCGTCACCGTCGGCATCAACCGAAGTCCAGCCCTGCATGGTGTGATCTTCGAAGTCGTAAGTCATGCCCGGAACAGGCGGAGCGGGTTGCTTGTAGAAGGTGATGTAGTCGACATAGAAGCAGTCATCATTGCTGTTGACGCTGCCGTCCTTCGTGTATCTCCACTGGAAGGTGTGGTCACCAGCAGTGATGTCAAAGACCTTTTCGGCCCAGTTGCCAGCACCAGTGTAGCTGCCCTTCTGGACGCCGTCGATGAAGAAGTAACCATAGTCCCAGCTGCTCTCGCAGGAGATCTTGCCGAAGAAGCTCATCAAACCGTCGGCGGGGATGTTCACCGTCACGGTCATGTTGCTCACGACGTTGGCCACGCCAGCGCCGCCGCTCTTCATGCAGTAGGTGCCTTCATACGGGTTGGTGGTGGTGATGCTCCAAGGATAGGTGGGATCCACCTGCCAATCGAACAGGCTGAAGTCGCCAGTCTCGAAGGGCTCGATGATCTCGCTGCCAGGCAGACCGCAACCCCAGTACACCTTCACGTACGGGCTGTTCGGATCCAGGCTGTCGGGATAGTACTCAGCGATGACACCGCAGACGGGATCGAAGTTCTCATCCATGATGTAGTCGACCGGGCTGGTGGTCTGGTTGTAGACAATCACGATGGGTTCGCCTTGTTCAGGTTCGTAGTCGGTCTGGTAGCCTTCCTTGGCGGCTTGGCCGTCGTAACCGTTACCGACATACACAGCGCCGCTGTAGTAACCGTTGGCATCGGTGGTGAAGTTGTAGGTGTGGTTGTCACCGAACTCGTCTTGACCCACCATGGTGACGGTGGCGCCGGCGATGCCGGTTTCGCCGTCTTGCTCATAGACGTGACCGTTCACGTTGCCGCGGCCGCTCACCTTCACGGTGACAGGATCGCTCGGGGCGCTCTCGCCTTCGTCGTAAACGGCGGTCACATAGTAGACGTAGCCGTCCATGTTGTAAGCCAGAAGTTCATCGGTGAACGTGGCATCGGCGATGTTGTTGACCGTGGTCTCGCCAACCTTCACGCCATTACGATAGATATAATAGGTGCGGAAGGTGCGGTCGACGACGGCATTCCAATGCAGCACCACGTGCTCGTCGTTGAAGATGGTGTAGTCTTCAGCGGTGAGGTTGGTCGGGATGTTGAGGTGGGTGGTGAAGCCGAAGATCGGGCTGCTCACGCCCTCCGGGCAACCGTCATTGTTGAACTCGACGTGCCAGAAGTAGTTCGTGTTGTTCCACAGGTTGTGCACCGTGTAGCTGTTGGCCAGCTCGGTGGCGAAGCTGCCATCCTCAGGATACATGATCGTCTGCGGGTGGTTGGGATCCGGGTAGTAGGTGCTACCGAAGACCAGTCTCCAACCAGTGGCATAGGCGGGGATGTTCCAACGCAGGGTCACGCTGGCGGGTTCAATCTCGTCGGCATCGTCGGCGGGAGTTTCACCCCAAACGAAACCTTCGGCATCGACAGTCGGGCAAGGCATGTCTTCAGCGTTGATGGTCACTTCGAAGTCGGCGTCGGTCGAAGAGGCAACTAGGTAGTAGGTGCCAGCCTCAACAGCGGCGTTGATGATTTCAGGACCGTAGGCGATGCCTTCGGGAAGGACAGCACCAGAAGCAGGGATGCAGAGACCCATGACTTCACCAATACCTTCGTAAACCTCAGTCACAGCATAAGTCGAAGGATTAATCGTATAGAGGGTGCCACCCGTCTCTTCTTCTTGAGCCCACACGAACACTCCGGTATTGGCATCATATTCCAAGCCTTGGAAGTACCAAGCGGGCACATTGAGATTGGCTACCGTTGTGGTTGTTCCAGTATACGGATCAACCGTCAGCATAAGGGCATCGTCTGTAGTGGAAGTGGTCGATGAGACAATCGTATAGAGTTGTCCGTCGGGACCAATGGTGAGATCGTAGGGGAAACGACCTTCGTTGGCATAAATGTCAAGTTCATCACCATAGCTGAAGCTAAAATCATCCTCAAGGTACTCATTAGAATAGTCAATCGAGGCGGGGTTGATTATATAGAAAACATAACCATCAGAGTCAAGGCCATAAAGCTCGTCGGTAGCGGCATTATAGCACAAGGAAGTGATGCCATAATAGGTAGGCATGCTGTTCACAACGGTACCTGAAGCGAGGTCGACCTCATAGAACATATATCCGCTATAGTCGCCAATATAGTAGTGGCCCGTGTTGGGGTTGTAGGCAACACCGCCCGAGTAATAGTCGGAAGTAACCAGGCTGCATGTGCCGGCGAAGTCGTCCACGTCGAAGTTGACCAAGCCGTCGCTCATCGAAGGTGTAGCACCGCTACCATAGCACTGCATACCGTAGGCATTGCTGCCGCGCAACATGGCTTGGATGCCATTGTGCGAAGGCGTGAAGGCAGGAGCATTGGGGTTAATGCGTGCACCGGGGTGGCCAGCACCACTCTCATGACGTGAGGGTGAGGTCAAACCGGCAACATCACGACGGCTACCACCCTTCATGATGATGTTGGGGCGGTTGGTCGTCGAGGTGTACATCGAGTAGGTCTGCGTAGTGGCATCATAGCCAGGGGCATTGTCGGTGTAGGCATAGCACATGCCAGCGAAGCCCGGGTTGTGGGTTTGCCAGCTGATGCTGCCTTGATAGCTGCCGTTTTGTCTCTGGCAGAGAATCAGGATGTTGCTGTGTCCGTCCCAAGCGAAGTTGCCAGCGTTGAACACGAACTCGTTCCATTGGCCAGCCACGGGGAGCACTTCGCTACCGCTGTAGACAAGAGTCATGCCGGCGGTGGTGTGCGAGGTGGATGTCAGGGCTTCGTCGCTCACGTTGGCCATCCAGATGTTGATGTTGTTCTGGGGGGTCGTGCAGCTCGTCGAGAGCACATACCAGCTCAGGCTAGTCATCGGGGCGGTGGTCACACCGGCCTCGGTCAGCTCAGAGGCGAGGAAGAGGTTCTCGGCCAGCGAGTAGTTCCACAGGCTGTGGAAGGGGAAGTAGGTCGAAGAAGTGGTCGTGGTTTCGTCGCCAATCATGGCTTCGTAGCCAGCGGCACCGGAGCCACCACCCACTTGGGGACCGACATAGTAGTTGGTAGCCATGGGGCCGCCTTCGCCTTCAAAACCATCACGATAGAGAGCCACCTTGCCGTTTTCACCCGAGGTGACGCTGGCGTTCAGCATCACGTCGTGGGCAAACACGAGCTTGTAGACGGCATCGTAGCCTTCCGGAATCTCGGGGAAGGGCAGCGTGTAGTCGTTGTGAAGCTCAGTATTGTGTGCCGTGGCGGGAACCTCAACGAAGGGGAACGTTGTGGCCTCTTCGCAAGGCAGTTCCCAAACATCCGGGACCTCGGGAGCGTAGAGCTCAACCACGACAGGCCAGATGTGAGCGGCGCGGTCGCCCTCAGTGATGGCCACGAACTGACGCTCGATGAGACCGGCAGGGGCATTCTCGTTGGTGCCCATGACGAGATCAACGTCGGCATTGGGAGCCACTTGGAAAGGCAGTTCCTCACCTTCAACGGTGAACATGCCGTCGCTGGGCGTGAAGTCCAAAACGTTGACAGTGTAGGTCGGGCCTTCGCTGTACATGGTGAATTGGAAGGGTTCCATCCAGTAGCCGGCAGGGCGAACGCCCAGGTTCAGGCTGTCGATGATTTCTTCACCTTCGGCATTCTCGTACTTGACGTGCAGCTTGTCTTCGAAGCCTCCTTGACCGCCACCGCCATTGGGGGTAATGTCAAGATGGAGTTGGTTCTTGACAGTCAACGTGGTGCCACTGTAGCTCGTGGGAGCCAAAGCATTGTAGTTGGTGCCATCACTGTAGATGCGGATGGCGCAGTTGCCACCAGGTTCGAACACGTACTTGCTAATGCTACTCACGTAGCCACCCGTGTTGTCGTCCACGATGAGGCAGAGGTTGTCGGTACCATTATACTCGAACGGGGTGTCCAAGGTAATGGTAGTCCAACCGGCACTAGTGTAAGTCACACTGCCTGAGAAGACCTGGTCAGCAGCCGTTGGGACAACCCAATCGTTTGCGCCACTGAAAGCGGTCTTGTTCGTGTGAACCATGTACACAGTAAACGTTCTGGTAGCAGAGGTAGCAGAACTTCCTGTGTAGAAGGCAATGCTGTTAATGGTACCAGCAGTGCCAATCTCAGCCGCAGTGTAGATTTGCTGCGTCAGAGAGTAGTTGTAGAATTCGTAAGTCGGAACATACGAATTGGTCGTAGTCCCGCTACCGATTTCCACAACATCCGCCTTTGCCACGCCCATGAAGGCGAGCAAAAACGTCATCATCAAAGAAAATACTTTCTTTTTCATAATGAATGAGTTAGGTTAATAAATAAGTGAATTGAATTGTTTCTTTGTCTTTGGACGCGAAGCTGCGGGGCCGCAGTGCGTCTGGATAAAACACAAACAGCACCAGTGCCAACGGGCATGGTGACAGCAAATTTGCTAAGCATTGGATGCGCATTCGAATGCATAGTAAAACGCGTTTGTTTTGTTGTCTAGACAAACATAAGACTATCAACTTCGGTTTTACCCTTAGTCGGATTGGAAAAAAAATCCCATTTTTTGAAAGAAACAAATCGGGAACAAATAAATAAGGAGAGGCAACCCTTTCGGATTGCCTCTCCAATTTTTTCATCGGTTGGTTGTAGGGCCGTCACATTGTGGCTGCCGCTTTTCCGGCGGCTGCCGTGGTACGACAGCCGTTTTCACGGCGACTGCCGTGGTACGACAGCCCTACTGACCGATGGTCATTTATTGCATGACTGTGACGCGCTTGACGCTCACACCGCTCTCGGTGTACACGCGCACCATGTACATGCCAGCGTTGAACTGGGCCATGTTCAAGGTGTACTCGTCAGCGCTGAGCTCGGTGTCGAAGACCACCTGGCCGAGCACGCTCACCACCGTGATGCGGCTCATGCCTTCGGCCTCGATCGTCACGTTGCCCTTCGTCGGGTTCGGGTAGAGGGCGACATCGCTGCCGTTCTCGTCCACACCCGCGGCGGTCGT
>Ga0310697_10002997_pt1 | contig 17362 bp, 19 predicted proteins | sample 172DNAGHGlowgp2_FD_203883 | JGI IMG/M metagenome (GOLD analysis project Ga0310697, IMG submission 203883) | Sheep rumen microbial communities from Palmerston North, Manawatu-Wanganui, New Zealand - 1728 DNA GHGlow gp2 (v2) (version 2) | ecosystem: Host-associated > Mammals > Digestive system >... | reverse complement strand
ACATGCGTGGAATCAGTGGATATGGAACCGATAGTTTATTATCCTGGCTGTGAACCGCACGAGGGCAGGGTGTGGAAACTGAAGGAGACCATGCAGATAGTGAAAGAGCGTCTGCAGAAACAGCACATCGACTTGAAGGTGTACGGCGTGATGCTGACGGAGGCAAAGATTACGAACGCCGAGGAACTGGAGCTGGTGTGGGAATTCAACGACATGAAGGTGATTGATGGTTTCGTAAGTCTGGGACACCGTAAGGCTGGGGTGAACAACGACGAAGACCTGCGTGGGAAAATCTATTTCGACGCAGCGGTAAACGAGACCCCCCAAATGGAGGAGGAAGAAGAACCCGTTAAGGAGGAAGAACCGAATGACGAGGAATTCGAACGGTTGTTGATGGATTTTATAAACAGCGATTCTGAAGAAGGAGGTGAGAAACCGGATGACGACGAATCGACATCGGAGGAAGTAGAAGACGACGAGCCGGAGGAAGCGGAAATCTTTCCGAAAAAGAGCTCGGGGGACGACTCGGACGACATCGTATTACCTGATGGTGAGATAGAGCAGAATGGTACCATTAGCGTGAAGGTGGAGATTCTGCGCCCTATCGCCAACCCTCGCGAAGAACTGGACAATCTGGTGGGCTGCGGCGACATCAAGCAACGCATGGACGAACTGGTGGCGCTGACCAGCTATAACAAGATGATGCGCGAGCTGTTTCCTGACAACAAACAGCATGAAGTGTCGTTGCACAGCGTGTTTCTGGGACGGCCGGGGACCGGCAAGACAACGGTGTGCAAGATTTTCGGTTCCCTATTGCGCAAGGCGGGAGCATTGTCGAAGGGCCATGTGGTGGTGTGCGACCGCGGTACCTTCATCGGTACATTGTGGGGCGACGAGGAACGTTCTATGCGGCAAGTATTGGAAATGGCCAAGGGCGGTGTGCTGATGATCGACGAGGCATACCTGCTGAACGGCTCTAATACGAACGACCCTGGTAAGATGGTGATACAGTTGCTGATGAATATCCTTGCCGACGAAACTCAGCGTGACATAGCCATCGTATTGTGTGGGTATAAGGAGCCTATGAAGAAACTGCTCGACCTCAATCCTGGGCTACAATCACGTTTCCCAAACAAGTTTGAGTTCCCTGACTTTACCATCGACGAGCTGTTGGAAATCACGAGACGTCGTGTGGAGGACTATCATTACACGTTCACGGCAAAGGCCTGGGAAAAATATGTTCAAATGCTGTCGTCAGCCTATCAGTTACGCGACCCACAAACATGGGGAAACGCCCGTTTCATTGGCAACCAGTTGGAGCGTATCTACATCCAACATGCGTCCCGTTGTGTGAAACAGCAGCCAAAGGGAAAGAGAGACTTGCTTTTATTGACGCCGGAGGACATCGTTCCTATCGAAATTCCTCGGCAGAGAACAAAGATTGGATTCTAGACAACGATTGACATGAGAAGAAGAATTCCCTACAGGGTGTGCAGTTGCATGCCCAATGGTGTCGTGACTCATCTGGAAGCGCGACTGCTGAAGGAAATCGTAAACAGCGCAATACATCCCATTCGTTGTGCTGAGAGTTGTAAATGGAAGTTTATGCGAGGGATGCGCATCGGCGACCTCTGTGCAGAGACGGGGCATTTCTGGTGGGCACGTAAGGTCTGGCTGTTCACAGCTAGTCTGATCGAAGATAAAGACTATGACGACTGGCGCTATGTCTGGTTTGACAATGACCGTGTACGGCTGCGGGATGTAATCTCAGAAACAGAGTGTGAACTGCTCGATCGTCGCTGTAGCCAACTTTGGAGAGCACTGGGATACCCCGAATATGATTGGTGGGACGAACGCATTGAGTATCTGACAAGCCGTTATTTCGGAACATGCTACTATTACTTGTATGAAGACAAGTTTGATGGCTACTACGATGAGTTGATTGGTGAATGGGAGGAGAAAATGATGGAGTTCAAGGCTGAACAGGAGACCGAACAGATATTCCGTGAAGGCCAGGGCGACAATCTCCCTCCGTGTTCACAAGATTTCTATGAGTATTGGCACGATGGTCCTCATATAGAGGATTTCTCGTGGCTCACGTTTAAGAAGGAATGGCTGTAAAAATACAGCCGTTCCTTCAAGTTTTGGTTGCGCAAAATATTGTCGGAAACCAACAACGAAAATTTTTTATTGCAACCTTTTCTTTAAAATTCTCGTTTTCTTTTATTAAGGAGTCCAATAATAAATCCAAATAGCAATTATAGCTATAAAAAAGAATATATTAACAATAGCATCAAAATTTGAGGGGACTTGCCGCTTCTTATAAATCGCCTTCATTTCTCCAAGAATGGCATGTTCCTCGTCAGACAACAAACCGAGTCTCTTTTTTCTAACCAACTCTTTGTAAACCTCATATTCGCGTTGAGATTGTTTGGTGAACTCTTTTTCTTGTTCCTTTGTTAACTGCAACCGACGATATAGAGTCGAATGATAAATATACAAGCTTAATACCGTTATTGATAATAGAGCAAAAGATAAAAGTGTAGGTATGAACCACCAGAAATCATTTGGTTCGTACCATATAAGCACCACTCCCCCAATAATGGGAATATATGAAAAACATGCCCAAAAACACAAAAGTCCCTTTTTCCTTATGAAACTATTTGTCTTAACAAAATGTTCATATAAAATCTTTTTTTCTTCAAGAGCTTTTAAACGTTTCTGTGATTCACCCTTTTCAGTATTCTTTGTTTTACGCTCTTGACTCCCTCTATTTCCGACATGTCTGGATTCTAATATATCAATATCTTTACGACGTGCGTCTATGCGTACTTCCATACCATCTTGCGAAGGCTTCGTTGCGAGTAAATTATTATCCACCCTATGTCTTACGTAGGGATGGATACCTTTCTGAACCATCTTGTCGATAGATTCTTGAAGAAGCGTCTCAGTATCGATTTGTGCCCACGAATGAGCACCAATAATTTCGGAGATATCATGTGGGGTTGTCTTAGGAACTTCTCTAAAACTTTTATCAAACTCCACAGGGATAATATGGCAATGACATTTATCAGCATATAGTATTTCTTCGCGCACCCAATCTCCATCATTCATACAACGGTCTAATGCTCCTTTTGAGAGAATCAATAGGAATACTGGTGAAGAATTGATGGCATCTTTGATTCGTTTGTCAAAGATTCCGTCATCTAATTCATCGAAGTCAAGAAACACTTTAAAGCCGCGTTTCTCCAACTCTGGCTTTAACATGCGGGCGTACTCTTTCCCCCCAACTCTTCGATAACTGATAAATATGTCGTATTGGGAGGGGGCCACAGTATCCCATGTTTCTTTCCCCTCTGCTTTTAATGTTGCTTCATCTTTCAATTCCTGCTGTTTTCCCTTAGCATTCTCATTTCCTTGCTCTGCTGCCTTCTGATGCCATTTTAATGCATCTGTCTCGTCTTTGAGAAAGCCATCGTCAAAGTCGATCCACGACTTCAAATTCCGAATTAGTTTCTCTCGTTGTAGCTGGTTGCTCCAGGTGATTGTATCATATTTATGGTAGCGGAAGTAAAACTTACCAGACATCTCTGCATTGTCAATGCTTACCAATACGATACGTTTCTTCTCGTGCATGGCAAATTCAAGTTCGTCCAGTGCCCATTCGCTTAGCATGGAGTTGGCACTCATCATAAAAAGAATGGTGTCGCACTTACAAAGGGCATTGATAATCACATCTTCGAATCATATTTCTTTTACTTTATTCTATGAATATGTATTTATTTTGAATTAACCGTCCTAGTGATCATTCCATCTAACAAGATTAATAGCGTGGTATAATGAATTATATATGCCTTCATAATAATCCTCTTTTGTAATTATTTGATATGCTTTATCTTTCCATTTTCGTAATTCTGCATTACCATTTCTATAATATAGTATTATTAGGGTGACACAATTGTTTGATTGCCGGAAAAATCTTCTTTATAAGGTAATTACGTTCCTCTTGCATATCTGCAAAAGTTGACGAGAGAAAAATACGAATGTTACGATCTTCTATCATTTTCTTCTATTTGTTATGTGCCAAACGGAATCCACTACAACTATCATGGTAAGTGGATGTGTCATATAACCTATCAGTTACTCGACAATTACTGGCAAGGTTATTCCAACTCCCACCTCGATTAACTAAAAAATCTCCAGAACTAGGGCCAGATGGATTATTGCGTATTTCGACGGAATAATTACCATACCAATCTTGACACCACTCAAAAACATTTCCGCTCATATCATATAGTCCCAGTTCGTTTGGCATTTTGCTCCCAACTTCATGGGTTTGTCCGTCACTATTACCTTCAAACCATGCAACATCCTGAATTCTGTTGCTGCCAGCATATTTAAAGCCATGACTTCGTTTTCCACCACGAGCGGCATATTCCCATTCTGCTTCCGTTGGAAGCCTGAATTGTTTCCCTGTCAGTTCATTAAGTTTTTTGATAAATAGTTGACAATCATCCCATGAAATATTATCAACAGGACGTTTAGAGCCACCGAATAATGAAGGATTATTTCCCATAACGAACAACCATTCGTCTTGCGTCACTTCATATTTACAGATATAAAATGATGATGTGTTGACTTCGTGTATAGGCATCTCATCTTCAAAAGCATCACAATCTCTTGAAATATTATTGCCCATATGGAAGGAGCCACCTTCAACATATACCATATTATTTGCAAGGTTCTGAAGAATTGAGGGGGGATTATCTTGATGTAGTGTATGATTGTTGCTATTGTGGCTACCCTGTCCTATTTCGGACAGAGATTTGAATTCAATTCCCAACACATTGGCCACAGCATGTGCTAAATGCTCTAATTGATCGGCATAATGGGGATAGGCAACAAGCCAGTGCATGCGAGACAGATAGTAGTCAAATTCATCGTTCATAGGTGTATCGTCCACCAAGAAAGGAATGATGGCTTTCCCTCCATTGAAGGCTCTATCCACTTCGTTGGCCACATGATCCGACTGGTTTGACTCCTTGGAATAAACCAAGACCATGACTTTGCAGTTCTTGATGCCATTCACTATCTCTGCTGCATAGCGTGCGCCTGGCTGTACATCTCTGGGGGCTATCCAGCATTGCATATTATGCTGCTCCAAAACATGACATACTGCATCAGCTACCGCCTTGTCTTTGCTTGAATAACTTATAAAAACTTCGTGGTTCATATATAATTGGCAAAATCTATTCTAATAACACATTCTCTTCTTCTGTTTTACAATCGTTCCATCCAGTGAGAAAGGAAGACATCGCTGAGAGAATAAATCGTTCCTTCGAGAGTAACATCATCGTTAAGCAGACCTTTCTCGCAGAGGGCTTCTGCAAGACGACGGGATACGGAGGGCGTACCAATTTTGTGATTCTTTAGGAAAGCAGAAGAAGTAATCTGCTGAACGCTTCCTTCCTTGCCTTGTTTCATCAGTTGCTCGCAGGCTTTCTTTACATCTTCAATGGTAACATCTGTACTCCCATTGGCATAAACAGTATGACAGAGTTGCTGGGTGTAATAGGTATGGCGGCGAGTCCAGTCCAGGATGAATTGCAATGCCTCATTGGTAATGCTGCGTTGTCGTTCACTAAATAATCGGCGGATGAAGGCTGAGTATGACTCTTCGGATATTTTATCGAGCGAGACAAAAGTAGTACTGTTATAGAACGGTTTCTTTTCGTTGGCAAAGACATCAGCCATCATGTGCTTCTTACTGCCGCAGAAGATAAAAGTCAAATTATGTGTCTGCTGGATATAGGTACGAAGCAGCGCTTCCATATTCTGTTCAGGATAATCCCGTATCTGCTGGAACTCATCAATGGCTATGACGATATGTTCGTTTTGGCTATCAAGAAAATCGAAGAGCCCTTTCAGCGTGTACTCTTTTTCATGGGCAGTCTGATAGGCTATTTGCAATTGGGGATCGCCCGTAATGTTATCAAATGAAAGCTGTGGACGGAGTGATTTGATGAACTTCAACACCTTTCCTCCAATCGATGTCTTTTCTGGAAATGATTTCAGGGTAGCTTCTGCCATCAGTTTGATAAAGTCATCGATGTTACGTGAAGCAAAGATGTCGAAATAGATGGTATGGATATCCGGCCTTACATCTTTCAATTCGTCAAACAGTCGCAATATGAGTCCTGTTTTTCCCATACGCCGCTGTGAAATTAACGTCATATCCGTACTATTGATGCAATTCCGTAGCATCAACTGCAGTTCTTCTTCTCGGTCGCAGAACAATTCCTTTGACTCATACGACTTAATTATAAACGGATTCTCCATACCTATAATTCATAAAAATAGTTCCAAATTCTGCTGCAAAGATACAAAAAAGTTTCGATTACACAAAATGTGTAACACAAAATGTGTAATCAAGAGGTAATAATTCCTGAAAGACTCAAAACCATCACAGTAGAGACAACTGCAGAAACTGCGAAATCACACTATTGACATCTTGTTTGAAATGAGTCGGAAATTTCAAATGCAGACTGTTTGGGGCCATATAGGTTCTCTTGTTCACCTCTAACATCATTGATTGGTATTGGAACGGACAATCTGGGGTTTCAGAATTGCTGAAGGGTTCGTTAAAGCCAACCTTATAACCATTCTCTTCAAACAGATTGACGGCCAGTTCTATTGTAGACTTTGCCGGTTTCGACCAGTCTTCATTGTAGCCTATGCAAATGTCCACATCACCCATGTCGCTTGGAAAAGAATGGCAGTCAAGAAGCAGGGCATCTTCGCAAAGCGCATCTTTCAATCGTTTCTGATGCCAATGCCACAGGCGAAGGAGTCGCTTCTCAGCAGCCTCTGGAACCATTCTGACATGGTTATCAAAGTATCGATAGACAATGCCTTGCCCTATCGCTTCCATGGGGTCATCCCGTAACCGCTCGGCATCAACAATAAATCTGGAATAAGGGAATCTGACAGCCTTGATCCGATCATTCCGATAACCATGAAAGAGGTAATCCGTATGCCAATCGGTCAATCGCATCACGACGTCATTGATAAACTTGGCATCAATCTGCCAGAAACTCAGTTTGTCATCATACAAGCCTTCAACGGAGGCGTGCGGTTCATTCAGTACAATTCGTTCGTATTGCATATCGTTATCATTTTAGTTAATACTCACTTAACTCGCATCACTTTACCACCGTGGCATAACGTAAGCTCGGTTGGTGTGCACTGAAGCACTCTTGATGCTTTATCGGTTGCAAAGGTAACAATAATTATTTAATCCACAAAATTCTTGTCCAAAGATTTCAATTGGGCTTTGCGTAAACACGGTCTAATAATCAGAAATGATCAGCAGAACCGACCCTTTGATTCTTTGGCACAAAATGAATTACGTCACGCAGAGAATGGCCGCTACGACCGTTATGAGTGTTGGGCAGCCTTTGTGATGATAGACGGACTAAAATAAAAGTAAACTTAATTTATGAATCAATAGCCACCTGTTAGCCTGATTTTGTTGTATTTCTGATAAGCATATTCTGCAGTAATTGCGTCTTCGATGGTCTTATATCTCTTTTTAGTTGACCAATATCCTTTGTAACCAACAACTCTTACAATCTTACCTTTTGTACCATCAGCGTACTTGATCTTGCGAGTTTGGTTCTCGCCACCTTCACCGGTCGTTTTCTCAGTTGTGACGATAGCGTCTACATACCAGTCACCTTCCCATACGTATTTGGGCATGCCTATCTTCTCGACATCTATGCTCTCGTCTGAAGAACCGGTATCAGACTTAGAACTACTTGATTCTTTGTAAGTACCGCCACCAGAACCAGAATCTGACAACAAAGTACTGACTGCTATGGCACCTTGCATAACCTTACCAAAGCCCATCATAGCTTGGTATTCTCTGTCTTTCTTAGCTTCTTTCATTTCAGCCGTATAATCCTCTTTGAACTGGAAGTTCTCGTCAACATAACCGCTATATGAAAAATCAAAACGCAAGTATTTGCTTGAAAGACTCTCGATATTAAACTCTCGCAAATTATTACGGAGATTTCCCATTGTCAAGAGAATAGAAGATTCATTATATCTTTTATCGAAATGGGAATTGTCACTATAAGTTCTATCAATAGTTACTGAAACAGGGACACCATCTCGGAAAGTACCTGCAATTTTATAATCAACAGTGGCTTTTCCCAATTTTACTGTGGCAGTACCTTCACCCTTACCATCGATAAGACCATTATTGATAGCCCCCTTCCAGTGAACTTCGTCGCATTTGAAGAATTCGTCAACAGTATCGCTCAGGTCTCCATAGACAGGCTTTCGGAATAACAGCCAAGCAGAACCCGCGGGAGGAACGATTTCATTGTAATATTTCTGTGCTTCTGCTGTCAAGAAACCACTACTATCCAATTTACCCCATTTTCCATTTGTAATTCTTCCGACTTGCTTCTTTTTGCACGAAAGCCAAAAACCATTGCTTAAATCATTTCCTTCGTTTTCTCCCCATGCTACTTGGATGCCATTGTCGTTATAACTTTTGGAATCTTCATAATAGAAAAACACTATATTTCCAGTAGCAAGCAAATCAGACAGTTTGTTAAGCACACCTTTCTTCTTCAATTGGAATGTACCAGAAAATCTCATCTTTGGCCTTCCGTCACTTTTGAAGTAACGAAAACTCCTGCCTCTGACAGGCACTCCATCTTGAAACGTACCCTCAAGTTTCTCATTATAGGTCCCATCTACTTCATAGAAATACAGAGTGCCATATCCGTTAGGTTCGCCCTTCGCATTTGTCTCACCTTCATAATGCTGGGTAGCCTCTTTGATATGTTTTTTGGCTTCAGAGGTCAAAGTGGCATTTCTATCCAATTTTTTCCACTTACCTTCTATTATTGGCCCCATCTGCTTCCTTTTACAGGAAAGCCAATGACCGCTTTGTATACCATTTCCATCATACTTACCCCATGCTGCCTGGAAGCCATAGTCGTTATAACTTTTGTCATTTTCATAGAAGAAACACACGATGTCTCCAGTAGCATGCAAATCAAATAGACTATTAAAGACACCTTCTTTTTCCAATTTGAATTTACCGCTGAACCTCATTATAATCCTTCCGCTAACCTTGTCGTACCGATAACTCTTTCCGCTGACGGGATAACCATCTTTAAACTTACCTTCCAATTTTTCGGTGTAAAGGCCATTTTTGACATCGTCGAAATACATAATACCCTGTCCGTCAGGCTCACCTTTTTTGTTTCTCTCACCCTCGTAACGCTGGGCAAACAACGTTATTGACACAAACGCCAATAGCAACAATAAAAACAGTTTTTTCATAATCATAATAGGTTTTAGTCCTGCAAAGTTACGAATAAGTGAGCAAAATACCAAATTTATTTGAGTATTTTCGAACGAGAGGACTCGAATTTGTTCGCTTGGCTCGTCCAAGAACTTCTCGCGTTGCGAAAAGTTACGATTGCGACGCCACACTCTGTACCTATAGGTCAGAGAATAAGCGAGCAAAGAACCAAATTTATTTGAGTTTTTCCGAGCTGCTACATTCTCTGACCCCTTGATTCATATTGGGAGTATGCATCTTTATGGTTATTTCATACAACCAAATACATATTTTGTATTATGTCACTTTGTTCCATATGTCTATAAGCTCATTTTCATTTGATGGGACGGGATTTGTATTGAATAGGAATACAAAATGATATTTTTTCGTCATAATGTATTATAAAATAGATTTTATTTTGTATTTTTGCAGCCTAAAAGATACATTATGACGAAATTTAGCAAATCAAACTGGTTACCAATGAAGTTGGTCGAGAATCTTTCTATTGTAGGCGAGCAGTTACGTTTGGCGCGTCTGCGTCGAGACCTGAGTATTGAGCAGGTTGCAGAAAGGGCTCAGTGCAGCCGACTAACTGTTGCAAAGCTTGAAAAGGGCTTGCCGACGGTATCTGTAGGCATTTTATGCAGAATACTCTATGCACTTCAATTAGGTGATGACATTTTGTTACTTGCCCGTGACGACAAACTCGGACATGTCATTCAAGACATAGAGGTGAAGAACAAAAAAAGAGCATCGAAAAAATAGCATACCTGGGTTATGGAAACGCTTGAAGTGGTCGCCAGCTTTGACTGGTTGGAAAATGAAGAGACAATAGGCTATCTCAGTTATGACCAACTGGGAGGAAAAGATGTTTTCACGTTTGAATATACGACGAAGTGGATAAAGGATCATTCCGACATCATTCTAGGTGGAGACTTACAACCTTTTACAGGTAAGCAACACACACAACCTGGTGACGAAATATTCGGTTGCTTTGCAGATTGCCTGCCAGACTTCTGGGGTCGGACGCTTATCGAGCTAAAAGAGAGACAGACCAACAGTATAAGAGGCAGGCTGACATACAACCTGTCAGACTGGGTATATCTTAAAGGGGTAGAAGATTCCTTGCGCATTGGAGGATTCCGCTTTAAGGATATTGACACAGGGCTTTACCTGAACGTGTCAGCCGATTTTCAGGTTCCTCCGATATTAAGTTTAGAAATGCTTTTCGAAGCAGCAAAGAAAGTGGAGGAAAGCGAGTTCAAGAGTGAAGAACCGGACAACAGATGGCTTGAGCGGCTGCTCAAACCGGGTACCTCTGTCGGTGGTGCAAGACCTAAGGCATGTATTTCCGACGAGAACAGTCTTTATATAGCCAAATTTCCTTCAACCACAGACAGGTGGAATGATTGCAAATGGGAGTATTTTGCCAACAAGATGGCAGAGCAGTGTGGTATCCATATTGCCACGACCAAGCTGATTTCGCTCAGTTCAGGACATGACGTCTTTCTTTCAAAACGATTTGACAGGACACCCGACGGAAAACGTATACATATGGCTTCTGCACTGAATCTGCTTGGATTGACGCAGGAAGACACGCATAAGAAATATTACGCATATCCTGAAATAGCCGATTTTATTGTCTCAAATGGTACAGAGGTCGAAAAAACACTTCAGGAACTGTATCGTCGCATAGCATACACTATTTGTATAGGTAATACAGATGACCATCTGAAGAACCATTCCTTTCTACTCACTAAGAAAGGATGGGAATTATCACCTGTTTATGATATAAACCCTTCGGTCGGTCACACCCATAGTCTGCTCATTGATGGAGTGTCAAACGAATCAAGTCTTGACAACTTATTCAAGGCGCATAAATTGTATAAGATTGACGAAGAAACAGCCTATGACATCATCAAAAATGTTACGCTGAACATGAAGCATTGGAAAGATACTGCACGGGATTGCGGTATCAGCGAAAAGGAAAAAGCATACGACGATTTTCCCCAAAGATTTACAGAAGGCATGTCCTGGAGCAACTAATAATAAAAGTTACCCTTTGGTAAATTACCATTGGGTAACTTTGCGCTGTCAGTGAACTCTACAAACAAAAACAGGGATGACTAATCTGTCATCCCTGGGGCGGTGAAAAGGTTTATGGTTCATGGTGAAAGGATTTATGGGTCATGAATTCTCGGGCTGGAGGTCGGCATACTCCTTTGACGGGAGGTAGCAGGGGCAGGCCTTGGCGACGTGAGGGAGCTCGCAGTGACCGAGGATGCGGGCTTCGGGGTACTCGGCGGTGAGTTCCTTCAGCAACTCATAGAGGGAGTGCTTCTGGGCCTCGGTGCGTGTGTCCCAGTTACGTCCTTTCTCGTCCAGCCCGCCTTCATAGACGATACCAAGGGAACAGTGGTTGTAGTGCCTGGCATGGACACCCTGAACGTTCTCCGGCAACAGTGGAATGACATCGCCATTGCGCCGCACATAGTAGTGGTAGCTGCACTGGCCGTACTTGGCCATGCCGCAGGCAATCAGGTTTTTCACGCTGAAAGGCCGGTTGCACTTGTTGGCGACACAGTGGACGATCAAGAGTTTGACAGATTTCAATGTTTTCATAATTATCAAGAATTAGAGAATTCGAGAATTTTAGAACCACGCACAAGACTGTACGGCTATTGTGCCGGCAATGGTGGTGATGATGGTTGCAATGATTTGCAAGATCTGCTTAATTGTTGACCATTTGAGTTTCATACGCTTTTTTAGGAGTTAAAGAAGTTATAAGAAGTTAGAGGGAGTTAGAGGGAAGTGCTCTATTCGGTTGATAGACCGATGAAAGAGGGAATACATCTGACATCTTCCCTCTTCCATCAGACATCATTTAGTTACCATCGCCGATGTCACCGTAGTCCGGGTCAGAACCACCGCCAGTGTTGTCGCCGCCAGTGTTGCTGCCACCGCCGGTATTGTCACCAGTATTCGAGCCGCTGCCGCTATTCGAGCCACTATTCGTGGTTGACTCCACATTCATGGCGTTGTCGTGAGTCTCCTCGAAGACGACATCCTTGAGCATGGTGATGGCGTTGACGTACTTCTGCTTGACGGAACCGTCCTCCTTCTTCTCCTGGCCGACGACGACACGGGTGGTCTCGGGCTGGAACAGGACACGGCGGGTGGTGATGGTCTGGGCTCCGCAGTCCTCGAGCTTGGTGACGCCGATGGAGCTGAAGCCTACCTTGAAGATGCCGATGCCGTCGAGCTTGATCTTCTGGCCCAGTTCGAAGAAGTGCTTGAAGGCTTCGCCCAGTTCCTGGAGCACGGCCTTGATGTCGCTCTTCTTTACCGATGCCTGGCGCTGGATGAAGTCGGAAAGCTCCTCGGTGCCGATGAAGTGGCTGTCATACACTGCCATGGCGAAATACTTGCCATAAGCTGAACTCTGTTCGTTCTTGTTTTGCGATTTAATGAATTTTTGAGACATAGTTTGAAAGTTGAAAATTGAAAGTTAAAAATTATGTTTTACTAATCCGGATAGTCTTAACGAGTGGTCGAGATAGTCTTAATGAGTCGTTCGGATAATCTTTTACCCCCCTAAGGGATTATCTCAATGAGTTGTTCAGATAATCTTAATGACTCGTTCAGATAGTCTCGATGAAGCATAAGTGCCATGGTTCCATGTGGTTCGCTTACCAAATGCACGGCAAAGTTACAACATCTTAGGAATGCATTGGCCGACATTGGCATACAATCACACAGAAAAATGATATTTTTATTAAAGTCACACAGAAACCACAGAAACATTAAGAGACTTTCAACATTAATTACCATATAATCGATCATGTAATTGGTCGTTAATTATCTTCTTCAACACTATTAATGGAAAATTAATGGCTTGATTAGATGATAATTATATGTCAAAAAGTTGGGCGACAAGGAGCGTGTGACCTAAATTATTCCTTTTCTGCGTGACCTGAGGTAGGCTTGTTCTTCGTTCCAAGAACGGATGATGATGTCGCGGAGGGGCGAGGCATTGAGCGCCTTTTGGTCCTGGAGTTCAGGAGGAAGGTCGATGCAGTAGTCCTCACAAACGTAGCGGACAGCATGAGGAGGGAGGTTCTTGGTCTTGGGTGTGACACCCATGGCGGTGAGAATGTCACGTCGGGTTGCCAGGTAGCGACGAAAGGTACGTGGCGAAACGTCGGCGAGTTCCGCCAGTATACGTTTGCTGATGTAACGTTTTTTATCGTAGAAGTTGATCATATTTGTTAGGTTGAATGATGAAAAGCGAAAGTATCGGCGAGGTCGATTTTCCGACGCTTTTGGTCGGGGGTGGCATTTTTTTCAAGATAGTCTGAGACATAGATAGAACATCCGAGGAGGCGTTGGGCAGATAGGGCAATGGTATACCACTTGGAGTAGGTCTCGCCATTTTCGTCGGTATCTGGGAAGATGATGATTCTTCGGCCTCGTAGAGGGAAAAGGACCTCTGGTTTCAGAGCCTCCAGACCGCCAGTGGCAAGCCATATGAAACTGGGGTAGCGTTCAGAGCAGATAACAGCCGTCTTTTCAGCCTCGACCACGGCAACAGGTTTTAAGTTGACTTCTTGAAGGAGGTGGGTGCCGAAGAGACAATGGGAGGTTGCCGGGAGATCATTGGTAGGGTAGTCGTCTCCTAAGTAGAAACGTTTGAGCGTTGACGACACCCAGGTCGGCGGATGGGTATGGTCCCGATGACAGTCGTCTTTATAGTACATGATTTTACCGTCATAAACTTGACGGAACAGCCCGATTTGCCAGAAGATAACTCCGCCGTCACGAGTCATGCCGAGACCATAACGATGAGCTGCGCGGATCATTTGTTCTTCAGTGAGGAAGCCGTTGGCGACGACGCTTCGGCAGAAATGACTGTTGGTGCAGAGGTGGCGTGAGACGAGGTCTGTATCTGTATCGTAATGAAGGATAAGATGATGGCTTGCGTCCTCGGCGATGCGAGTTCTGATACGAGTCAGCTCGTCTTTGAATGAGATGGTTTGAATGTTTTTTATTTTCATTGGCCTGATATTTCGTCTGTTAGTATACATCCTATATCCCTTTACACCCCTCTTCTATAGCCCCACCTCTCTATGAGAGAGGGTGGGCCTATATAGAGAGGGGGTTAAGAGGGGATGAGGATGGCTACTACACGTCCATGTTTGTCCATCGTCGTCTGCACGATACGCTGATCGACCGCCAGCTTGAATACTTTGTCATAATATTTCGGTTGCTTGATGCCACTGATGGACATCACCTCGTTCTGCAATGCTTCGAGCGTCAATGAAGGCATCACGCCCATCGCATCGAAGAACAGCTTTCCGAGATTCCACTCCCATGGCTGTCGGGCGTTACCGTCATTACGGATGATATAATCCTGATTGAACGAGTCGGCCTTCGCGGTCTTGATCTGATAAGCCTCGGGCTTGTTGGTCTGGTAGCGGCCATTATCGTCACGCGGCTGGTAGCTGGCAGGTTTCGTCGTGATGACAGGCAGCCCCTCCTCGTCAATTTTGTAAAAAAGCGTTTCCGGAATACGGAACTTCCGGGTGAACGTTTGTTCTACAGAGAACACATCAGTCTTCTCAATCTGCTCACAGTAGTACACGTCGAAGGCCTTATGTAAGATCTCGGTTCCCAGCCATCCGCGAAGGTTGCGCTTCTCGCCGGAGCGGTTCAGATGGATGACGATGGTGATGTTACAGTTGTACTCCGTAGCAAGCTGCATCAATAGGTCGATGACCTTGGCAGAGCCCTCGGGATCGTTGATGGAAGGTAGCAGGTCACTCACGTTGTCGACAACCACCATGTCAGGCTTGTAGGTCTCGATGCCGGCAACGAGATATTCCAGTCGCTGCTCATAAGTGCAGGCACGGACGTTAAAGACGAAATAGTTCTCGTCCAGATCAGTACTTTCCGTACAATCTGTGTGAATCAGCTTCTGCACTCGGTCTGTGAGAATCAGCTTGGTAGACTGTCGGCTCTGTTCGGTGTCATACCACATCACCTTCAGCGGCTTATCACGGATACGCTCCAGTTCGAGCACGTTCTTTTCGACACAGCAAGCCATGAGCATCGATGTAAAGAAAGTCTTACCGCACTTTTCAGTACCAGTAACTGTCGAGAGGTCACGACGTGGAAAACAGGGCTTCCCGAACAGTCGCATGAGGAACTCTTCAGGGGGGACATCCGTATCGGACATAATCCTGAACTTGTCTAATTGTACCACTGATGGTGGTACTGAAGGAGCCACGCCAGCCTTGCTCAGCTCCTCCTCAATAGGGTCTCTTCCGTTCATAACTAAAAGTCTGTTTTTGTTTAATTTGTAAAAAAAATAACTCGTTTTATAATAAAATACTGTTTCATTCGTTTATACATATAGTGTCGCCGGTCGACGGTGTAAAGGTACTGAGAACTGTCGAGGCAAAAGAAACACTGTCCGTACTGCGGACACAATACAGTATTATTAACACTTTAACGTTCAAAATCAAACAAAAAACGATGAAGAACAAGTTTGTTTTAGACACGCTGCCAGCAGCACAGGCGCTGGCAGTAAAGACGCTGATGAAGGCCGATCGTGTCTTCTATCGTCAGCGTCGTACCATGGAGGATAGCTACGGCATGCCTCATGGTACTTTGTCCGGAGTCTAAGACGGAAAACTTCCCGAAGGATTCGAGTTAAGAACCTCCCAGCTGATAGCCATCTATCGTGACATCATCAGCTATTACAAAGGCGACCCCGACCGGCAAGAACAAGAGTTCCGCGACCTCGTCGCCTTCCTTCGCAAGGAAATCCTCCCCCCGCCGTAAGGGTGGGGAATGGGTAAGGTAGATCAGAGGAGAATTTGAGTCCTTTTTAACAACTTTTGAAAATTTTGTTTGTTAGATTTGAGAATTTTGCGTACCTTTTCACTGCAAAAATACGCAATATTTATGAAATATACGCCTATTTAAGTCATTTTCTAATAAAAAAAGAACAAAAACAAGATATTATCTGATATTTTTTGTATATTTGCAGCAAAATAATCATTGATTTATGTCGAATAATCAACAGAATATGATGCTAAACAGGCTGAAAGCTGCCTTAGCAGAACAAGGGAAGACCAACCGCTGGCTGTCCGAACAACTTGGCAAATCAGAGAACACCGTTTCCAGATGGTGCGCCAACAAAGTACAACCATCTATTCAACAATTGAATGAAATTGCAAGTGTTTTAGATGTAGATGTGCGTAGTTTAATAACCTCAACAAAATCGATATGATGATAAGTAGAAACATAATAGATGATGCATACAACCAGCTTTCCAATGCTTATTATGTTAAGCGCGACAGGAAGTCCATAGAGGAAAGCTGCAAACATTGCCAAAGTTTGGGAATTCCCAATTTCCAAGAACTTGCAAACACAGAAATGACAAAGCTATATTCATATCGTAGTATCAAAACCTATCCTGTATGTACATCCATAGAGTGTTTGCCTCCTGATGTATTAGGAATGTATGCATTGGCATGTATGAATGTTTTATTCAAGATGAATTTGGAAAGTGTCAGGCGAGATTGCCAATATGCATATAAGACACTCTCACAGCCAGTTCTGTTTCAAAGTACTGATGTCTTATATGCGCACAACGAAAAGCAATTGACGGTTGGAAACTTCTTGAAAGTCATTAAGTATGCGCTTGCCCTTGTGGATATTGTTTATCCTGACAATAAAGTGACATCTGTTGCAAATCCCACTATTTGGGCTTTACAAGGAATTGATGATGCGCTGAATAATAAATCAAAAACCGAGTTGATGAATCACTCACTTCATATAGCAGCAGACTTTCTTGCATCAAATGTGAAGGATTCTCTCAACGACACAAATTCGAAACGCAATGTTGCAGTTTCGGCATTGATGGTCAATTTGGCAATAGATTTTCTACTTAAAGAATAATATCTATGTTTTTCAAACTAGAAACTCCAGAACAAC
>Ga0310697_10002994_pt1 | contig 17372 bp, 15 predicted proteins | sample 172DNAGHGlowgp2_FD_203883 | JGI IMG/M metagenome (GOLD analysis project Ga0310697, IMG submission 203883) | Sheep rumen microbial communities from Palmerston North, Manawatu-Wanganui, New Zealand - 1728 DNA GHGlow gp2 (v2) (version 2) | ecosystem: Host-associated > Mammals > Digestive system >... | reverse complement strand
CGCAGAAAATTGTGGGAGCCAACGAGATACATTCCTATGGCTGGTCCGGCGGGCGCCTTGTCTACGAGCGCATGGGGACGTCGGCCTACAGCACCATGGGAACCGGCAGCACCCAGGGCACGCAAGGCGCCCAAAAAGTTCTGACGCCCCCGGCTGCAAGCGCGTATGACCGGACGCTGTATTTCCTCTATGACGCCTCCGGCTCCCCCATCTGCTTCATCCTGCGGGAAGGCAGCGGCTTACCCAAAACCTATTATTACGTCAAGAACCTCCAGGGCGACGTGCTGGGGATCATCGACGGCGGAGGGAACGTCAAGGCGGCGTACCGCTACAACGCCTGGGGTGAGATCCTTAGCGCGACGGGCGAGTTGGCGGAGATCAACCCGCTCCGGTATCGGGGGTATTACTACGACAGCGAGACGGGACTGTACTATCTCCAGAGCCGATATTATGATCCCGTGGTGGGTAGGTTTCTCAATGCGGACGCTTCCTCCAATCTGGCTGCAAATGGAGCGTTTATCAGCTATAATCTGTTCTCATATTGTCTGAATAATCCGTTGAAGTATGCCGACCCGAACGGTGAAATTGCGATTACAACGTTGATTTTGATTGGTTCTGCTGTAATTGCTTTAATTGCTGCAGGCGTGACCGCTTACAACAGCTATCAATATACCGGACAAATTGACTGGGCAAATACAATTACAGCTGGTTTATCATGGTTTTCCTTGGCATATACACTCGGAATGTCGGCATATTGTGTCTATTTGAGCTACTGCGATTATAAGGGACTTGCGCCAGTAACTGAGGTCAATTTTAACGCAAAATGCATCGATCAGTTCGGGCAACTCAATGTCTGTTGACATTTTCTTCAATGAGAACGCTACAACATGAGTTCAAACATGCGAACGACTATGGTATTATTGGAAGCTGGAATAAAGCGAATAAAGAGGCTTTTCAACAAGCTATACAAAATTAAGTAAATTCTGTGAATCATCCTATTGTTGGAACTTATCGAGGTAATATTCAAGTGATACATTATTATGACCCAAAATCTGGGATAGACACGATGATTGACATGAATGGACAGTATTTGGCTGGATGGAAGCTTAGTTCACAACAGACATATTATTTGTTGCATACAGGAAATGTACAGTGAGGTGAAAATGTGTCAGAATTGTTTGAAATCATTTTTTTTGCAACGCAACAAAACAGAAACAGTTTGATGAATGATAGCTATCATAAAGCTTTAGAATTAAAAAAGGCTATTATTGATAGCAAAAAGTACTCTCTATTTTTCAATCGAGATATTTTGGTCGATGTTTTTGAAGAATCGGATTTTGTCGAATATAGACTATGTATACCAGATTTGGTTTTTACGCGAAAAAACTACATGGTACAATTAGAAAAAATAGGGCAAGTTATTCGAGCGTGTTTTGTGCTTTTTGACGAAATCCAGTTTGCTGTTGGGATATATGAAATGACATACTATTATTTATCTGGTATTCATTTCTACCGAGAGTTGGATCATGAAATTCTTAAAAACTTTCCTTTTTTGTTTTTTCGATTGGGAAATCTAATGGGCTTCCAAAGATATTCAATTATTGAAAAGATTGCGGTTATCCATAATACAAATGCGCAACAGATTTTTGCAAATCCAATTACTGAATATATGGAAGATAACAAAGTTGATGAAATGACTGCAATACGGGCTCTTGGTTTTCCAACAAAAGAGTAAGACAGGGAGGGGGCTTGCCCCCTCCGCAGTTTCGCGGCTGTTCCGGGTTCAGAAGGAGTCGGAGAGAAAGAACGCCCGCCCCGCTCAGGCCCGTTCCCCCGCATCCTCCCCCCACGCCGCCAGCAACGCACGCATCCAGCCCGCCACGTCCATGCCGTAGACCCGCTCCAGGGTCGCCGGGCGCAGGGCCTCCCGCACGGGGTCGTAAGCCGCCGCCGCGCCGTGGTCCAGGAGCAGGGCCTCGTCGCCGTAGGCCAGGGCCAGGCTCAGGTCGTGGACCACGGTGAGCACCGCCCGACCGGGCCGCCGCAGCCAGTCCCGCAAAAGCTGGAAGGTCTGCTTCTGATAGACCATGTCCAGATGGTTGCCCGGCTCGTCCAAAATCAGCAGCTCCGGGTCCTGGGCAAAGAGCTGGGCCAGGAACACCCGCTGCAGCTCGCCGCCGGAGAGGGTCAGCACCGACTGCCGCCGCAGGGCTTGCAGCCCGGTCTGCTCCAGGGCCAGCTCCACGGCCTCCGTCCCGTCCGCGTCGGCCTTTTCCCTGGAAAAAAGGCCCGGCGCTCTGGCGTAGCGGCCCAGGCGCACCACTTCCTCCACGGTGAAAGCGTAGCCCACCGCGTGGCGCTGGGCCAGGATGCCGATGTGTCTGGCCCGCTCGCCGGGGGCCATCCGCCGCAGATCCCGGCCCCGCCAGCGCAGCGCGCCCTCATAGCGCAGCCCCTGGGAGATCGCGTTCACGACGGTGCTTTTCCCCGCCCCGTTGGGCCCCACCAGCATGAGCCAGCGGCCTTCCTCCACGGCAAAGTCCAGCCCCCGCAGGGCCTCCAGCGCCCCGAAGCGGACGCGCAGGCCCTGGGCTTCCAGCAGCTTCATGGCGCACCCCTCCCGTTCCGATAGAAGATCGCCAGAAAGAGTCCCGCCCCGATCAGGCTGGTCACCACGCCGATGGGCAGCTGCAGGGGGTTCAGCAGCACCCGGGCCGCCAGGTCGCACAGCAGCAGGAACACCGCCCCGCCGAAGAGGGAGGCCGGGAGCAGCCGCCGGTGGTTGGGACCGGTGAGCATCCGCAGGATGTGGGGCGTCACCAGGCCCACGAAGGCGATGCTGCCCCCGATGGAGACGCAGACGCCGGTGAGGGCCGAGACGGAGACCAGCACCGCCAGCCGCACCCGGCGGACGTTGACCCCGATGTGCCGGGCGTTGTCCTCCCCCACGGCGAAGGCGTTCAGCTCCCGGGCCAGCCGCAGCAGCACCGCGCCGAACACCGCCAGCGCCGCAGCCAGCACCAGGGCGTTGGCGTAGCTGCTGCCCGCCAGGGAGCCCATGGTCCAGAAGGTGATGTTCTTCACCTTGTCCGGGGCGAAGGTGAGGATCAGGCTCAGGACGCTGTTCACCAGCATGGAGAAGATCACGCCGATCAGAATAATGGTGTGGGTGGACAGGGAGCGGTCCAGCCGCCAGGCCAGGCCCAGAATCAGCAGCAGGGAGCCGAAGGCGAAGGCCACGGCCAGCAGCATGGTCCCGGCGAAGGGCAGGCCGGGGAAGCTCAGGCCGAAGGCGATGGCGATCACCGCCCCCAGGCTGGCCCCGGAGGAGACCCCCAGGGTGCTGCCGTCGGCCAGGGGGTTTTTCAGCAGACCCTGCATGGCCGCGCCGGACAGGGCCAGCGAAGCCCCGGTCAGGGCCACGCACAGCACCCTTGGCAGACGGCTGGACAGCAAGATCGCGGCGGCGGCGTTCTCCGGCCTTTCCTGCCCCAGCAGCGCGCCGGAGAGCACCGACACGGTCTCCCCCAGCGGGATGGACACGCTCCCGGCGCAGACGCACAGCAGCAGCGTCAGCAGCGTCACAAGCGCGAAGACAAAATAGGCGGCAGGGCCGAAGCCCTCCCGCCTATGGGTTCGTTCAAGCGGCCTGTTCATCTGCGCTCTGGGCCAGGAGGAAGTCGTTCAGCAGTCTGGCCCCCTCCGCCAGCCGGGGCACGGGGCGGCTCAGCTCGTTGTCGGGCAGGTTCAGAATCGCGCCGCTGCGCACGGCGGAGACGTTCTCCCAGCCGGGACGGGCCAGGATCTCCTCCTCGGGGGTGGGGCCCTCGCCGTAGTACATGGTGATGGTGACGATGACGTCCGGGTCGCGTTCGATGACCGCTTCCTCGCTGACCTCCGCCCAGCCGTCCACGTCGGCGAAGATGTTCTCCAGCCCCAGCAGCTCCGCCACCTCGTTCATGAAGGTGCCCTTCCCGGCGGCCCAGAGGCCCCACTGGAGCGGGGAGACCTCGAAGTAGACGCGCCGGCCCGCGCCGGCGGCGTTGTCGGCCAGCTCCGCCAGTCCGGCACGCATCTCCTCGGCCACGGCGGCGGCCTGGGCCTCGCGGCCCATCAGCTTGCCGATCATCTCCAGGGCCTCATAGACCCCGGCGATGTCCTGGGCGTCGGAGACCACCACGCGGATGCCCGCCGCCTCCAGCTGGGCCACCTGCTCCTCGGTCTGGGCCATGGTGCTCATCAGCAGCACCTCCGGCTCCAGGGCGATGATCTGCTCGATGTTGGTGTCATAGCCGGACTGGACGGAGGGCACGGCCAGCACCTCGGCGGGGTAGTCGCAGTATTCCCCGCGCCCCACCAGGGCTTCCCCTGCCCCCACGGCGTACAGCAGCTCGCAGTCCGCAGCCGACAGGGCCACCACCCGCCGGGCGGGGGCGTCCAGCGTGATCTCCCGCCCGGTCATGTCCGTGACCCGGACGGCGGGCGCGGCGGGCTGCTCGGCAGCGGGGGCCGCGCCGCAGGCCGCCAGCAGCGCCGTCAGGCACAGTGCCAGCAAAATGGCAGTCAGTTTCTTCATCGTGTGTTCTCCTTTCGAACGGTAAAAGAATATGCCCTCCAACCTCCGTTGCAGGGCAGCAAAACAACGCGGCGTCGCCGCGCAGCTTATGCCGCACCCCAGCAGCATCCACTTTTTCCCGCGAAAAAACAGGTCTCCCGGCTTGGCTTCCTCCTCCCGGACGCCTTCCCATCCCCCGGAGGGGACAGTGACACTCTGTCCGTTCGTCAGCTTCACGGTTACTGGGATAGCCCGGAATTTGCATCCGTGTTCCCTCGGCGCCCCCCAGGGGCGACGGCGCTTTCTGGGCGCATTGTTCCGCGTATTCGGTTTTTCGTTTTGATTCTACCCCAGCGGGCGGGCTTTGTCAATTCCTCCCTGCGGAGGCTTTGGGGCCGCAAATCCGACTTGATTCGACGGAGGATATCAGATAAAATAGAATGGAAGCAAGCGAAAGGAGGACAAAAGCCCCATGTCCACACATCCCAAACAATTCCCCATCCCGAAAAAGCGCGAGCTGCTCAAAGCCGAGCGGACCCGGACCGGCCTGGCGGAGTGGGAGCGCTACATCCAGACCTGCCTGCGCGGGGAGCGCAAGATCGCGCAGAAGCGGGGTGTCCGTCTGGCGGAGCTGGAGGAACCCTGGCTGGGCCGCCGGAAACAGGCGATCCTGGAGACCCTGCCCACGGCGGAGGCCCGCAGCGCCGACCGGGAGGGCCTTGCCCCCAACGCCCCGGGAGAGGACTGGGTGCAGCTCTGCATGGCCCCGGGCAGCTTACTGGCGTCCACGCTCCAGGAGCAGAGCATCTGCGCCGCCGCAATATGGGTCCTGGACCATGTGGAGCTGGCGGACCTCTATCCACATCTGCCCCCGGAGGACGCGCTGGGCGAGGAGGACTTCCGCGTCTCCCTCTGGGACCCCCAGTACGCCGAGGAGCTGATCGCCAGCCTCTGCCATGTGCTGATGTACCGCAACGGCAAGCCGGAGCCGGACGGGACGGGCCGGTCCCCGCTGCTGCGGGACCGGGCCAGCGCCGCCGGGGTCTACCCGGACTGCCCGGAGCGCCGGGCCTTCGAGGCGGTTTGCGCCCTGCTCCCCCCGGAGGCGGTGGCGCGGGAGACCGCCGCCTTGGAGTCCCTGCTCTGGCAGTCTGTGGACCGCTATTCCGCCCGGATGCTGCCGCTGCACCGGGACCTGGAGCGCAAGCGCCGGGAATACAACGAACAGTGTACGGAGTATAACGCCGTATGCGACAAAATCGCCGCCCTGGTGGCGGAGGCGAAGGACGCGGCCCGGCAGCGCCGGAGTGGGCGCGCCCCGGCGGCCTCCCCGCTGCTCCCGGTGCTGCAAAACCCGGAGCCCGTCTCCGACGCCCTGGACAGTTCCGTGCAGCTGATGGACCGGCTGGCCGGTCGCCTTCGGGCGCTGTTCCTGGACCTGGAGCGGCTGGAGGACAGCCAGAACGCGCTGCTGGAGGAGATGGAGTCCCTGTACCAAAACCGGCAGGAGGTCTGGCTCAAGACCGCCCTGGGCGAGCTGCGCGACGAGGAGGAAGCGCCGCTCCCGGTGGAAGACCCCTACGGACTGTGCTTCGCGCTGCTGTACCTGACCGACGCGGGCAGTCCCCTGCCCTGGCTCTACGGCCCGGTGGACGGGCTGATGCAGACGGTGCTGGAGCATCTGCCCTGGGGCGTCGTGGAGTTTGAACTGGAACCGGGCCTGGAGGAAGAACCGCTCCCCATGCCCGACCCGGCCCCGGTGCTGCCGGACTGGAACGCCCGGCGCTATCGGAAGGAGGGGGACAACTTTCCCCGCAGCCTGGCCCAGCTCTTATACGAGGAGACGGGCTGCCTCCTGCCCCGGACCATGGACCGCTATCTCCCCCGGGCCGGAGCCCTGGCGGAGTACGGCGTCAGCGGGCCGGAGCTTGCCCAGCTCCTGACCCTGATGGGCGCCCTGGGGGCCGCCCGGCGGCAGCAGCGGCTCTGGGAGCCGAAGGCGGAGGACGCGCCGGAACCGGAGGCGGAGACCGCCGCCGAGCCCGACACGGCGGACAAGGCGGAGATCAAGCGCCTGCGCTCGGCCTTGTACGAGGCGGACAAGGCCGCCCGGGACGCCCGCAAGGCCCTGGAGGACAGCCGGACCCAGGCCGCCCGGGAGCACCGGGAACTGGCGGACCTGCGGGAGCTGATCTTCAACCGGGAGAACGCCCAGGAGCAGGAGGAAGAAAGCCCGGAGGAAGCCGAGGACGGCTTCCCCTACCAGGTGCAGCACAGCACCCTGGTCTTCGGCGGGCACGAGACCTGGTCCAACGCCATCCGTCGCCGGCTCCAGGGCAGCGTGCGCTTCATCGAGAAGGACTTCAAGTTCGACACCTCCATCATCCGCCGGGCCGACGTGCTCTGGGTCCAGCCCAACGCCCTGGCCCACAAGGCCTATTATCGCATCATCGACACGGCCAGGCAGTACAAAAAGCCCGTCCGATATTTCACCAAAGCCAGCGCCTACCAGTGCGCGGTCCAGCTCCGGGACTTCGACCGGGAGAAATGAACAAAAAAGAGGGACAGGACGCCGGGCGGCATAATCCGCGGGGCGTCCTGGTTCTGTTCACCGCACAGTTGTGGGTCCAATCAAAATGCGCTCAGATAATCCCTGATCTCTGCTCTGAGGGCGGGGATGTCGTCCTTCACCGTATCCCAAACGATCTGCATGTTTACGCCGGAATAACCATGGACAATGCGATTTCGCAGACCGTAAATCTGCCGCCAGGGGATGGATTTGATCTGATTTTTCGTCTCATCGTCCAGCGATTCTTTCGCCAGCTCGCCGATCTGCATGAGATTAAACACGGTGGCTTCCACCCGCATCTGGTTCGATTCAAACTCCTCCCGTGTTTGGCAGTCGGCACAGTAAGAGAGAACGGACTCGGTGTGCTGAAGCATCTTTTTCAAAACGGCGATGCTCTTACTGTCCATAGATCTGCACCCCGCTTTTCTGAATCTCGCGGTCGATCAGAGAACCGCGTTCGAGCTGTGTCACGTCGATCATGTCCACGGGAACGTCCAGAGCGCTTACAACGCTTTCAAGCAGACCGAAGTACGCCAGCCCACGCAGACCGCTGTCCACCAGCAGATCCACGTCGCTGCGCTCCGACGCCTGACCCTTGGAGTACGAACCGAACAACACCGCGCTGCGGACGCCGTGTTGCACGAACACCGGATGCAACGTGTCCCGCAGCTCCGAGACCGTATAAACTCTGCTCATGGGAATCCCTCCTCGTCTGTACACTCAGTATAGCAGAAGAAGAGAAAAAAGAAAAGTCTTTCCTGAAAAACATAATGTTTTCAGAAGTGCCCGGTTTTCATCGAAAACCGGGCATTTTCGCAGCGTCGACCGGTCATTCAGGCCCGGCTCATCCAAGCCCCGCCTCGGCCTTCCATTTCTCAAACTCCGCGTCCGTGGCCAGCACCGTATGGCTGCCGCCCAGGGAATGCTCGGTTCCGGCGGCGTAGTCCACGCCCGCTTTGTCCCGGTCATAGCTCAGGGCGACCCGGCGCTTTTCCAGCTCCGGGTTGGGCTGGGGCACGGCGGAGATCAGGCTGCGGGTGTAGGGGTGGACGGGGTTTGAAAAAATTTCCTCCGTGGTGCCGGTCTCCACCAGATAGCCCAGGTGCAAAACTCCGATGCGGTCGGAGATGTATTTCACCATGCTCAGGTCGTGGGCGATGAAGAGGTAGGCGCAGCCGGTCTCGTCCTGGATGTCACGCATCAGGTTCACCACCTGGGCCTGGATGGACACGTCCAGAGCGGAGATGCACTCGTCGGCGATGATGAGCTTGGGGTTCATCACCAGGGCCCGGGCGATGCCCACCCGCTGGCGCTGGCCGCCGGAGAACTGGTGGGGATAGCGCTCCGCGTGGGCCGGGGACAGGCCCACCTTTTGCAGCATCCCGGCCACCAGGGCGTCCCGCTCGGCCCGCGTGGCGCAGCGGCGGTGGATGTCCAGGCCCTCGCCGATGATATCCCCCACCTTCTTCCGGGGGTTCAGGCTGCTCATGGGGTCCTGGAAGATCATTTGCATGTCCTCCCGGAGCATGTTCCGGGTTTCCCGGTCCAGGGGGCCGGAGATGCGCTTGCCGTTGAAGGTCACGGTCCCCGCCGTGGGGGTGTGCAGCCGGATGATGCTCCGCCCGATGGTGGTCTTGCCGGAGCCGGACTCCCCCACCAGGCCGTAGGTCTCGCCGGGATAGATCGCAAAGGACACGCCGTTGACGGCCTTCACCGTGAAGCGGCGGGTGATGGGGAAGTGCTGGTGCAGCCCCTCCACGTTCAGCAAAGCCTCGCTCATAGCCCGGCCTCCTTTCTGGCCCGCTCCAGTCTGGCCCGCAGCTCCGGCGGCAGTTCAAACTTCGGCGCGTCGGGGTGCAGCAGCCAGGTGGCGGCGTAGTGGGTGTCGGTGATTTTGAAAAGCGGCGGCGCGGCCTTCTCGTCGATGGTCAGCGCGAAGGCGTTGCGCGGCGCGAAGGCGTCCCCGCGGGGCTCATGCAGCAGGTTGGGCGGGGAGCCGGGGATGGAGTAGAGCCGCTCGTCGTCCGTCTCCAGGTCGGGCATGGCCGAGAGCAGGCCCCAGGTGTAGGGGTGCCGGGGGTCGTAGAAGATCTCGTTCACGTTCCCCACCTCCACGATCTTGCCCGCGTACATGACGTTCACATAGTCGGCCACCTTGGCCACCACCCCCAGGTCGTGGGTGATGTAGATGACGCTCAGGCCCATGCGATGCTGGATGTCTTTAATCAGATCGAGGATCTTCGCCTGGATCGTCACGTCCAGGGCCGTGGTGGGTTCGTCGCAGATCAGGATGTCCGGGTTGCCCGACAGGGCGATGGCGATGACCACCCGCTGGCGCATCCCGCCGGAGAGCTGGTGGGGGTAGTTCTTCATGCGCTTTTCCGGCTGGGGGATGCCCACCAGCTCCAGCAGCTCCACGGCTCGGGCCTGGGCCTCCTGGCGGCCCAGGGGCGTGTGCAGCAGCAGGCCCTCCATAATCTGTTTGCCGATCTGCATGGTGGGGTCCAGGCTGGTCATGGGGTCCTGAAACACCATGGCGATGTGCCGCCCGTTGATGTCCCGCCGCAAAACCTTTTTCGGCAGGCGCAGCAGGTCGATGATCCGCTCCGTGCCGTCTTCCTCCCGGCAGCGGTAGAGCACCTGGCCCCGGTTCACGGTGGCGTTGCTGTCCAGCAGGCCGGTGGCGGCCTTCATGGTGACGGACTTGCCGGAGCCGCTCTCGCCCACGATGGCCACGGTCTCCCCCTGCTGCAGGTCCAGGTCCACGCCCCGGATGGCGTGGACGGACCCGGCGTTGGTGCGGAAGCTGATGTCCAGGTCATGAATTTCCAAAATCGCTTTTTCGTTCATCCGCTTCGCCCCCTTCACATGTCTTCCAGCTTGGGCGCCAGGGCCTCCCGGAAGCCGTCGCCGATGAAGTTGAAGCCCAGCATCAGCAGCGCCAGCACGGCGATGGGCGGCAGAATCTGATAGGGCAGGGTGGTGATGTTGTTGAAGCCGTCCTCGATCAGCGAGCCGATGGAGCACTGGGGCAGGACGATGCCCACGCCCACGAAGCTCAGGAAGGCCTCGGTGAAGATGGCGGTGGGGATGGAGAACATCACCTGGGTGATGATGGGTCCGATGGTGTTGGGCAAAATCTGCTTGAAGATGATGTGGAAGGACCCGGCTCCCAGAGTGCGGCTGGCCAGGACGTACTCCTGCTCTTTGATCTTGAGCATCTCCGCCCGGGCGATCTTGCTCATACCGATCCACTCGGTCAGCAGCAGGGCCACGATCACCAGCCCCATGCCCTTGGGCATGAAGATCGCCAGCACGGAGACGATGACCAGGCGCGGGACACTGTTGGCGATCTCCACAAAGCGCTGCATCACCGCGTCCGCCGTCCCGCCGAAGTAGCCGGAGATCAGGCCGAAGCTCATGCCGATGATCATGTCGATGAGGATGGTGACGAAGGCGATGATGAGGCTCACCCGCGCCCCCTGCCAGGTCCGGGTCCAGAGGTCCCGGCCCAGGTCGTCCGTGCCGAAGAGGAAGGTCCGGTCGGCAAAGCGGTCCGTGTACTCTGCCCCGCCGAAGAGACTGTGCAGGAAGGGCACCCGGGGAGAGATGCCGCGGGCCACCACCTGCTTGCCGTCCACGCTGACGGAGACGATGTCCTTGTAGCCGTAGGCGTTCAAAATGGGGCCCAGGATGGCGAAGAAGAGAATGACCGCCACGATGACCAGGCCCACCACCGCCCGGCGGTTGCGGAAGAAGTGGACGGCCACGCCGCGCCAGTAGCCCTGGGAGGCGAAGTTGGCGTCCGTCTGGATGTCCCGGCCCCGGAGCGGCTCGAAGTCGCCGGGGACGGGGGTATAGGCCGCGCCCGCAGCTTCCGCCGCCGGGACGGGCGTTTTTTTCTGAAACAGCGCCATGTCAATCCCCCTTTGCCGTCACGCGGATGCGCGGGTCCAGAATGCCGTAGAGGATGTCCACCACCAGCATGATGCCGATGTACAAGGCCGAATAGAGGATGCCCAGGGCCAGGACGTAGTTGTAGTCCACGCCCTCCCCGGTGATGGCGTCCACCATCAGCTTGCCAATGCCGTTGATGCCGTAGATCTTCTCCACCACCAGCGAGCCGGTGAGCAGGTCCACGATCAGCGGGGCCAGCACCGTGACGATGGGGATCAGGGCGTTGCGCAGCACATGGCGGCGCACCAGCCGGGGGCCGTAGATGCCCTTGGACTCCGCCAGGCGCACATAGTCGCTGTCCATCACCTCCACCATCTCGTTCCGGGTGAAGCGGGCCACCGTGGACATGGTAAAGAGGCTCAGGGACAGCGCCGGGAGCACGGCGGAGAAGGCGAAGCGGTTGATGTCAAAGAAATAGGGGAAGAAGGGGATGCGGTAGGAGAAATAGTATTGCAGGAAGATCAGGAACACATAGCTGGGCACGCAGACGCCGAGGATGGAGAAGACTGTGCAAAAGCCGTCCAGGAATTTCCCCCGGTTCAGCGCCGCCGTAATGCCCAGCAGCAGGCCCACCGCCGTGCCGATCAGGATGGCGAGGCCGCCGATGCGGAAGGAGTTGCTGACCGCGCCGCTGAGGACGGTCTTGATGGGCGCGCCGTTGTAGAGGCTGGTGCCCCGGCCAAAGTCGCCCTGCAGCAGCTTCACCAGGTAGTCCCAGAACTGCACCGGCACCGGCTTGTCCAGGCCCAGCTCCGCCCGCTTGTTGGCGATCTGCTCGGCGTTCATGCGCTCGGAGGGGAAGGGATTGCCCGGCATGATCCGCACCAGCACGAACAGCACAAAGACGATCAGCAGCAGCGTCAGCAGGCTCATGCCCACGCGCTTGAGGATGTAGTTTGTCATGGATGCACCCCATTTGCATCAGAATATGAACCACGGAGCGGTCCAGAACGAACCGCTCCGCGTTTTATGCACTTGTCGAATCAGCCGATGGAGGCGTTTTTGTAAACGCGGTTGAGCGCCACGGGGTGGAACTCGATGCCGGAGACGCCGTCGGAGATCAGGTTGGCGTTGGCCTTGGTGTACAGCGGGGCGATGACCGCCTCGGCCATGACCAGCTCCTCGGCCTCATACAGCGCCGCCCAGCGAGCGTCATAGTCGGAGATGTACGCGCCCGTGGTGCAGTCGGCGATCAGGGCGTCATAGTCCGCGTTGCTCCAGAAGCCGTAGTTGTTGGAGTTGTCGGTGATCCACATGCCCAGATAGGTCATGGGGTCGGCGTAGTCCGGGCCCCAGCGGGTCAGGGCGATGTCGTAGTTGTCGTTCTGCATCTTGTCCAGACGCTCGGCCTTGGTCATGGGCTGGAGGTTGATGGTCACGCCCTCCAGATTCTCCTCCACCTGGGCCTTGATGGCCTGGGCCACCTTGGAGACCTCGTCGCCCTCGTTGTTGCCGTAGATCATCGTGAAGGTGAAGCTGTCCACGCCCAGCTCCTCCTTCGCCGCGGCCAGATAGTCCTGGGCGGCGGCCACGTTCAGGCCCACATAGTCGGCAAAGCGGGTCTGGTCCCCGGAGAAGTCCTCGCCGGTGGTGGCGCTGGCCGCGAACTGGGGCGGCACGGCGGTGTAGGTGGCCAGGGAGCCGTCCATGACGTAGTTGTCCACCAGGCTCTCCCGGTCGATGACGTTGCTGATGGCCAGGCGCAGATTGGCGTTGGCCAGCATCCCGCCCTGGGCGTTGCGCTCGGTCTGGCTGAAGGAGAGATACCACATATAGCCCGCGCCGGTGACCTTCAGGTTCTGGCTCAGGCTGGCGTCGTTCTCGGCGGCGGCCACCTGGTTGCCGCTGATCATGACCACGTTCAGGGTCTTGTTCTTAAAGGCGATCAGAGCGTTGTCGGAGGAGCCCACCACCTGATAGCTGATGCCGGGCAGTTTCACACGCGCAGCGTCCCAGTAGCCCTCGTTCTTCTTCACGCTGAAGCTGGCCGCGCCGGGGCTGTACTGGTCCAGCAGGAACGCGCCGTTGGAGAGGAAGGTGTCCGGGCTGGTGCCGTAGGTGCCGTCCTCCAGGCCCATGTAGAAGTCCTCGTTGATGGGATAGAAGGTGGGGAAGTACATCAGGGAGGGGAAGAAGGACACGGGGACCTCCAGCTCCACCACCAGGGTCTTGTCGTCCGGGGCGGAGACGCCCAGGGTGGCCGGGTCGGCCCCGTCATAGATGATGGCGTCGGCGTTCTTCACGCAGCCCACGCTGCTGTCGAACATGTAGGCGTACTCGCCCGCGTTCTGGCAGATGCGCCGCCAGGCGAAGACGAAGTCGCCCGCCGTGACCGGCGTACCGTTGGACCAGTTGGCGTCCCGCAGATGGAAGGTGTAGGTGCAGCCGTCGTCGCTCAGGTCGTAGCTCTCCGCGATGGCCGGCACCGCCGCGCCGTCGGCGTCCATCTGCATCAGGCCGTCGATGCAGTCGGCGATGACCTCAAAGGAGTCGCCGTCCGTGGCCAGGTCGGTGTCCAGGCTCATCACGTTGGTGCCCAGCATGACGCCCAGATACGCGCCGGACTTGCCGCCCTCCGCCGCCGGGGTCTCCCCGCCGCAGGCCGCCAGGCCCAGCACCAGAACCAGCGCCAGGGCAAATGCCAATGCTTTTTTCATGGTGATTGTTCCTTTCCTCGTTGTGGTTTTCCCGATCGCTCCAGGCGATCAGATATTGGATTTTTGCAGTATATCACGTTTTTCTGAGTTTTTCAACGGGAGAAACACACATTTTTCTGAAAGGACGCCGCGCATTTCCCCGTTTGGGAACCGAAAAACCCCGCTCCGGCGTTTGACTATTTCCCCGCGCTGTGCTATACTATCGCCAATCTTTTCCCACATTCCAAGGACAATGGAGCGTGATCGATCCGCCATGGGTGACGACAGTATCCTATCTGCCATACTCATCCTGTTTCTGCTGCTGTCTGCGGGCTATTTTGCCGTCTGCGAGACCGCCTTTGCCTCGGTGAGCCGTCCCCGGCTGCGCGCAGCCCTGGACCGGGGCGACCGGCGCGCCAAAAACGCCGTCTGGATCACCGAGCATTTCGACAAAGCCATTACCACCATCCTCATCGGCACCAATATCGTCCACCTGACGGCGGCGGCCTACGTCACCGTCCTGGTCACGCGGCGCTGGGGCCTGGGCGCCGTGACGCTGAGCACCGCCGTCACCACCGTGGCCGTGTTTCTGCTGGGCGAAATGCTGCCGAAGAGCATCGCCAAGAAGTACAGCGAGCGCTTCTCTCTGGGAACGGCCGCTTCGCTGCGCTTTTTTATGCGCATTTTCACCCCCCTTTCCGCCCTGCTGACCGCCATTGGCAAGGCCGCGGCGAAGCTGACCCGCGGCGATGGAGAGGTCACGGTGACGGAAGATGAACTGTATGACATCATCGAGACCATGACCGACGAGGGCGAGCTGGACTCCGACCAGGGGGAACTGGTCATGGGGGCCCTGAGCTTCGGCGACGTGACGGTGGAGAGCATCCTCACCGCCCGGGTGGACCTGGATGCCCTGCCGGTGGACGCGCCGCCGGAGAAGGTGCTGGCCCTGATCCGCTCGGCCCGCCACAGCCGCATCCCCGTCTATGAGGACACCATCGACAACATCATCGGCGTGCTCCAGATCCGCAAATACATCAAAGCCTGGCTCCAGCTGGGCGAGCGTGTGGACCTGCGCAGCCTGCTGGATCAGACCTATTTTATCCACCAGAGCGCCAAGATCGACGAGCTGCTGCCGGTCATGAGCAGCAAGAAGCTGAACATGGCCGTGGTGACGGACAACTACGGGGGCACCCTGGGGGTGGTCACGGTGGAGGACATCCTGGAGGAGCTGGTGGGCGAGATCTGGGACGAGGAGGATGTGGTGGTGGAGCCCTGCGTGGACAACGGGGACGGGACTTACTCCTTCGACGCCTCCGTGGACATCGGGGACGCCCTGGAGTTCATGGACCGGGAGGAGCCGGACGAGCCGGAGTTTGCCCATAAGCTGCTGAGCGAGTGGACCTATGAGCAGTTCGACCACCTGCCTCAGGTGGGGGACAGCTTCGTCTATGAGGGCCTTCGGGTCAGCGTGCAGGAGCTGGACCACCGCCGCATCCTGAAACTGCGCATCGAGCCGCTGCCGGCCCGGCAGGGAGAGGAGGCGGAGACCACATGAGTCTGGAGATCGCCGCCGCTTTGGCCTGCATTTTGCTGTCGGCCTTTTTCTCCGCTTCGGAGATGGCCCTGTCCGCCGCCAACCGCATCCGCCTGAACAATTTGGCGGAGGACGGAAACAGGAGCGCCGCCCTGGCCCTCCGGCTGCTGGACCGCTTTGACGACGCTTTGAGCGCCATTCTGATCGGCAACAACTTCGTGAACATCGCCCTGTCTTCCCTGGGCAGCGTCATCGCCATTCGCTCCTTCGGGGAGCGCTGGGCCTGGCTGTCCACGGTCATCGTCACCGCCGCCGTCATCATCTGCGGCGAGACCATCCCGAAAATTTTGGCCAAAAAGAACGCCAACCGTCTGCTGCCCGCCGTGGCCGCGCCGCTGCGGGTGCTGAGCCTCCTGCTCTGGCCGCTGACGGCCCTGACGGTGGCGCTGATCCGGCTGCTGACGGCGCCCCTGCGGGGGGAGGAGCCGGTGAGCGAGAACGACGCGGCGGTGGAGGAGCTGCAAAGCATCATCGAGACCGCCGAGGACGAGGCCGTGCTGGACGAGGACCGCAGCGAACTGATCCAGGCCGCCCTGGACTTCGACGAGATCAGCGCCAGCGAGGTCATGACCGCCCGGGTGGACATCGAGGCGGTGGACATCCGGGACAGCTGGGACCGCATCTACAAGACCCTGCTGGAGAGCAGCCACAGCCGCATCCCCGTCTATGAGGGGAGCATCGACAATGTCATCGGCATTTTGCTGCTGAACCGCTTTTTCAAGTCCATGCTGGACAAGCGCCGCCCCAGCATCCGCCGGGGATTGCTGAAACCCTGCTTCGTCTACAAGACCACCAAGCTGCCCGCCGTGCTGGAGCTGCTGCGCCAGAGCGGCCAGCACCTGGCCGTGGTCACCGACGAATACGGCGGCGTCTGCGGCATCATCACCATGGAGGACGTGCTGGAGCAGCTGGTGGGCGAGATCTGGGACGAGACCGACGAGGTGGAGCCGGAGCTGGTGGAGCGCCCCGACGGCAGCTGGGAACTGGACGGCGACATGAGCATCGGCGACTTCGCCGACCTGCTGGAGCAGGACGAGGACAGCCTGGAGACCGAGAGCGCCACCGTAGGCGGCTGGGTCATCGAACGCTTCGGCGCTTTCCCCGAGGCGGGGCAGAGCTTCGACTGGGAGGATCTGCGCGTCACGGTGCTGGCCATGGACGGGAGACGGGTGGACCGGGTGCTGGTGGAGAAGGTGGAGACGGGGGAGGAAGACTGAGCAGCAGCCGAACCGATGCGTATGTGAGACAAAGGGACGGTGAATGCGAAGATCAGGGCAGCTTTCCGCAGAATATGGGCATTTTGCCCGTTTCCACGCGCCTTTCCTGTGCGGCGTTGCGGCAAAGAAAGCAGCCGCTCGTGCAGGGCGCGCCGACCCCGGGGACCCGGCAGCAATGCCCACGTTTTCCGCAAGTTCGGGCGAATCCGCAGCAACGCAAGACCCCCGCATGTAGGGGCCGGCGTCCCCGACGGCCCGGCAGGGACGGGCAAGATACGCATCATCTTGAGCGAATCCGCAAAACGCCAGTCAAAGCGTATGCGGATTCGCCCGAATGTTTTCGCATGGGAAGCCCATGCTGCGGGACGTCGAGGACGCCGTCCCCTACAGGGAAATACTGCGGATTCGCCGGAGGTGGCAGCATATCGTTGGTGCTGCTGCCCGGCGCGCCGGGGTCGGCGCACCCTGCAAGTGCGCGTTGCGGATGCGCCGGGCATTTGATGTCATCCAAAGCGCCCTCTCCCGTTCCCTCCCCCAGCGGGGGAGGGTGCCGCCCACAAGGGCGGCCGGAGAGGGAGAACGTAACGGGACCGCGACGGTAAATGACCGCAACTGTGGGGATCTGCGAACAAAATATACTGTCTGCAAGCGGTAAGATTCTCCCTCTTCCGTCATCCGCCTCGCGGGGGAGCGGTGGATGCCACCTTCCCCCGCTGGGCATAGGCGTTAAGCTAAAAAAGCTTGAAGTTAGCATAATTTATGTGGTATCATGGTGATGAGGTGAAAGCCATGTATACCAATATGGAGCCGATAACGAGATATTTGCCGGAAGGCTGGGAAC
>Ga0310697_10002993_pt1 | contig 17376 bp, 17 predicted proteins | sample 172DNAGHGlowgp2_FD_203883 | JGI IMG/M metagenome (GOLD analysis project Ga0310697, IMG submission 203883) | Sheep rumen microbial communities from Palmerston North, Manawatu-Wanganui, New Zealand - 1728 DNA GHGlow gp2 (v2) (version 2) | ecosystem: Host-associated > Mammals > Digestive system >... | reverse complement strand
ACGGTTTGCTCAGTCGATTCATCTATTACTTCATTCCCTTTCGTAGAGGAATACGTAATGTCTTTGCGACAGATTGTATCAGCAACTCCAAACATGTTGCATTCAAGCAGCTTGGGGAAAAATTTATGCTTATACACGATGAGTTTGCAAAACTTGGAGTTATAGAAATTGTCGTTCCTAAATACCTCGTTCTATTATTCCATACATGGCTTACACAGCTCAATGAAAAATGTTGCGATGAGATAGACAACGGAATGCAAGGTCTGGTTCGACGGTTGGGACTTATTGCCTTTCGCATGATGATGCTGTTTACCATTATACGCACTTTTGATAATGTTCCCCCAGAAACCAGATCACCGGATGGGCATCTGCTATTCGAGTGCTCAGAAACTGATTTCTTCTCTGCATTATGTATCAGCGAAACACTACTGTATCATTCCGCATACATATATGTGAAGTTATCTTCTTCTGGAATAAAGAATTCCTTGAGACTTCCTGAATCAGGTGTCAATGCCCGTCGCTATGCGTTGTACCACAAACTTCCGGATGAGTTTGACAAATCCGTTTACGACCGAATCGTTTCAGAAATGAACGAGAATGCCAGTACTGCTTACAAATGGATTGACAAGTTCATTCAAGACGGACGACTCAAGCGAACGAGCAAAGGCAATTATGTGAAGAGTTAGAAAAGTATTAAACCGGGCGAAAGCCCACAAAAATGTATTCTATGAAGAATTTGATTATTCCTATTGATCATCTTGTGATGTTGGCTGAACTTGATGATAAGGAAGCTGGGCAGATGGCAAAAGCCATCGCCCTGTATGCCAACAAGGGTATTGCTCCTTCGTTCAGCAATAGTGCACTCAAAGCAATCTTCACTCTGTTTCGCTCCAACATCGAAGCGCAACGCGAATCTTCTGCAAAACGCAGCGAAATCAATACGACTAATGCCATGAGCAAAAAGTCTGCTGCAAAGAAGAAGACGGTCAAGAAGACGATTCCGAATGATAGCGAATCGCAGCAAATCGCTGACGATGCTACCGAAACATCAGAAGCCGTTGAAGAATCGCTCCCTCTTGATGCTATCGAAGTGGTATATCCCAAACTCGGTACCTATCGCAACGAATCGCTCTCCATTTGGGAATCCTTCAGCGAAGAGAAGAAACGCAAGGCCATCGATTTCGTTCAAACCTACATCAGTCAAACGCCTAATGCCATTGACCAGATGTATCTGAACAGGTATCTCGGGGCAGAACCTTGGGAGAAGTAAGCCGTAACGAGTCTGCTTGCAGACATTATAACCCTTTGGTGTAGCCTAATACACCAAGCGCACTTGGCTGTTAGGCTCTCCGAGGGGTTTTGTCTGCCTTGTGAAAGAGCAAGCTCTGGCAGGAATGAACACTTATAGTATTTACATTAATCAGCAAAACATTATGCCTACAGGTAGAAAAGCAATGCTCGAAGTCAGTAAAATGAAGATGACTCCTGCACTCAGCGCAGAACATCAGCGCAAATGGGATGAGTCTCGATGGGAATGTAAACTTGATGACCCCGAACGTAATTACGATAAGAGTCGTGCGCACCTAAACTTTGAGGTACGCAAGGGAGGTGTCATCGCACCAGTAGATCAATCGGTCTGCATCAAGGAAAAAGTAGATGCACGTATCGCAGAATGGAAAGCCGAAAGGTTTACTGCAACAGGCAAAGAGCCTATAGTTAGAAGCACTCAACATCTTTCCGTTTCTCTTGTTATAGGCGGGAACAGTGAACGTATGAATGAACTTGCATTCGGGAATCAGGTGCTTCAAGAGCGAGGAAACAATGCTCATATCAAGCGTATGCCTGAGATAGAGCAGTTCGCTCTCGACAATTACAAGGCTCTCGCAGAACGCATCGGTGAGAAGAACATCATTTCTTTTATCGCACATTGTGACGAGAAAAGTTGTCACATTCACGCTACCATCACCCCGATCCTAGAGGATGGTCGTTTGTCTGCTAAGGATATGTTCGGCGGCAGTTCTTTGGTTGCTGCTCGTGACAAGATGCGTGAATGGCACGATTGGTATGCTGCCGTCAATGAGAAGTGGGGACTGGAACGTGGCGATGACATCCATGAAACAGGCGCACGTCACAAGTCGCTCGAAGAACACAACCGTGAGTTGCATCTTGAGAATAAATATCTCGAAGAGGAACTTGAAACCAAGCGTCGTGCTGTGAAAGGACTTACCACCATGATTGAGAATCTTACTCGTCGGCAAGAGGAGATCCAATCACAGATAGCCGTACTTGAAGCGCAACAACAGGAATCCGACTCCAATAAGGAGGATATCTTGCGCCAGATAAAGTTCCTCAATCAAACGCTGACTGAAATCAGAATCAATTTGAGAGAAAAGCGAGGAAAACTTGACCAAGTTAATCAAGAATTGGATAGTCTCAAATCTACTTACAATGCCAAATTGAAAGGGTTGGACGCTATCATGAAGAAGGACAATGTCATGATAAACTATATCAACAGAGATGCCGAGATTATTCTCAAAGCTTCCATTTTTGATCAAGTGCTATATGAAGCAGTCAAAATATGCCGAGAAATCCCCGAAGCAGATGCAATGGCAGAGGACACATTCATTGATGACCGTAACAATTTCCGTTGGAAGGATGTGCTAAGCACAGGTCTGAGAGTCTTCATTGCCGGAATAGATGGCGCGACTGGCGTAGCCCAAGTGTCAGGCGGTGGCAGCACATCAAACGATATGCCGTGGCGAGATAAGGATGAAGACTTTCTCGATTGGGCCCGCCGTGCTATGCGCTATGCCCATGCCAAACATTATCCTGGTAATAGGTTCAAACGGTCGTTGAGCAAATAGTCCTCGCGCGCATACGTATATATATAAGGAGCAGGTATTTCCAAATTGGAAACACCTGCTTTTGATTGACCATTTGTCCGAGGATATTCAAATTTTTCTAATAGTATCGGACAGAAGGTATACTTCATATCATTCTCATCATATTAAGATGTTCGGAAATTCCGAACAAGTTCAGTATTGGTGTCAAGTCAATGAATACTGTTATTAAGACCATTTGTCCGAGACTTACCAAATTCTTTGGATAGTGTCGGACAAATGGTCTTGTAATTCTAATCTTCAGGGCTTTTACGCCAGGAAGGACGAATATCTTGCTTAAATTTCTGTTAATAAATATAAAATACCTACAACCATATTTGGCTTTACAGCTTATTTGCATACAGTTGTATGTTGACAGCCTCTTATATTATCTACAATAGACTACAACACATTTGTGTACAACAAAAATGGAAGACAAGGAATATTTGAAGCAATTTGCTCAGAGAGTTAGAACATTAAGAGAAGAGCAAGGTATCTCACAAGAGAAACTTGCAGAACGTTCAGATCTTCATCGTACATATATTGGTATGGTGGAACGACTTGAACGTAACCCATCCCTTGTTTGCATTCACAAAATTGCAAATGGCTTGGGTGTTCATATAACAGAATTATTTCAATAACGTTTAATTATGATTTTAATATGAAGAAGTTTAAGATTTCAAACGATGAGGTCGCAGAACTGTCAAATGCCCCTCAATACGAATTTCCCAAATATGTTACTCAGGTAATAAACCTTGTTAATAGTAACGCAGGTGGAACTCGTCCCAAAGTTGTTGGCCAGATGTCAGAACTTGTCAAAGAGTTCAATGGCAAAACCATTGATGAATGGATAGCGTGGTATACTGAGCGTTATCCTGATGCGGTTAATGATGCTACAGATAAGATTTGGAATATGTATGAGACTATGAAGAGCGCGTTTAACGCCATTACAAAGGATATGATTGAGAATTGGGTGAAAGATCTCGTCTATGGTAAAACCTATTGTGGTCTTAAATTCCAAACCGCCATCATTTCTGCTATTGCATCACAGCTAAACAAAGAGTGGCGTGAATCTAATCCTGAAGAGGAAGCTCAAGGTATTGATGGTTTCATTGGAGACAAACCGCTTCAAATAAAATCAGCAACATACAAACTCGAAGCTCGTTTATCTGAGACAATAGACGTTCCGATTGTATATTATGATAAGAAGAAGGATGGTATAAACATTGAATATAACCCGCAAGATTTCTAAAGTATGGCAAGAAAAAGGAAAACTATTGTTCCTGACATTCAATATAAAGAAGGGCAAAATCTTTTCGACCTAAATAGTTCTCCAGAACTACCTAAATATACTTCTGGGTTTATTAATGATGTTAATGGATGGGCAGGTGGTTCGAAAGCCGAAAATGTTAGCCAAGTGTCAGAAGTAATCAAGCAATTCAGAGAAGACAACCCCGAAGGATCACTTGAAGATTGGATCTCCTTTCATCAAGGATTGGAAGGGACTGATATTCAAGTCATAAAAGGGAAAGGAAAAACCAAAAGACGTGAAACCGTTCAAATGGCTGGTATCGAACAAGGGGTTCGAGATATTATGAACAAAATGGAGGAAGTCAAGAATAATATCAATCAGTTGACAGAAGATATGGTTCGTTCATGGTTGAAAAATCTCGTTTATGAGAAAACATATTGTGGATTGGAGGCTCAAGAACTAATTCTCAAGGATATTGCAGAAAAGAATGGTTTTGAATGGATGTTAGGATCTATGGAAGATGAAAAGCAAGGAATAGACGGATATGTTATTGATCCGAATGGGCCGAGATTTTTCCCTCTTCAAATTAAAAGCTCATCATATAACAATGAGCATAAACAAGAGCACTTCAGATGCCCTATCGTTACATACAAATTATGTGAAGAGGGTATTAATTATGATGTTCCTCAAAATGCGCTTCGTGAACCATCATCAGACACTAACGATTGGAATGATATTAGAAATCAAATATCAAATAGATACCAAAATAGATAGAATGACAGAAGGATAGGCTCGTCCTATCCTTCCCTTTTAAACGAATTCGCTTAGTTTCTTTATTTTAGCTCTGTAGGTATTTTTGTCTTCTATTAATCTGGGACATTTTTTCAACTGTATAGGATGCAGATTATCAAAATGAAGAACAACATAATATGGGGCATTTCGGGGGTTAAAACCATTCTCAATAAGTGTTTCTTTTGTCCAAATCTGGAACATACCCTTGGTCTTCAACTTGAACAGCAGAGGTTCATTACCAGCCGTATGCAGCAAAACATATTGCATTCGTTCAAATCCCGACTGTACCAACACAGAACCTTTTGAATCGCCAGCACGTAGGTAGCAAATACCTTTTTCTATCATTAACTTCTTTAGCGAAGTACGAGCATGATTGATCAAAACCATTGGCTCAGTATTAGTTGTCAAAACTGTTTCAATAGAGGAACTGTCTATTTCATCTTTGACATCTTTATCTATCTCAAATTTGGAGCCGTATGTATGAGCTTTAACGTTTATCGTTTTATCGATTTTGTGAATATCAACAAATCGATATGGAAGCGCACTGATGGCAGATTGTAAGTCTATGATTGAGATGTCCTGTGCAAAAGAATATTCGCATTGCTTATCAAGACAACCATCTATTACCTTTTCTTTGTAGAAAACACGGAAATCATTATTTAGTTCATAACCGACAGAATTACGTCCAAGATTACCTGCGGCCAAAGCAGTGGTACCACTCCCCATAAAAGGATCACACACCGTATCTCCTACAAATGAAAACATTTTAATAAGTCGTTTGGGTAATTCTTCTGGGAAAACTGCAATATGACGATTTTGTTTGGCTCCGCTAAATGTCCAATGCGAAGAGAAGTATTCATTCCACTCTTTCATTGTAAGAGCGGATGCCTCTTTCGCTTCCCGTGAAGGCATGGGAGCTTTACCTAACTTCCTAAATAGGAGAATGTGCTCAAAGTCAATCTTTATAATGCCACCTCGCGGATAGGGATAGCTTCCCATTACTTTTTCACCACCAGTCGTGTGCATAGATGTCGGTTTCTGCCACACAATGCTTCCCATATAGTCAAAACCAATGGTTTCACAGAATCGAATGATCTCAGAATGTATTGGGACGACTTTATAGCGACCATAATATGCGGAACGAGCAAACTGATCTCCAATATTGATACACAATCTACAGCCTGGCATCAAAATACGATGGCATTCTTTCCACACAAGATTCAGATTATTAATGTACTCTTCATAACTGTCATTAAAACCAATCTGATTTTTCGCACCATAATCTTTCAATTGCCAATAAGGAGGAGAAGTAACAATAAGATGCACAGATTCATTTTGAATCTGCGACATTTTTCGGCAATCGCCATTTATGAGAATGTGCTTTGTGCTCATTTGTTATTTTGCAGCCTTGAAGAACGTGTCTTTAAGAGGAAGCTGTGTCAAATCAGAATGTTCCTCGTACGAAACGATATACTTGCCAGTCTCTTTTTCTAACTTTATATCTTCAAGATAATTCAGTTCTATTTCCTTCTCCTGGCTTGTCATTACCGCGTAATTAAGTGTGTCGTTGAAGTGTTTAATCTCCTTGCCAGAAGCCTTTCTGTTTGCAATAAATTCCTTATGGGCATCGAAACGTTGCTTTATCAAACTATTGCACAAATCCAATTCTAAATTATCAATACCTTCTCGAATGATACTTTCAAAGTTTGGGTCGATTTCGTATCCACAACTATTACGTCCTAAAAGTATTGCTGCCTGCATAGTTGTTCCAGTGCCTAAGAATGGATCCATTACCATGTCACCTTTCTGTGAAAACATATTAATTAGGCGATATGGAACCTCAAATGGAAAAGCTGCGCTACGCTCGCGAGTAGTGTCCTTTAGAATTTTTTGCTTGGTACCTTTTATTTCCCATACATCAGAGAACCAAACATTACGCTCTTCCCAGAAAAAAGAGCTTTTCATACGACTCAATTTTGCATCGGCCTTCTTGTATTCACGTTTGCCCCCCTTACGAAAAATAAGAACCCACTCATGTTCAAGAGTTACGTATGCACCACATGGCAACATACCACTGCCCATAAATTTATTCGGAGCATTTGTCTGTTTGCGCCAAATAATATTAGGCAGACCTACAAATCCCATTTCAATACATGCTTTAGAAATACGGCTATGATTATTGTACAAGGTAAAATTACCGTTAATTGTTCGAGTGGCGTCACCTATATTAATACACAAGAATCCACCATCTTTAAGCACACGGAAACATTCTTTCCATACTTTATCTAACTCCTGATGCATTAACTCAAAAGCCGTTTCAGGGTTCTTTTCAAGATTATATGAAATATCGGGATTCTGTTTAGCCATAATCTCATCCCACATCTCAATCATTGGATATGGGGGTGAGGTAACAACCAAATCAACCGTATTATCTTCAGTTGAACTCATGTGCTGAGAAGCACCTATGTATATACTATGATTTGTAGTCATTTTTTTAATAATGTATTATTGTAACTTGTCTTGATGAAATATTCTCTTGCCTTACCAACTCCTGCACAGGCACTTCAAGCGCATTGGCTATTGCAATGAGAGCTTCAAAGCTTGGCTGGGTGGTATTGGCAACCCATTTAGACACAGTGGCAGAATCCTTACCGAGTATGTCGGATAGCCACTTTTTTTCGTTCAACTTAGTCATCATGTTTACTTCTTTCACTCAACTCTACTTAGCTACACAATCTCAATAACGCAATTCTGAGGGATAACAACCTCCCATTTACCAGAACGAGGGGAACCTGTTCGAGAGATGAAGCCTTTCTGTTTCATCTTAGCAATCTCTCTCTCCAACGTGCGTTTCTTTACCGCCATCTTTACCGCCATTTGGTCGATAGAAATAGAAGCATCAGCTCCAATCAAATCTATTATACTTTTCTGAATATCAGTCATTTCAATCAGTGTCACATCACCGTCAACTTTACCGCCAGTTTTACCGCCATTCTCGTTGGCATAACTCTGTGAGACTTTCACATCAACCTTGAATGCCGTGATAAGATTAACGTTGAACTCTGCGGGTTGGTTGCCATTCTCCTTCAAGTCAGTCTGGACTTGCCCTACACCTCGGTTGAACATATTCACATAGCCCAGCGTCTTCATGGCACTGGCTACAAGAGGATTGCGATAATCGTTCACACTTGGGAAATTCTCAGGGCGGGCATTGCCATACAAGCCGCCCGCATTCAGGATCTCCAGATGACTAGCAAACTCATAAAAGCGAAGCGGTGTATTACTCTGCATATCGCGGTGCATACAGGCGTTAAGAAGAAGCTCTCGGATAGCCTGATAGGGGTAGTTGCTGACCATCTCCTCGCGCAGAATAGAAACGAAAACGGGTTTCTTCTTGATGACAGACAACTCCAAAAGTGATTCCAGGCGTGGTAGCAGTTCACAATAATTGCCTTCCAACTGCATTTCGTTCTCTACCTCACTGGTCACGTCCTCACCCTTGAAACACACATACTGCACATACAGACCTGGCATAAAACGGCGTGGCTTGTAGCCAAATAGTACGACAGCAGCGTATGTGGGACAGTTATGTTCAGTGTCATACATACCCACAGCAGCCATTTGTTCCTCGATGGGACGAGTGTCAGATTCTACCAATTCATTACCTAATAGTGGTATCAGATACTTTGTGCGCAACAAGTCTGCGTTGACGTCGTTCAGTTTTGCAGCCAGACAAGGCATGGTGTCGAAGGTTGCCATGAATGACATCCTTCGTTCTGCAAGGATGCGTTCTTCTGCCTCCGTAGCTATGTCGCGACGAGGACCGATACGTATAAACGTGCGACCACGATAGCGCACAGGAGGCAGGTCAGACGGACTAACTTCAGCAACCAATAAGTCACCTTCCGGGAACTGGAAACGGTCAACGCTCATCACAGGTATGGGCAGGATGTTTCCGTTGCTGCGTATGGCTGCAATCTTCTTCAGCAAGTCATCAGTGACCTTCAGACCTGACAACGTGCCATTGTCGTAAGCACCCAGTATCAGATAGCCATTCTTTCGTGAGTTTGGCAGGTCGTTAGCAAAGGCACAGATGGCCTCTTGGAACTTATCCATGTCACCTGTTGACGTGGTTCGCTCCACACGATAGGTTTCCGTGCTATGCAGCAGTTCTTGTATTTCGTCTTTTGTTATCATTCGACTTATTTCTCTTGATTGAATTCTTCCTGTCTCACCAACTCCTGCACAGGTACTTCAAGTGCATTTGCTATTGCAATAAGTGCTTCAAGGCTTGGCTGGGTGGTATTGGTGACCCACTTGGAAACTGTAGCAGGATCCTTACCGAGTTTGTCGGACAGCCACTTATTGTTCAGGTCGCGTTCAGCGAGAACGACTCTTATACGATTTAACTTTGCCATGATAGATTACTGTTGTTTGACGGCAAAGTTACGAAAATTAATCGGAATAAATGCTGATATGCTCAAAAAACTCTATAAATAAGCCAAAATTTGATTAAAAGACCAATCTTTTGATGAATACATGACAATATTCATGCTTATTATTATTATATATAATGTGTATTTGAAATATCATTTGAAATGGTCGACGACCATTTAATATTCTTAGTGACACCCCATTCATGTGGAAGCAATGATAGTTCGGAGAAAGATGTGTTTGGTTCGGAGAAAAGTTCGGAGACATCCATACAATAGAGAACAAGCGAAAAAATATAATTTTACGATTTAAGTGCGATTTTTGCGAGAAAACTACAAAAATCGCACTTAAATCATGGTTGAATATCGATTTGGTGATTATCATCCTTATCTAATCAAAGGAACGTAAAGGGATATATCCAGGGAACAAATATCAATATTGGCAGAAATTTTATGTGGATTACAAAGGCATCGATTACTTAAAGTTGTCCATTGACAGATTTGAGTAATGACAGGTATACACCATCTACCTTTGGGGGCGTTTCTGCTAATCATCCACAATCCACAGGCAATTAGAGAGACACAATATGGGTAAATGATGCCTACCTTTTATACAAAACACGTCTGCATTTCATATAAACACAATTATTTTGTTGAATTTTCATCAAATCTTTCTTTATTTAATAATGAATTTAGTAAATTTGCACCAAAATTTAATAAGTTAAATGATGGAGAATTTAAATCGCCTTAAAGCAGTGCTCGCTGATTCTGGGAAAACAAACAAGTGGCTCGCAGAGCAATTGAGCAAGGATCCTGTAACTATTAGCAAGTGGTGCACAAACACTACACAGCCCGATTTGCAGACGTTGGCAAAGATCTCAGAATTGCTAAATATAGACATTAGAGAACTTCTCGTTAAACGTAAAACTAATGTTCAAAATGACATATAATGAATATCTTTCATGCGCAGAGAAGCACCTAAAAGGATGTAAATCACTTTTGGATTCATATAATTCTGGACGCAGTTCGGACACACATGTCTGGCTAGAACTATATTATATTGTTGGTTACATTCTAGAAGGGATAACCGTATACTCTGCTTACAAATTAAATCATTGGAATTCTTCCGATGATATTCAACGACATTACAATTTGGCATTTTCCCAAAGAACAAATTTGGATTTCTATTATGTAAGAAGTTACAAGGATAGAATAACGGGGGTTGAAAGAGTCCCGTCATTTTTTCAAAATAGGCCAAGTGGAGCAATGAGTGTACAAGGGCATAAATTTCAAAGCATAGTTATGAATCTACTGAAACCAGACCCATCATTTAATGATATTCCATATCTTGGGAATGGCGATATTGATAGTGATGTTGAAATTCTAATCAACAACTGGTCTCCTAGCGTCAGATACTATCATCAGGGACAATCAGAGCCGCTACCGAACCTTGATTACGACATCATAAATAGGCTCATAAATACATGTCAAACCATTTATATAAATCACATATAAGTATGATACGAATATCAGACATCGCAAATAGATTGAAAGACTTCCTTTTCCAAAAGGGCGAGGACAAATTCAAAATTTTCATTAGAGTTAATTGTAGTATTGATGTGTATGTACTAACTTCCAATCTGACAATAGCAAGTCAGTATGAGAGTGATTTCTATACAGAGCTCTGTTCGTTAACTGATGAAGATGGAGAATTTTACAACAAACATAAGGACAATCTTAAAATTGCTTTTAATCTTGTAAATAGAGATGAAGCAGAAGACGATCCTTTCTATGCAAACATGTTTGTTAATGAAAAAGACGTAATCGATTGGGGACCGCGTTACCGCTTTGACTCTCTACTTAAACAAAAAAATGCATCCTCTGCAAAAGGAAAGAGTAAAGCACCTGTTGTGACATTTTACAGTTACAAAGGAGGTATGGGTAGAACCACCACAATGATTGCTTATGCAATGAGCCTTGCTGTTAATGATAATGATTTTAAAAAGAAGCGCGTCGTTATCATTGATTGTGATTTGGAGGCTCCTGGTTATCTCAACTTTTTCGATCTGTCGGAGCATAATGGTTTACAGAGTGGAAAGAAAAACGGATTGGTGGAATTTTTGAGTGACGCCCAATTGACCTCGCGTCCAGAAGACCTGGATATCAACGATTATATGATTAACGTTGGTGATGACAACAAGAATCATTTTGCATATAACAACTTAAATAATATATGGCTTATTCCTGCAGGTAACCTAAACGAAGGGTATTCTGATTTAAGTGGAGGGAGCGATAGAAATGACTATCTTGAAGGACTGGCAAAAATTAATTTGTCAAGCGTTAACTCATTGGTTAAATATTTTAATATTCTATTAGATAGAATTAACGAAACCATTGAACCAGATATCATATTGCTAGATTCAAGAACTGGTTTTAATGACATATTTGGAACAGCTGCATTATACCTATCATCTTGTGTGGTTGGTTTTTTTGGATTCAGTCGTCAGACACAACCAGGCTTAATGAACCTTTTGCGAGAATATTATAAGCAAGGGAATTCATTTAGCTTACAGTTAGTTTTTTCTATACTTCCAGAAAAAGCAGATGATACATGGGTGGAGAATCATAGAAAAGAAGTACAACAGTATATTGGGTATGTTGGAACAGAAGACAAAGACTATCCTTCATTCTTGTATCTACACAGGAATTCTCTTCTTGAAAAGATTGGAACTGGTGATGAATTGTCAGATTCTGCTTTCGTGGAACTTGTGAAAGGAAAAAAATTTAAAGACTACACCATCTTGTTTGAGAAAATAAGCAATCAATTTTTTAAGAAAGCACCAACGTTTACATACACAAGCAACACTCCTGCTATTCAGTTAAGAAATGTCGTACTTAAACATCTAAAAGATGCTTTGGTAAATGTGTCAAACTTCGCTGAGGATACACAGATTAAAGAAGAGCAGTTCTTCTACAGGAATTGTATGAAGGAACTCTTTGACCCCAAAAAGTTTTTGATTCAAGGTTACAAGGGAACAGGAAAGACTTATCTATATAAAGCGTTAGCAGACAAAGAGATATCTGCCAATATTCAGAAATGGTCTGGAACTCAGAAGCAGGATCTCCTAGAACCAGTTTTTGTTAACATATTGCCTACCAATGAAGCTTCATTGGTATTTGATAATATTAGATATGGAGCAATTGACGAACCAGAATACTATTTTAATTCTTTCTGGCAGATTTATACATGGAACGCACTTTTGCTTTGCCCAGAATTTTCTTCAATTAATGAGCAGAGCGAACTCTCTGAATTCATAAAACCATTAGATGGAGCTGGATTTGCGAAGGATGCTTTAATAAGAATTGACAAGCTTATAAATCTCGGCGTAAAAGCATTAGTAGCGATAGAAAACGATATGTTGCGTCTTAACGAGTATCTCCAAAAGCAACAAAAACGTCTTTTCGTATTGTATGACCGACTGGATACTTGTATCAATCCATTAAGGTGGAACAAGGCAGTCTCACCACTTATCAACTATTGGAGGAACAACTGTGAGTCTTTCTCAAACATATCTCCTAAGGTTTTTGTAAGAACGGATTTGTTTAAACAGATTGAAGGAACAAATACAGCAAGACTCGAAAATAGTATCATTCACATAGAATGGTCAATAGGCGAGGTCTTTGGATTCTTCTTTAAGTTGATCTTCTCAAACGAAAATGCAAGTAAAGCATATTGGGCAATAGCGGAAAAAGTCGGGATAGACCCTAATTACATTAAGAACACAAAAGCATCTTTTGCAAAATTTCCTCAAAACCAGTTTAAGGATCTTAGCATTGCTCAGATGAAACTAATTATTGAGGTATTCTTTGGAAAAATCGTAAAAGTCGGAGTTATCACACTTGGTAGTCCGTGGGAATATTTCGAGAAGGAGCTTTCTAATGCTGATAATACTGCAATTAGTTTGCGTCCATTTATTAACACGCTCAATTCAAATGCTGTTGATAAAGCTTTAGCCAAGACCGAACGATATGTACAGAATGGAATAATATCGTCCGAAATATATGCATCAAAATCTGTACGTGAAGAAACAACAGAGAAATACTTCGCAGATTTAACTCAAGATGCATTTAGTAAGGATCTGTTACGATTTAAGGAAGTAATACGTACGTCTGTTGGTGAGAAATATCGTTTTAAAGCGCTCACAGAAGCCCAATTCGAAGAATTGATTTCAATAACGTTTGACAGAATCGTTGAAAGTCCTGTTGTAAAGGCTCCTGATGACTTAAAGCGTCTCATCTTTGCAAATGGTATTATGGCCGAAAAAATTACGACCAAAGGACGATATTATAGATTTGCACCAATATATTGGTATTCTTGGGGCTTAGTAAATTCGGCTTTAGAAAAGGAAGAAAAGAAGAAAGCTTCAAAAGTAGAAACGACAAAGGCACTTGAAGAAGGACAAACTTACACAGGTCAAGTAATAGAAGTAAAGGATTATTATGGTCGCATCCGTAAAAGGGTTAAATGTGCGAATCATCCTCAACCTTTAGAAATAAGAGATGAATTCCTTAGTGACTATTATGAAGATGATGTGGTTACATTTACCGCAAAGAAAGAAGCAAACAGAAAAGATCCTAGTAAATCTTTCTGGTATGCAACCAACATTCAAATTAAAGAGTCATAATGACACGCAACAATCTATTTGATGGCGAAAGTTATCGTGCTATGTTTGCACAGGTAACTTATAAGTGGTTCATAAACCGCAAATGGGTTACCTATGCAGATATTATGGCAGATTATCTCGGACTTAAATCCGCAAAAGAGCTGACTTACAATGTCTCCAATTGTGATAATTATGGAGAACTCAAGAAGGCTTTCAGAGATGTCAGTAAAGCTATTGTTGAGAAAGTCGGTGAAGGTTGCTTCGAGATTGATGGTAATAATCGGAACAAACGCTTCCGGTATGTGGGCAAGGACAATGACCCTCTTGCAGACATGAGGAATGCCAAGGTTATAAATAACTTGCGTCAATACTGGAAGTTTTGTCAAGACTCAGCTGGTTTTTTCCCAAAATCCTGGCTGGAATACTTCTTCAAGGACTGTCAGGATTTGTTGGAAATGAAAGCTCGAAAGCAGAAGGGAGAACAGGTGATTAGTGCGAGTCTTGACAGAATCCTCACCAATATCGAGTATCTGCCTGTGCTATATGAGTCGATTGTTAACAAACAGGTGTTAGAAATTGATTACAAACCATTTGGAGGTGAACAAGAAACTCTGATTTTTCACCCTCACTATTTGAAAGAGCATAATGGCAGGTGGCATCTGTTCGGGTATGCGGAAGATCATTCTCCAGAGAACGGCTACGATATTCCACTAGATCGTATTCGGACCAAACCACGCGAAAAGTCAAAGATAGAGTACGTTCCAGCACCGTCATTGTTTTATGAGAAATTCTTTAAAGACAGAGTCGGAGTTAGCAACCCTGAAGTTCCTACGAAGTGGCCTGTAATTGTTCGCGCACATACATATTATATATATAAGTTGACAGAAACGAAACCGATACATCAATCACAGTCCATTGCCACTCCATGGGGTGACCATGAAGAGGGAACCTATGGTGACTTCGCTCTGGAAGTAGAGGTAAATAATGAGTTCATTGGTCGTATTCTACAAATGGGGGCAGGACTTGAAATCGTATCTCCAAACGAGGTGAGAGACACATTCAAGAAGAGAGTAAAAGATTTGGCAAAATTGTATGAATAGCGCAACTTTAGCACCATAGTCTTTGTAAACAAATGGTTCCAAATAGAAAGGAACCAATGTATTGATAACTATTCTTCACAGCACGAAGAAAAGTATATATCTTTGCAGCGTCAAAACATCGAAACTACCACGATGATTGACGCTGCAAAATGTTGGTAGGAACAAAAAATCTGAAACGATGGAAAACAAAACAAACAACAACAAATCTGGTCTTCTGAAACTCGGTTACGTAGCAAATCTCAAATCCTGCAAGTCAGAACTCAACGAGATGCTTGCTGACGAGGAGCAGGTAAGCACGGCTGAACTCAATGCTATTGTTGACAATGCGCAGATCGTGTATCTCAACAAGTATGGCTTTTCAAAATGGCGAAATGGTGAAAATGTCGCTCAGAAGGAAGCCGTTTACCTATACTTTGAGACTGGTCTTAAAGGGAAATCTGACGATTCCATCATCGGATGGTTTGAGCGCAAAGGCAAGGATGCAGTCTTCAGAGGCGTAACTTGGGGAACTATGGTCTCTCTTGATGCCAAGATATGTGCAGACAAGATGTTCCACTGGGGAGACCTCTACTTCAACAGCGAAGAAGAAGGACTTGCTTTCCTTGAGGATATCGCAGCCAGCACCATCCCTGAAACATGGTCGTTCAAGAACAAGCCATCGGCTGTCAACCATCCCATTCTGAAGTCATATCTTGAGAATACCTTCGAGGTTCTCAAGAAGGAGGCCGAAAGAGGTGCGAATAACAAAATCGTGCGCAGTCAAGATGGCAGGTACCTCGTCTTCAACACAAACCTGCTGGACAAGTTTTTTCACGAGATTCTCATCGTTGTGGAAGTCCGCAAGCAGAAAGATGGGAGTGAGTTGTTGATGAGTCCGAGACGCGTAAGAAAAGAACTGGAGTTACGCAAACTCGGGTTCGCAAAAGACGTTCATCCGGAACAGCCGCATTTTTTTGAGAAAGTGGAAGAGGTCATATACCAGCCGACCTGGACAATAGACAAGGACTTCGACAAGTTCACCCACATCATCGAAGAACGCAGGCAGCGATTTCCGATAGAGATGCAAGCAGCTTCCTCTGACGAACTCGGTCGCAAACTAGACGATGCGATTACGTTTGCTGTTGCTATCGCTCAGCGCAACTACAAGTTCATCGTGCCGATGTATCGCCCACAGACAGGGAAGATCCAACTGCTGATGCCCATTTACTTGAAAGGTACGTATAGCAGCAAGCCAGACTTTGCGCTCATACTCACTCCTGACAAAGAGAACGAGTACTACACACCAGAGACGATCTTACCCCTGGACGCCGTGTATCAGAATGCGCGCTTGATTGCCAAGCCTGATGACACTTGGCTCAACCCAGACACCATCCTCTGATGCTCATATGAGGTTCCTTTGTTGGGCGGCAAATGGTTCCACCCTACAGGGAACCAATCATTCCGCAAAACTCTTGCGCTGGCAAAAAAACAACATGTATCTTTGCAGCGCAAACAGAACAACAAACCAAAAAATCGACAACAATGAAGAACAACAGCAACAACGGACAGACTGTAATGAACAACACTAAGAAGGCTAGTCGGAAGATGATGCAGAAGGCTAACCAAAAACGCATTCAGGCTGAAGCAAATGCTCGGCGAAAGGTGGCAAAGAGTTGGGAACTTGTGGCCAGAGGCGTCAAATATCGGAAGGCTGCGGCAAAAGAGTCCTGCGGCCGTTTGACTCAAATCATGGAGGACGAACTCTTCGATGGTATACTTCTCAACCTGAGTGGACGCAACAGCATGAAGTCATACACTTGCCAGAAGCGAATCCTTCGTCGGATCGTTGAGAAGCGCCAGGCACAGTCAGCCCATCGTCGGGCAGGGAGGAGTGGCAACAGGTTTACAAAGCAATTGCAGCACTATTGCGCAAGCCAAAGTCTGGGCTGCCTGCAGCACTATCAGCTATGCGCCTAACGTAAACAGGCATTGGTTCCCATTCTGCAAATGGTTCCAAGTCAGAGGGAACCAATGTCTTTGCCAAAAGTTTCGATTAACAGAAAAATAGATTGTAATTTTGCATCGCAATTCCGAGAGAGTTGGTTTTGTTTAATACATTTTTAATATCATCGGCGACGGCCTATTCCGTCAAAACAAACAAAAACAAACGAAAATGAGCACAGAACTCGCACTCGTTGCCGCAAAGGCACTCCCAGCCCTCTCGGGCAGTTCTCTCACCTACAATCCTGAGAAGAACGTGTATCTCACCCTCGGTTA
>Ga0310697_10002991_pt1 | contig 17383 bp, 17 predicted proteins | sample 172DNAGHGlowgp2_FD_203883 | JGI IMG/M metagenome (GOLD analysis project Ga0310697, IMG submission 203883) | Sheep rumen microbial communities from Palmerston North, Manawatu-Wanganui, New Zealand - 1728 DNA GHGlow gp2 (v2) (version 2) | ecosystem: Host-associated > Mammals > Digestive system >... | reverse complement strand
GCAAAGATAACAACTTTTTTCCATCTGTGCAAGGGACAGGGGATTTTCCCCTTTCCTTGCCGGAAAAAAATTCATTTTGCAGCCTCAGTTTTATCTCAAAAAGTTGCGTTTCTTATTGGAACTTACCTTATTAAATACGCTTTTTATTGATTATAAATAAGTTATATAAGAATTATTCTAAAAACATCGTTATGTTCAGTTCGATTTTTGGGGCCAAAACGGGCTGCTTTTTGACGATTTTTTTCTTTTTTCAACCAATTTATGAACAGATTTTTGTTGATTTTCGGAGGGGGAATTCTCCTGCTCGTTTCACTCGCGAGATCTTGTTGATATTGTAGATTTTTTTTCTCCGGCTTGTCTTCGGCAAGCGAATTGCGTAGCAATCGTGAACTCCTTTAAAATAAATATAGTATTGTAAACAAATCTTTTTAATCTTGTAAATTTTGTTCGCTTCGCTCACGAGATTTCGACCACGGATAAAACGGATATTTCGGATGCTGGTATTCCCACTGACAACTGAATACTGATTACTGAATACTATTATTTTTCTCCTGCTCAGCTTCGCTTCGCGAGATCTTGTAAATCTTGTAAATTATCTAAACAGGGGCTTACGCCCCTGCCTGTAGTCTTTTTTTCTACGCTTCGCTATCGAAATGCCCACTGGCCATTTCTTCACCCCTACGGGGCTATTCTCTGACTACTGATTACTGACTACTGATTACTAACCTGCTCGCTTCGCTCACGAGATTTCGACCACGGATAACACGGATATTGCGGATGCCAATTTTTGCCGTTGTTGTGGATTTACAATCCCGATACTCTTATACGGAGAAAAACAAATCCGTCGCAATCGGAATTATTCCACGACCTACCCTTCCTTAACCTTGTCCCAGTTGTCGTAGATATATTGCAATTTTACATTATGCTCCACAAGATATAACAGACCAAAATCCTCTTCGTCGAAAATTTGGTTAAACTTCATCAATGCTGTTTCTATCGGGTCAATGCTGTAACCACCCTCATCCTTGTCGGCAAACAATTCTTTGGGATTACCGCACACCATCCCGAACAACTGCATACGATATTGTGTTATCTGCTGCTCGTTTTCCTTTATTGCATCCATCACATCCTCTTTGGAGTGATATACTTCGTGATTGGCGAGGCATATCTCCACGCCTTCTGCCCATTGATAATAACCCATTTTTTTCTATAATATATACGGTACAACTTTTATAATTCTTTCTTCTCCCCCACCTCAAAAACCAAAAAAGGCTGTCGGCAAATGCCAACAGCCTTTTATATCTTGCCAAAGTGGCCGTTATTACATAGCGTTCACTTTTTTGTTGAGTTTGGATTTCAGGTTGGCGGCTTTGTTTTTGTGTATAACGGAGCGTTTTGCCAGTTTGTCGATGATGGAAGTCATCTTGGGCAGACGTTCTGTTGCCACGGCTTTATCCTCTAAAGCTCTGAAATCGCGCAAGGCGTTACGCATAGTTTTAGCGTAGTACCTGTTCTCCACTCTTCTTCTCTCGGAAGAACGTATTCTCTTTTTTGATGATTTATGATTTGCCATATTACCTTTAAAAATTTTTTGTAGCCCGTAGGGGACTCGAACCCCTGATTTCAAGAATGAAAATCTTGCGTCCTAACCAACTAGACGAACGGGCCATCTTGCTTTCACAAAATCAGCACTTTTTTGTGATATTTTTTGATTTTTTCGGTGCCGATTTGCGGGTGCAAAATTACGAACTTTTTTTTAACTGACAAAATTTATTTTCAATTTTGTCCGTTTTTTTTTCTTCACTAGTCCATATCTTGTTGAAAACGAAAGCCTAAGCGTTTGCCCGTTACCATCGGTTTTCTGTCGAAAGCGGACTTCATTTCGGCCACAGAAACCAATTTTACCTCGTCGTAAGGCGGAGTTAGCAGGTCAAAATTGGTGGTATAAGTGATAGCCGATTCGATGATTTTTTCCACCGACTCGGGAGTGATTTCGGCAGTGTTGAAATTGTTGTACAGAACCCCCAGCTCGCGCTTGCCTTCGATGAAATAGTGTTTTTCGTGGTTTACGAACACACGGCCTATCATATACCCGAGGTCGGCGTCGCGGTCGTAGGTGAACGAGTCGGCAAGGAAGTTATATATATGTATGGTGCCGCAATACGAGCGTCGTGGATCCTCTTTCACGTAAGGGGTTTTCATCACCTCGTGGTTGCGCGAAAACTCGAAAACGTTAGTGTGCATCATGAAAATGAGCACGTCACCGGCGAACTTGACCTCAAACTCGAAATCGCCACGGTTCTTGAACTCAAAGGCCGTTTTGTTGCCCTCGTCAAGTGCCTTGGACTTGAAAGCCTCTATCAGTTCCTGGGTATTTTTACGGAAAAGCTCGAAAGTCTCTTTTGTAGAACGGTATACCGACTGCTTGAGGTCGGATTTTTCGAACACCAGTTTTTTCAGTTCTTCATTTAATTCCATGGTATGTTTTTTTCTTTGTTGTTACATATTAAGGGTTATCCATTTGCCTATCACAATCACCGGAACTATCTCTATCACAATCATATAATAAAGCATGTACACTTTCGAAAACTGCGATTCGGCAAGCATCAGCACCGAGCCGCGAACCACACGTATCAAAAACATAAGCACCACTATAGCTGTAAGGACGTAAAGCAATACCGTGGCGTTGAGTCCCGAATAGAATCCCAAAAGCAGTGCAGGCACAAGCAATATGCCGCACAGCAGGTTGCAGATAGACTGGTTTAGGATATACGCCCCTGTGCTGATTTTGTAGTTGAACACACTGCCGATGAATTTCACAAGCAGCACACGTATATATATGAAAAGGAAAGTGCCTGCCTCTAGCACGAGATAATCCAACGCCGGACTGCCGGTTATGGTGGCGCCAAAATGACGGATGACGAAAAATTCCGCCAACGAGAGCAATACCGAATAAAGGAAATTGATAAGCAGATTTACCGTCACTTTGTTCACTGCACGTTCGTTGAGCAAGGTTTTCAGGCTCAGGTGGCTGAAAGGCGACAAAAGTATGTCCGATTTGCGTCCTTTGTAGTTCGAAATCATCCTGCCAAGAATAAACATCACCAGCATAAGGGTAAGGAACACCCACATGGGCTGTTGGTTGTTGTGTCGCGTTTCGGCAACGGTGTCCTTTTTGGCATAGCTGTGCCCCCGTAAAATACTTTTGTGGTAGAAAACCGAATCGTTGGCGGTAATAAGGCTGTCGAGGTTGAAAAGCTGTATCTCCTCGTATTGCACCATATCGTCGGAATGATAGATGTATGGAGGATGCAGGGGTACGCTCTGGGCAGTATCTTTTGTCGAAAGCGGCTGTGCTTCTTGTTGCAGTTGTGCGGGTGTGGCGGGCTGCTCCGCTGCTGTGTTCTGCGCAACGGGTTTGGGAGTCGCAGGCTGTTGCGGTATGGTTTTCTGCGCGGTAGGCTTGTTTGCTTTTGCGGACACTGACGAGTCTTTTACCTGCTTTGCAGTGTCACCGTTTCCAGCAACATGCAATTCTTTTCTCACAGTATCCTGCGATACCACGGCCGGGGCCTTTTTGGTGGTGTCGTCGGGTAAAGTCCTCTGTATCAAAAAGATTGTGTCGCTCATTTATTTGAAATAATTATTTTTTTAGCAAAGACATCGTTTTTGCCGGAAAAAAGCAAAATGTAAACGCCACAACGCAGTTTCGACGTGGAATAGTATAGCTTTTCGCCTGGTTTTATCATCTTTTTATCAACAATTTTGCCGAAGGCATCGCAAACGGACATATCAAACGACTCATTGCCAATGGTTTCCACCACAAAAAATGCGTTGGCTGGATTGGGATAAACGTTGCAGATTTTTTTCTCTACATTCTCGGAAATACCCAAAACGGGGCTCATACGAGAGGTGGTGTCCATCTGCGAAAGTGGGAAAACGATGTCGTCGATCCATGCGCAATCGCTGCCTCCGTTTATGGAGCCGTCCTTTTCGTAAACCCATTTGAACACATGCCTACCCTTCGGCACCAAGAAAGCCATACGCTCCCAATGTCCGCTCCCTTCCCATCGGCCTTGTCTAACGTCATCCACATAAAACGACAGGTAGTCGGAGCTGGCCTCGGTGGAGGTGCGCCGCCAAAAACTGATGGTGTCGTCGACAATGGTGGTCATAGCTATGGAAAGCACGCTCTGCTGCTTGTGAGTTATCGGGGCTGTCCTTGCACAGAAGCTTCCGGCGTGGGCTCGCGACACCACGGTGTCGATAATCCAAGCGTTGGGATGGGTAGTGTCCCATGCGAAGCGAGAAAAGTCGCCACTCTCAAAAGTCTCATGAGCTTTGCCCAAAGGAATACGCAACAGCTTTTCGGCAACGTTGCCACAAAATATCACTCCAACAGTTATGTCGATGTAGTTTACATCATTGGCAGTCACCGAGAAAACAAATTCTGCGGTGTCGGACGAAAGTGTCGGATGTGTGGATAACAAAACCGTATCGGGCAACGAGACCGAGCCAAAACGCGCCTCCATTCCTGCGAACACATGAACACTGTCGGCACTGGTCGAACCGGTGTTTACAACAGGGACTATCAGGGTGAAGGTCTCTCCCCTGCTAAGTTGTGTTACGGGCGTTCCGTTTTGCGAGATAGTCACCACGCCCAACTGCACCGCAGCCGACTGCGCCAAAAAGTCGTAACGACGACAGCAGGTGTCGCCGCTGTCGCTATATGCCACAACATTGAGCGACAACAACTCGTTTTGCGAGAGATTCCTGTTGGGGACAAAAATTCCGCTTAAATGCGAAGTGTCGTGTCCTGCAATATCGCCAACCGCGAAAAGACTTGTGGCAATAGCACTTTTGCCATCCAAAGAAAGAAGTTCTAATATAACATTTTTCGCGGTATCCGTACCGAAATTGGTGATTTTAAAATCTATAGTGTATCTCAATCCAGCACCAAGCCACTGATTTTCAACAGTTCTTCCAAAAGAATCGGAAACTCGGGTTGCGCTTATTGCAACATTGGCACCCGAAGGCACAAAGGTAGAAACGGTGTCTATCAACGGTTTGTGGAACTGGGCCGTGGCTGTTACATACAATTGCGATTGAGAGATTGGACGCAAGAAATCGGCCGTAGCATCACCGTTAGAGTCGAGAAGCACCGATGCAAGCAACAGGCTGTCCTGAAAAAAAGCCACACGTGCGTGGGGCGTGCCCTGCAACGGAACAGTTGTCGTTCCACAGGGTAGGCTGTCGGGAATAGCAAGGGTAATACGCTGAGGGACACCCATATACGGCATCAGCGAAGGGTCTCCGAGCAGGTTGTAAATCTCCCAATAATAATTTTCGTAGGCCATGCCCATCTGAGTGAGTCCGAAGGTTCCTGCCACAAGCATCTCGCCTGCCGTGGGGGCTGTCTCGGCGTATGGCTCGCCGTGGGTGTGTAAAAGGCGGTCGAAAGCTCCGAGCCTGTCGGGATTGTACTGTACGTCGAGCGACACAGTGCCTTTGGCACCAAGAGCCCAATAGTAATCCTCCTCCCAAAGGGTTTCGTTGGCTGCGCCAATCACACCTACAGCTCCGGCATCGCTCTTGCGCAACAGTGCCTCGCCAAAACAGCGACTCTCGGAAAAACGGCTCGAAAGACAGCAGTTGTTCACAGCAAAGAAATATTTTCCGATATTGGAAAGCGTGTCCACACCGCTGGAGGTGAAGGTGGGACGATACCAACCCGTAGAAAGGCAATGCGATGTGTAATTGACCAACGAAGCGCCGCTGTCCAAATCTCTAACAATCTGGTGCAACTGCGTTTCGGAGGCGGGATTGTAATAATAATGTGTGTCGAAATCGGGATTTTGGGATAAATAAGTTCTTTTCAGGTAGTTAATCTGCCCATTGGTAACCGTTGGTGCCGGTGCACGACTCTCACGGCCTGCCACAAGGGTTACACGGTTTAGGAAAGCGGTGTCGGCAAAAATATAACGCTCGTAGGCAAGCATTTTGTTCAAAACAGACGTCAGCTCGGCGGTGTCGGCAACGGAGATGCGTCCGTAAGCGGCTTCGGGATAAAAATCGCCGGTGTATTCGGCATAATAGAGGTCGGTGCTGTGTGCGGCAAGGCCAGGAATCCTTATTTTTCCTCCAAAAGCGGGAATATGTTTCACATCGCCTACAATGGCAATGAAATCGGGCGACAGGTCAATGGGTGTGGCCGAGCGCCAGAGGCTGTCCAATCGGCTACGGATGTAGGTGCAGGTGTCGCCGCCGCGGGTGTAAACCTCAACCACATTGAAACCTTTCTGACGTTTCCATTGCAGGAAAGGCTGTAGCGCCTTCTGGAACGTGTCCTGCGCCACAACCACGAGCTTTGGCGGTATCTGACGCTGCTGCGACGAGAGGTTGAGAAACGCCGCATGGTTGGCTACGGCAGCGACGGGCGAAATGCCATGGTGCCGCTCCAACTCGCTGACAGTGGCCTGAACGTCGGCACCTTCGAAAGTGATTTCGGCACTAATAATTGAGTGAAACAGCAAAACATTGTGCTGCGGATTGTATTGGAAAGGCGACACGGTGATACGCAACAGCCGTAGTCCGCGCATTGTGCCGAGTTCCGTAATGGAAACGGCGGGCAGTGCAAAAAAAGCGTCGCGGGCATAAACTTCGTTGTCGATGACAAAATCAGCCGGGCGGTTTTTGAACTGGTGCGGCTGGGCCGGATGCAACAGTCGTTGACCGAGGCTGCGAGAAACGGTTGGTCCTACGGTGAAGTTGAGTTTTGGCGTTGCACCCTGAGGCACAGCAATAATCTGATGGAAAACAGGCAATTCGGGGTTGCCGGCCTCCTGTGATGAGGAAGAAAAGCCTTGCACCGCTATTGTGCAATAGTCGCCGTCGGGTATGATATCGAAATCGGAAAGGGAGAAGTCGAAGGCGTATGTTTCGATGCTGCTTTTCGCTGTTTGGAAAAAGCCGTTTCCACTACGCTGGGCCATAAGAGGCAGCGCGGCTAGAATTGTCAACAGCAGGGCTATGCCACATCTACGCATATTTTTCCTAAACTATGATTACATTGGTATAACGAAAAAAAAGAGGGTTTGTTTTGCAAACCCTCTTTTTTTACTAAAAACTCGTTTTGCTTATTTAGCAGCTTCCTGAGTTTCAGCGGCTTCTTCAGCAACACCTTCTGTAGCTTCAGCTTCAGCGTCGGTAGCTTCAGTCTGTTCTTCAGTAGCTTCAGCAGCAACTTCTTCAGTCTGAGCGGCTGTGGTGTCTTCAGTAGCTTCTGCAGTCTGGTTGTTGCATGCTGCGAAAGCGAACATACCGGCAACTGCCAAAACAAACATTACTTTTTTCATTTTTTCTTTAATTTTTAAAGTTATCTATTTTGTGAATTGAACGGTGCAAAAGTACTACATTTTTATGATATAGAAACAAAAAAAATGATTTTTTTTGTTTTTTTTTTGCAACTTGTTGTATTATTGCAATTTGCAAATATAAAAAAAGAGAGTTTTTTTGAAAAAGACCCTCTAATTTTATGGTTTTCAGGATGGTTTTTCCGAATTTTGACCTCAAAAATTCATTTTTTTACACCAGTCCGGAGAAGCCCATGAAGGCCATTGCCAGAATGCCGGCGGTGATAAGTGCGATGGGTATGCCGTTCATTGCCTTGGGTATTTTTACAAGGGCGAGCTGCTCGCGAATGCCGGCAAAAATCACCAGTGCGAGGGTGAAACCTATTGCAATGCCGCCAGCGTAGGTGAGGCTTTCCAAAAAAGTCATATCTTTCTGTACCACCTGAATGGCCACACCGAGCACAGCGCAGTTGGTGGTGATCAGAGGCAGGAAAATACCCAATGTCTGGTACAGGGCAGGTGCCGATTTTTTCAGCACTATCTCAACCATCTGCACCAAGCCGGCTATAACAAGGATGTAGGCTATCGTCTGAAGGTAACCCAAATCGAAAGGCACAAGCAGGTATTTGTTGATAAGCCATGTAACCATAGTGGCTATCAGCATCACAAAAAGCACTGCGCCGCCCATGCCGAGCGAGCTTTTCACATCCTTGGATACGCCCAAAAAAGGACAAATACCCAAAAACTGCGCCAAAACGATGTTATTTACAAAAATCGCACCGATAATAATAAGAATATATTCCATAATTACCTATTTTTTACGTTGTTTCTTGTTCGTTATCAGCTTCGGAACGCCTTGATTTATAATAAATAAACAGAACATTCCGAATAATTTGGCAAAAGTTCGTACCTTTGCAACCGAAATGCAAAGATAAGAATTATTTCCGACATGGCAAAAAAAATTTTTTTCAGGGAGTTCTGCAAGGGCGACGACCTTGTCATTCTGCACGGCATTTTGGGCTGTTCGGACATGTGGATTCCCGTTGTCCGAAAGCTGTCGGAGCGTTACCACGTGGTAGTGCCCGACCTGCCCAACCACGGTTTGTCGGAACATAGCGAGAGTATCGATTTCGGCCACACGGCGGAGACAATCAGCGACTTCCTGAAAGCCAATCAGATAGAACGCCCATGCGTCATTGCCCACTCCTACGGGGCCAAGGTGGCTTTCCAGATGCTGGCCGACGGATTTCCCTTCGAAAAAATTGTGGCGGTGGACATGCTGCCCGCCACCACCTACGCCGACCCGCAGATTCGGCAACTCATGCATTTCATCGCGCACCCCCTGCCCCCACTCCGCTCCTTTGCTGAAGCGCAAAAACTCTTTGCCGACAGCGGCATCGAGCTACGCTTTGCCGACCTGCTTGCCAAAGGCCTTGCCATGCATAACGGCACTCTGCAATGGAAATTCAACGCGAGTGTGATTGCCGAAAGCTCTGGAGAAATCCTTCAACGCATTGACTTAAAACACATTGAAAACACTCCCCTTTTGGCAATAAAAGGAGAAAACTCAAAATACATCGACAGTGAAAGCATTGCCCGAGCCAAAGCCGTTTTCAGCAATATGTCTGTGGTAGAAATCCCCGATGCGGGACACTGGGTGCAGTACGACCAACCGGAAGCATTTTTGGATGTGGTTTATAAATTTTTGACAAACAACAAATTATGATAAAAAATATAATCTTCGACCTTTGCGGTCCCATCATAACCCTCGACCTTGAGCTGATGAACAACCGATTCCGCAGCCATGGCGTCACCGCCGTGGAAAAGCCGTACCAACGTCTTCGCGACGAGGGACTTACCAAACGTTTCGAGCAAGGCGTGATAAGCGAGAGCAATTTCTGTGACGAGGTACGCCAGATTTTGCAGTGCACCCTCACCGACGAGGAGATTTTCGACTGCTGGAACACGGTGGTAAGCGATTTCCCTGCGCATCATGCCGAGGTGCTGAAAAAACTCGCTACAAAATACCATCTTTTCCTGCTCAGCAACAGCGACGTGGTAAACGCCAAACTGTTCCACGACTACGTGAACCAACACGCCGGGGAAGATTTTATGGAACGCACTTTCACAAAGGAGTTCTTCTCCTGCGACCTGAAATTGCGGAAACCGGCACCGGAAATTTTCGCCACCATTATGGAGAGTTGCGGTATGCAGCCTTCCGAGACGCTTTTTGTTGACGACTGTCTAAAACACACGCAGAGCGCAGCGTCCCTGGGCATCAATGTTATTTGGCTGAAACCGGAATGGGACATAGCCGATTTGTTCGACGAAAGTTTGGAGGTGCTACCGAGGTTTTTGGAATTGGGGAACATCTAATTATTTTTGTTGACCACGGATAGCACGGATTTAACAGATTGATTTTGTGGATTATCATATAAGCTGGATTACATATAATTCGCATTATTAGAAATCATCATAATGATATGTCGCCCCTATGGGGCTTTTTGGTTTTGTACATAAAAAAACAGCCGCATTTCTGCGGCTGTTTTTGTTTTCAGGCTGTGCCTGTAACTATTCTAAATAATGCCAGTGGCGTTTCACCACCTTAAGCGAGAAGGGCAACTGTTTGCCGTCGCGGCTGCGAATCCACGTGCCGTGCATCACCTCGCCGTCCCAGAACTGGGCGTAGAAAGTGCCGGTAATTTTGTCATTCTCGTCAGTCTCCTGAAGGATAGGTTTCTCGCCACCGCCCTGCTGCTGGTTCTGGTCTTCGGACAGCTCTAAGGTGTTTTTGGGGCCGTTCTTTTTATAGTAGTAGAAACCTCCTATAATATTGGTCCCGTGCCCCCACACGCTTATCTCCATAATGATGGGGATATTGTCGATTTTGCCGTCGAGAGTGAGGTCGGTAACGCCTTGCGAGTTGCCTTTGCACGCCGGCAGAAGCATCAACGCAGCGAAAATTGGTAGCAGAAACGCTTTCAAGCTATGACGTAACATCTTCATCTTGTTGATATTGAATAATTACTGGGCGAGTCTCTGGTATTTCTCAACTTCGGCCTGAGCCTGTTTCATAACCTGTTCGGTTTCGGAAACTTTCTTTTCGTAATCGGAACGTTTGCCGCTATATTTCTGAATGTCAGCTTCGTAAGCTTTTATGTCTTCCTGACATTTTTTGATTTTCTCGTTGTAGCCTTCGATGTCGTTCTTTTTGCTGTTTATCTTGTCCTGACTTTTCTGGATATCTTTTTCAAGACCTTCCTTGTCGGAAACAGCCGAGTTGTAGGCTTTTTCTGCTTTTTTCAGAGCTTTCTGTGCATCTTCGAGTTTTTCGGCGGCTTCGTATTTTGCCGAATAGGAGATGAAGCCTTGCAGGAAGTTCTTCACGTTGTTGGTGAGCGAAGTCTGGTCGACGGTGAGGTCGGTGCAGATGGCTGCCACGGTTACGATGGCGGTTTTGTTGTCTTTCTTGCCCTGGCCTTCAACTTTGGTGTAGAAATTGATGGGTTTTGCCACGATGTCGGAAAAAACCTGATCCAGACAAGCCACATAGCCGTCGGCGTTTTTGGTTTTCAGTTTGGCCTCTTTCAGACGGGCTTTCATAGCGTCCTTCACAAGGTCTCCGTTCTGCTCGAGGGTTACTGTGTAGGCGGGTGCGGTGAAATCACCAATCTTGATGGTGGTTTCCTGTACGCTTTGTGCTTTGGCTCCAACCATCAGCATAATGGCTGCTGCGAGCGATAAAATTCTTTTTGTCATAATTTCTGATGTTTATTGTTACTACTTTATTTTATATTTCAGTTTTGCAAAGTTACGACATTTTTTTCAAACGTGGAAAAGTTTTTTCGGTTTTCGTAGTCGAGTATAGTTTTCTTCATCTCTTCGGGGATGAATTCGGAAGTCTTGGTTTTGCGGTTGTAGCCCGACATAACGGTTTTGCAGACGGCTTTCACCTGGCCGTCGCTTACAATATGCTGCAGCACGTTGAGGCTCTTCTGCCCTATTTTCTCCACTTTTGTCCGCACTTCGGTGGAGGAGTCGAGGAAAATCTGTCCGCGGAAATCCGCTTCGTAATGCACTATCACTATCGTAACATCCTCTTTTTCAACGTTGATGCCAAGATGTTCAAAATATTTCATCTTGCCGTAGTCGAAAAACTCCATAATGACGGCGTTGTTTACGTGCCCCATCATGTCAATGTCGTTGAAACGTATCTGCAACGGCAGTATGTGATTGAAAATCTGATTGTCGGGTTCCATAATATATCGTTTTTTCAGCTTCCGAAATCGTCGAAGAAAATGTTGTCTTTCGGCACTCCAAGGCTGTCGAGCATCTTGGTGGCGGCGGCTGTCATGGGGCCGGGGCCGCAGAGGTAGTACTCTATCTCTTCGGGTTCGGGATGGTTTTTGAGGTAGTTGTCGAAAATCACCTGGTGGATAAAGCCCGTGTATCCGTCCCAGTTGTCGGTGGGCAGCGGCTCGGAGAGGGCTATGTTGAACTGGAAGTTGGGGTTCTCGGCGGCTATCTGCTCGAACTCGTCGGTGTAGAAAAGCTCTTTCAGTGAGCGTCCGCCGTACCAGAACGACACTTTGCGCTGTGTGCGCAAAGTCTTGAACAGGTGGAAGATATGCGAACGCATGGGGGCCATTCCGGCTCCACCGCCGATAAACATCATCTCCTTGTCGGTGTCCTTGATATGGAATTCGCCGTAAGGGCCGGAGAGCCGCACCTTGTCGCCGGGCTTGAGCGACCATATGTACGACGAGCTCACGCCGGGGTTCACCTTGGCGAAACCTCCGCGCTTGCGGTCGAAAGGCGGGGTGGCGATACGCACGTTGAGGGTTACGATATTGCCCTCGGCGGGATGGTTGGCCATGGAGTAGGCACGTGTGCAGGGCTCTGGGTTTTTCATCACGAGGTCCCACATGTGGAAACGGTCCCAGTCGGAGCGGTACTGCTCGTCGACCACTATATCGCTGTAACGCACGGTGGTCTTAGGGATGTCAATCTGTATGTAGTCGCCGGACTGGAAGGTGAGGTTCTCGCCTTCGGGCAGACGCACGGTGAACTCGCGGATAAAGGTGGAGACGTTGTGGCTCGACACCACCTCGCACTCCCATTTCTTGATGCTGAGAATCGACGCCGGCACTTCGATGGCTATGTCCTCCTTCACTTTCACCTGACAGCCGAGCCGCCAGTGGTCCTGCTGCTGCCGACGGGTGAAGAAGCCTTTTTCGGTAGGCAGTATGTCGCCGCCGCCCGAAAGCACACGGCATTTGCACTGTCCGCAAGAGCCTTTGCCGCCGCAGGCCGAAGGCAGATAGACCTCCTGTTCGGCGAGGGTGGAGATAAGGCTGTTGCCGGTGGGCACGGTGAGTTTCTTGTCGCCATTGATGGTGAGGGTGACGTCGCCGGAGGGCATGAGCTTGGCACGCAGCACCAGAAGTGCCACCACCAGCAGCAGAATCACCACCAGAAAGACCACCAAGGATATTACAACAGTGCGTATCATATTATTTTACCGAGTGTTACGTTATCCAAAACGAATTACGTTTGATGTGCAAAGATACAAAATTTTGGTGAAAAGTGATTGGTGATTAGTGATTAGTTTTTTGTGAAGTGTTATGAAAAAAGGTCCAGTGAACCTTTCGTTAGCAAAGCGGAGAAAAAAAACGCCTACGGCGAAAGATTTCAACTTTCAATTTTCAACTAATAAAACGGTCTCTCAATCCTTTATCTTGGTGAAGGTTGCCTTTACAATGGTGTCAAGGATTTTGGAGTTTTCGGAGGTGGCGAATCCGTAGTTGATTTTCACGAATCCTTTTTTGCCTCCTTTTTCCACGACTTCCTTGCCAGAACAGCGGAACCAATCGGTGGTTTCGAGCCTGTTGCTTTTTACAAGATAGCACCAGCGGCCTTTTTGCAGGGTGAACACGCTGTATGTGCGCCATTGCGACGAAACGCCGGTGGCCAGATATCCCCATTCGTCGGTGCCGTTGCCGTCCAAATCGCCTTCGTACACGAGTTTCGGGGCACGATGGGGCGTGCCTTTAAGTTTCACCTCGGGCATTGTCTTTCTCGACGACACAGCGTAGTATTCCACCGTCTTGGTGGTGTCGCCCGACTTCACTTTACGCGTCTCTACATGAAGTGTGTCGATATTGCGACCGTTGAACCTTCCGTAAATGGTATCCCTTTCGTCGTGTCCCGCCACGGAGTTCATACATTGTGGATTGTAGTCCAGAAAAGACATTCCCAGTGTGTCGAGACTCATATCCTCAGGCACTTTGCTGCCTTCTATGTAATAGATATCGCTGTGTTCGGGTTGCTGAACCGACGGCTGTTTGTCGCAGGCTACCAACGAAATGGCAAAAAGTGCAAGAATAGCACAAATGGCTGTTCCCTTCCTCGTTTTTTTACCCTCGATATTCATATTATAATGAAACATTTTTGTCGTTTTTATAGAATGTTGTCTTGTCGTTGTTTTCAAATGTAATTATCTGTAATCCTGTTCGGTATCGCAAAAAGTAGTATATACGTAATCTTCAGAGATACTTCTTTTGTTGTGCGTGCTCCACAGTTTGAACAAGGCTTTGGTGCATAGGGCATAATACACTTTGCGTTTCTTTTCTACGATTTTCCATTGTTCCCAGTCGTACTTATAGATATTGAAAATATAATCGGCTTCGGGCCTGAGCAACACATATTCCAGAAGGAAAGCCTTGTCGACAACAGAACGGTCGGTGGAGGTGGAGATGATATTTTCGGCCAGCTGTCGGGCTGTAGTGTGTGTCTGTTTCATTCCGGCATAGTAGTAAAGGTCTGAAATGTCGTTTACAACGCCGTATGAGTACATCGTAAGCGGCCACCCCTGGAACTGAGTCATCTGGTACATGGCCACGGCGTAGGCATAGCGTGCGTTGTCGCGGGTAGTGGCGTCGGAAGCTTTGGTATAATCCTGCAACTGCTTCATTATCCGACAGAAATTGAGTTTTGTGGGTTCTTCGGTGTAGAGTTCGGCGGGCAAAATGGGCAGGTCGTAGCGTCCCTGCTTGTTGTTTGTAATCCACTCCTCGCGGAACGGGTTGTGCTGCGACAGGTATCCGGCAATGTTCTGCGTCATAAGGAATTTTTCCGGCACTTTGCTTAGATATGCAATAGCCGAATCCCATTGCGCAAGGCGTAGGTATTTGGTGCCAAGCAGTTCGTTGCAGAAATCGACATCCTTGTAGCCGTTGGAAAGAAGGAACTTGTCCATATCGCTCTTGCCCTTGGTGTTGATAAAGGCGATGTACTTCTTCAGTGTCTCGGGGCGTGAGGTGTCAGCATAGACGAAAAAGCGAGAGCCGTAGTCGGTGCGGTTGTCCTCGTGGTAGTAATACTGTCCGCTTGAGATGTCCATTACGGCTCCCCAAGCAATGGGGTCGGCATCTTTGGGAAGGGGTTTGATTTCTACAGTATGCTTGTTCCCAAGAGCTTCGGAATACATATTAAGATAGGCCAGGCAACGCTCCGGCTGACCGAGTTTCTCGAAATGCGACACAATTTCGATAAGCACTGTCCTGCGGAACACTTTCATGTGATACTGCGGCAAACCCTCGATATTTTCGTAACACATCCAGCTTTCGCCACAATACGAACCGTATTTTTCGCTTGCCACCTTTTCAGCAAGCCACTTGAGGTCGGGCAGAAGAGCTTTTTCGTAGGCAGCACCTGTGGTGTTGTCGGCGGCAAGGAACACGGTGCGCATCAGGCGGACATTCTCTTTAACGGCATCGGTGCCTTTCATCTTGGAGGCTTCTTTTATCAATTTGAGGGCTATACTCTTATTACCGCTGATATATTCCATAGCGGCCTGCGCCGATTTCCAAAGGGCAGGATTGTTGGTTTTGCCATCGGCAAGAACCTCGTTGGCAAGGGCGTCGAACTCGCTCTTTTTCTTCATAGTCATCACCTGATCGGCCATTCCTCTGTCTCTGGCCATACATTTGTCAAAATGAGCATTGACAATCTGCTGCACGATAAATTCCAGACTCGGGCAGTTGGGCTGGTCGTTGTAAACCTGTCGCAACACTTCAATGTCGTAGTGTAGCCATTTCTCAAAATAGCCTATTTCGGCGAAAGCCACTGCCGACTCTGCCTTGCGGCCGGTGTACAACAGCGAGCCTGCGTAGTAGCTCTTGCACTGGGTGCTGAGGGCGCTCTCGGGTATCGAGGCACCGTATTTGTCCCAGACTTCGATACAAAGTTTATGGTTGCCGGTGCGGAAAGCCCTGCGCATCAGCTGAAGGGCAAAACGGCTGCGGAGACCTTTGTCAGAGCACTGTGCTATAGTATTTATATTCAACTTGTTAGACGCGAACGAACTCGGTGCGTTGGCCATATCCTCGCTGGTGGGATAGTACCAGGCCGACGAGTACCAATCGTTTTCGGGGCCGTTCACAATGTTCCAATATTTCAACGCAAGGGTGTCGTTGTTATTGATAAGATAATCGAAAAAACGATACTTCGACGACGGCTGCTGGCCGGAATAAATGGCCTCCTCCACTTCCTTGGCAGAGACTTTCTTATTCACATATTTATGCCAAAAGTCGATGTTCTCGGCACGGAAATCCTTGTCGGTGCGGGCTTTCCACTCTGTATACTTATCCTCGGGATATCCCAGATAAAAGATATAATGCTCGCTGGGCTCCATGCGTACATAACCGGCGCACGCCATAACGCGACACGTTGAAAACAGCAGTATAATACTAACGGTAAAAATCGGCAATCTCATCTTTTGAATATTTTTTAATTTGTTGCAAATCAAGGTGATATAAAATTATATTAGAGTCATAGCCACGATGTTTACGCAGCAACGACTTAACTTTTGCAATGGTGGCGGCCGACACACTCTCGTACCTTATATATATATCCGGCTCACCGTCGTGTTTGTAAAGATAGGTGTTGTTGCCCACGGCGACAAACGCGGCAGTGTCGGAAAAATCGTACTCACAGTTGCTCAGCCTCAGGAATTTCTTGTTGTGGTCGAACTCCACATTCCACGAATAAAGCGGCAGGGCAAACGACAACGGCAGACTGTAGTTTTTCAGATACTTGCAGTAGAGTTCCACATCAGAGACATCGAGGATGGAGTTTTTCGTTGCAAAATCCTTGAAATTGCCTGTGTTATAGCACATCAGCACCCCCTCGTCGACGGGTGGAACGGGTTGCTGCAACTGGTGCAGACGTATGGTCGAAGATATGCGTATGCCTTCGAAATAGCTTTCGAGAGAGGGACGTATCTCTTTCAAAAAATCGAAATAGCTGTCGCGGGTGGAAGGAGTCCAGTCGCAGTCGAACTGCACCTCGACGGGCGAAATGTGGTTTACGTCGCAAATGGCGTAGATTCGCCGGGCTAGGTTTTTGCCAAAATCACGGTGATGTACAATGGCCTTTGGGGTAATGAAAACGGTAGGCACTATCTCCACGCCTCGGGGCAGTGTGTCGGCAAAATCGATGGTGGCCACGGGGAGACACTTGTCCAAAGATAAGGTGTCAGGATTTGCGTCTACGTCGAAAAAACGCAAATACATTTTGTTTACGCCATTCTCGACAAGGAATTCTCGCTCTGCGGAATCGGTTTTATAGGTGGTCTGCCAAAAATAAACACCGCGAAAAGGCTGCACAGAGGCGTCGGGACTGCCATTGCCACAACGAGTGAAAGCAATGACGCCAAACAGCATAAGCAACGCTGCAACAGTTTTTTTCAGCGATATTCCTGTCATTTTATGCCTAAGATAAATCTTTGCAAATTTACGCAAAAAAAACGACTTTGGCAAAACGAAAAAAAACACCGCCCCACTTTTTTTCCGTGGAGGTCAGAAAGTGTCTATCCAAGTCCTAATCTGCTCGGCCTTTGCGGTGAGGTCTGCGATACGTCCTTCGATGAAATCCTCGCTATATTTGGCATTGCAAAAGCCGTTGCCGCGGGCTACATATTCGGGACTGTCCAAATCGCTCTCCACCTCCTGATAGTTGTTTATAAGCTG
>Ga0310697_10002989_pt1 | contig 17399 bp, 11 predicted proteins | sample 172DNAGHGlowgp2_FD_203883 | JGI IMG/M metagenome (GOLD analysis project Ga0310697, IMG submission 203883) | Sheep rumen microbial communities from Palmerston North, Manawatu-Wanganui, New Zealand - 1728 DNA GHGlow gp2 (v2) (version 2) | ecosystem: Host-associated > Mammals > Digestive system >... | reverse complement strand
GCAGCCACGCTCAGATTAGGCATCACCTTGTACGTTCCATTAATCTGTCCGCCGAAGTAGTACTGACGGCCACGCATATAGGTGTCCATCGCATAGCCTTTTACCTTGCTTGTACCCGTCAGTGTATTCAGCACGGTAGGCAGAAGGGCAACCTTGCTCTCAAAAGAGCCCAATCCATCCTCAAATTCGCACTTGCCTCCGCCACCAATCACACCAAAATGAAATGCCAAACTCCACTTATCCTGAACATAAGCCAAATCCACTGAGGGAATAATGGGAGCCACAGCTTTTCCCTTGAATGTCTTTGTTGCTGAACCATTGGCATCACCATTGACAATACCTATAGCAAACGGACCCTTATCAGGGTTCACGAACCATGACTCGGCCTCGCGTGTTTGGAAAGCACTCTGATTACTAATGGCAAGATGCCAGCCAGGAGACAGGAAGGCCACGCCAGCAGGGTTTGCATAGGTTGCCAAGACATCTATCATGGCTTCTTGCGACAGGTTTCGTCCGAAAGCCGCGTTCTGATTGGTGTTGGTCAGGTAACCACCTGCGAACAAGTGACCTGAAACGAGCAATGAAGCTACGAACCCAAGAACTCTTTTCTCTTTCATTGTATTCATAATATAATATAAATAATGTGTGCTCTTTCTCTGTTTGTTCTCTAAATCGAGGGCAAAGGTACAACAGAATCGCGAAACAAACAAACAAATTGCACAAAAATATTGGTTTTGTGCATACGGCGTGATGTGAATCAACGCAGATAAGGGTTCATTCGAATGTCCTGAGGGCTGCTTCCATCTGGCGCATAAGGTTTCGTTTGGGGGAATGGGGGGAATAGATGAAGCCTTCGGTGACCAGCACGCGGCGGGCTGCGGTGTCAACACGCTCCAGCGACACGAAGGCGCCGCCCAGCGCCCCACCCCGCATCTCCCACAAGCCATGCACCTCCTGCACGACTCGACTGCCAATCAAACGAGTGCGGACAACGATGAGGGGCTGGCGGACTGTGCTGTCTGCAACAGAGGGCGCTGTCGCGGTCTGCATATATTGCCCGACCTGTGCACCAGGGATATTGACGCGCATGACGCTGTCGCGTTTCTGCACGAACTGCTCTTCGGTGAGCGGACGACCGTTCCAGGGATAGCTATAGAATACGAAATTCAGGTCCTTGTCATTGAGGTTGGTTCCTGTCCACAGGAAGTCTGTGGCGACCTTGGAGGCGCGAAGCCCCTCGGGCACACAGATGCGGTGCCCGAAGCGGCGCAGCGAGTCGGCGGTCATACGGCTATACTTAGCGCGCAGGCGTGCTGCCTCGACGTTGAGTTCTGCATCCACGAAGAGATCGGTGAGGCGTTGCCGCTGCTCACCGATGAAGACAGCAAGGTCATGTGCCGAGCGCGCAGCGATCTTAACTTCCAGCTGCGGACGGGCCACGGGATCCTTGGCCACTCCCATTGTGGGCGCTGCCGCCTTGCGGTCAACCTCTACAATCAGGCGGTTGCGGAACGTGCGCCAAGGCGTGAGATTGCCGTCGGCATAGACAATGTCCAAACGGAACAGAGGCTCGTGCTGCGGCAGCACAGGCGTGGATCCCTGCAGCACTGCCTCCAGCGTATCTTTCAGTTCACCCCGATAGATGGGTTCCGGGACGATTAGCACCAGCTCATACGGCACCCCCCGCGACTGCGGCTTCTGTTGCACCTGCCCATCCTTGGAGGCACAGGACACACACAGCACTACGGACAAGAACAAGCTAAGAACCTTTTCCACTCATAGAAACCTATTAGAGGCGGATTCTGAAGAGCTGGAAAGTCTTGCCAGGGACATGGGCTGTGATGCTTCCGTCAGCGACTGTGATTTCGCCTACAGAGGGACAGACGACCTCAGGACGACTGGGCATATTCTCAGCATCATAGTCAGAGCAGTCAAGAGTCGTCACCTCGGCAGCAGCAATAGCAGCCATCTGCTTCTTGGGAAGGCCAGTGAGCTGAATCTTCGCTGTCTCGGGTGTCGTCTTGGTGTTGATAACCTTCACGATGATCTCGTTCTTCTGTTTGTCAATGACAGCACTTGCAAAAAGACCATCCTCACCCTCGGGAACAGGATTAGCTGCGGGAGCGCCACCATTGATGCTGATGGTTGTAGGCAGGACATTTGTTCCACGGTTCAACATATACAATTGCTGAACATAGTAGGATGCAGTGCGAGCCGTGTGGAGGTTGTCATACCAGATGAGGTCGGGACGCCACTGCCATCCCTCGACATGAGAAAAGAGAGGAGCGTAGGTGGCCATGTGCACGAGGTCTGCATTGCGCTCGATGTTGGTCATGAAGGCTGCTTCGTAGATGCTGGCACCTGCATGGTTGTATTTCTTGCCCTTGTCGTGGCAGGCCCATTCGCCGGCGAAGACGCGGGGACCATCCTTGGTGTAGAAAGTGCGGTCGCTATAGCGGTTCATGTTTTTCTGGTACCAGTCAATGCTGCGATAGTAGTGCTCATCCACGAGGTCTGCCTTGAGCTCGCGCATGGCCTTCCAACCATTGAAGAAATGATCATCCTCAGCATTGGGACCGCTGGTGCCGATAATCTTGATTTCAGGGTGAGCCTTGCGCACTTCGGGGGCAATGATGGCAAGGCGGTCGAAATAAGGAGCTTCCCACTGTTCGTTACCAATGCCCAGGAACTTGAGATTGAAGGGTGCGGGGTGTCCCATGTCTGCGCGCAGCTTGGCCCATTTGTTTGTTGCGGGGTCGCCATTGGCAAAGTCGATGAGGTCTATGCAGTCGTCAATAAACGCCTGCAGGCCTTCCTTGGTGCAAGGAGCATGGGCATCGTCGCCATTCTGGAACTGACAGGCCATGCCAACATTAAGCACAGGCAGCGGTTCTGCGCCAATCTCCTCAGAGAGCTGGAAGTACTCGAAAAAGCCGAGACCGTAGCTCTGGAAGTAATTGGGAAAATAGCGATGGGTAAAGGTGTAATGCCAACGGTTTTCGTTGAGCGGACGGTTCTCCACTGGGCCTACGCTATTCTTCCACTGGTAGCGGGTAGCCAGATCTGTACCTTCTACAATACAGCCGCCAGGGAAACGGAACACGCCAGGCTTGAGGTCTTCGAGAGCTTGAGCCACATCGGCACGCATACCATTCTCATGTCCCTTATAGGTGTTGACAGGGAAGAGGCTGACGTGCTCTACGTCTGTGGTTACGCGTCTGTCACCCCACACACGCAAGTGTGCTTTTTCGATGGTCTTGCCTGACTTGATGACAGCTGTATATTTCTTCCACTCGCTGCCACTAACCTCGACACTGGCACTGCCGACTTTCTGGTCTTCCTCCATGGTGGCATTATCGACGAGATCGATATACAACTTGGAACTCTTGCCATCTGGCACACGAGCCCACACAGAGAAGCGGTATTCTTCTCCGCCCTTGATGCCGATGCCGAAGAAACCGTGGTTCTCAATCATCGTGTGCTTGTCGCGGTGACCGGAAGGAGCCATACGCACATAATGGGGATTGCGCTCGAAGGGGCCATCGGCCATGAGCGTCACCTTGCCGGAGATGTCCCATCCGGCATAGGCATCGGGGAACTCGAAGGAACGGTTCATGACGAGTTCTCCATAGAGACCGCCATCGGCTGCGTAGTTGATATCCTCAAAGAAGATACCGTACATGGTGGGCTGAATTGGTGCCCCCACCTTCTTGGCATTGACGGTGATGACCTGATCAGCCATCGCCGTGAGCGTGGCTGTAGCGAGAATCAGACTCGCAAATAAGTGTTTTGTTCTCATTGTGTTGTTGGTTTATTTGGTAAATGGATAAACTTTCTTTTCGCCATCGACGATGTAGAGACGGCCTTTCTTCAGTGCCGACGCGGGCACGGGACGCCCCTCAAGGTCATAGACCTCAGCGCTCTTTAAAGCTGGATGTACAGCCTGGGAACGAATGCCGGTAGGTATGCCCTCCTTGGTCCAGAAATATTGTGGCAATGGAGGGTTCGATGAAGTTCCCCTGACAAACAGCCATGGCTGGCCGGCAGGCATGAGGGTGGAGTCTTCAATTTTGAAGAAACCGATAGCTCCTGTTTCAGGATTTGACTGCAAGGTGTAGAGAGATTCCCCAGATGCCTCGTTATTAACAAGTAAGCTATCTACAGCAGCCCCTTTCAAATAAGACGTCGATACAGTTGTGGCAGACTTTGTACTGGGGCGGAAACGCACCTTGGTGCCAGCAGGAGCCTGATAGACGACAGCCGAACGGGCTGGTATTGTGACATTGGATGGAAGACGTTTGTACCTCACGGTGTCGTTCTTGGCATCAACGCCTAAAATGCTATAGGCCACCACGCCTGCAGGTATGCTGACAGGATAAGAAGTATAAAGGACATCCAGGCCACTGGCAGGAACTGTTCGCTCAATGGTGCAACGCGTGATGGGGTCATAGCTCAAGTGAGGCGGCTGGTTGTAGCAGTCGTTCTGGCCGATGAGCTGTGCGCGGTAGGCGAAGTCGTCCATGAGATGAGGCAGGCAGTAGTCGGTCGGGTAGTCGGTGGCGTTGATAATGAGGCGGTAGTCGCTGCCTGACTGATCCCAGGTGACAATCTCCTCGCGCCAGTCGCCGAGCAGGTCGCCGGAGACGCATGGGTTCTGCTTGGAATAGTTATTGTAGTTGCCAACGACATAATAATCGCCATTGACCTGCATACGCCAGAAACCATTACCACTGGCGTTCCAGTACTCCAGCACATTCTTGCCGTAGAAGTCGTCTGCGAGGTTGTCATTCCAGAATATGCGGAAGCTGAGACCGGCTCCGCCGCCATGGCTGACATTATCGGCAACCAGCGAACCGTCAGCATCATAGATGCATGACTCATTAGCGCTATACTGCCAATAGGCATTCTCAGCTTCAGGATTGAAGTGTGCCATGATGCCACGGCCGGTGTCATCGCCCGCAGTCTGATGCAGCAGGAGCTGACCCGTCTTGGCATCTCGCAGATCCATGCCAAATGGCTTTTCCTCATGCACCATGAAGAGTTCAAGACCGGGGCGTGAGGGAACGAAGTCACTGAGGTGCATGGCGTCGCCATGGCCGAGGCCGGTGCGATAGAGTGTGGTGCCGTCAGGCTTGAGGGCACCGGAGCCGTAGTGTATCTCCTGCTTGCCGTCACCGGTGACATCGCCCACGCAGATCCAGTGGCAACCTTCACCATAAACGGTCGTGGAAAGGTTCTTGACAGTGCCGTTGGCATAGGTGACGGTGCCTTTGTTGGCACTCTCGCCTCGGTGGAGCCAGCGCAGGGTGAGGTTATCACCATCCCAGTCGTATGCTCCTATCTTGCAACCGTTGTAGTAGCCGCGTGCGAAGATGCCAGAGGGATTTCCTTGCTCACCATCGAGCCAGGCGATAGCACCGAGGTAGCGTTCGGAACGGTTTTGCTTGGCATCGCCCCAGAAATCACTGGTCTCATCAGCAAACGCCGTGTGGTACTTGATGGTCTTCAACTCAGCACCTGTCATGCCGTCGAATACGGTGAGATACTCACCGCCCGATGTCTGCTTGCCCTTGCCGCCCTTATAGTTGGCTTTGGGGTCATCGCCGGGCAGGAGCACATAGTTGCCCTGTCCATCAACAGCGCCAGGGGCAGTCTTCAGCATGAGTTCACCATAGCCGTCGCCATCGAAGTCCCAGGCCACGAAGTGAGTGGTGTGAGCGGAGTTGAACATATTATGACCAGTGTGGAGCATCCAAAGGCGGGTACCATCGAGCTTGTAGCAGGCGTAGAAAGCGGGCGAGGTAGTGCCGCTGCTGGCAGCGTCCTTCTCATTGGAAGGAGCCCACTTCAGGATGATTTCATACTCTCCATCGCCGTCCATGTCGCAGAAAGAAGCATCGTTGGGTGTGTAGGTGGCGCCTGCTGAGGTAGGATCTGTTGGAGCGCCTCCTTGCAGGGTAATGTACTTCAGCTGGTTTTCCCAAGGCTTTACTTCCTGTGTCTCAAGGATATTTCCCTTGGGATCAACAACCTCAAGACGATAAGTGCTGGTGAGTTTTCCTGCTGTGTCGTGAAAATTGGTCCGATCCGTAAAGGGCTGCCTGTTGAGAAGCACCTTGTCACGCCAGAGACGGAAGCGAGGCTGCAAGGCTGCATCAGAAGCGCGATAGCGCCAGCTCACAAGCACGCCTTTACTGACCGTCACCGCCATCAAGCCACGATTCAGAGGCGCAGCCGCCGGTTTGAGAGGACGATAGCTGACAACAAAACGGATGTTCACAGAGAACTCCTCCTTGCCATTCTTGAACGCTTTCAAGGTGAGGATTTTGTCCTGATATGTAATCGTGGCCGTATAGCCATCGGCTGCCGTGACGGAAAGGTCTGTAGGATCGCCATAAAGCTTTTCTGCCCACGCCAGAGTCTCGCCATTCTTCATGCTACTGATGACTGACAGCAAATCACCTGCTGAGCAGGATGCAGCCGTGAAATAGTGGGATGCGTCGTAGATGGGCTCATCTGCGGCACCGCTGATCGTCACATTGCGCAGCGCTATGCTTTTGGGATTATCGTTGTCCTGACCATTGAGATTATAAATATAGATTACAACCTGGAACACCCTACCCGAGCCCGTCAGAACATTGGAAAACTGGTATTTGTGATGACTATAGCCCGTACTATTGGCACTTGAAATCTTGTTACGCAACGGTGAAACGCCTGTTTCCAAGGCTGTCTCAGCACCGCTCTCATTGATGTAATATACATCAAAATTGCCGCCATCGGTACCACACTTTGCAGCATCAAATTCCAAGGTCATTGGCTTAAATGTATGGCTTTCTTTGGGAGTAATCCTGAAACTGACACTGTGTCCGGTAGTCTTTGACGAGACACGGGTGGACGGCGTGAACTGGGTGAAAGTGGGATCGTAGGTAACGGCTGTGTAACCGGCATCTGCGTTGGAGCCCATCATCGTTGCCGTGGCAGTCAATTGGGAGCCCATGACAAGAGAAGGAGTCAATAGTTCAAAGCCACCCTTGCTTAGAGTGACCTCTGCCGTGTTTGCGTGTATGTTCAGCGGCCAACAGACTTCTACTTGGTCTGCCATCAGCGGTAAACCAAGGATTGTTGAAAGGAACAGGACAGAGAAAAATCTTTTCATGTTACTATATCAAAATTATTATTTATTCTTCATAGTCATCGAATATTTCATTGAGGAACCGATTGAAGGGGTACATCACATGAAACATTTCTTCGATGCGTTCCTGACTGTCTGGACAGCTGACGAGATCGTCAGGAATCGGATGCCAAACGGTATAAAGGCGTGGCCGCAAGTATTCGGGGAAAGCGAAATCCTTAGGGAAGCCCTTGGGCAAAGTCTTCAGAAGGTCTTCACCCACCACAGGATATAGAGCCTTGAATGCAGGTGCTTCCACAATATTGCGGAAACCGTCTATGTCATCTACAATTGCCTCACGAATGTGTTTCAGCAGAGGGGCTGGAGGACACCAAGATCCACCTGCAACCATTGAGTTGCCGGGTTCAAGATGCAGATAGTAGCCGCCCCGATAGCTTTTACGGCCATGGGAACATACGAAAGCACCAAAATGTCGCTTGTAGGGACTCTTATCCTCAGAGAAACGCGTATCGCGCGCGAACCTATATATACTTGTCTTGGGGGACTGGTAAGCCACAGAGGAATCAAAAGACGAAATACGAAGAATCATCTCCTGCACATAAGCCTCGAATGAAGCCCTGGCTGCCTTGTACTCAGGCTGATGGGCATGAAACCAATCACGGTCATTGTGCGCGGCCACTTGACGTAAAAAGGTGAATATATGCTGCATAAAAAGTGTGTTTCGTACACGATTCTGCGACAAAGGTATAAATAATAAGATGAACAGAAAAGAAAAACAAGCGAAAAAAACGTGCAGAGATAAAAATCTCGTTCTACGCAGGAGCATCAAAGGGAAAGTTTAAGGACTTCAAGGTAGATACTTGATAGCAAACAAAGAAGGAAAAAATAGAAGGCTTCAAATGGCAGAAGAGGGAGAAATCTGAAATTGAAAAAAGATGTTATTTCTTAAAAAAGTGAAGATATTTTTTTTGAGAAAATGTTGGAGCGAATAAATAAAAAACTTACCTTTGCAGCGATTTCATGAAAAGAGAACTTCACCAAAACGGAAAACTTTTTCACGAATCATTTCAAAAAAGTTTTCCAAAACGGACAACTCTACCATTATCAATGATGATTAAACCAAAAAGAAAATACACCAAAAATGGAAATTAAAAACTTTACCATCACTAAGCGCGACGGCTCCAAGGACAGCTTCTCTTTAGACAAAATCATGCACGCCATAGTAAAGGCGTTCGAGAGTGTGGAAGAGCCCTCTGACCTTACTTCTATTTCCAAGATTATCAGCAGATTGAATATTCATGACGACATTACTGTAGAGGATATTCAGAACCAGGTTGAGGAAGCTCTGATGAGCGAAGGCCACTTCAAAGTTGCCAAATCGTTCATCCTCTATCGTCAGGAGCATAGTGAGACACTGGCAAAGTTACAATTTCTTTCCGATTATATGGAATCTGCCAACGCAGCGACTGCATCAAAGTTTGACGCCAACGCCAACGTGGAGCACAAAAATATTGCAACGTTGATTGGCGAGTTACCCAAATCAAACTTCATCCGTCTGAACCGTCGCCTGCTCACCGAGCGCATCAAAAAGATGTATGGCAAGGAGTTGGCTGATGAGTATATCGACAAACTGACCCACCACTTTATATATAAGAACGACGAGACCTCTTTAGCCAACTATTGCGCCTCCATCACCATGTATCCGTGGCTCATCGGCGGCACACTCGACATTGGTGGCAACAGCACGGCCCCAACGAACCTGAAATCGTTCGCCGGCGGCTTCATCAACATGGTCTTCATGGTCAGTTCTATGCTGGCCGGCGCTTGTGCCACACCGGAGTTCCTGATGTACATGAACTACTTTATCGGTAAGGAGTATGGCCAGGACTACTGGAAGCGTGCCGATGAGCAGGCCGACCTCAGCTTGAAAAAGCGCACCATCGACAAGATCATCACCGACTACTTTGAGCAGATTGTCTATTCCCTTAACCAGCCCACAGGTGCCCGCAACTATCAAGCTGTATTCTGGAATGTAGCCTACTACGACCGCTACTATTTCCAAAGCATCTTCGGCGAGTTCTACTTCCCCGACGGTTCACAACCCGATTGGGAGAGCCTCTCTTGGTTGCAAAAGAGATTCATGAAGTGGTTCAACAAGGAACGTACGAAGACCTTACTTACCTTCCCCGTGGAGACGATGGCGCTCTTGGTGGATGAGAATGGCGAGCCCAAAGACCCAGAATGGGGAGAGTTTACTGCCGAGATGTACGCTGAGGGGCACTCATTCTTTACCTATATGAGCGACAACGCCGACTCCCTGAGTTCCTGCTGTCGTCTGCGTAATGAAATCACCGATAACGGATTCAGCTATACGCTGGGTGCCGGCGGCGTGAGCACAGGTTCCAAGAGCGTGTTGACCATCAACCTGAACCGTTGCATTCAGTATGCTGTCAACCATAAGATTGACTACAAGGAATATCTGGCCGAGATTATCGACCTCTGCCACAAGGTACAGCTTGCCTACAATGAGAACCTCAAGGACCTGCAGGCTCATGGTATGCTCCCACTGTTCGATGCCGGCTACATCAACATCGGTCGCCAATACCTGACCATCGGCATCAACGGCCTTGTGGAGGCTGCCGAGTTTATGGGGCTGAAGATAACTCCCAACGATGACTACCTCCACTTTGTCCAGGGCATTTTGGGCCTCATCGAGCAGTATAACAAGAAATACCGCACGAAAGATGTGATGTTCAACTGCGAAATGATTCCCGCGGAGAACGTTGGCGTCAAACACGCCAAATGGGATCGCGAGGATGGATATTTTGTGCCTCGCGACTGTTACAACAGCTACTTCTATGTTGTTGAAGACGACTCACTGAGCATCATCGACAAATTCAAGCTTCATGGCGCCCCCTACATCGAGCATCTGACAGGTGGCTCCGCCCTGCACATGAACCTCGAAGAACACCTCAGCAAGCAGCAATATATGCAACTCCTGAGGGTTGCTGCCAAGGAAGGTTGCAACTATTTCACGTTCAACATCCCAAACACGGTGTGCAACGACTGCGGACACATAGACAAGCGCTATCTGCACGAGTGCCCGAAGTGCCATTCAAAGAATGTAGATTACATGACCCGCATCATTGGCTACCTGAAGCGTGTCAGCAACTTCTCACAGGCTCGCCAGGAGGAGGCTGCACGTCGCTACTATGCTAATGCAAAAAAATAACGCTGGGAAAATAAGGATTAGAAAAGAGAGTTTTTTATTTTTAACACTTAGGGTAAATGCTGAAATATGTAAACACTGGCGTCGTCTTCCAAGAGATTCCCGACGAGGTGACGCTTGCCATCAACATCTCGAACTGCCCTTGTCGTTGTCCGGGATGCCACAGCCACTATCTGTGGGAAGATATCGGGCTACCTCTAAACACAGAGGCTATTGATGATTTTGTGGTCAAATACGGCCAGGACATCACCTGCATCGCCTTCATGGGAGGCGACAGCGAACCCACGGGTGTACAGGGATTGGCGGAATACATCCACGAGAACTACCCGCAGTACCGCATAGCCTGGTACAGCGGACGGCTTCGTCTGCCCAAAGAACTGATGCAGTCGGATTTCGACTATATCAAGATTGGACCGTATATTCGCCACTTAGGTCCCCTCAACAGTTCCACTACTAACCAACGGATGTACCGCAAGAATCCAGATGGTATGTTCGTGGACATTACCAATCGTTTTTGGCGAAAAGAGTTCGGTCAGGAGACCAAGCAGGCATAAAAACGGCCTCCATTCACCGATTCTTCACTAAAAATGACGATTATTTAATAAAAAATCGTACCTTTGCGCCCGTTTTTAAGACTCAAGTTCCGTGAGTACTGAAGAATCAAAGGCGCGAGCACAGGATTTGTACCTTCAGGGTAACGCCTTCCGCAAGAAGCAGCAATGGTCAGAGGCGCTGAATGCTTATGAGGCAGCAGCAGCCTTGGATGCCGAGTCGCCAGCCGTGGCTGCCCGGAAGATGCTTATGGACATCATGGAATATTATTGTAAGGAATATTACAATCCATAGGGATTCGCATTAAGTTTTTTAGAATATGGCAAAAATGAAAGGTGCTATCGTGGTGAACACCGAACGGTGCAAGGGCTGCAGCTTATGCGTTGTGGCGTGCCCGCTCGACATCATCGCGCTGGCAGACAAAAAAGTCAATCGTCGAGGTTACAGATTCGTGGAACAGACAAACCCCGACGCCTGCACCGGATGTACCTCCTGTGCTATCGTCTGCCCCGACGGTTGCATCACCGTTTATCGTAAAAAGATGGATAATTAACGTTTAGCGATTAACGTTTAAGGTTTTCAGAAACATGGAAGAAAAAGAAATTCTCCTGATGAAGGGCAACGAGGCTATTGCTCACGCAGCCATCCGCTGCGGCTGCGATGGTTATTTCGGTTACCCCATCACCCCTCAGAGTGAGATTCTCGAGACACTGGCCGCCGAGAAGCCGTGGGAAACGACCGGAATGGTTGTCCTGCAGGCTGAAAGCGAGGTTGCCAGTATCAATATGATTTATGGCGGAGGCGGCGCTGGCAAGCGCGTGATGACCTCCAGCAGCAGCCCAGGCGTGGCTTTGATGCAAGAGGGCATTGCCTATATGGCCGGTGCAGAAGTGCCGGGACTCATCGTCAACGTACAACGCGGAGGCCCCGGTCTGGGCACAATCCAGCCATCACAAGGCGACTATTTCCAAGCTACGCGTGGTGGCGGAAACGGCGACTACTATGTCCTCGTATTAGCGCCCTCATCGGTACAGGAAATGGCGGACTTTGTAGATTTGGCTTTTGAGTTGTCTTTCAAGTATCGCATACCCGCTATGATTTTGTCCGACGGTGTCGTTGGACAGGTGATGGAGAAAGTAGTGCTCCCCCCCTATAAGCCTCGTCGCACAGAAGAAGAGATTCTGTGCGAGTGCCCCTGGGCATCGACAGGCAGGAAGGGCAACCGTCCCATCAACGTGATCACGTCGCTGGAGTTGAAGCCCGAGGCTATGGAGAAGCACAACCTGCACCTCCAAGAGAAGTACAAGACCATCCGTGCCAATGAGGTACGCTATGAGGAGATTCAGACCGAGGATGCTGAATACCTGATTGTCGCCTTCGGCTCGGCAGCCCGCATTGCCCAAAAGGCCATCAGCGACCTGCGTTCCAAGGGCATCCGTGTCGGTCTCTTGCGACCGATTACTCTCTGGCCATTCCCCACAGAGCGCATCCAGCAACTGTCCGAGCAAGTGAAAGGAATCCTCAGCTTTGAAATCAATGCCGGTCAAATGGTGGAAGATGTCCGTTTGGCTGTAGAAGGCCGCTGCCCTGTGGCACACTACGGAAAAATGGGTGGCATCGTACCAACGCCTGATGAACTGATCCAGGCTTTGGCTAAAGATTTTCAAATTAACGCGCTTAATAGTTGAATCGTTGAAAGTCAGGTATAAAGTTTTGAACTTCGAATAATTGCAATCATGAAGAATAGAGACGAAGTACGAAATATCTTGAACACTGTGTTCATGCTTTTGGCGCTGATTGGCGTGGTCGTATATTTTGCGGTTCCAGCTCACCATGTTATCGGCTTAGCCATCATTGCTGTTGCATTGGTCATCAAGATTGTTGAATTCTTCATCCGATTCATGTTCTGAAAACACATTAAGAGATATGGAAAACATCATTTCCCCTGAGAATATAGTCTATCAGAAGCCAAAACTCCTGAACGACACAGATATGCACTATTGCCCCGGCTGCTCACATGGCGTTGTGCACAAGCTCATTGCCGAGGTCATCGAGGAGATGGGCGCAGAAGAGAAAGCTGTAGGTGTATCGCCCGTCGGTTGTGCTGTCTTTGCTTATAAATACATTGACATCGATTGGCAGGAAGCTGCCCACGGTCGCGCTCCCGCCATCGCCACTGCCATCAAACGCCTGTGGCCTGACCATCTGGTCTTCACCTACCAGGGCGACGGTGACCTCGCCTGTATAGGAACCGCAGAAACGATTCACGCGCTAAACCGTGGTGAGAACATCGCCATCATCTTCATCAACAATGCCATCTACGGCATGACTGGCGGTCAGATGGCTCCCACAACGCTGATGGGCATGAAGACTGCCACCTGCCCTTATGGCCGTCAAGCCGACCTTCACGGATACCCCCTGAAGATTACCGAGATTGCCGCTCAACTCGAAGGGACATGCTACGTCACTCGCCAGAGTGTTCACAGCGTGGCTGCCATCCGTAAAGCCAAGCGTGCCATTCGTCAGGCTTTTGAGAACTCCATCAACCGTCGTGGCTCCAGCCTTGTGGAAATCGTTTCCACCTGCTCCTCGGGTTGGAAGAAGACTCCCGTGGAGGCCAATGAGTGGATGACAGATAAGATGTTCGACTTCTATCACGTGGGTGATTTGAAGAACACGGTGGAAGATTGAAGCATATCACAATAACTAATCAGTATTTCATTAATACTTATGACAGAAGAAATCATCATCTCCGGTTTTGGCGGACAAGGTGTCCTGTCGATGGGTAAGATACTTGCCTATAGCGCACTCATGGAAGGCAAAGAGGTCTCCTGGATGCCTGCCTACGGACCGGAACAGCGCGGTGGAACAGCCAATGTCACCGTTATAGTCAGTGACGAACGTATCTCGTCACCCATCGTCAGCACGTATGACACTGCCATCATTCTCAACCAGCCTTCGCTGGAGAAGTTCGAGGGCTCCATCAAACCTGGCGGCACACTCATCTATGATGACTATGGCATCAGTGTCCCCCCCACTCGCAAGGACATTAACATATACCAAATCAGTGCCATGGATGCCGCCGCAGAGATGGGCAACACCAAGGGATTCAACATGATTATCCTCGGTGGCCTTCTGAAAGTGCGCCCAATTGTCACGTTGGAAAATGTCATCAAAGGCCTCCACAAGACCTTGCCTGAACGTCACCACCATCTGATTCCTGCCAACGAAGAGGCCCTACGCAAAGGCATGGATATCATCTGCATAGCGCAAGAAGCTAAATAGCACTCCCTATTCTTCGCCATGAGACGAGTCTTGTTCATCATCTTTTCATTACTATGCCTGCAAACATCTTTGTGGGCACAGTTCGATGATGGCAATGGCTACGGGAACTATGGTAATGGCTATGAAAATGGTAACGGCTATGGCAACGGCTACAACCAGGATCCGAACAATCCCAACCGCAAAGGCACTTGGGGCCGCGACACGTCAAAAGTTGACAGAACCGTTCCCACAGAGTACTATCAATGGCACATTGACGAGCGTTTGGGAACCATCACCCGTCAGGAATTCAACGATACCCTGCCCCACCTGTTCCAGAACATGAATGCTACAGACGGCTATCGTGGCGAATATAATATCCTTGGCAACTTGGGTTCTCCGCGCTACGCCCGTAACTTCCTTGATCGGAAGCCTGTAGATGACTTCATGTTCATGAATCCCTACGACTATTTCCACACGACCCCGGGGAGTCTGTTATTCACCAATACAAAGAGCCCCGTCACCAACCTCAGCTACCATGAATGCGGCTCACGCGAGAACGGGCAGGATCGCTTCCGCGCCTACTTCGCCACGAACATCAACAAGCAGGCAGGCCTAGGTTTCAAGGTGGATTATCTTTATGGTCGTGGCTACTACAACAATCAAGCCAACTCGCAGTTGGGAGGAACCATCTTCGGCTATTACTTAAGCGACCACTACGACATGCACGCCATGGTCAGCTGGGAGCATACGAAGATGGGCGAAAACGGAGGCATAACAGATGATGCATACATCACCAATCCTTCAAGTTTTCCCCGCAGCGTCAGCAGCAAGGACATTCCTACCAACCTGTCTGATGTCTTTAACCGCAATGACCATCGGACACTCTATGTTACACACCGCTATAATCTCGGTTCCTATCGTGAGATTGAAGTTCCGGACAGCCTCAAGCCTGTGATGCCCGAGGACGGGGAGTTGATCATGCGCATCACTTCAGACAGTCTTCTGGAAGTAATCAAAGCCGATAGCCTCCGTCTGGCAACGACCTTGGATTCCCTGCGCAACCAATGGCAATTTGAGAACCAGCCTCAACGCGAGTTTATTCCCGTGACCAGCTTTGTTCATACATTGCATATTCGTAGGCAGGAACATAGCAACTACAACCGCTCGTCAATATCTGAAGACTACTTCGGGCACGCCCCCTACATAGGCACTTCTTACGGGCGCTTTGGTGATGAGACCTATGCCACGAGCATCAAAAACACGTTCGGCGTGCAACTTCGCGAAGGGTTCAACAAATGGGCCAAGGCAGGCGTGACACTCTTCGCCGCCCACGAATACGAGCGCTACAAGCTGCTTACCCCAGAAACCACTGACACCGAAGATGTGTTCGAGAATTACAACCGCAACCATGTCAGTTTTGGCGGTGAGATACAAAAGACTCAAGGGACAGCAATCCACTACAAGGCCGGTGCCGAGTTCTGGGCCATCGGCCCAAAGGCGGGCGATATGATACTTCAAGGAACGGGCGATCTCAACTTCCGACTTGGCAAGGACACCGTACGACTCTCGGCCACGGCTTTCTTCAAGAATCTGACCGCGCCATTCTACTATCGCCATTACCACAGCCACACACTATGGTGGGACAATAATGGCCTCGACCAGGAAACACGCACCCGCATCGAAGGCACTCTCTCATTGGACCGAACGCTCACCAGTCTTCGCTTTGGTGTGGAGAACATTTCCAACTACACCCATCTCGCAGTCACCCATTCACCGAACTACAACACCGACGGCACTGTCAAGTCCTACGGCACAAGCGTGGAAGTGCGCCAACAGGCAGGCAGCATCCAAGTGATGAGCGCGACACTTAAACAAGGGCTTCATTGGGGTATCTTCCATTGGGACAACGAGGTGACGTGGCAACACTCTTCGAACGGCGACGTGCTTCCGTTGCCAATGGTATCAGTCTATACCAATCCCTATATATCCTTCCGCATCGCCAAGGTTCTACTTGTAGAGCTGGGAGGAGATATGCGCTTCTTCACCGACTACTACGCTCCCGACTATGCACCCTTTATCAATCAGTTTGCCGTTCAAGATGCATCACGGGAGCGGATGAAAATCGGCAATTATCCGATTATCAACGGCTACGTGAATCTGGCTATCAAGCGTGTGAGAGGTTACGTCAACTTCACTCACGCCAACCAAGGCACAGGGCGCGCTTTCTGGGCTCCTCACTACCCTATCGACCCCTACAGTGTGCACATCGGCCTGTCGTGGACGTTCTACGACTAAGAACTTAATTCCTTACAGTTTTCCCAGGATTTTGTCCATTACCCAGTTGACAGGAGTGGCGCTTACGCTGTCCAGTCGGCAGACGGATTTCCCCTGCAAATGCTCCACAACCAGCTGAATCAAAGGCATCTGGACATGTGGTGGATTCTCAATGACGATTTCCTGTACGCCTTGCTCGGTATGCAGTCTGATGGGTTCATACGTGAACACCGAGAAGCATATCTGCCCGCTGTCGCCGATAATCTGGATTCGGTCGGTGCGCGCTGACTTGTGGGCACAGAAGCACCAGGTGCCACTGCCGGGCAAGCCGTCGGGGAACTGGAACGAGGCGCTCACCGTGTCCTCGGTCTCGTACAGTCCTGCGCGATTGGAACAGAAACCGCTCACGCGGGTGATGGGTCCAAAGATTTCCTGCAGCAGATCCAGCTGGTGAGGCGCCAAGTCGTAGAAGTAGCCACCTCCGGCTATGTCGCGCTGTACGCGCCATGGCAGCTGCGTGCGGTTGTAGTCAAGATCACGCGGTGGCACGGCAAAACGAATCTGAACGCCTACGACCTTGCCGATCTGCCCAGATTCAATGAGTTCCCTGACCTTTAGAAAATAAGGTAAATAGCGACGATAGTAAGCTACGAAGCAGGGAACACCAGTTTCCCGTGAAACACGATTGACTCGCAAGCACTCCTCATACGTGGCTGCCAGAGGTTTCTCCACATACACAGGTTTACCGCACTTCATAGCCATGATGGCGTATGTCGTGTGCGAAGATGGCGGCGTAGCGATATACACAGCGTTTACTTCAGGATCGTTGAGCAGCGCTTGTGCATCGGTGTACCAGCGGGGTATATGGTGTCGCTCGGCGTAGCTTCGTGCGCGTTCGGCGTTGCGGCTCATGACAGCCACAACAGAGGAGCCCGGCACTAAACTGAA
>Ga0310697_10002985_pt1 | contig 17402 bp, 19 predicted proteins | sample 172DNAGHGlowgp2_FD_203883 | JGI IMG/M metagenome (GOLD analysis project Ga0310697, IMG submission 203883) | Sheep rumen microbial communities from Palmerston North, Manawatu-Wanganui, New Zealand - 1728 DNA GHGlow gp2 (v2) (version 2) | ecosystem: Host-associated > Mammals > Digestive system >... | reverse complement strand
AACCCTTGACATTGACGATCAGATTGCCGTTGATGGTGGAAATAACGCTGACGCTTCCGCCCACGACAAAGCCCAGATCGGCAAGATGCTGTTTGACTTCGGGGTTGCCCCCGATCTTGTGGATCATGACTTCCTCGCCGGCGTCGGCAAGCAGAAGAGGCATCATTTGTGTTTCCTCCCACTTCTTCTCTCGGTTAGAAAATGCTAACTGCAGCACAAAAAGAAAAGCCGAATGATTAGCTCTTTCTAACTTTGATTAGTTTAATCGAACTAACTGCATTTGTCAAGAGGAAAAGGAAAAAAAGAGAGATTTCGCTTTGGTCAGAATACAGGGAGAGCTCGCACAGAATGACAGGGGAGAAGGCCCCCCTGGAACGATACAGGGCGGATATGCCCTTGTAATCGAGCGGGAAACGGATATAATGATTATAAGATGGCGAAAAGCCGGAAAGTTTTTCGCCGTGCCGCTTTGCGGCATAGCAAAACAGCACAGCTGTTTTGCCATATATTCATTGCAATGAGCATCGCGCGAATGATTCAAAGAATCATTCGCTGCCAAACCTGTCGTTTGGCAGCGAAATCAATCGAAGCGTCGATTGATTTCGCCATCCGATGGTCATTATAATGGAAAGCAGATGGAACGTTTTGGAACACACGGCTGACTGTTTTGAGAAAGGAGCAAACCCATGGATCTGCATGAATTGTACGTCGGCTGCCGGACTTACCGGCGCTTTACACAGGAAAAAGTGCCTGAGAGCGTGATTCGGGAGGCGCTGGAGAACGCCCGCATCGCAAGCTGCGGAAAAAACGCCCAGACCCTGCGTTACATCGCGGTCACGAGCCCCGAGGCCGTGCGCGATCTGCAGGGGCTCGTGAAATGGGCCGCAGCCCTGCCGCCCGAGATCGGCACCCCCAAAGAAGGGGAACAGCCCACCGCCTTCATCCTGGTCGTCAAGACCCCGGAGAGCGGCGCTTTCTCTGACGTGGACGTGGGCATCGCGGTCAATACCATCGTGACCAGCTGCTGGAGCCATGGGGTGGGCAGCTGCCTCATGGGCGCCATCAACATCCCGAAGATCAAAGAGCGCTTCCAAATTGCTGAGGAGGACACGCTGCGCCTCGCGATCGCGCTGGGTTATCCTTCCCATAGCAGCACCATCGTGGAGCTTCCCGCGGACGGGAGCATCCACTACTATGTGGATGAGAAGCGGGACTACTACGTTCCCAAGCGCGCGTTTGACGATATCGTGAAGTTTAAGTGAGGCGGATCACATGAGTCTGACAGAGATTCCCCGGCTTTCGCTGGGGCTTTTCCCCACGCCGATCCACAGGCTCGACAATATCAGCTGCGAGCTGGGGATCGATCTCTGGATCAAGCGGGACGATCTGACGGGTCTCGGCCTCGGCGGCAACAAGGTCCGGAAGCTGGAGTTCCTGCTGGCAGAGGCCAAGGCGCAGGGAGCGGAGATCGTCTTCACCACCGGCGGCGCCCAGTCCAACCACGCCATGCTGACAGCTGCGGCGGCAAACCGCCTCGGCATGACGCCGGTGCTGATCCTGAAGAAGCGCGGCGTCACGGCCTGCAAGGGAAACCAGCTCCTTGAGAAGCTGCTGGGCGCCGAAGTGATCTTCCTGGACACCGACGACTACGCCGAAATCTACGCCGAGATGGACCGCATCGGCGCGGAGCGGGGGAGACCCTACTACAAGATCCCCTGCGGCGGATCCAACGCCCTGGGCAGCCTGGGCTATGTGGCCTGCGCGCGGGAGATCGCGCAGCAGGGCATGCACTTTGACCACATCGTCTGCGCCGAGGGAAGCGGCGGCACCATGGCCGGCATGGCCCTGGGCGCGAAGCTCTATCTGCCCGGTACAAAAGTGCACGGCATGATGGTGGACACCGACCCCTTTGACGAGATCACGCCCCGCCTCATGCGGGAGGCGGCTGACTTGCTTGGGGAAAAGGTTAACATAACAACAGACGACTATGCTCTCCGCGACCAGTGCGGCCCGGGCTACGCCATCCCCTCGGCGGATGGGAACGCGGCCGTGCGCCTGATGGCGGAGAAAGAGGGCATTTTCCTCGACCCGGTATACACCGGCAAGGCCTTCGCCGGGCTGATCGCCATGGCGCGAGAGGGCGCTTTCCGGGAAGAGGAGAAGGTGCTGTTTCTGCACACGGGCGGCGCGGGCGGCCTGTTTGCAATTTCAGAGGAGGACTGACATGGGCTGGTTTTCGAGAAAAAAAGAGAGCCCGCCGGAATTTCCGTCGGAGCAGTATGAGCCGGTGCTGCGCTGCAGCATCTGCACCGGGGAGCAGGTGGCCTGCATGCGCGAGCGCGAAGGCGGCAAATTGCGGGAGATCATGCTGATCCGGGACGAAGAGGATCTGGAGCGTTTCCGCAAAACCTACGGCGTCACCGGCGAGATCCGGAAGATCTACTGAAAACAAGGGACTGTGAAATGGTTTTCACAGTCCCTTGTATTTTATCCTTTTTTGATCGGCAGCCACCAGGTGAAGCCGAAGGCAAGGCACTGGCAGAGCCCATCGAGCACACTGAGTCCGTGCCCGGCGGCGACCTTGCGCCCGATCAGCGCATATTCCCCGGCGTGCAGGCCGAAGAGGATCAGCAGAGGCAGCGGCTTCTTCTTCGCGGCGAGGAAGGCGAAAGCCGCGTAGAGAACGACACAGATGGGCTTTCCAAATTTTTTGGTAAGTGTGAGAAACATGACAGACTCCTTTCATTTTACCCGGCGGGTGCGAAGCTCCCGGAAGGCGAGGGCAAAGCTCATACCGGCGGCGATAGCCAGAGAGAATTCCAGCGTGGTCATGCCATATTCCCGGGCGGCCGCGAAGTCCTTCTGCACCACGCAGTTCATGGCGTAGTAGAGCGAGCCTCCCGGTACCAGCGGGATCACGGCGGGGATCACGAAGACCGTGGCCGGCGTGCGCATGGCGCGGGCCAGCAGCTCCGCATACAGCACTGCGCAGGCAGAGGCGACGAGGCAGGAGAGGAACAGCGAGGGGAGCAAACGGCTCATCAGCAGGTAGACGCTCCAGCTGAGCATGCCCCCCACAGAGGCGGGCAGCACATAGCGGCGGCGCAGGCCAAACAGCAGGGCAAAACCCAGCGAGCCGAGAAAGGCAGTGGCGATCTGAATCAGAGATTCCATCCTGTGGTCCTCCTCTCAGAACAGGGCGCCGACGATCAGCAGCGCCACCATGATACCGCCGGCCAGCGCCGCAGCCCAGGTGAGACTTTCCGCCAGACGCACCACACCGGAAATCGTGTTGCCCACCAGAATGTTGCGGACAGCGTTGGTCATGGCAAGACCCGGGATCAGCAGCATGATGTCCCCGATGAGGATCTTGTCCATGTGCAGGGCGGGGATCAGCGCCGAGGCGCAGCCCACCACAAGGCCGATCAGCAGGGAGATCACCAGGTTGAAGACCACGGTGTTGAGCTCGGTGCGGCCCAGATACTCCTGGAGCAGAACGATGCCGACGGCGAAGACCGCAGCGGCCAGCCCGTCCCAGGCATTGCCGCCGAAAAAGACCGCAAAAGCGAAGGCCGCGAGGACGCTGCCGCCCAGGATGACCCGGAAGGGCTTCTGCCCGGCGGCAACCCGGTCGAGAGCGGCACGCAGATCCCCGAGGGGCATCGGCGTCTGGCAGCAGCTGCGGCTGAGAGAATTGAGTTTTTCCAGGCGGTAGAAGTCGTTAAGGCCGTTGGAATGAATGCGGCGGGTTTCCGTCAGGGATTCCACCCCGGGAAACTCCATGCTGATGCTGATGATGGAGGGAATCACGAACACGTCCATGCGCGCTGCACCATAGGCTTTGCCCATGCGGGCGAGCGTGTCCTCCACGCGGCTGATCTCTGCCCCGGCGTCCAGCAGCAGATCACCCATCTCCAGCAGGCAGTCCAGCAGACTGCTCTGCTCACTTCTTGTCAGTTCCATTGTTCTCACCTAACTTTTTGACATAGGGGATCCCGGCGCGCTGCGCCTTGTCCCGCCCGACGCCGCAGCCCGGCGCGGAGAGCAGGCAATTGTGGCTGCAGCCGCCGCAGTGGGCGTCACGCCCGGTGGCGAGAATGCGCTCCAGCGGGCGTATTGGCCCCAGATTCGAGCGGTTGAAGCAGAAGCCGCGCCGGCGCAGCGCATCCATAATGAGCGGAAGCTGGCCCGGATGGCTGAAGAGCACACAATCCCGATCCTCTTTATAAAGCAGCGCCACCAGCGCGTCGGCCCTGGCCTGCGCTTCTTTGCGCGCCAGCGCGCGGGGCCTCTCCAGAAAAGAACGCAGAGCGAGCGGGAGCGGGGCTGCGGGGAAAGCGCCGCCTGTGCCAAGGGCCTCGTTCAGCCCCTCGTGCAGCACCGGTGTGCAGCCGGGGCAGAGCGCCTCGGCGCTCGCGCGGGCGGAAGGGGAACTGCTGATATAAATTGGGCGGCCTTCAGCACGCAGGGGCTTTTCCCCGGCGGGGAGCTCCGTGCAGGCCATGGCCTGCCGCCGCGCGTCACGATACGCCGCGCTGCTGTACGGCCCCGGCCCCATCGGGGATTCAACGCTGCAGATCAGCCATAGTTTCATGGCGGCCTCCTTTTGCTCATGCGGAGTATTGCTATGCGAGCGTTTCAATAAGCGTCACAGGTATAGACTCATTATAATGCAAAAGCCTGCCATGTCAAATAAGAAAAAAGGGATGTAAATACATCCCTTTTAGTTTTGAGTTTTCAGTTTTGAGGAGTAATGCTGAAACACTGTTATCAGCGGATCAGCAGCGCCTCGCCGTATTTGTCCAGCAGCTCGTTGGCCTCAAAGACCGATATTTTATGCAGCACGCAGTACAGCAGCACCGCATCGCGCCGGTCGCGCTCATAGAGCATGGAGTAGCCGCAGCGGCGCAGCAGCTCCTGCACGTGCCTGAGCTCACACTCCAGCCCGAGGCAGAGGCAGAGCAGCCTGTCCCGCGAAGGATTGCGGCGGCCGGAGAAAACCTGGTGCAGATACACCTCGCTGGTGGCGGAGCGGCGCGCCAGCGCAGCCTTGGAAATGCCCCTGCGTTCCAGCAGCGTCTCCAGCAGCTCGGACATGCTCTCCGTGTGCAGCTCCGCGCCGTGCTCTGTCATGAAATGCTCCAGAGAAGGAGCCACACGCAGCGCCTGCAGCAAGCTATTGTTTTCAGCATTCGCCATTCCGGTCACCTACTTTACAAAGGGAAAACGAACGGGTATAATAAAACCCGGTACCGCCCCAGGGAGCCGAGAAAAATCGAAACTCCATAGAATAAGGTTTTCTTTACAGACAGTGTTAGCAATATAACACAAATTTGGAAGAAAACAATATGCAAAGTGCATATTTTCCGGGGGGGGGGGGTACCTTCGAATTTGTTGAAAAACGAGAAAGAACGGAGGGCGAAAATTGAAAAAATGCATCCATTGCGGCGCAGATCTTCCAGATAAAAGCAATTTTTGCCCTTATTGCCGAAGGAAGCAAATTGTCGAGAACAAAAAAAGCGACAGATATCGCCCCTGGCGAAAGCTGATGCTGATCGGGGCCATTGTGGCGCTGGCACTGCTGAGCTGGGGCATTGCCGCGCTGGTCGGCAGCCTGCGCTATCATCCCATTTCGGTGAACTCCCAGACCGCTGTCGCCGAGTATACGGACCGCAGCGGCAGCTATCTGCTCTCCCTGCGCTGGGAGACCGGAGAGGCCGCGCAGGAGCTCTCGCGCGTTCTCTCCGTCGGGCAGGAAGGGGAGGCGACCAGCCTTCTCTATGCCTATGACGCATCCTCGGGCGAGGACAGGCGCGCCGCCTTCCTCCGCCGGATGGACAGCGCGGAGGTGGAGGCAATCCCCACCGGCAGCGGGGAGGCCATGACCCTGGGCAAGCCGGGGCCGGACGGCGGCTCCGTGCGCGGCGTGAGCGTGCAGTATACCACAGCCTGCGGCACCAACGAGATCCGCTGGACCATCCGCATGAAAAACGGCGACACCATCACGCTCCGCCACAGCCTCCGCACGGTGCAGCAGCGCTCGCTGAGCTATTCCTACCGGGATCATGATCTGACAACACTGGACAAGCTCCAGGCCTTTCTGGAGCAGATCCAGAGCGGGAATTATGCCGATACGGTTTCCACCATCTATCTGCCGCCGGTGCAATATGAGGGCGGTCTGCGCCTGGATACCCGAGCCTATATCTTCATCGGCAGCACAGAGGGCGAGCAGCGCACCACCTTTACCGACACGGTGTATGTGGACGTGCGCACGCCGCAGATCGCCGAGTTTTCCGGGATCTCCTTCGCTGGTTCGGGCGGCGTCGGCCTCTCGGCGCAGGAGAGCGCCATCCTGCGGGACTGCTCTTTCGAGGGCTGGGACATCGGCGTGGACTCCCGGGACGGCTCCTGGGTCGGCGCCTACAACTGCGATTTTATTGCCAACGGCGTGGGCTACCGCTTCAACTCCGGGAAGACCACGCTCTCCTCGCCCACCTATTCGGGTGACCGCTTCATCGGCAACGGCATTGGCTTCCAGATCCTCAAGACGCCGAGCCGCGTAGTGCTGAGCTTCCCGGGCTGTACCTTCGAACGCAACAGCACCGATATCGACAATACGATCTACCAGGGCGTCAACACCAAGGGCGCGACCTTTATCAAGGGCGACTGAAAACGGAATGAAGCAGGGGCGTTCTGCAAGGTGATTCATTGAGTAAGCTTCGGTCATCGCCGTAGGGGAGGGGCTTGTCCCCTCCCGGCGGTATAATATGTCGATAATTGAGAAAAGATCGGCGAATTCGTAAAACTGTACGAATTCGCCGATCTTTTCATGGAAGGATATTGCTGCGCACCGGGCGGGGCAGAGCCACCGCCCCTACGTTGAATCCGCAGTTTGCGCAGCTGAGTTCATGTATAAACACACCGTTTTCCTGTTGTGTTGGAAACGTGTCTGTCTTACTGCTCGGCAGGCTCAAAGTCCTCTTTCCCGTGCTTGCACAGGGGGCAGGTATAGCCCTCGGGAAGCTCGCCCTCGCAGGGCTCAAAGTGGCCGCAGATCTTGCAGACGTAGCCCTTCTGCTTCTTCTTTGCTTCGGGAACCACGTGCTCAAAGTCCTCCTTGCCGTGCTTGCACAGCGGGCAGACAAAGTCGTCGGGCAGTTCGCTGCCCTCGTAGACATAGCCGCAGACCTTGCAGACCCAGCACTCCTTCTGCTCGGGCGCGGGGTTCTTCTTGGGCTTGATGTGGGCGTGGTAGTAGCTGTAGGTGGCAGAGGGGGCGCCGGAGAGGACCTTCGCCTCCACAACGTTGGCGACGAACAGGGTGGAGGGGCCGCAGTCGACCACTTCCACGACCTCGCAGGAGAGGACCGCGTTGGTATACTCGGGCAGATAGCGGATGCCGTTGGCCGTGCGCTCCGTCCAGCTTACGTCGGCGAACTTGTCCACGTCCCGGCCGGACTGGAAGCCGAACTGCTTGAAGAGACTGTAGGGCGCTTCCTCGGTCAGAATGGAGACATTGAACACGCCGGACTTGAGGATCATGTCGCAGGTGTGGTTCTTCTTGATGACGGAGATCGTGAGCTTCTTCGGGTCGCCGGAGGCGGCCTGGGAGGCGGAGTTGATGATGCAGCCGTAGTCCTTCCCGTCGACCACGGTGGTCAGCAGCTCGACACCGTAGGAGAGCTTGTTGAAGGCTTTGGTGTTCACGGCCTCGGGATTGTACTCCCCGGCGGCGGGAACGGCGGGGGGCTCGGCCACAACAGGGGCCGGGTTCAGCTCATCGGCGAAGGCCTGGGCCAGCGCCTCCAGCTGCGCGTCCTGCCCGGCGGCGAGAGCGGACTTGAGGGTGATATTGTCGGCAATGAATTCGAGGTTCTTGCAGGGGGCCAGCAGCTCGCGCATGACCTTGCCGCTGGTGGGGGCCCAGGAGCCGTTCTCGATCACGGCGACCTTGCGGCTCTGCAGATTGTGGGCGGCCAGATCGTGCAGCAGGTTCTCCATGGTCACGAACACGCCGGCGTTGTATGTGGTGGCGGCAAAGACCAGGTGGCTGCAGCGGAAGGCGTCAGAGACGATGTAGCTTGCGGGGGTGACGGAAGTGTCGTACATGCGCACGCGCACGCCCTTTTCCGCGAGCTTGCAGGCCAGAATGTTGGCCGCGTTCTCGGTGTGGCCGTAAACGGAGGCGTAGGCGATCAGCACGCTCTTCTCCTCCGGCGTATAGCTGGACCAGAGCAGGTACTTCTCCAGAAAATCGCCGAAGTGGCTGCGCCATACAAAGCCGTGCAGCGGGCAGACATAGGCGATGTCCAGCTTGGCGGCCTTTTTCAGCACGGCCTGTACCTGGGGGCCGTACTTGCCCACGATGTTGGTGTAGTAGCGGCGGGCCTCGTCCAGATGCTCGCCGAAGAAGTCGGTCTCATCGGCGAAGAGGCGGCCGTTGAGCGCGCCGAAGGTGCCGAAGGCGTCGGCGGTGAAGAGGATCTTGTCCGCCGCGTCATAGCTCATCATGACCTCGGGCCAGTGCACCATGGGGGCCATGACGAAGCTGAAGCTGTGTTTGCCGGTGTTGAGGGTGTCGCCCTCTTTCACGACCTGGAAGCGGCCTTCCAGATCCATGGGGAAGAACTGGGCGATCATGGCCTTGATCTTGGCGTTGCAGACCACCGTGGTCTCGGGATGGCGCTGCAGCAGCAGCTCCAGCGTGGCGGCGTGATCCGGCTCCATGTGGTGAATCACCAGATAGTCAAGCGCTCTGCCGCCCAGCGCGTGGGCAACGTTCTCCAGAAAGACGCTGAAAACAGCCTTGTCCACCGTGTCAAACAGCACGGTCTTTTCATCCAGCAGCAGGTAAGAGTTATAGGAAACGCCGTCGGGAACGCCGTAAACGCCCTCGAAGCAGGCGAGGCGCCGGTCATCCGCGCCGACCCAGATCAGGTCGTCCAGAACTTTTCTCGTGCAGTACATAATATCTCCTTTCAAAAGTGGCTCCCTCTCCGGGGAGCTGCACGAAGCGCTGAGGGGGTGTGAGAATTGCCACCCAGTATTATAAAAAGAAAACGCTTGACTTGCAAGAGATTTCTGTTATGATCTAAATAGATTGTGCGCAACTGAATGAAAGGGAGCTGAAACCATGGCTGGGAAAAAGTTTGCGGGCCTGAAGGGCCCGGTGGAAAATACGGCGATCACCGCCGATTACGAGTCCGCGCAGGATTTTAAGGCGCTGCGCGTGGGGAAGCTGGGCGTCTATTACCGGGAGGGCTTCAAGACCCGCTATTTCGCTTACGAGGAGTTGGAGCGCGCCTTCCTGCGTGTGCAGGAGGTGCGGGGGAGAATGTGCTGCGCACAGGCCTTCTTCGCCTATTTCCGCATGGTGCTTGTCGCGGGCGGCAAGGAATATGACTACGCCATGAGCGAGAAGGAGCAGCTCATGCGCGACGCGCTTGCGGCGATCGCAGCCAACGCCCCGGCGCTGCCCATCGGCGTGCCAGCAAAATAGTTTTTAGTTTGTAGTGTTTAGATTTCAGACAAGGGATCGCCGAGAGGCGATCCCTTGTTTTACACGTGCGCAAGCAGCGCACAGAGAGTGAGACCGAAGACCGTGGGCAGGACAGCGGCCAGCGCCGTCCAGCCCCAGCTGCCGGTCTCTTTTTTCACGGTCAGCAGCGTCGTGGAGCAGGGCCAGTGCAGCACCGTGAAGCAGAGGACGCAGCCGGCGGTGAGCCGGGTCCAGCCCTGCTGCAGCAGAATCGCCTGCACGTCGGAAAGCGCGCCGGGATCGGCAAGACTGCCCTGCGCCGTATAGATCAGCAGCAGAATGGGCAGCACGGTCTCGTTGGCGGGGAGCCCCAGCAGAAAGGCCAGCAGGATCGCGCCGTCCATGCCGAAAAAGCGCCCGACCGGCTCCAGCGCGTTCGACGCGCGCAGCAGCAGGCTCTCCCCGCCGGGTGAGGCATGAGCCAGCAGCCACAGCAGCGCCCCGGCCGGGGCTGCCACCGCGGCGGCCCTGCCCAGTACGCGCAGCGTCCGGTCCAGCAGAGAGCGGAGCAGGATCTGCCCCAGCTGCGGCGCGCGGTAGGGCGGCAGCTCCAGCACATAGGAGCTGGGCGCGCCGCGCAGCACCGTGCGGGATAGAAGCCAGGTGGCTGCGAAGGTCGCGAGCACGCTGCCGCAGACTACCAGCGTGAGCAGCAGGGAGACGGTGAGCGGCGGGGCGTGCAGCCCGGCGAAGAACATCGCGAGCAGCGCGAGCAGCAGGGGAAAACGGCCGTTGCAGGGGACAAAACTGTTGGTGAGTATGGCGAGCATGCGCTCCCGCTTCGAGTCGATGATGCGGCAGCCGGTCACACCCGCCGCGTTGCAGCCAAAGCCCATCAGCATGCTCAGGCACTGCTTCCCGCAGGCGCCGCAGGCCTGAAATGGCCGGTCCAGATTGAAGGCCACCCGGGGCAGATAGCCCAGATCCTCCAGCAGCGTAAAGAACGGGAAGAAGATCGCCATCGGCGGCAGCATGACCGCCACGACCCAGCTGAGCGTGCGCCACGCCCCCTCTGTCAGCAGCGCACAGACTGCCTCCGGCAGCCCGAGCCGCAGCAGAAAGCCGTACAGCGGCGCCTCCCACAAGAAGAGCAGCTTCGACAGCAAGGCCGAGGGGGCGTTTGCCCCGGCGATCGTCAGATAGAAGACCAGGGCCAGCAGCGCCAGCATCAGCGGATAGGCAAGCCATGGGTGGGTCAGTACCCGGTCAATGCGCCTCTCCCGCGCGGGGGGAGTGCGTGGCCGGGAGATCACTCCGCGGCAGAGCGCCTCCGCCATGTGCACCAGTGCCGCCGAGTGTTCATCCTCCGTCTCTGCCTCCGGGATCCGCAGCGGGGAGATCGCCTCCGTCGGGTGCGCGAGCAAACGGTCCAGCGCCTCCAGCAGCAGCGCCCGGCTCTCTCTGCGCCGGGCGGAGAGGCCGATCACGGGCACACTGAGGCGCGCTTCCAGCAGCGGCAGATCCGGCGTCACGCCACGCCGCGCCGCCTCATCCATCAAATTCAAGCAGAGGAGCACCGGCTTTCCCAGCGCCATCACCTGCAGCGCGAAGAAGAGATTGCGCTCCAGCAGCCCCGCGTCGCAAACAAGCAGGATCGTCTCCGGCTCCGGAGAGAGCAGGTAGTCCCGCGCGACGCGCTCCTCCTCGGAGCGAGCGGAGAGAGAGTAACTGCCCGGCACATCCACCAGCTCGCAGTTGTAATGCGCGGTGCGGAAGCGGCCCCGGGCAGAGCTCACGGTCTTGCCGGTCCAGTTGCCGGTGTGCTGGTGCAGGCCGGTCAGCCGGTTAAAGACCGTGCTCTTTCCCACGTTCGGCAGCCCCGCCAGGGCGATCACATGCGTCTCCATCCGCTCCCTCCCTCTGCTCCAATAGAATCCGCTCGCTCTCCTTTGCCCGCAGGGCCAGCACCGCGCCGTACAGGCTGTAGGCCGCGGGATCGCCCAGAGGGCTGTGGCCCAGACAGCAGAGCTCCGCGCCCTCCACAAGGCCCAGCTCCCGCAGGCGGCGGCGCATGGGGCCGAAGATCCGCAGCGCGCGCACCCGCCCGCATTCACCCGGCCGTAGCGCGCGGAGCGTCAGTTCCTGTGTCATGGTTTCCACCTCGCCCCAGTGTATGCGCGGTTGCATTCGGCGGTGACTTTTGATAAAATAACAGGGAGGTGATGGCAATGCAGTTTACATTCAACCATTTCAATTTCAATGTCCTCGATCTGGAACGCAGCCTGAAGTTCTACGATGAGGCCCTGGGGCTCAAGCCCGTGCGGGAGAAAAATGCCGCGGACGGCAGCTTCAAGATCGTCTTTCTGGGCGACGGGGTCACGGATTTCCAGCTGGAGCTGACCTGGATGACCCAGCGCACGGAGCCCTACGACCTAGGTGAGCAGGAGTACCACCTGGCCTTCCGCACGGACGATATGGAGGCGGCCCACGCAAAGCACGAGGCCATGGGCTGCATCTGCTTTGAAAACCCGGCCATGGGCATCTACTTCCTGGAGGATCCGGACGGCTACTGGATCGAGATCATCCCCACACGCTGAAAAGAAAAGAGGAAAAGAAAACAGTGTATTCTTCCAAGGTTTTGATAAGAAGTAAAAAGCTCCTTGCGATCGTTCTCGCGCTGGCAGCGCTCATTCTGTGTGTTGCCGCCGCGCCGCAGGCCACAGGGGACGCGGGCGAGACGCCTGCCATCGAGGCGACGATCCTGGAAATCAGCAAGTACGGCAATATCGTTCTGAGCATCGGGCCGGACAGCATGAAAGAGCTGGGCTATGAACCGGCGGACCTGATCCTGGTGCGGATCGGTAGCGCCGAAATGGAAATGCCCATCGGCACCAGCTATTCCGACGCGGATTCCGGCGAACCCATCTGCTGCTGGAAGACCAGCGCCTCCAAGGGCATAGAGGAAGTGGTGCTTGCCGTCAACGGCGGGAACCTGACCGAGGCCCTGGGCATTGCCGAGTATGAGAAGATCAAGGAGGATCCCGGCTTTACCTGGCATCCTGTCGAAGGCCTGGAGCTGCCGATCGTGGTCAGCATCTCCATGGTGCAGAAGCAGGGATACGCCGAGGAGTACCAGATGCACCAGCTTGGCGGCACCCGCAACAACAAGCGCGCCGACTACGCGGAGCTGAGCGACGAGGAATATGCAAACTTCCGCGCCGTGGAGACCAGCGGCATGGGCGTCGGCACGCTGTACCGCTCCTCCTCACCCGTATGCCCCGCCTATAACCGCAGCGCGGAGGCGGACGCGGCCCTGCAGGATGCCCTGATATGCACGGTCATGAACATGGCTGACAGTGAGGAAGCCATGAAGGCTTACCCCGACTATAGCCTGACTTATTACTCCGACTGCGATATCATCGCGCTGGACATGAAGATCGACTTTGCCTCCGAGGAATTCCGGACGGCGCTGGCCGACGGCTTCCGCTATCTGGCCGCCCACGAGGGGCCCTACCTGATCCACTGCCAGGAGGGCAAGGACCGCACCGGCTTTGCCTGCGGCATCCTGGAGTGCCTGATGGGTGCGAGCGCCGGGGAAGTGGTGGAGGACTACATGATCACCTACTACAACTTTTACGGCATCGGCCCGGATTCGGAGCAGTATGAGCGGATCGCCCGGAGCAACATTATGGCAAGCCTTGCTGCTGCCTTCGGCATTGACGCCATTGACGGCGACGGCGTGGATCTGGCCGCCGAGGCGGAGGCGTATCTGCTGGAGATCGGCATGAGCGAAGAAGAGATCAACAACCTGAAAGCGCAGCTTGCGCAGGATTACGCCGGCCTTGCGGAGGCCGCCTGACCCGCGCCCGGAACAACAGGAGGGACCTGTATGAAACCTGTAAAAAAACTCGGCTTCGGCCTGATGCGCCTGCCCCTGACAGACCCGAACGACGACGGCAGCATCGACATGGAACAGCTCAAACAGATGGTGGACAGCTTTCTGGAGCAGGGCTTCACCTATTTTGACACCGCTTGGATGTACTGCGGCGGCAGAAGCGAGGAGGCGGCGGGTGAGGCCCTCGTAAAGCGCCATCCGCGTGAGAGCTTCACCCTCACCACGAAGCTGCCGGCCTATCTCCTGCGCAGCGAGGAGGACCGGGAGAAGGTCTTTCAGGAGCAGCTGCGGCGCACCGGCGCGGGCTATTTCGACTACTACTGGCTGCATGACGTAAACTCCCACTCCATCCGCACCTTTGACAGGCTCAAATGCTGGGATTTCGTGAAAGAGAAGAAGGAGCAGGGCCTTGTGCGGCACATCGGATTCTCCTTCCACGACGGGCCGGAGCTGCTGGACAGGGTGCTCACCGAGCACCCGGAGTTTGAGTATGTGCAGCTGCAGCTCAACTACCTGGACTGGGACAGCCTGGGCGTGCAGAGCCATGCCTGTTATGACGTGGCGACGAAGCACGGTAAGCCCGTCATCGTCATGGAGCCGGTCAAGGGCGGCACTCTGGCAAAGGTGCCCGAGAAGTTGGAAGCCATGTTCAAAGCGCGGGAGCCGGAGATGTCCGTACCCTCCTGGGCCATCCGCTTCGCGGCAAGCCAGGAGAACGTGATGATGGTCCTGAGCGGCATGAGCAATATGGAGCAGCTTCTGGACAACACCGGCTATATGAAGAACTTCAGACCACTCAATGCGGAGGAGCTGGCCATGATGCATCAGGCGGCGGACATCCTCAATGAGAAGATCGCCATCCCCTGCACCGGTTGCTCTTACTGCACGGTCAACTGCCCCCGGCACATCGCCATCCCCAAGTATTTCTCACTCTATAATGCCGACATGCAGGAGAGCGAGGAGAAGGGCTGGACCCCGCAGGGGAGCTATTACGACAATCTGACGCTCCAGTTCGGCAAGGCCAGCTCCTGCATCAGGTGCGGCCGCTGCGAGGCCATGTGTCCCCAGCACCTGCCGATCCGCCGCTATCTGCAGGATGTGGCGAAGCATTTTGAGTAAACTTGCTGTCGAGTAAGACTGCTGTACAGAAAAGCGCCCCGCTTCCGGCGGGGCGCTCAGACTGCAGATAAACTCATGCGACGGAAGGTGGACACGCATGGGGAGAGCGCGAGAGGGGATTGGTTATTCCCTCTCGCGTTTGATATTCATAAAAATGAGAACTTTTTCGGAAGTTCTCATTTTTAATGCACAAGGTGTCGACGTTTTGTCGACACCTTGTGCGCCCCGCTTTCCAGCGGGGCGCTTTTCTGTTCCGTATTGTATTTTTTGTCAAAGTGTGCTAAAGTACAAAAGATGCAAAAAAGTCGATCCGACAAGTAAGAAAAGAGGATTCCCATGATGAAACGTGTAATCACGATGCTGCTCTGCCTCGCTCTGGCCCTGGCGCTCTGCGCCTGCGGCGGCAAGACCGAGAGTGAGAAGCCTGCCAATATGCAGTCCAGCCTGCCCGGCGCCGCCGCGGAAGCGGAGGAAGCGGAGGAAACTCCGGCCCCCGTCTCCGACAAGGAGGCCGCCATTGCCGATGCGGTTCAAAAGGCCCGCAAGCTGAAGGACCGCCCTGTCTCCGAGCTCTATGACGCCATCGGCGAGCCGGATTCCGAGGACGCCGCGCCCAGCTGCATGGGCCCTGGCGAAGACGTGAATCTGTACTATGACGGCTTCACGGTCTACACCTATCGCGAAGGCGATAAGCAGACCGTGGTGGATGCGGAGATTAGCAAATGAGGCACCGCCGCAGACGGCGCGGCCATCCGGTCCAGCTGACGGTGCTGCTGCTCCTGCTCATCGTGCTGGGAGGGCTTCTCCTGGCCGAGAAGCTCCGCAGCGACCGTCCCGCCCCCTTGCCCGAAGTTACCGCTGCTCCGGCTCCAACGCCGGAACCCACCCCGGAACCGACGCCTTCTCCGTCCCCAGCGCCTACGCCGTCCCCTGCGCCCACACCGGCGCCGACACCGGAACCGACCCCGGATCTGCGGTACCACACCGGCGATCCGGAGCTGGACGAACTGCTCTACGCCATTGTGGAGGAGCAGACGGAGGAGAGTATGAGCGACGAGGAGAAGCTCCACGCTCTCTACCAGTATGTCTCCGGCAGCTTCGGCTATCTGCGCCGGAACTATTACGGCCCCGGGGAGACCGGCTGGGAGAATGAGGAAGCCATGACCATGCTCACCGAGCGCAAGGGCAACTGCTATAACTTCTCCTCCACCTTCGGTCTGCTGGCCCGCTGCATCGGCTATGACGCCAGAATCTACAGCGGCACCGTATACGGCCAGGCCGCGGAGGGGCAGACCCGCCCGCCCGATCGTCCCCACGGCTGGGTGGAGATCAACATCGACGGCACGGACTATCTCTTCGATACGGACATGCAGGCGGTAGTGGCCGCCTGGCACGGGGACGATACCTTTTACATGCAGGATGACGGAATCCGCAACCAGTACGGCTATACCAAATACGACGCCGAAGGCAATCCCATCATCCCGGAGAAGACCGACGCTGAAGATGTTACAGAAAAGCCATGAATTTTCTGCCTGCTTCGGGTAGAATGTGAACAGCTGTAAGGGCGGCTCCCGCAGTCGCCCTTTTCTTTGTAATCATGATGGAGGGAGCTCCTTATGAAGGATCCGAGAAGCTATATCGAGCGTTTCTGCTATAAGCACCCGAATTTCGGCATTCCGCGGCTGATGATGTATGTTGCCATCGGCAATGTGGTGTTCTGGCTGCTGGGGGCGGTGAACAGCCGCATCCCGTACTATCTGGTGTTTGACCCCTATCTGATCCTGCACGGGCAGGTCTGGCGGCTAATCACCTTTGCGCTGTACCCGCCGAGCACGGGCTTTCTGGCCTTTATTGCCATTTACTTTTATTACTGGATCGGCTCTACGCTGGAGCAGTACTGGGGCACGCCGCAGTTCAACATCTACTTTTTTACCGGCCTGATCCTGACCATCGTCTACGGCTTCCTGATCTATTTCATTACCGGCATCCGCATCCAACTCACGGCGGAGTATGTGTATCTTTCCATGTTCTTCTCCTTCGCGGCGCTGTTTCCGGATATGCAGGTGCTGCTGTTCTTCATCATCCCGGTGAAGATGAAGTGGCTGGCCCTGCTCGACGCGGCCTTCTTTATTTTCGGCGTACTGACGACGCCTTTCCCGCTGAACCTGTTGCCCATCGTTGCGGTGCTGAACTTCGTGATCTTCTGCGGCGGCGACCTGCTGCGCATGATCCCGAAGCGCTCCAGCGCCAACACGGTCAATTTTCGGCGGGAGTCCCAGCGCATCCGCCGCGAGCAGCGTGACCAGCTCTACCACCACAAGTGCGCGGTCTGCGGCCGCACGGATGTGACGAACCCGGAGCTGGAGTTCCGCTACTGCTCCCGCTGCGCGGGCTATCACTGTTTCTGCGAGGAGCATATCAACAACCATATCCACTTTACCGAGTGAGAAAATGAGCAGGGGAGTGTCCCCTGCTCATTTTGCAAAAAATACGAAAAAAGAAAAAATAAGTCTTGACCTTGCAGTAAGTTTGTGCTAATATAATTAGGCGCCAAGGCCAAGGGCTTTCGGCTTTATATACAGAAGAAGCGCGAAGGAGCGTTTTTCTTCTGAGCTATCCGGGTGTAGCGCAGATGGTAGCGCGCTTGAATGGGGTTCAAGAGGCCGCTGGTTCAAATCCAGTCACTCGGACCAAAAATCCTCGATTTCACAAGAAATCGGGGATTTTTCTTGCTTAAAAGTTCTGCTTATTTTGGACTGACTGGAATTTGACTGGAATGCGGATCATTTCCGCAAACCGCCGCACGATGAAGTGAACCCCAAAAGTTAGACATTTATAGAATTAGGCGACCTGAAGGGTCTGGTATCTGTGTTGAGCAGGTGTCAGGCCCTTTAGTTTTAGCTTGATCCT
>Ga0310697_10002984_pt1 | contig 17405 bp, 17 predicted proteins | sample 172DNAGHGlowgp2_FD_203883 | JGI IMG/M metagenome (GOLD analysis project Ga0310697, IMG submission 203883) | Sheep rumen microbial communities from Palmerston North, Manawatu-Wanganui, New Zealand - 1728 DNA GHGlow gp2 (v2) (version 2) | ecosystem: Host-associated > Mammals > Digestive system >... | reverse complement strand
CCATCTTCGGTATCAACTTCCGCTTCATGAAGCCCTTCATCGCCGGCATGATCGGCGGCGCGGTCGGCTCCTTCTTCGCCACCTGGATGCACGGCATCAACGCCAAGGGCGAGGTCGTGAAGTTCGGCGCCACCACCTACGGCGTGACCGGTATCCCCGGCATCCCCGCCGTCAACAACATCCCCATGTACATCGTTGAGCTCTTCATCGCGGCCGGTGTCGCCTTCGCCATCACCTGGGTCATCTGGAAGGAAGAGGCCCCCGCGAAGAAGGCCAAGGGCGAGCCTGCAAAGCCCCTGCCCGTCGTGATCCGCTGCGGCTCCGGCGAGCTGCGCCAGCCCGTTGAGGGCAAGGTCATCGCCCGCGAGGACATCCCCGACGAGACCTTTGCCAACGGCATTCTCGGTGACGGCATCGGCGTCGAGCCCACCAGCGGCACCGTGGTCGCCCCCTTCGACGGCAAGGTCACTTCCGTCTTCGACACCAAGCATGCCGTGACCCTTGAGAAGGACGGCATGGAAGTGCTCATTCATATCGGCGTCAACACCGTCAACATGAACGGCGACGGCTTTACCGCCTATGTCGCAGAGGGTGACGATGTCCAGGCCGGTCAGCGTCTGCTGGGCTTCGACAGCGCCAAGATCAAGAAGGCCGGTTACAGCGACTGCGTCGTCATGCTGCTGACCAACTCCGACGATCTGGCCGATGTCGAGTGCGGCCTGAAGGAGTAAGAACGCGCGTTTTTACCTCCCTTTGGAAAAAGGGAGGTGCCGCAAAGCGGCGGAGGGATCGAACCCCTCATTCCACACTTGGCCCTGTCTGGGCTTTGTGCGGGACGGTCGATCCCTCAGTCATGGCCTTGCGTGACCCCTTCCACCGCTGAAGCGGTCAGGCAAGCTTGGAATGTCGCGCGTTCCTCGCGCGTCAGAATCCTCCCCCCAAGCGCCGCAAGCGGCTGGGGGAGGCAAGGCCATGACAGCTCCCTTTCCCAAAGGGAGCTTAAACGGAATTAAATTATTTTAACGGAGGAACAAATATGAAATCTTTTGATTACGTCATCACCGATCCTGTGGGCATCCACGCCCGCCCCGCCGGCATCCTGGTCAAGGAAGTCAAGAACTACAAGGACTCCACCATCACCCTCGCCAAGGGCGACAAGAGCGTCAACCTTCTCAAGCTGATGGCCCTCATGCAGATGGGCATCAAGCAGGGCGACAAAGTCACCGTCAGCGTTGAGGGCGGCGACGAAGAAGCCGTCTGCGCCAAGATCGAGGAGTTCTTTAAGGCCAACCTGTAAACCATAATATCGACATGATACGGCTGCCCCCGCGACAGCCGTATCTTTTTCAATTGCGAATACGATTCGCAATTGATCTGCTCGCGCTTATCGCACGCGGCAAAGCGTGATATGCCGCGTTTGGTCGGCGCGAGGCCTCGCTAAGCTCGGCTCAGGGAGTTATTGAGGCGGCAAAGCTGCCTCAATAACATTTTGAAAGTTTTCAGACTTTCATCATTATTTTTTACACTTTTGAAGGGAGTTCATCACCATGATTTCTATTCAGGGCAAGGGCGTGTCCACCGGCGTTGCCGCAGGCCCCCTTTACTTCTACCAGCGCGCAAAGAGCACCATCCGCCGCTACGAGGTCGTTGACATCGACTCCGAGTGGAACCGCTTCAAGGCCGCCCAGGCCAAGGCCATCGAGCAGCTCGGCGCACTTGCCGAGAAGGCCCGCGAGGAGGCTGGCGACGAGGCCGCCATGCTCTTCGAGACCCACCAGCTCATGGCGGAGGACCTTGACTATGAAGAGGCCATTGAGGAACTGATCAAGGGCGCCAAGCAGAACGCCGAAGCCGTTGTCACCGACGTTGCCGCGCAGTTTGCCGAGATGTTTGCCGCCATGGACGACAGCTACATGCAGGCCCGCGCCGCCGACGTAAAGGACGTTTCCACCCGCATCATCGGCATCCTCTCCGGCGTTGTGCAGGGCGGCATCGATTCTGACGTGCCCGTCATCCTCGCCGCCGACGATCTGGCCCCCAGCGAGACTGTCCAGCTCGACAAGTCCAAGATCCTGGGCTTCGTCACCTCCGGCGGCTCCGGCTCCAGCCACACCGCCATCCTTGCCCGCACCATGGGCATCCCCGCCATCATCGGCGTGGGCGACCAGCTCAAGCCCGAGTACGAGGGGCGTGAGGTCATTGTCGACGGCGGCACCGGCAACGTGGTCATCGACCCCGACGAGCCTACCCGCGACCGCCTGATGGCAAAGCGCGCGGAGCTTCTCAAGCGTCAGGAGCTCCTGAATCAGCTCAAGGGCCTGCCCAACGAGTCCAAGGACGGCAAGCAGGTTCGCATCTATTGCAACATCGGCAACCCCGAGGATGTGCACGCCGTGCTCGAGAACGACGGTGCGGGCATCGGCCTTTTCCGCAGCGAATTTCTCTACCTCAACTGCGACGATTATCCCACCGAGGATTACCAGTTTGAGGCCTACAAGAAGGTGCTCTCCGACATGGGCGGCAAGGAAGTCGTCATCCGCACGCTGGACATCGGCGCGGACAAGATGATCGAGTACTTCCAGCTCCCGAAGGAGGAGAACCCCGCCCTCGGCAACCGCGCCCTGCGTATCTGCCTGAACCGCCCCGAGATCTTCCACACCCAGCTGCGCGCCCTGTACCGCGCCTCCGCCTATGGCCGCCTCTCCATCATGTTCCCGATGGTCACCTCCGTCTGGGAGGTCAAGGAGGCCAAGAAGATGTGCGAGCAGGTCAAGGCCGAGCTCACCGCTGAAGGCATCCCCTTCTCTGACGAGGTCGATGTCGGCATCATGATTGAGACCCCCGCCGCCGCCGTCATCAGCGACAGGCTGGCCAAGATCGTCGACTTCTTCTCCATCGGCACGAACGACCTCACCCAGTACACCCTGGCCTGCGACAGACAGAACAACGACCTCGGCCGCTTCTTTAACGCCCATCACCCCGCTGTGCTGCGCCTCATCAAGATGGTCGCGGAGAACGCCCATAAGGCCGGCATCTGGTGCGGCATCTGCGGCGAGCTCGGCGCGGATCTGGAGCTGACGGAGACCTTCCTCTCCATCGGCGTGGACGAGCTGTCCGTCTCCCCGCGCTCCGTTCTCCCTCTGCGCCAGAAGGTGCGCGAGACCACGGTCGCCGACGTACAGGAGAAGCTTGTCGCCGATCTCATGAGCGACGAGAACGCGATCTGAGTTTTCAGAATATGAGCCGCCGTGCAAGCGGCGGCTCATTCCTTAACCTATGAAGTTTATCGTTTTTTCCGACTCTCACGGAGTCGCGGAGAACATGCTCCGGGCGGTCGAGCTGGAAAAGCCCGACCTGTGCTTCTTCCTCGGCGACGGGGAACGCGATCTTGTCACGCTGCAAAAGCGCTTTCCGAATCTCCCCGTCAACGCCGTGCGCGGCAACTGCGACGTGTTCTCTTCCCTCCCCTCGGTACTGGTGTGCGCGGCGGGCGGGCTTAAAATCTTCATGACCCACGGGCACCTCTACGGCGTGAAGCACGACCCGATCTTTCGGGAGCTGTGCGAAGCGGCGCTGGCCTCCGACGCGGACGCGGTGCTCTTCGGCCACACGCACGAGCCGTTCCGGGATTTCACCATGGGCATGGCCCTCATGAACCCCGGCAGCATCGGCCCCACCACGCGCCCGAGCTATGGCCTGATCCGCTCTTGCGGCGGGCGCTTCGAAACCGAAGTGGTGTTTTTGGGAAGGTAGTTGGCCTTTCCATACAAACGGAGCCGACAATCGGCTTTCCCTTGAGGGGAAGGCTGACATATTGCTTGACAATGGGTATACGCCGGGTTATGATGGCGATACCCTGAATGATAGGAAGTAGAATGACTATGGATAACAAGGAATTTGACGTTGTCGCCCTGGGCGAGCTGCTGGTCGACTTTACCCAGAACGGCCTGAGTGAGCAGGGCAACACGCTTTTTGAGGCGAATCCCGGCGGAGCACCCGCCAATGTGTTGGCTATGCTGAGAAAACTCGGCAAGTCCTGCGCCTTTATCGGCAAGGTTGGCAAGGACAGCTTCGGCGACATGCTGGTCCGGACGGTGGAGGATGCCGGGATCGACATTCGCGGCCTCATGCGGGACGCGGAGATCCCCACCACACTTGCGGTGGTGCACACCTTCCCCAACGGCGACCGCGATTTCAGCTTCTACCGCAAGCCCGGCGCGGACATCATGCTGCGCCCGGACGAGCTGGACGAGGAGCTTCTGCGCGCCTGCCGCATCTTCCACTTCGGCACCCTGTCCCTGACGGACGATCCCTGCAAGGCCGCCACCGTGCGTGCCTATTCGCTCGCCAAGGCCGCTGGGGCGCTGATCTCCTTTGACCCGAACCTCCGTCCCCCGCTCTGGCCCGACGACGCGACGGCGAAGGCCGCCATCGAATGGGGCCTTGCGCGCTGCGACATTCTCAAGATCTCCGACAACGAGATTGAGTTCATGACCGGCGAGACAGACTTTGATAAAGGCGCCGCGATTCTGAAAAAGCGCTTCCCCAACATCCGCCTGCTGAACGTCACCGCCGGCGGGGACGGGAGCTTTTCCTACTATGGCGGCAAGCGTGTCTTCGTCCCGGCGTGCAAGCTCGGCGGTGTGATCGAGACCACCGGCGCGGGCGACACCTTCTGCGCAAGCGTCCTCAACTTCGTGCTTGAGCACGGGCTTGACGGGCTCAGCGAGGACGATATGACCGCGATGCTGCGTTTTGCCAACACCGCCGCCTACATCGTCACCACCAGGAAGGGCGCGATCCGCTCCATGCCCGAGCGTGAACAGGTCGAAGAGCTGCTGAAGAGGATCTGAAGTATATAACATTTCAGGGGAGCCCAACTCGGGCTCCCCTGTTCGTGTATTACTTTTCTTCCGGCTTCTCTTCCTTCGGCTCTTCCGGCTTCTCTTCCGCTTCCGCTTCGTCCTCGTCCTCGAGGTCGGCGGGCAGAACCGTCATCAGATCCTCCTTGGTGGGCCTTTCCATCTTTGCCACGCGGTTGGACTGGCGGACAATCATGTCCTCAAAGCAGTTCCGCACATCGCGGCCGTTGCCGAAGTTCTCGGTGCGGTTTTCGTAGAGCTCGGTGAACATGGCGGTCGCGGCCTTGTCGGCCTCCTCGGTGAGCTTGTAGCCGTTCTTTGAGCACTTGCTGCGGAAAATCGCCATAAGCTGCTCACCGTTATAGTCCGGGAAGTAGAAGTATTTGTTGAAACGGGATTCAAGGCCGGGGTTGGAGTTGATGAACTTCTCCATCGGGCCGGTATAGCCCGCGACAATGACGATCAGCTCGTCGCGGTGATCCTCCATCGCCTTGAGGATGGTTTCGATCGCCTCACGCCCGAAGTCGTTCTCACCGCCGGAGGAGAGGGAGTACGCCTCGTCGATGAACAGTACGCCGCCGAGGGCCTTCTTGATGACCTCCTGGGTCTTGAGCGCGGTCTGACCCACGTAGCCCGCCACAAGGCCGGAGCGGTCAACCTCCACAAGCTGGCCCTTGTTCAGCACGCCGATCGCGGCATACAGGCCGGAGAGGATACGGGCCACGGTGGTCTTGCCGGTGCCGGGGTTTCCGAGGAAGACCATGTGCAGGCTCATGGGCGGCACGGGCAGATCGTTCTGCACGCGCAGCTTGCGGACCTTCATGAGGTTGATGAGGTTCTTGATGTCGCGCTTGACCTCGTCCAGGCCGACCAGCTCCTCAAGCTGACCCATCAGCTCGTCGAAATTGGGCTTCTCGACCGGCTCCTTTTTCTCCTCCTCGGTGGCTTCCTTGCTCGTCCCGCCAGTGGTCTGGGTCTGCTGCCTGTGCTTTTCCATGAAGCTGGGCTCCCCGCTCGTGACAAACTCCAGGGGGTTGAGCGGCTCCTTGCTCTTGCGCACGCCCGTGGTGTCGCAGATGGCGTTGAGCTTGTCGGTGCACTCGGTGATATAGGCGGCCTCCTCATAGCTCACCTCGTCGTCCACGGCGGCAAGGTAGAGGAGGATGTTGGTCAGCATGCGGATGAAGGTGCGGGAGGTCTCCGTGCCGCGCTTCGCGTCGCTCTCGGCGAGGTTCCAGTAGAAGACCGGGGGCAGGAACACCTCTCCCTCGCAGATGGAGCTTGTGAGCGACCAGAGCATCCACTTCGGCTGCGGCTGGCTGCGGGAGTAGATCTGGTTGGCCATGTCCACATGGCGCTGCGTGATGGCGCCGCCCCGGCTCCAGAGGTTCAGGGCGCACTTGGTCATGAACTCGTCCAGCTCTTTCGCCATGGACGAGCCGCCGAGGCGGTAGAACGCATCGGTGTTGGCGGTATAGATTTTATGGAATTCCTCCGGGGTACGTGTCCAGGTGGTAGGCATGGCGGTATCTCCTTTATACGGTCAAGCCGCGCGTCGGTTCGACCTGTTTTTCTTTTGTCGCTATATTATAGTATCTTTTCGCCGTCGGCGCAAGATAGATTGTAAAAGGAAAACAGCCGCCCCATGGCAGGGACGGCTGCGCTTCGCTTTGGATTCAGACGTTTCTGGCCTTGCATCTGCAGCGCGGGCAGATGTTGCCGTGCAGGGCGCTCAGCGGGATCTCATAGCCGCAGGTGCAGCAGATGATGTGGTTGATATGTGCGCCGCCGCTGGCCTTATCCAGCTTTTCATCCTCGATCTTCTCCGGGACTTTATCGTTGTTCTCCATGGGAACCATCCTTTCGTTTCATTCGGAGGAAGCGCTGATCGGTTCAGCCGACTCTCTCCTCTTTTCGCATCCATTATAACCCATGACCGGGGCAAAAGGCAACCGCCGCGCGCCTGTTTTTATTTTTTTTAAGATTTCGCCCGAACTGCAGAACCTGTCATTCTGAGCGGAGCGCAGCGGAGTCGAAGAATCTTTTTTGTCTGAGTCAAGGGCACGCTCCTTTGCTGCGGCTCAGGATGATACGCGGCTTCACAGAAGCTTTTCGACGCTGTACATGCTCTCCAGCACCTCATAAATGGGCCGCCAGAGGCGGTCCGCCGTCCAGATGCTGATGCCGGCAAGGCCGTATTCTTCCACCAGGCGGAGCCTTGCGCGGATGCTCCTTGCATCCTCGAACCAGACCACATGGCGCTTGCCCGCCGGGTCGGTGTAGTTGAACCACGGGGCCTCCGCCTTCGTGTCGTAGTGGATCTCGGCCCAGCGGGAGGCGGCCAGCTCCTGCGCCCCGGCATTGGACATGACCCGCGCCGCCGCCCCCTGCTGCCAGGGCAGGGTCCAGTCGTAGGCGTAATTGGAAAAGCCCAGCAGGATCTTGCCCGCGGGCATCACCGTCACGGCGTAGTCCAGCACCCGGCGGATGCGGTTCACCGGTGATACCGCCTGCGGCGAGCCGTAGGTGTAGCCCCACTCATAGGTCATGAGGATCACACGGTCGGCATAGCGGCCATGGGCCTCGTAATCGTGCGCGGTGTAGAGGAGCCCCTCCTGGTTGGCGCTCTCCTTCGGGGCGATGGCCGTGGAGACCATCGCCCCCAGGGGGTGCAGCCGTTCCGCCGCGCGGGCGACAAATTGGCTGTAACTGTCCCGGTCAAAGGGATAGATGTACTCGAAGTTGATGTTCAGGCCGTAGTAGTCCTTGTCGCGGATAAGCTCGACGATGTTCTCCAGCAGCCGTGCCTGCACCGCCTCATCCGTCAACAGCGCGTGGGCGATGTCCGAGGAAAAGCCGCTTGATTCGCTGAGGTTTGTCACCGTGAGCAGCGGCGCGGTCTGACCGGCATAGGCCGCCTGTATGAGCCGCTCATCCGCAATGGGGCGCAGCTCCCCCTCCATGGTCGCGCTGTGGGAAAAAGGGCAGAGCGTGGTGAAATACGGCATGCTCTCCGTCAGCACCGCCTGCCGCACAAAGGGGTAGACATAGGCATTGACCTCGATCTGCTCGCGCACGTCCTCCCCGCCGCCGGGGACGACCAGGCTCTGCCCGATCACAAGGCGCGTGGGGTCGGCGATCTGGTTGAGGCGCACAAGCTCCTCCACCGTCGTTGCGAAGCGCCGCGCCAGGGCGTAGAGACTGTCCCCCGCCCGTACCATATAAATCTGCATAAAAATGACTCCTTTCCAAGAACAGGCTGCTATCAGTCTATTCCGAAGGAGCGTGTCTTTTTCCGCGCTGTGGAAACTGCCGCCGAAGGTAGAAAAGGCGCAGCATACCTCAGTGTGTACGCTGCGCGCTTTCGGGCCGGGAAAGCCCCGCTTACTTGAGCATGTCCTTCAGCCCGTCGAGATCGGTGTAGCCGACGCGGGTCGCCTTGACCTGGCCGTCCTGCATGGCGATCAGGGTGGGAATGCTCATCACGCGGAACTTGCGGGCAAGGGCCGGCTCCGCGTCCACATCGACCTTGCAGACCTTGACGGCGCTGCCGCACTCGGCATCGAGCTGGTCAACAATGGGGGCCTGCATCTTGCAGGGGCCGCACCAGGTCGCCCAGAAGTCGATGAGCACAAGACCCTCCCGGGTGGCTTCGTCAAAATTGTCCTTGTTGAGATGAATAACAGCCATAGTGATTCTCCTTTATCTATGTGATTTGTACAGGCTTTGTCATCAGACCGCGGCCATCCGCCGGGACAGTGTCCCGGTACGGGCCGCGAAGCTGATCCAACAGACATTTTGTGAGAATGTTGATAGGATATACATGAATTATAGCATGTTTATTTCATTTTGCATAGGGGGGCTGTCCTATCTTTTTGTACACTCTGTCGGAATCAATATATTTTTAATTTTCTTCTTGAAATTTGTGTGCTTCTGGTCTATAATACAAATCACGTAGTATTCTCTACTACTTTAAGGAGGTATGATTATGAAGAAAGTTCTTTCCCTTATGCTTGCGCTTGTCATGATGTTTAGTCTTTCTGTCTGCGCTTTTGCTGCAGATACTGCGGTTTCCGAAGACGATAAGGTGCTGGAAGCCGTTCCGGTGGCGGAGGACATTACCATTGCCGATGATCATGGCGGTAAGATCCATATCGCCAGCCTGCTTGATCTCCCCGACGACGTGAAGGCTGTTGCCAAGGAGCAGATCGAGAAGATTCAGGCTATGGGCTACAAGGTCCAGGCCGGCTTTGCCATTACGTCCGATGACAAGGATGTAGATCTGTGCTCTGTCCAGATCCCTCAGAATAGTCTTCCCGAAGACGCTGTGATTTTCGTCAATGGTCAGCGCATCCAGGCCGAGGAGGCCAACGGCGAGGAGACTTTTGACGTTTCTCTCAGCGATGTCGTGATCGTTCTGATCGCCGTGCGTGAGACCAAGGCCGGTGCCGCTTCTTCCGGTGCTGATGCAGCCGCTGCTTCCGGCAGTTCTTCCGGCAGACGTCAGCCTCAGCCTGAGCCTCACTACGACTCCCCCACTTACAACGCACCCTGAGTCAGGGTTCAGTATCGCAAACAAAGCTCACAAAAGGACGGGCATTGACCCGTCCTTTCTTTATAAGGAAATACCGCCATGAACAAAACGAAAAACCGTCGGCTGATCGTGATTGAGATCGTTCTCGTCATCGGCCTTGTTCTCGCCATGGTGTTTGCGAAGATTGCCATGGATCGCCGAGATCTCTCTCTCTCGACACAGGAGGAACGGGACAGGCGCTTTTTGCCCTACATCACCTATCAGGGGAAAAACTATCCGCTCAAGCGCAACATGTCCACTGTGCTGTTGATCGGCACCGACAACTTCGCTGATGATGAAAAGCGGCTCCTGCCGGATGACTATTACCACAACAGCACACTCGCCGACTTTATTGTGATCCTGGTTTTTGATCACAGCGCCAAAACCGTCACCCCTGTCCAGATCGGGCGCGATACTATGTGCACGGTCAAACGCATCGGCAGCAAAGGTGAGGCCCTGTCGGATGGCTTCATGCAGATCACCCTGTCGCACGCCTATGGCTCCGGTAAGGAGGATAGCTGCATCAATACCCGCGACAGCGTTGAAAACCTGCTCTTCAACGTCCCGATCCATAATTTTCTTGCCTTTACCATGGACACAGTCCCCCTTGTCAATGACCTGGTAGGCGGCGTTACCGTCACGCTGGAAAACGATATGCCCACGCTTGGCGCCGAGTTTGTCAAAGGGGCAAGCGTGACGCTCAAGGGCAAGGACGCGCTGCGCTTTGTCCGCTACCGCGACAAGCAGTATATGAACTCGAACCTCCGGCGTATGTCCAACCACCGGCTGTATATGGACGGCTTTACCGTTGCGGCCCGCGCGGCGGCGGAAAAGGATTCCGACCTGGTGGTCAAGGGCTTCAAGCTGGTGCAGCGCTTTCTGTGCACCGATCTCACGCTGGACCATATCCAGAAGATGGTCGATAACCTTGTTGAGTACGAGTTTCTGCCCTTTGTCACGCCTGCCGGCGCGTACGATCTGCGGGAGGGGGAGCAATTCCCCGGCTTCTACACCAACGACGAAGCCATTTGGGCCTGCGTCAAGCCGGTCTTCTGTATCTGAGACTTTTGTTTTCCGGACATGGGCTGTCTCAAGGTAAGGCAGCACCTGAACAGGCACGAATGCCGTAGGGGTCAATGCCCTCATTGACCCGCCGTTTTTGCCGCTTTCTGTGGTCTTCGGCGGGTCGATCCTGGGAATCGGCCCCTACTTTTTTGCGTCTCTGCACGTTTTAAGACAGCGCCATGTTTTTTTGTTGTTTTTTGCGTTTTTATCGTTTATAATGTATTAGTTATCACGCGCCGCCGATTCGGGCGGCAGATCGGAGAAAAGATATGGAAGAGAACGCCAGAAACTTTATTGACGCATTTATACAGGAGGATATTGCCGAGGGCGGACAGTTTGCCGGGATGAAGGTACACACCCGCTTCCCGCCCGAGCCCAACGGCTACCTGCATATCGGTCACTGCAAGGCCTTGACCATCGACTTCGGCACGGCAGAGCACTTCGGCGGCATCTGCAACCTGCGTATGGACGACACCAACCCCGCCAAGGAGGACACCGAGTTCGTCGACGCCATCCAGGAGGATATCCACTGGCTGGGCTTCGACTGGGGCGACCGCTTCTTCTACGGCTCGGATTACTTTGAGAAGACCTATGAATACGCCATCGAGCTCATTAAGAAGGGTCTCGCCTATGTGTGCGAGCTGACGCCCGAGCAGTTCCGCGAGTACCGCGGCGACACCACCCACCCCGCCGTGAGTCCCTGGCGTGACAGGCCCATCGAGGAAAACCTCGCCCTCTTTGAGCGCATGAAAAACGGTGAGTTCCCCGAGGGCTCCTACACCCTGCGCGCGAAGATCGACCTGGCCAGCGGCAACTTCAACATGCGCGACCCCGTGCTCTACCGCATCCGCTACATTGAGCACCACCGCCAGGGCACCAAGTGGTGCATCTTCCCCATGTACGACTTTGCCCACCCGATCCAGGACGCGCTGGAGGGCATCACCCACTCCCTCTGCTCGCTCGAATACGAGGCCCACAGGCCCCTCTATGACTGGGTGGTATCCAATGTCTCCATCCCCGGCCACAAGCCCAGACAGATCGAATTTGCCCGCCTCGGCATTAATTACACGGTCATGTCCAAGCGCAAGCTGAGAAAGCTTGTGGAAGAGGGCTACGTCTCCGGCTGGGACGATCCGCGCATGCCCACGCTCTGCGGTCTCAGACGCCGCGGTTACACCTCCGCCTCCATCCGCAGCTTCTGTGAGAAGATCGGCGTGTCCAAGGTGGATTCCACCGTGGATTGGGCTCTGCTGGAGAGCTGCCTGCGCGACGATCTGAATGCCAACGCCCGCCGCGTTATGGCGGTGCTGCGTCCCGTGAAGCTCACCGTCACCAACTATCCCGAGGGACAGAGCGAACTGCTGACCGTGGAGAACAACCCCCTCAAGCCCGAGGACGGCAGCCGCGAGATCAGCTTCTCCCGCCATCTCTGGGTCGAGCGCGACGACTTCATGGAGGTTCCGGCGCCCAAGTACAAGCGCCTCTACCCCGGCAATGAAGTTCGCCTCAAGGGCGCGTATCTTGTCACCTGCACCGGCTGTGTGAAGGACGCAGCGGGCAACGTGACGGAGATCCTCTGCGAGTACGACCCCGCGAGCCGCGGCGGCGATCCCGCCGACGGGCGCAAGGTCAAGGGCGCGACCATCCACTGGGTCGATGCCGACACCGCCGCCGACGCCGAGGTGCGCGTCTACGACTACCTCTTCTCCGATCCCGAGCCTGACGGACCGGACAAGAACTTCCTGGACAGCCTGAACCCCGAGAGTCTCACGGTGCTGACCGGCTGCAAGGTGGAAGCCTGCCTCGCCCATATCGCCATGCCCGAGCACGGCAGAAATTCCGAGAGCTTCCAGTTCATGCGTCAGGGCTACTTCTGCCTTGATAACCGTGACGCCGCCCCCGGCCACCTGGTCTTCAACCGCGCCGTCGCCCTCAAGGACAGCTTCCGCAAGTAATACGCACGCCCCCGGCGGTCTCCGCCGGGGGCGCTTTTCTGTTTGGCGGCAAAGAAATTGCTTGACAAGTCGGCCCACAGTTATTATAATATAAAAGCTGTCCGAAGAGACAATATATCATATCGGGGTGTAGCGCAGATGGTAGCGCGCTTGGTTCGGGACCAAGAGGCCCGGGGTTCAAATCCCCGCACTCCGACCAACTTTTAGGAGCAGAAACTTGATTGTTTCTGTTCCTTTTCTTTGCTTTGGGAACTTTTCTCATAACATGGATTTTGGCTTATAACGGTCAGGTTCACAAAATAGGTTGACAAACTTGAAAACAGGCCACCAAAACGATTTTCGTGGCCCGTCTCTATGGATGGCGACGCCTTTCAGATTGTTCATCAAGCAGCGCAAAGCCGCCCGGTTTCCAATGCCGGATGGCGCGCCTTCGCGCGATCACCTGTGGCATTGCCTGAAAAACTGCCAGCTTTTCCATACGGTGAAGTATTTCGCGGAAAGCACAGCGGAAACAGCCGCATATCGTCCCAGGGAAAGCCGGATGAGCGCCCCGGCCGCGACAAGGAAGAGCACGCCGAACAGGAAGGAACAGGGTCCCAGCCTGTGCTCGGGCATCCCGGTTTCCTTAAATCCGAGACGAAACTCATAGTCAACGGCACCCATGACGATAGCAGCGCCGCGGTGATATTCGATACGCAGCGCGAGAAGCAGGACCAGAACAAGCTGCACGATCACCGGGTACAGGGCCGCGAGCTCTACGTTGAGGCCTTTTTGAAAAACGAAATATGCCTGCTGCACAACAGAAATCACAAGGCAGACCGTGAGCAGTACGCAGGCCGCAAACGTCAGCCTGCGAGTGCGCCTGAACCATTTTGCCCCGGCTGCCGGCATGGCAAAGCGCAGCATGACCGCGGCTGCGGCCTCCGCCGTCAGGCACAGAAACCCGATCAGCAGACACGCTGCAGCAACACAGCCAAGTACGTTTCCCAGTGTGCCGCCCGAAGGCACAGAGCCGGGCATGACAAGCCGCGTGACCTCCCACGGCAGAAGCGAGAAGAGCACCCCGGCAGGTGTCTGTACGGTCTTCCCGTTCATGATCTGCAAGAAACAGTCAAGCATTCGGAAGCACCACATAAAAGCCGCGCAGCCCTCCGCAGTTTTGATCAGCGCAAGGATGGTCGGAGCGGTTCTGTTGATGTATCTGTCCGGATCAGCCTTCAGAATAAGCATATACGGGTTTGACGCATATGGATTCATTGTTTGCCTCCCAGTATGGTTTGCAGATTCTCCACCAGATCCGTATTCTGCGCCGCTTCATTGATCACATCTACCGCGCTCTGTGCCGCATCGGCGGCTATATCGGATACGGTCTGCGATATTCTGTCCGAAAGAGGCGTGGGATTCTGCATCTGCTTCAGGATCAGAAATGCAATCAGAAGTGCGACGATCAGAAAAACCAGGATTCTGAGTACTCCGTGTCCCATGGTATTGACTCCCTTATACCGATTTCTGCGTACAGTACCATACATAATCATATCATCAATTCTGTTGAAAAACAATAACAGCTCTCAGGTGTTATCGGTTTTCTGCCTTTATCGTTTATGCTCTTGACCTAAGGGCTTTAACAGACTATGATATATCCATCCAATTCACAAGGAGGACACGCATATGAAAACCATCTCCACCAAGAAGGCCCCGGCCGCGATCGGGCCGTATTCCCAGGGCTGTGTCGTGAACGGGCTGCTGTTCACCTCCGGTCAAATCGCCCTCATCCCGGAAAGCGGCACCATCGCCGGGGAGAGCATCGAAGTCCAGGCCGAGCAGTGCTGCAAAAACATCGGCGCGATTCTGGAGGCTGCGGGGGCGGATTTCTCCAAGGTCGTCAAGACCACCTGTTTTCTGGCGGATATGGGGGATTTTGCCGCCTTCAACGCCGTGTACGAGAAGTTTTCCGTCAGCAAGCCAGCACGTTCCTGCGTGGCTGTAAAGGAGCTGCCAAAGCAGGTACTGTGCGAGATTGAGGCCATCGCTGCCGTTGACTAATACTATCCCCTAATAGAAACAGCAAAATCTTTCCGGCAGAATTTGTGCCATACTGCGTTGCCTTCCTTGACCATATATCTCCATTATGCTCTGCGGAAGGCGCCTTGTCTGACACAAATTCTGCTCGGAAATCTAATTGCACTATCTATCAGGGAATAGTATTAACTTATCCAAGGAGGTTCTTTTTATGATGAAGCGCAATTTTTATGTCGGCATGGGGCTGGGGCTTGCGGTCGGGGGCGCGGCGATGTATGCGATGCGTCCGAAGAAGAGCGGCATGCAGACCATGGTGGGCCGCACGCTCAAGACCTTGGGCGAGGCGGCGGACGCGGTCTCGGATCTTCTCGGCTGGTAAATAGAAAGCGCGCCCCGGGCGGGACGCGCTTTTTCCATAGGATTTACTTTTTCTTCTTGAGCTCGGCCAGGATCTCGCCGAGGAGCTCTTCGGTGGTGGGCTTGGGAGGCTCCGCGGCAGCGGCGGCTTCCTCTTCTTCCTTTTTCTTGTTGAGAAGCTTCTCGCTCATCTCTTTGGCCTTGTTGATGGCCTTGATGACGGAGAAGAGAGCGAAGGCGATGACCAGGAAGTTGATGATGGCGCCGAGGAAGGTGCCGAGGCCGAGAACGATGGGCTCCTGCCCGTCAGCGGCGGCGCGCAGGGTGATATTCAGGGCGTCCGTGTTGGGGGAGTTGAACAGGGCGGCCAGCAGCGGGGTGATGACATCGGCCACAAGGGAGCTTGTGATGGCGCCGAACGCGCCGCCGATAATCACGCCGACGGCCATGTCCATTACATTGCCGCGGGAGATAAACTTCTTGAACTCTTCCAGAAACTTTTTCATGATGCTTTACTCCTTTATATAATTGAAAATTTTACGGGGTTCCTATTTTATTCCCTCAGTGAGGGAGGCAGCTTATTTTTTCGGCGTGAGGACCTTCGTGCCGCCCATGTAGGGCCAGAGAACCTCGGGGATGGTGACGCTGCCGTCGGCCTGGAGGTGGTTTTCCAGGAAGGCGATGAGCATGCGCGGAGGCGCGACGACGGTGTTGTTGAGGGTGTGGGGCAGGTAGATCCTGCCGTCCTCGCCCTTGACGCGCATCTTCAGGCGGCGGGCCTGGGCGTCGCCGAGGTTGGAGCAGGAGCAGACCTCAAAATACTTCTGCTGGCGGGGGCTCCAGGCCTCGATATCGCAGGACTTGACCTTGAGATCGGCGAGATCGCCGGAGCAGCACTCGAGCTGGCGCACGGGGATCTCCATGCTGCGGAAGAGCTCCACGGAGTAGCGCCACATCTTCTCGTACCAGGCCATGGAATCCTCGGGCTTGCAGACGACGATCATCTCCTGCTTTTCAAACTGGTGGATGCGGTACACGCCGCGCTCCTCGATGCCGTGCGCGCCCTTCTCCTTGCGGAAGCACGGCGAATAGCTCGTGAGGGTCTGGGGCAGGCTCTGCTCGGGGATCATCTGGTCGATGAACTTGCCGATCATGGAGTGCTCGCTCGTGCCGATGAGGTAGAGATCCTCGCCCTCAATCTTGTACATCATGGCGTCCATGTCGGTCTGGCTCATGACGCCCTCGACCACATTGCCGTGGATCATGAAGGGCGGGATGCAGTAAGTAAAGCCCTTGTTGATCATGAAGTCGCGGGCGTAGGCCAGCACCGCGGAGTGCAGGCGGGCAACGTCGCCCATGAGGTAATAGAAGCCGTTGCCGGAGACACGCCCCGCCGCGTCCATGTCCACGCCGTTCAGGCGCTCCATGATCTCGGTATGGTACGGGATCTCAAAGTCGGGGGTCACAGGCTCGCCGAAGCGCTCCACCTCGACGTTGGCGGAGTCGTCCGGCCCGATGGGGACGGAGGGGTCGATGATGTTGGGGATGTTCAGCATGAGATGGCGGATCTTCTCGGCGTATTCCCCTTCCAGGCGCTCAAGCTCCTGAAGACGCTCGTCATTGGCCTTGACTGCGGCCATGTTGGCGTCGATCTGGGCCTGAATGGAGGCCTTTTCCTCCTCGGCTGCCTTCTTGAGCTTGCCGAAGAGAGGGCCGTTTGCCTTGGAGAGCTGGTTCTTTTTCGCGCGCAGCTCGCTTGCCTCGGTAATGGCGGCGCGGTTGAGCTGATCAAGCTCAATGACCTCGTCCACCATCGGCAGCTTCTGGTCCTGGAATTTCTTTTTGATGTTCTCTTTGACGATCTCCGGGTTCTCTCTCAGAAATTTGATGTCAAGCATGTATCGTTACCTTCCTTATGTAATGTTTATCGGTAGGGGCGGCTGACAGCCGCCCATGCGTTCAGGATTTCAGTCTCTCCAGCGCTTCGATCAGCGCCTCGCGGTCGTCCGCGCCGTAGAATTCGATTTCAATGCGGCCGATTTTTTTGCCGTCGACGAGCTTAACCTTGCGGCCGAGACTCTGGCTCAAACGGTTTGCCACCTCGGCGGCGTAATCGACCTTGATGCCCTCCTCCGGCTTCGGCTGCTTCGGCGCCTTCATGAGGCGGGCGGCAAGCTGCTCGGTCTGTCGGACGGAGAGGGCCTTGTCCACGACCTCCTTTGCCGCGGCCGTCTGGAGCTTTTCATCCAGGAGCGGCACGAGGGCGCGCGCGTGGCCCGCGGAGAGCTGCCCCTTTTCAACCATCTCCAGCACCGCCGGGCAAAGGCTCAAAAGACGCATGGCGTTTGCCACGGCGGGGCGCGAACGGCCTACGCTCTTTGCCGTCTCCTCCTGGGTCAGGCCGTATTCGTCGATAAGCGCCCGGTAGCCCCGCGCCTCCTCAATGGGATTCAGGTCTTCGCGCTGTAAGTTTTCCACCAGCGCAAGCTCGGCGCTGCGGCGGTCGTCAGCCTCAATGACGCGCACAGGCACCTCGGTGAGGCCCGCGAGTCTCGCTGCCCGCCAGCGCCTTTC
>Ga0310697_10002982_pt1 | contig 17409 bp, 15 predicted proteins | sample 172DNAGHGlowgp2_FD_203883 | JGI IMG/M metagenome (GOLD analysis project Ga0310697, IMG submission 203883) | Sheep rumen microbial communities from Palmerston North, Manawatu-Wanganui, New Zealand - 1728 DNA GHGlow gp2 (v2) (version 2) | ecosystem: Host-associated > Mammals > Digestive system >... | reverse complement strand
ATTTTGGGTGTTGGTGCGGTATAATGAATATGAGTAATAAATCAACCATGAAAATTATAAAATATATTATATTAAAAAATATTCTATCTTCTCAAAATTTCACGTACTTCAAATTTTATTATTATGGTAAATATTAAGAAGCTTTTAATTTTAAATTGTAGAAAATTAGAATGAAGAAATGAAAAAAGACCTACTCACTTGTGAGTAAGTCTTTTCGTAATATAAGTATGTACTAATAAAGTACTACATATCTTAATTGATCTGTTGTTTTATATGTACAATCAGTTAAACTACACTCTCATTCATCCAATGATCAACATAGCTTAACATTAGATAGGTCTGTATCATTGCTAATCTTCTCAGAATCACCACAATAAACATAGTTTGATCATCATGCAACTTCTGTTTTAGCCATCAATGCGAATCATGCATTTTCTGTTCCATTTCTAGCAGCAACTATATATGCGTAATTTCAGTCAGTAGTTGTAGAGTCTCAAAGTCATGAAACATTGTTTGATGCCAAAGGATCAACTGGAACGTTGGTCATTCATGCGCTGAGAAGCTCATTTTCAATTATATTGAGTCATACTCAAGCTGTGGCAGGTGTAGTAGCATCATCCTGTTTTGGCCATTTACCATGATCTCCTTGGTAAGTTACTATAGCTGACTGTACCTGTGATAAAGCTGTCTTACGAGCTACATCTCTAGCTCTTCCCTGAGCTGCTTGCATTCTTGGTAATAATGCAGCAATCAAGATACCAATAATAACGATTACGATAAGCATTTCTACCAACGTAAACGCCTTGATAGTGTTTTTCTTCATGTAAATATAATAAAGAATAAAAAAATAAATTAACCGTAGGACATCTTAAATTTATTTATTTTTGTTGCAAGTCTTTAAGTAGACTTTCGATTGACAATAGGGGTGAATATATTGGTTATATTTACAAATTTTAATATTATTTGATTTTGTATTTAAATTCTTTTTAATTTATCAATTACAACATTCCATAGTTCATTGGAAATTTCTTCTATGGATTTTAATTTTCAATTAGGTGCACTATCGATAATAGTTCGGTTGTATTTATTCGCAACGTATTTATAAGCTTCGGCAGCATTTTTGAGATGATTTAAATCTGCCTCGTGAATGTCTCTTTTTTTGTCTGTATATTCTCTTTTTCATTTTTGGTCTACTAATTGTTGTCAGATTTCTGTGGGCATATATAATAATATATTCATATCTGGTCTTGGGATTCAAAATAATCAGTATTCAAATTCATCTAACCATTCTAGAAATTTATCTCTTTCTGCTAAATTGTGGATTTTGCCGGCTTGATGTCACATATTTGATGAAACATATCTATTTGAAATTACGATTTTTCATTCTTCGAGCCATTTCTTGATTCTAGGTGAAGCTTCATACCTATCTACAGCATAAAAAACTGAAGCTCTGTATGGTCATACCTCATCGGCAGTTCAGAGATTTCAATTTAGATATTCTTCTACCATTCATGCAGATTTTTTTCAGTATTGTGGAAAATCGGCAATTTCAACATTGTATCACTCCCCTTTTAGTCTTTCTACCAAGAGTTTTGTCTGAGTTCATTTTCAGCTTCAGTCAGTTCAATCTATTACGATGAATATTCACTTTTGCATTTATGGTAAGGTGATAAAATAAATCTGATTTTATTAATGTCCTCCTTTTTGAAAGGAGGGGCACAAAGTGGTGGAAGATTTAAAAATGCGACGTGTAGAAATCCCTTCGGCTTTGCCGTATCCTCTTTCATAAAGGGGAACGGATGTTTATTTAACTTTTATATTATATTTTAGTGAAACTTTTTCTCTGACGTCTTGGTGGAATTTTAGCATTGAATCTGTGACTATTACATCTTTATTTCATATGGGATTTCGTATTCTTTTTATGCGAATGATGGATTTTTGAATGTGTTTTATAGTCCATTCGAAGATATTTCAGAGGAATCAATTTCATAGAGTTTCCATCACTTTTTTGAATTTGGTGTTTCATGAAAAATAATCGATTCATAGTGAAATTGTTTGCTTTTCTTGGTAGTTTGGTAGAATTCATTTTACCCATTTATTATTTTCAAAAAATGAGTTATTAATTTCTTTATTCGGTTGATAAATTAAAACTAAGTGAGCTATCCAATATGCTAAATAAATATCAAGAGATGGTAAAGAAATTGGGTATAAATTCTGTGAATCAGAGGTGATGAAGAAAGAAAGACAGATTTTTTTTCTAGTTTTTTTTCAAAAGCGTTTTGCTCATTTGAGTGTGAATAGTAACATACTCCAAAATTTTACAGTTCGGATTCTTCCTGGTTCAGCAATGATAAATAAATCAATATCTGAATTTTCATCTAAAGCATTGAAGCTGATTGAATTACATAAAAAAATTTGCTCAACAAAAGGAATAGATTGAAAAGTAGATTTTAGTCTTTTGATTTCCTTTAGATATTCTTCCATATATTCAGATTCTTTATCTCGAGAAAATCATTCTCATATTTTATCTTCATCGAGATTTTTCAGCATTTTATTTGTATTTGTGTGTTCAGTGTCGGAATATTGAAAAAAAAGTTCTGCATTTTTTGGAACTGGATAATTCATGATTTCATAGAATCTTAGGTATGGCTGTATAGATAATGTTTTGATTAAAGTTCTCGTTCACTGCATTTAGTTGGATCATCTGTATCATAAAATTTACAGTTTTTTACAGATATACTCTGTGGGCGTGAGTCTACGGCAAATTTTCAAATCTCTTTTGGACTACTACATTCAGAATTTAAACATAGTCATATAATGATATCTCATGTAAATATTTTTGATCATCATTTATCTATGTAAAATACTTTACTATCACTTATACTGGTTTGGGAAAATCATTTGACCATTACTATATAGTCAGCATTATCTCATTTCCAGTAGAATTTAAGTGGTATATTATTATGACTACATGCTCTGGATATACTTACGGTTCTGTATTCTTTCATATCACTCGTTTCTCACGTAGAATATAATAGCTTTATATCTTTACACATATTATCTTCTGTACATTCGGTCGTATCTCATCCTGTCAGCTGAATTATGTAGTAATTTGGTGAAACTATTTCTCAGTCAGGACTCCTTAAATTTTTACTGGTAAGAGCGTAAAATACAAAATTGCTGAGTTCTCATCAGAGTGAGTATGCACATCATTGTCATTCAATTATTTTTCTTTTTTCGTCAGTTCAACCTAAATATAACGTGGTAGCCATTATCAAAAGTCATATCATGGTTACGACAATGACCAATTCGATTAGTGTAAATGCTTTTTTATTTATATGCACTTTTGTTGTAGTAAGTATGTAAAATCTGAATATAAGGTAATAATTTTATATTTGGTTGCAAGTATTAATAAAAAATTTTATAATTTATATTTAATAAAATAGTGAACCGTTTTGTATATTATTGTTATCTATATCTTTTTTGTCGTTAGGTTTTGAAAGTTCTATGAATTGGTTTATGTCGAATGTATAGTCTTCGTTATCCATATCGACTTTTTGAAAATGTAATAGATAAAGTAAAACTAAAGCTGTCATTCTAACATCATTTTTACAGTATTCTTGTATTTTTTTCAGAATTTTATTGTCGTTATTGTTTTTTCGTTCTTTCCAAAGACTTTCTACATCAGCTCATGAATCTAAAGTTTTTTTAACTCAAACTAGTGAATCTGAAACTTTGTTTAATCCCATCCTTCTTCCTGTGAGCTGCATAAAAAATACGTATAAATCTAGACTTTTTTCATTCAAAATTTCTACTTCTTTTTTTCATAATCATGCATTATAAGCACTTACTGGATTATCGAAATAAATCTGGTTATATCCTATGATATATCAATCGAAATCTAGCATTTTTTGTACAAAATCTTTTAGATCTTTCATCATTATGCATGAATATGTCATTTTTCAGGGTTCAGATTCTTCCATACTAAATCATAGGTAATATTCAGGAAAATTAGTTTCACTTACTTCTCATGAAATAAGTGCTGTCTCAATATCGTAAACTAAATAAGGTTTTCAAAGTATATCATAAAATTTTCACTGAACGAATGTATCCATCAAAATTTGTTCGATAGTTCTTTGTCAAACTTGTCTTTGTTTTTTGGAAATATAACGAATCATTAAACGATTTAGTTCACCTTTTTCATTCGCTGGTACTTGAATTTGGATATTATCTACCTCATCATTGATATGAATCCGATTATCAATTAATTGTATAGTTATTAGTGGATTTCCTCTATCGAAAAACATTACTTCATTTCATTCATGGAACGCTATTTTAAAAAAATCATTTACTCATTGGCACTTTTCTCTTTGAATAACTGTATATAAGTGTGGAATTAGATTGTTTTGAATAGTAGAAAGTTCTTCTAATGTGAATTTCTTGTACATTCAGATTTATATAATTATATGAAATATGATAAATGATTTGTAGAGAAAAAAATCCGAATTTCAAGATTATAATTTGTATATATTTTATATTATTTTTCAGGTAGAAGATCTCCATTTTTATATGTCAAATTTCATTTATGGATATTTTTGATTGAACTGTCATCTTCTATTTTTGCATAGACTCAAATAATTTTATCTTTGCTCTTTTTTCATATGCTAATATGAAAATCATCAATTGTGTCCATGGCAATATAAGTAAGCCCGTTTTTTAGTGGCTTTCCGAGTGTGTAATATAGTTTTCTTTTCTGATTTTTGAGGTTTACTATAATAAATTCTCAATTATTGTCTTTGTAGGTTTTTCTTTCACTTTGTAGAAAAATTTCATATAATTGAGATTTATTTAGTTGTTTGATCTCACTTTCACTCATTTCAGGTACCGAATTTACAACATCTTTCATTTCTTTTGTAAAAAAATCATTTAACATTTCTTCGGTTGAATATTCGTTATTCTTTAAAGTTTCTACTGACATTTTGTGTTGGTTATATTATAAAGATATTTAATTATATTCAAAGGTTATTTAAAATGCAACAAATTGCGGACTTTTATAACATTCTTGAATTGTTATTATATTTCGTTATATATTTTTTTGTTGTTTATTTTTTTAAATATACAGATGAAAAAATTTAGTGAGTATTTCCCATATTTATTATTGTTAATTTATTTTGTGTTATTGATTTGGAGTTGAATAAATCCAGTAGATAGATGAGTTTGGTATGCAGAAGAATGAACGGTGTTTGTGGTAGTTCTAATTTTGATATTAACGTTCAGAAAATTCAGATTTTCAAATTTGGCTTATTTTATGATGTTTCTTTGGATAGTGATTCATACGATTTGAGGTCATTATACATTTGAAAATGTTCCATTTGATTGGTTTAATAATTTGTTCGGATTTGAGAGAAATATGTATGATAGGGTTGGTCATTTTATTATTTGATTCTATGCATTTCCTATTATTGAACTTTTGGATAGAAAGAAGATGGTGAATAATAGAGTAATATTATATTTATTTTGATTTCTTTTTATGGTTTCGTTAGCTGGACTTTATGAAATTTTTGAGTGGTGGTATGCTGTATATTTTGATCCTGCTACTGGAGATGCTGTACTTTGAAGTCAGGGAGATATTTGGGATGCTCAGAAAGATATGTTGATGGATACGTGTGGAGCAATATTTGCTATAATTGTATATTGGCTAAGTCAAAAAGTTATAAGTTTAAAATCTAAGAAATAATTATGAAATTTAAAATAAAATAGCGTGGAAAACCCGCGCTATTTTTTTCTCGTGTCACTAGCAAGGTTGAATTAGCGTGGAAAATCCGCGCTATTTTTCTTTCGTGTCGCTAACAAGATTAAATATAGCGATTACACCTGCTAGTACTACAGCTACGAAGATGAGCTTCCATTGTATGCCACTTTTCGTGAGGAGATTAACTGTAGCATACGGTATGGTAAGCATCAGTCCAGTGGCAAGTAATGCACAAGTGCTTCTCTTGGTTCTACCTTTGGTGGTAAACATCTGATAGATAGATACACAAGATAGGATTGCTCCTATGCCACCAATGATCCATAGAATTGCTTGAGTTGTTGTCATAACTTTATTATTTTTTTTGTGTTTGATTTTTTGTTTATCAATTCTCATATTTCGAATATAAATATTTTTGGTAAGATGTCAAGTTCTTTTCTGTTTGTTTATAAGATGAAAAAACTGAAATTTTAATAATTCAATTATTGACAAAATATAAAATATTAATGTATTGATTTTTTTTGTGTTTTTTGTATAATATTTGGATTCTGAAAACAAAATAGAAAAACTTAAAAAAAACAAAGAAATGAAAAAATTAAAAAAACTAAAGAGAATTCGTCGTGAAATCTTGAAAGCCCGATTGAATTGGGCTAGGATTGAGAAAATGAAAAAAAGTGCCACTTTGAATTCTTTGTGTATTGAGAAAGATGCGCTGAAGAATTCTATTGATGAAATAGGGCAGATGATTGAAAATAGACTGTCTAAGTGTAATAACAAAATACTTAGAAATAAGTGTGTAGGTCTTCTTCGGGAGATCTTTGATCTAAGTGTCAATTTGAAAAAAACTTATGCTTTCCCTGTTTATGACGATTGTCCAACTAAATTGTTTGATATGATTCAGAGTGCTGAACGTTAGTTCTGCACGTTATCTCGATGAAATTAAGCTGAATGGTATTGGTATCTTTGCCATTCAGCCTTTTTTTATTTGTTTTCGACTAATTTACCATTTTCTAAGTGGATGATATGATCTGCAAAACGAAGAATCGTTTGATCATGTTCAATCATCAAAATAGTATCTCATCTTTCTAAGAAAGATTTTAATACTCAAAGTAATCTAGAAATGTCATCTGGATGTAATCAAACTGTTGGTTCATCAAGGAAATATACACAGTGTCATCTATAATCTTTAAGAAGATGTCTAACTAATTTTAGTCTTTGAGACTCCCCTCATGAAAGCATATGGGCAGATTGTCACATTTTTAAGTATCATAATCAGATATCACACATTAATTGTAATTCACGTGTAATATTATCCATTTCGTGGAAAAATTCTAAGGCATCAGAAATGTACATATCGAGGACATCTGCTATAGTTTTTCATCTCCATTTGATTCATAGCACTTCAGGCTTATATCTTTTTCATTTACATAATTCACATGGCACATAAGTATCTGGAAGAAATTGAAGTTCTATTTTTTTGTATCCATATCCGTTACATGCTGGACAGGCTCATTTATCGGAGTTGAAGCTAAAATAACTGGAATGAAATCATAAATATTTAGCATCGTTAGTATTGGCGAACACATCACGTATTCTGTCGAAAGTTCCAACAAAAGTAGAAGGACAGCTTCTTGGAGTTTTTCAAATGCTTGATTGGTCTACATATATTGTATTTTTAATTTCTTCGTATCATTCGATTTTATCCACAGCGAGGTCTTTGTAAAATTCTTGAAGAGCGATATTTTCATAATGAGCATATTCTTCAGCACGCATAATTGGAGCTGCTAAAATATCTTCCCGTGAATATCATTTCTTGAGCATTTGAAGACGGATATATGATTGTACGAATTTCTCCTTATCATTTAGGAAGCGGAAAAGAGTCGTGTACATCAATGTAGTTTTTCATGCTCCAGATCATCATGTGATTACGGTAAAACTTCATAGATTTATACTCACATCCACATTCTGCAGATTAAATTTAGAAGCCTTACGGATTTTTACTCGTTTGTTTGATGGTTTATGGTTAAATTCCATTTCCACTTTTTTCTTTCAATTCATATATTGAGCTGTTAGACAGTCAGATTTCAAAAATTCTGAATATGGTCAAGAGAATATCAAATTTCCACCAAAATCCCCTGCTCCAGGTCAAATTTCAACTATCCAATCTGAAGCTTCTATAAATTCTTCATTATGTTCTACCACCATGATAGTGTTTCACATATCTTTGAGTTTACGAATAGCTTGAATAGTTCTATCGATTTCTTTTCTATCTAGTCAAATCGTTGGTTCATCCAGTACGTAAACGATTCATGTGAGTTTATTTCAGAGCTGTTTAGCTAGACGTAAACGCTGAATTTCTCATCATGAAAGAGTATCGATTTGCCTATTTGTAGTTAAGTATCCAAGTCATAAATCTTCAATAGTCTGAACTCTATCAAGTAATGGATTTGTGATACGGTGAATTAGGACTGGAGGTTGCTCTGTAGAATCGATAAAAAGCTGGAGTAATTCACGCATTTCTTCCAATGGAATTTTTTGTAAATCCCAAATATTTATTTTCTCATATCCGTCATCTTCAGGTTTAGCAAACGGTAAATCTTGCTGTAAAAATGATTCAGAATAATGAGGTAACTTTTTGACTTTTTTCACTGCTTCTGTAGGGAAAGTAAGGAAAACATGCAAAGATTCCCTTTTAATTTTAGATCAGAAACATTGAGGACAAGGCTTCATATCGAGCATTGCTTGAAAATCTACAGTGAGCATTCATTTTTCGAATTGGTCTTTGATTACATCTTCCATTCATACGTATTTGAAACTAGCCCATTTTCATTTTACTGGAATTCTGCTTCAGATTGGTAAACGGAGTTCTTCATTATCTCAGTATACTACAATATGCAAAAACCATTCTGGTTGATCTTTCCAGATTTTTTCCAAATCTTGGTCATATTTTTCACAGAGTTTACGCAATATCGCTTGTCAGATATTTGAATCTCTCCATGGAAGGATTGCGTCTTTTAGTGGAGAATTTGGTTCGATGATTTTATCAAAATCTACCTGTAAAATTTCTCATAGTCCATGGCAGCATTCACAGGCTCATTCTCAGCGGTTTGGAGAGAAGTGTTGAGTAGTAAATTCAGGGTATGTGATGTTGCAGTTTGGACAGAACATTTTGTCTGTGAATCGCTCTATTTCCCTGTCATTTTGAAAATCCCTCTGTCCTTCGGACATCCCCCTTTGAAAAGGGGGAACAGATTTAGATTTTCATTTCTTTGATGTAATTTCGATATTTGAAAGTCAGGTATTTTCTACTTTTGAAACTGATGCAGATTCTCATGATTTGTCCATCACATAAACTCAGAATTTTTGAGCTTCTCAGAGAATTTTGATGATATCTTCTTTTAGTCTTGGTAATTTTTCTTCATCAACGCTGATACGGTCATATATTCAGAAAATTTTAAGAGGAAAATATTCGTCTTTTACCACAGGATCTTCCAAATAAAAATATTCAATAGGTACTGAAAAAGCTGTTTTTTCTTTCTGATTTTTCTTTTCTTTTAGAGATAACTCTTGGTCCTCAATATTTTTTGAGAGTGATATTTTAGAATCTTTTTCTATAGGAGCAGAAAGTAGTAAATATCTAGTGAATCATGATCATTTTTCGATTTTTGATCTGTTATTTTTCACGAATTTCTGCAAGTCAGCTTTGGTATTTAGTCTACCTGATTCTTTGAGTAAGTATAGTTTTTTTCAGAAATATTTTTCTTTAATTTCTCACATAATCTGATCTACATTCTTTGGTTTGATATGAGCTCCACAGTTGTAACAATAACTTTCTCATATTTTAGCAAAAAGTAGTCTGGTATAATCATCGATTTCAGTCAGAGTTCAAACCGTGGAACGGCTATTTCATCAGCGTTTATTTTGTTCGATAGCAATTGCTGGAGAAAGTCATGCACAGTATGCTATATCTGGTCTTTCTCATAGATTGAAAAACTGACGTAAATAACTGGAAAGTGATTCGATGTAACGAAACTGTCCTTCTTTGTAAATTGTCTCAAATGCAAGAGAAGATTTTCCTGATCCAGAAACTCACGTGAAAGTAATAATTTGATTTTTTGGCAAAACTAAGTCGATATTTTTCAGATTGTTTGTTTTGATTCATTCTAGAACTATTAGATCAGATTGATTTGGAGAAGGCACCGTATTTGTGCTTTTTTTTGTAGCCATAAGGTGGAGAAATTATTAAAAATTTTAGAGTCAAAATTCAATCTGTAAGATTAGGTATTTTGTGTATAATTGCAAGCTCGTTCTATAAATACTATTCTTCGTAAAAAAGTGTATAAAAAAAACGGTAATCAGAATTGCTGATAATTTTTAGTTATTATGTTAATTTATGGTAGATAATTTGTTAAAGCATTTTGTATGATAAGTAACTCTACTCAATCAGGTGTTTCTCTTTCTCAATATCAATTAGTTTCAAGAATGATTTTACATATTTCGTTGATAGAAGCATCTTTTTTAAATACTCATTGATTTCTTAGTTTTTTAATTTCTCAGAATAAAGTTGTGTTTCTGCTGCATTTAATTTTTCATAATACTTGAATTGTTTCGCTCGTTTTAATGTATTTTGAGATTCATTCAATAATAGCTACATATCTTAATCATTCAGCTATTTTTTTTTCTTCTCTATTTTTCAAATCATCAAAATCTAAATCAGTTAATGGATCAATATAGTCAACTCAATATGTTCAATCAGTTTTTTTTGTTGGTTCTTTTTTTACTCATATTTTTTTTGCTAAAAATTTTTCAAAATTTTTATAATTTTTAGATCCTGATTCTTTAAATAAACTTTTTATCCTTGCTGGTCATGCATTATAAGAAAGAATCATCATTTTTTCTAAATCACTTTCTGAAAGATTCGTTTCTATTCATTGTTTTAATAAGTCTAAACTTCTTTTTCTATAAAGACTTCCTAAAATGATGTTATCTATTGGATTATTAACATCAAGATTGAGGTTTCCGATCTCATAAAAATTTATTACATCTTTAACTGCAATTGGTTTTAATTGGAAGTATCATATTGCGCCTGAATTACTTCTAGCATCATTATTCATCATACTTTCTTTTATTATACTTGGCATAATTGTTTCAAATTCTACGTCATGTTTACTTAAAATACTTGATAGTTTGGGTGTATTTGATATTTTTGTTTGAGCTTTTTGAATATCTCATTTTATAGGGATGATTGATCCCAGTCATAATTTATAAATTTTGTATTCTCGTGTTCATTGGATTTCTATAGGGGTTCCTGATTTATTGATTACTTCTATTTCGTTTTCTTGTGGAGTAAGTATTCCTTTATCTTTATTTTCTTGACAAGAAGTTAAGAGAAGGGTTCATAGAAGTATTCATCAAAAAAAATTTTTAAGTTTTGATGTTAATGAGCTAGATGGACTATTGTATCAACCTTTATTTTTTTCCATTGTATTTTATTTTTTATAAACCTTAATTAAAGATGAAACGAAGTTCTTGGCTAGTTCTTCACGTTTTGTGGGTTCCCTTAGTATGAATGCTTGTGACTCTTGTGAAATGTTTCATGTTTCTATAAGAATTGCTGGAACAGTTGTTGTTTTTAGTACTCATAATTTTTGTGAAGATACGTCACGTTGAACATCACCTGCTAAATTTCCATTATAGTAATATCAGAATCCATTATTTAATAATTGTTTGGCTAATTTTTCTGATTCAGGATTGTTCTGTCTTTCGTCAAATTTTATTGAAAGAATTTTACTTTCTTCGTCCACTTTATTTCCTTTTCTTAATATATCTGCATGTAATGATACAAATAAATTAGGTGTGTGATTATTAGCTATTTCAGATCTTTTTTTTAGGTATTTTCAGTCTGCATTAAATAAATTTCAATCTGAATTCTCATCTACACCATCCCAAATGTCTTGAAATAATTCATTTCAATCTTTATCGAATATTCTAGAACAAGGAGGTAAATCTTTTACATCTAATATTCCCCTTTTGTTCATGTGGTGAGTTAATTCTACATCAGCTCAATGAGCTCTAAGATCTCTTGCAATTCTGTATGTTAAGTCCATCATTATTGCACTTTCGTAAACTACTACTTTTTCTTTATTTGATTCATCTCAATATTGAGCTAGTCCTAAAGCTCAAGTATCCATAGAACCATGTCCTGGATCTAATACAAATTTCTTACCTTTTAGTTCATTACCAATGATTTCTTTTGGCTTTGTGATTTCATCTAATGATAATGATGGAGAACTTTTTTTCTCTCTTGGGTTTAGAAATTTAATACTGTAACCATTCTTTAGTGCTTCAATAAATTTTCAATTAATGTTTCTGTCTTTATATATTTTTTTGATGAGATAGTTATCAGAATTTTTGAATTCTTCCATTGAATGAATTGTGGTATAAGACACATTGTCAATAGATTCTCTTTGTTCTTTCTTGTTTCATTCGTTAGGGATTCATAAAGTATTGGCCTGGTAATTTTTAATTTCATTATTTATGTTATCCATATTAATTGTTAGTGTGTCATTTAGTTGTATTTTGTTTGCGTCCTCAATATTATTTTGTTGAGCTATGTTTTCTACCAAAATTTTACAAAGTTTTGGATCAGATGTAATATCATCAGATAATCATAAACTATCTTTTACTATAGTAGTTAGAGTTGCTCATTTTCAGATGGTAATTGTTTTTGTGTTTGATGATGGCGAGCAGGATGTCATCAGAGCTGCAACTATAAGTGGAGTACTAATTTCTCTGATAAAACGTTTAAAATTCCACTCTTGGCTATTTATCTTAGATGGAGCAGATTCTTTGTTTTTTTTTGATATCATTGATGTAATTATTTAGGTATGTTAAAATATGCATATATTATATATAAAATATATTATTAAGTCAAAAAAATGAGGACTTTTATTATAAATAAGTGTTAGATTAAAAAATTTTTATTATAATATATCTATTTTGGGTTGATTATTTTATTGTTAATTCGCATTTATCTCAAATTGTGAGTAGTCATTTTTCGCTAATTAGTCATTGATTAATTTCGAGGACATATTTAGCTTTAGACCTTGGTTTATATGATGGACATTTCTCTGTCTTACATGGTTCCATTTGTATTATATCCACGATTTTTAAATCTGAATCTAATCGAATTCAAGCTAATGGAATTAAAGTATTTTTCATCCAAAATGAGTATTCTCAAACTTTATCAAATATAAAAAGCATTCAGTTTGTATCAGGTAAATTTTCTCTATACATAAGTCATAATTGGTGTGATTCAGGAGTGTCAGCAATTTCTAAATTGAAGCATTTGTTATTACAGCAAATTTTTGAACTTTCAGATTCTCATGCTTCATATTTAAATACAAAAAAAGATATTATTAAGAGAGAAATAAATAGAATTATTCAAATTATAATTTTAAGTGATTTTTTCATGAGCATTTGATTTTGGTATAAATTGGTGTGTTGTTATGATTGGTGGTTAAATTCTATTGAATTGAATGTATTTCTCAAGTAATTCTTAATATATACTATATGTATAAATATTTGCAAATCATTCTTGAAAAATAAAAGTGAATGTATAGACATGTACAATATGAAGAATAAAAGAATTACTATATATTTTGATGAAGCTGGGAGATGACCTTTGGCTGGTCCTCTTTATGTGTGATTAATCTGTCCGATTAAAAAACTTTCAAAAAAAGAATTAGAATGTTTTTGTGATAGTAAACAAATTACTGAGTGAAAGAGGGAGGAACTCTTTAGATATATAGAAAAATTAGAATTTGATGGAAAGGTTATAGTGGCATCAGATCGAATGACAGCGGCTGAAATTGATAAATATTGAATGAGTAATTCATTGCATTTGGCAATTTTGAGAGGATTAATTCAGATTATTAATCAACTTTTCCCAGAAATTAAAATTCAGAATAAAATATCTAATCCATTAAATATTAAAATTAGAGCAAATCTGAAATATACTGATGCACTGAATTGTTTTTCAAAGTTGAATTCTTTGTGAATAAAAATTAAATTAGTTATGGACGGAAATAGTGATTTTGGATTAAGAAAAATGTTTCCATTTTGGGAAATTGAGACAATAATTTCTGGAGATGCAAAGTTGAAAGAAATTTGAATGGCTTCGATTGTAGCGAAAGTTTCTCGTGATCGTATAATGGAATCTTTACCAAAAAAATATGCAAAATATAAATTTAATAAACATAAATGATATGGTACGAGAGAGCATAAAGAGTTATTAGAAAAATATGGACCAAGTGATATTCATCGTAGGCTTTTCCTGAAATGGATATTTCCAGAACATGAAATTTCAAAAAAATTACCTGAATATTTTTAGTATTTTATGACATAACAGAAACTTTTAATCATTCTTTGGATTTTTCTATGAAATCATTTAATTTTTTGGTTAATGCTTTTGTTTTTGGTACATAAAATAGCTCAATTGCTTTTGAGTTTTCTGATAAATTTCATTCGGGGTGTATGGATACTTTTCAATAATTAAATAGTGATCAGAGAAATCAGATTTTAGATTCATTTACTATTTTTATAGTAGATGTGGCGATATTCATACTCTCTGTTTTAAAAAATCAATGTTGACGGTATAAAACAAATTGGTTTGTAGTAAAAATATTGAAATCCATTTCATAATCTATTATTCTATCTACGACTTTGTACAGTAGGAATAAAAATCAAATGTTAACAATAACTCATGTTATGTTAAATAAAACATTTGATGTAGCTTCTGTTTCAGCAAAAAATGAAACTAAAGAATTTATAATCATTAGAATTGTTTGTAGTCCCATTGATATAAAACTATGTTTTAGAAATTTTTCATATCTACCATCTTTAAATTCACTTTCATCAATTGTGTCAATGTATCAATTTTTATTTTTTATTTGGGATTGGATATCATATGTAATCATTTTTATACTATGTATACACCAAACACAAGTGACTAATGAATAAGAAGCTGTTAAGGCCCAAAAAATTGCTATATATTGTGGGTTGTAAAATTGACTATATGCGAATCGAATAAGAAGTCAAAAAGCTACGAATGCAAATAACATCCATATCATGGGACGAATTAAAAAAATTCGGTGTTTTTTTGTCATTATTGCATTTCATTGTCAGTTGTCTTTAATCGCATCATATAATTCATGTTCATCGAGTTTTGTATTAAAGCTTCATAATATTTTCATCTATAATATATATTATATGATAAAAATTTATTTATTTCTAGTGTAAGAATAAAAAAAATTATATTAATGTCAAATGTTTTAGATATGTGTTTGCATTTGTTAAAAAAATTTATACAAGTATTTATTGTTGTATTTGTTTTATTAGGTGTTATGTAGAACATGAAAAAAAAATGGTTCTTTTCTTTTCTTTTGGTTTGAATGGTTTTATGAAATATAGGTCTTGCAAAAGATTGGAATCTACCTTGAGTAACTATAATTTCTCGTGAAGAATGGTGAGCTGATGAATCTATCAGATTTCGCAGCACGCCAAGGTCTACTAAAAATTCTTCAACTGGAAGTAAAACAGAAGAGCAAATAAAATCAGAAAATATATCAAAGATTCGTAATGCTTGGATGGCTAAAAATTTTCCGTTGGAATGGAAATATGAATGATCGAATCTTATGTTATGAAACCACTATTTAATATATCCTGATTATTACAATCATCATAAAAACAAAATAGTAATTCATCATACGGCAGGAAATTATGATTCAAGTTGGACTACGAGTGATGTGAAAAAACAAATTCAAGATATTTATAAATATCATACTGTAAATCGTGATTTTGGAGATATTTGATATAATTTTATTATTGATCAAATGGGAAATATCTATGAGTGACGTGCAGGTGGTGAATGAGCAGTTTGAATGCATGCATCTAGTAATAATGTAACTTCAATTTGAATAGCATTAATGTGAAATTTTCAAAATGATGTACCAACTGTTGAACAAATGAAATCATTGGTAAATTTGACAACAGCTGTAGCTAAATATTATCATATAGATCCATATTGATATACATATACATTTTCTACAAATATGGAAAAAGAACCATATGTTACAGTAGAAAAAAATCCAAATATAATGTGACATAAAAATGTGAAAGCTACTGCATGTCCAGGAGCTAATTTATACAAATATTTACCGCAAATTAGAAAAGAAGTTTTACGTAGGATGAAAAATGAAATTGTTGGGAATATAGATTTGCCATCTTCTTGGGCTAATGAATTAAAGAAAATAGATATTGTAGAGAATAAAGTAAATCCTAAAGTAGAAAATTCTAATACAAAGAAAGGTATTACTAAAATAGATAATTTTTCTCAGCGTCTTTTTGCATTGAAAGAGAAAAATCCGAAAGTTATCCAAAATGCAGCACAAACTGTTAGAAATAATTATAAATGAAAATTGATTAAAGCTAGTAATCAAATATCAAAAATTACGAAAAAGTATACAATTAACGATGTAAAAAAATTATTGAATCAGGATATTTCTGTTTTGTTGTATGAACTCTCGACAGAATATGATAGTTTTGATGTTGTTTGTGATGAGAGCTGTGTATTTAACGTTGATTGAATAAATTATTATCGAACAGGTGCTACTTTAACATTCTTAATTAATAAAATTCAAGTAAATTCAGATCGGTCATTATCTGCAAATAAAATTTCAGTAAAATCTTCTATGGATGGATGAAGTGTTAAAATTTCTAACTATAATCGTAAATCTTATGTATGAATTCCTTGGAATACTTTCAAATGAAGTTTAAATTTTGAAAAATGAACATATCCATTAAAAAATGGAGAACAAAAATCAGATTTTATTGTAGTGAATACACTCCCCTTCTCTGAATATATGAAATGAATCGTAGAAACTAATGATACTGAGAGTTTAGAAAAAAATAAAGTAATGGTTATGATTTCTAAAAGTTATGCATTATTTTATTTAAATAAAGAAAATATCCATCCAAGTATTTCTGCGGATGCAAGCTATACTGCAATAGATGATCCAGATTTTTTCCAGAAATATGTATGAGCTTGATTGGAAAAAACTTTAACAAAATGGTATCAAGCATTAAATGCAACAAAAAATCAGATTGTAATGTATAATTGATATTTACCAATTTTGCCATATTTCAATTGTTCTCCTGGATTTACATTATCTGCAGAGGAAAAACGATGATGGAATGATACACCATATTTAAAATCAGTTTATGACTTCAACTCCTGTAATGATTTTGCGGGACATGGAGTAGGATTAGCATGAAAATGAGCTGAACGATTTGCACAGCAATGAATGACTTATAATCAGATTTTGAAATATTATTATGATTGAATTGAAATTGTGAATATAAATTAAGGTGTAATTTTTTAACTTGAAAACGAAAGGAACATTTGTATAAACGATTGCGATAAATTTTATTATCTTTAAATTTTAAAACTATGGCAGACATTACTCCTCTCGAAAAAGTGAGAAATCTAGGTATCATGGCACACATTGATGCCGGTAAAACTACTGTAACTGAAAGAATTCTTTTCTATACAGGAAGAACACATAAAATCTGAGAAACTCACGACTGAGAATCTCAAATGG
>Ga0310697_10002979_pt1 | contig 17427 bp, 19 predicted proteins | sample 172DNAGHGlowgp2_FD_203883 | JGI IMG/M metagenome (GOLD analysis project Ga0310697, IMG submission 203883) | Sheep rumen microbial communities from Palmerston North, Manawatu-Wanganui, New Zealand - 1728 DNA GHGlow gp2 (v2) (version 2) | ecosystem: Host-associated > Mammals > Digestive system >... | reverse complement strand
GAGCGCCATGTACGGAGGTGAGACAGTTGCTGTTCCATGAGATATACGGCAGCTATTATCAGACGGTGTGCGCGATCCTGCGGGAAGCGGGCAACGGCGAGCTCACGAAAAATCGGCTGCATGAGCTTGTGCAGACCTATGCCTTTGGAGAAAGTCTTCTGAGTATCCCGGCCGGCCTCATGGGAGAGCGTTGGCGGCTTCTGCACCGGGATCTCAGCACGGAACTTCTGGATGAGCCGGAACGTCCGCTGAGCCTGCTGGAAAAGCGATGGCTGCGCTCGCTTCTGCTGGATCCACGTATCCGTCTATTTGATGTGGACATGCACGGTCTGGAAAACGTAAAGCCTCTGTTCACCCCAGATATGTTCATCTTCTTCGACCGATACGCCGACGGGGACGACTATCACGATCCAAATTACATTGCACGTTTCAGAACCATTATGACCGCCCTGAGGGAGAAAAAGGATCTCTACATTTCTTTCACCAGCGGTCGACAGAGTCAACCTTCTCTGGTGGTAACTCCGCATTACCTGGAATATTCTGAGAAAGATGACTGCTTCCGCTTGATTGCTTCCGGCTTCCGGCGGAGCTGGACGATCCGCCTCTCCCGCGTCATGGACTGCGCCGCTGCAGAAAACAGCCGTGCGCTCCCGCTGCGTCCCTCAAAAACGGAGACGCTGGTGTTTGAACTGGAGGATCAGCGCCACGCCTTGGAGCGGGTGCTGCTGCACTTTTCTCACCTGGAAAAGGAGACCAAGCGCTTAGACGAGACGCACTACCGTGTGACGCTACGCTATGATCCGGCGGATGAGACGGAAATGGTGATCCGTATTCTCTCCTTTGGGCCAACGATCCGAGTGCTGGAGCCCCAGCGCCTCATCGCCGAACTGCAAAAGCGCATCGAACACCAGCGAGAGCTCGCAACTTTTGTACCGGGAGAGGCCACGCCGGATTTGATATAATCCGAGAAATGAAAAGGGGTGATACATGTGAGCTGGTTTTCATTTGGAAAGAGAGCGGCGAAAGAGAAAGAAGCCGCCGATGTTTCCAAGGGAGACGAGGTGAGCGTTGTCTATGTCTGCAGAGAATGTGGGTATGTCAGCCCTGTGCCCGAGCAGGTCTGTCCGATCTGCGGCGAATGGCGAGCTATGGTCGAAGAGACGGAGGCATGGGCGATCCGGCGTCTCAAAACGGGCGGCGTGAAAAGCCATGACCCTAATGAGGGGGAAAAACGATGATCAAAATCCAAGGACAATACAACACCGCGCTGTGCTATTGCGACGAGCTGGAGGACAGCGCGCGGCAGCAGATCCAGGACATGTGCGATGAGCGCCTGTTCACCGGCTCCCGTATCCGCATCATGCCGGATGTCCACGCGGGCACAGGTTGCACCATAGGCACTACTATGACCGTCACGGACAAGGCCGCGCCCAGCCTTGTCGGTGTGGACATCGGCTGCGGCATGGAGACCGTGAAGCTCAAGGAGAAGGAGATCAACTTTGACCGACTCGACCGCGTGATCCGCGGCATGGTACCCGCGGGCTATGAGGTGCGCGAGACCCCGCATCCGCTGACGGAGCAGATCGACCTTGACGAGCTGCGCTGTATCGCCGCCGTGGACAGGGAGCGGGCCCTGTTGAGCCTCGGCACCCTTGGCGGCGGCAACCATTTTATCGAGGTCGACCGGGACGAGGAGGGCTTCCTCTATCTGATCGTCCACTCCGGCAGCCGCCAGCTCGGCGGACAGACCGCGCAGTACTATCGCCGTCTCGGCTGGCAGGCCATGCGCCGCGTCAGCGATGACTCCCGGCGCGAGCTCATCAAGCGATACAAGGCGGAGGGCCGGACAAACGAGATTCAGACCGGGCTGAGCGAGCTGTCGGAAAACCACGCCGCCTCTATGGATATTCCCGAGAAGTTCGCCTTCGTGGAGGGAAAGAACTTGGAGGACTACCTGCACGACATGAAGCTGGTCCAGCGTTTTGCCACTCTGAACCGCGAAGCCATGACGCGGACGATCATCGAGGGCATGGGTCTGACAGAGCTTGACCGCTTCACCACGATCCATAATTATATTGACACTGAGCACCGCATTCTGCGCAAGGGCTCCGTCTCGGCGCAGAAGGGGGAGCGTCTGCTGATCCCCATCAACATGCGCGACGGGGCGCTGATCTGCGTGGGAAAGGGCAACGAGGAGTGGAACTGCTCGGCTCCCCACGGGGCGGGCCGTATTCTCAGCCGCACGGCGGCGCAGGAGAGCCTGAGTCTGGAGGAGTTTCGGCGCCAGATGGAGGGTATCTACACAACCTGCGTGGCCCAGAGCACGCTGGACGAGTCGCCCATGGCCTACAAGGGCCTCAACGCGATCCTCAGTCAGATCGGCCCCACGGCGGAGGTCGTGAAGCGGATCAGACCGCTGTATAATTTCAAAGCGGGAACATGAGAAGAGCAATGGCAGAGTGTACAGAAAATGAGAGGAAGAGTCCGATGAAAGTTCGCACCCGTTTTGCACCGAGCCCGACCGGATATATGCACTTGGGCAATTTACGCACGGCGCTGTATACATATCTCTATGCCCGTCGCATGGACGGAAAGTTCATCCTGCGCATCGAGGATACCGACCAAGAACGTGAGGTCGCAGGCGCGGTGGACGTGATCTATAATTCGCTGCGCATTGCCGGTATCAGCCACGACGAAGGTCCTGACGTCGGCGGTCCCTGCGGTCCCTATGTGCAGTCCCAGCGCAAGGACATGTATCTGCCTTACGCGAAAAAGCTGGTCGAAACCGGCCATGCCTATTACTGCTTCTGCACCAAGGAGTGCTTGGAAGCTGCACGCACCGCGGCCGAGCAGAAGGGCGAGACGTTTAAATACGACAAGCACTGTCTGCGTCTCTCCCAAGAGGAGATTCAGCGAAAGCTGGACGCGGGCGAACCCTACGTTATCCGCCAGAACATCCCAGCAGAAGGCAAGGCGGTCTTTGACGACGTGATCTATGGACATGTCGAGGTGGAATGCAGCACACTGGACGACAACGTACTCATCAAGGCCGATGGCCTGCCCACCTATAACTTTGCCAATGTCATTGACGATCACACCATGGGCATCACACATGTTATGCGCGGTAACGAGTATCTGTCCTCCACGCCGAAATACAACCTGCTGTACGAGGCATTCGGCTGGACGCCGCCAGCCTATATCCACCTGACGCCCGTCATGGTGGAGGGCACCTATCGAAATAAAAAGACCGGCGAGTACCTTGTGGCTACCGACGAAAACGGCAACCCCGTGCTGGACGAGGCCGGTCACCCTGTGAAGGCCATCGTGAAGCGCAAGCTGAGCAAGAGTCAGGGTGATCCTTCCTTTGAGGATCTGCTGAGTGAGGGTTATCTCGCCGAGGCAATCATCAACTACCTGGTACTGCTGGGTTGGAGCCCGCGTGGCGAGCGTGAGTTTTTCACGCTCAGGGAGATGGAGGAAATCTTCGACCTCGAAGGCTTGAGCAAGTCGCCCGCATTTTTTGACAAGGCCAAGCTCACCTGGTTCAACGGCGAATATATCAGGAAGCTCACCCCCGAGATGTTCCTTGAGACTGCGACGCCGTGGCTCTCTAAAGTGCTCGATCCCGCGAAGTTCGATTATAAGCGGCTCGCCGAGCTCTTGCAGACGCGTACAGAGGTGTTGAGCCAGCTACCGGAGATGGTCAGTTTCCTGGCTGAGATGCCGGTATTTGATAGTGATCTCTACACCAACAGGAAAATGAAGACCAATTCAGAGATAGCTAAGACTGCGCTTGATCTGATTCTTCCCGTGCTGACAAGTATCGCCGAGACAGACTGGAGCGAGACAACGCTGCATGACATTGTGATGGCCGCCATTGTGGAGAGCGGTATGAAGAACGGTCAGGTGCTTTGGCCGTTACGTATTGCCATTTCGGGCAAGGCAAACACCCCGGGAGGCGCATTTGAGATCGCCTATCTGTTGGGCAAGACGGAGACCTTGCGTAGGTTGAACGCCGCGCTTGAAAAGCTGTAAAGAAGCCTTAGAAAGGCGGCGCAGGAGAGCCTGAGCGTGGAGGAATTTAAGCGCCAGTTGCAGGGCGTCTACAGCACCGCCGAGGTGCAGAGCACTTTGGACGAATCCCCCATGGCCTACATGGGCCTCGACGCGATCCTCGGCCAGATCGGCCCCACGGCGGAGGTCGTCAAGCAGCTCAGACCGGTGTATAATTTCAAAGCGGGAACAGAATACATATCCAAAACGAACGGAAGCAAACGAAAGGTGGGTAAGAATGAAAGAGCAGTGGAAAGTCGGAGAGATCCTTTTGTTGGGACATTATCAACAGAACAGAGCAAACTCCAGTGAACCGGTTGAGTGGACAATCCTGAAGGTGGACGGGGAGCGGGCGCTGGTTACCAGCCTGTACGCCCTGGATGCCCAGCCCTTCCATACGAGCGTGACTCCGGCCGCCGCAGAAACCTTGACCCGGAATGACGACGGGACCGTGACGCTTAAGAACCTGATTCCGCCGGGCTTCCAAGCGGTCACCTGGGAAAATTGCACGCTTCGCGCGTGGCTGAACCGGGAGTTTCTGGAGGCCGCTTTTTCGCCGGAGGAGCGGAAATGTCTGCTGGAAACGGACGCGCTGAAGGATAGGGTCACCCTGCTGGCGCTGGATGAGAACATCAATGACGCGAAACAGTTCCCCACCGATGCGTCTACCGGATGCAGGGCAACGCCTTACGCGGCGAGCCTGTATAGGGATGATATAGAAGCCGACCGCCAGGAGAGAGCCACAAGGCCTTTGCCTCCGCGCGCCAGCTATTGGCTGAAAAGCAAGGGAATCGTGATCCATGGCGATAATATGGAAGGCGTGATGGGCGTCAGCTGCATGCGTCTCGATCTGGCCGGTAAGCTGGCGGTACGCCCGGCGCTGCTGCTGGATCTCAACGTCTATGAGGAGTTGCTGGAGGGAGAATCACAGGCAAGCTCGTTTTTCAGCCGCCTGTTTAAGCGCAAAGCGCCGATTGTGCATCGCTTTAACGAGGGAAAGGCTGAGGGCTCGATCCAGATTGATCTCCAAAATCACAAGGTCGTCTCGGACGGCATCGGCAGCCCCGACCTGCACCTGGAGTTTCCTGTTCATGGCCAATTGAACGAGCAAACACGCCAGGCAATTACTCTCTGCCTCACTTCGGCCATTATGGGCAACCCAAAAGCACAGAATTCCGTTGGAACCCTGTTTTGGAATGGAGAAGTGCTTGCCCAGAGCTACGGGGAGGCGAACAAATGGAATCAATTCGCGGCAAATCAGGGCTTGCCTGAGGCCATGGTTGATCTGGCGGACGCCTATTTTAATGCCAAGGGCGTAGAAAAGAATGACAAAAAAGCCTTTGCCTATTGCTTGAAAGCCGCGGAGGCCGGATTCCCCCTCGGCATGCAAAATGTTGCAAAATGCTATGAAAACGGATGGGGGACGGAACAGGATTTAAAGAAAGCCCTCGAGTGGAGCAGAAAGGCTTCCAATGCTGATATATCTTCTGAGCAAAAGGCGAAAGGGGAAAAGATTATACTCTGATCCTAATTTAAATATTGAAGATTTTGCCTTATATGGTATACTATGTTGAAAAAATCTGAAGAAAACACATTAAGATTTCCTCCCAAATTTATTAAAATAACAAGATCTGGCAAACGGGATCAGAGTATGATCAAATCGGGATCCTGCGGCAAAAACCTGACCTGGACGCTGGATAAGGACGGTACCCTGACCATCAAGGGCACGGGGGAGATGAAAAACTATGCTGGGAGCGATAATCCTTGGAATCGTCTCCGCGTAGAAATAGTTGTCATTCAACAGGGCTTGACCAGCATTGGCAAGGAAGCGTTCAGGGACTGCAGTGGACTGACGAGCAGAGCTCGCAAATTATTTTCCGGGAAACAGGCGGGAGGCCATGATAGACTATTATGCAGATGAAAAGCGGAAAGGCTTCGCAAAAGAATCCGCGACACCGTGCTAAATTGATAATGGAGAGCGAAAGCAGACGGCATGGTTTTGACAGGCTTCTCAATTAGGTAAACTGTTGAAGAAAAACAATTTGACCCGAAGTCAACCGAAAGGAGATTATCACTATGAAAAACACCAATTGTTCCAGCGCGCGCCGCCCTATCCCGCATCGGTTTCTTGTGTGCGTATTGCTCATGTCTCTGCTTTTTGCTGCGCTTCCGACAGTATCTTACGCCGATGTTTCGAGAGACGCGTCTCTGTATGTCGGGGAGACCCTCACAGTCACACACTATTCAAATTACAGCAAGGACTTTACCTATCAATGGGCGGTCGTCTCCGGCGCGGACTGCATCCGTGTTCTTTCGGATTTGCAGCATGTGGACTGCCGCGTGGAGGCGGTCAAGGCCGGCAGGGCTGTTCTCTGCGGAACCGCGACCAGAGGCAGAAATCATCAGTACAAGCACACGGTCACGATTGAGATCACCGAGCCCTCCTTCACGATCACCTTTGATGCAAACGGCGGGCGCGTGAAGGAGCGGACAATGCAGATTATCGATGGTGGGAATGTTGGGATTCTTCCCAAACCCTCCTGGGCCGGGCACAGCTTTGCCGGCTGGTTTACCGACCCGGCAGCCGGCGAGCAGATCGGAGACAACATCACCGTCCATATCACTGGCGATGTAACCTTGTATGCGCACTGGACGGCTGACGCCGCCGATCCCAGCATCAGCACCGGCTCCGGCAGTATCAGCACCAAGGTCAATGGCACAAGTGGCGGCGGTACCAGCGGCGGTGGTGAGTCCCCTTATTCCTCCGGCGGAAGCTTCTGTTCTTTCTGCGGCGGACTGGGCGACTGCCCGGAGTGTTTTGGCGAAGGCTACGTGGATTGCCCGAATCTGTGCTTAGTGGGCAATTGCCCACACTGCGATGGATTTGGCTATACTGTTTCCTACTCTGGCGGTCAGATCAAAGAACGAAAATGCGTTTACTGCAAAGGCAGCGGAGACTGCTCTCGCTGCAACGGCGCCGGCGTAATTGAGTGCCCGACCTGCCACGGAAAAGGCGACTGTCCTGTCTGTCACGGTAAGTTAAATTAAAGCGATATCTCATAAGAATGCCCGTGGAGACGTTCAATTTTTCCACGGGCATTGGTTTTGTCATAGATGGGTATCGGCTTGTTCAGCAGACGGTTTGACGCCGTAGGGGAGGGGCTTGTGCCCCTCCCCTACGGTGAAAGTCCGTTGGATGAGCAGAGCCGATACCCACATATAATTGTGTAGAGAGGCGTACTTCCGCAAGACGCGATCCTCAGCCAGATCGGCCCCACGGCGGATGTTGTGAAGCAGATTAAGCCGATGTATAATTTCAAGGCCGGGACGTGAGCGGAAGGGCCACATCCGGGGTTTTGCAAACAGCACAGAGGAGTAGATATCTGGTACGGCATGGAGATTGTGAAGCCACGGGAGAAAGCGGTTGACTTTAACCAGTCTGATCAGGTAAGCCGTCCCAGCTGACGGAGAAGATCAATCTGATAACAGAAAGGGAAATAACAAATAATGGAAATCTTATTAAAATTGGTGAGGAATCCCTATGCATACAAGCATCTGGTCGAAGCCATTGTCAAAAACCGTGCTTGGGGCGGAGAAACTTACGCCATAGGATTTGCGTATAGAGACGGCAGAGCGATAGATGTTACTGCATGTTATTATGATGAGAAAGAAGAAGAGGAACATATGGAGAGCTATTCGTTTGAAGAGTTTTCACAGGCCATGCTGGACTTAATGCAGCGAATAGTCGAACAGAATCCCACGTTTGAAGAAGCGGCTCAATTGTATGCAAAGCTGAAGAATAAAATGACGGAAATGTCTGACACGCTGTAACGTGCATGAGACGAAAATAAGGCGAGCGAGCAAGAAGTAATCAAAAGAGACAGGAGAGGAGCGTGACGAGATGACGGTGAAAACGCCCACCAAAGAGTGGATAAAAGTTTGCGTATGGGGGATTTCGGCGGCATTTCTGCTTTATCTTACGGTGGAGAGTGCCTTCTTCTTAGAGACTGATTACGGGAGGTGGAGAGTAAACCGCGGGAATGTACAGGAGCGTGTTTATGAGAGCATAAGCATGTTCTATTTCTCCATCCAGCTGCTGGTTCTCGCGGCTTCGCTGCTGGCGCTTACGGCTCATGCCCTGCTCCGGGCTCTGTGTCCTAAAAGGCAGTTAGGAAAGCTAACCTGTTTTCTCAGAGAGCGCGGTTTGCCGCTGGCGCTTGCCTTTACGCTCCTGTTCTTGATTCTCCTGCTCTTGATCGGGAGAGATCTGCATACCATCCGGACAACGGTGGAAACCTGTGAAGTGCCTGCCGTAGAGCTGGAGCATCATCGGTCGGGGCAGCTTGGCATAGCGGCGGAGATCAGTTTTTTAGCCGCGCTCATCTCCCTTGTGTTGGGAATCAAAGGCTGGATAGGGCGGCGGAAAGGAGTACAGCATGATTGATCTAACCAGTACAGGGAAGTTTATCGCCTTGATCCTGCGGCATAAGCCGGAGACGATCGGCATCACCCTGAATGAGCACGGCTGGGCAAATGTGGACGAGCTCATCGCCGGGATACAAAAGACCAGGCCGGAATTTGACATGGAGGTCCTGAAAGAGATCGTCCGGACAAACAACAAGCGGCGTTATGCGTTCAATGAAGATCACACGAAGATTCGAGCAAATCAGGGCCACTCCATCCCGATGGATGTAGAACTGCTGGAAGCGGTTCCACCGGAGATTCTAAACCACGGGACCGGGGAGAGGGCTGTCCCCTCGATACTCGAACAGGGACTGCTTCCAGGGAAGCGCCTGTACGTCCATATGTCCACAGATATCCAAACGGTGATCAATGTTGGAAAAAGGCACGGAAAACCGTTTTTCTTTCGCATTCAGGCGAGGCGTATGCAGGAGGACGGCTTTCGCTTTTACTTCTCGGAAAACGGCGTATGGCTGACCAAGATCGTGCCGCCCGCGTATCTGAATGCCTTTACTATGTGACAGACCACATTTCCAGCGTAGCGGATTCCATTGAGGCAACTGTGCAAATAATCAAAGTAAAAGCGGAACAGCATAATACTATCTTGAATCATAGAAAACTCCAGAGAAAAACGGAGATAAAGCGGGAGAAAAATCCTTGCTTTTTACCTTGCTCCTGGTATAATTAAAACAATATATTGAAGGCTATACAGCCAGACACTTGAACTCAAATGCATACAAAGGAGGCCACGATGATATGGAACGATTCATGAGATGTTTTCTGATCTGCATACTTGTGTTTTAATAATGTCGTCAAGCGCAAGCGCAAGTTCCCTGTTTGATTTACTGCCACCAGAGCCGATGCCAATCAAGACACCCCAAAGCAGTATAGCCCCCAGCTTCGGCGATTTCGCGGACGTAATGGCTGATGAAGAGACGGAGAACAAGGAAGGCGGCAAAATTGTCCTCTATCAGAATGTCAGCGCGTACCAAATGGAGGATTACGGCAAGGAGCTTCAGAAACAGGGATACCAGGTTTTGGAGCAGGAGACGCAGGGTAATACGACCGCGTACAAGCTGTCTAATAACACGTTTACGTTTACCCTGTTTTACGACAGATCAGATCAGAGTTTGCGCGAAGTCTATCCCAAGGGAACCGCATACGCCCAATCTGCCTTCCCCGGCTACATAAAGGTTAAACTGGGTGAGAAATTTAAGATTCAGGATCTTGGTGAGTTTACGTTTGAATCCATGGATTTTCTGGAAGAACTTGTATATTATTATTACGAATCAAAATACTACCCGCGTGATTGAAATAGAATGAGTGATTGCACAGATGAAAGCCCTGGGATTTACATAAAATTTAATTATTACAACACTTCAACTGATGTTCACGCTTTTCATTACCGGGTCTTTTCTGGTGACAAGAGTAACAGTCTCTTTTTACCATCTTTGTTTTATAATAATATTGATAATAGCTACAAATATCAGCCGACTTATTACGGGGCTGTTGATGGCACTAAATTGAATGCCCATTATATGGGAAGCGGCGGTCTTGTTCGTTCTTTAGAGGAGAAGATGCTTGCAATCTATTTTGAGCTTCCTGCTGGCGCTATGAACTCTACTGACGGCACCCTCGCCATGACGATGGACTTCCCCAACGGTGAAAAATACGTGCTTATGCTGCGGGAAAACGGCGTCAATCTCTACTAAAACGTGTAGGAATCAACCATGAGGCAATCTGGCGTCCTGTTGTGCGTCATGGTTCTTGCAGTGCCTGCAAAGTCTCCCACGGTTTTAGCAGGGGGCCTGTTTGACGAGCTGGTGCCTCTGTCTGCGATGGGGTTTCCGGAACCTGTTCAGCTTACCGGCTTGTTTGGTGAGAGCACAAATACGGGTTCAAAGGAATCGTTTACAGCTCTGCTGGCCCCGGAACCGACGCTCTTTTCCACACAACTGCCCCGCGTATAAACAATAGACAGCAAGAAAAGCGGTGAGTTCACCTTCCTGGTTTTGTCAGACGGAAGCGCGGAAACCGTTCATGAAGGCTATATAGCAAGACAATTGAACTTAAATACATACAAAGGGAGAAATAAATCTATGAAACGATTCTCGAGATGTCTTCTGATCTGCACACTTGTGTTTTTAATGTTGTCATCAAGCGCAAGTGCTACATCTATCTTCGACCTGCTTCCCAACGAACCGAGTTCGACTAATGACTCTGCAGCGCCGAGCTATGGGAACATATGTGGTGAAGAACCTGTTTCAACGACACCAAATGCCCAGAATGATACCATTGTCACATATGAAAACGTAAGCGTAGAGGACGTTGATCGTTTTGGAACATATCTTGATCAACGCGATTATACTGTCACTGAAAAACAAGTCCAAGGGAACCAGTATGGTTATAGAATATCTAATGGCAACATCACATTTTCCATGGTTTATGATAATTCTAATCATACCATGAATCTTATTTATCCGGAAGGAATTGAATATGAGCCAATTATGTTTCCCGGATATAAGAGATTGTTACTGGGAGAAACGGTTAGAATTGAAGGCCTTGGCGAATTTACGTTCAAGTCCTTCTCAATGTCAGAAAAAATCACCAATGTTTACGGTCGTTCTTATCATTACGGCGAATATTTCGATGATAAGTATGCTTTCAGAGGCGCGTTCCTGTCCTTCAGCTATTACAATTCAACCTCAAACGATCGGTACTTTCACAGCGCGGAAAGGGCCTTCTCCGTCAACAAAAACAACACGTTATTTGATGAAGAGCTTCAGTATCTATCAGACGGGATGAAGTACCCTGTCGGCTCGGACAACATGGGGATCGATCAGGGGAATTATACGATCTATTCGTATTTGGCAAAATGCGCTGCGGCAAAGACGACAAATCTGTGCGCGGCATTTAAGCTTGAAGACCGTATTTCCTCCTCAACCGATGGAACCATCGGGATCACGTTCGCGTTTCACAGCGGCGGTATTCGGAACTATCCCAAGTATGTTCTTGTGCTGAGAGAAAACGGGAAAAACCTTTATTAACAGATCGGGTTCATGAGGAATTGCTTTATGCGAAGACTTTTTACAGCCGCCCTGTGTGGGATGCTTTTTCTCTGCAGCCTCATTCCGGCAGCGGCAGCCAATGACATTTTCGCCCTGTTAGAGACGCCTGAACCAAGCTGCGAACCGACTCCGTCCAACGCTGGGAGCATCCGTCCAAACACAGAAGCACAGGATATTTTTGCCGCCCTGGAGACTCCGGAGCCGACCCCCTTTCCCACGCCGGCTCCGCGTATCGATCTCAAGAGAAGTGTGAAGAGCGGCGACTTCATTTTCGAGCTTTTACCGGACAAGAGCGCGCGAATCCTTGCCTATAACGGAAAGGACAAGACCCTCTGTATTCCCTCCGAGCTGGAAAGCTATCCCGTAACCTCGATCGGCACCTCCGCCTTTGCCAATTCCGCGAGCATGACGGAGCTTGAGATTCCGGAGGGCGTAACCAGCATTGGCGACTGGTCTTTCGGCGGCTGTCAGAATCTCATGAAGGTGACGTTGCCTGAAGGGTTAACGACAATCGGTAATTTTGCCTTTGCAGCTTGTCCTGTGCTGAGCGTGATCCATATCCCGAGCAGCGTGGAAGAGATCGGGGAAGGCTTGTTGGAACGAGTACAGCCCGGTGAGGTGTTGACGATCGAAGTCTGCAAAGGCAGCTATGCCGAACAATATTTTCAAAATCTCAGCTATAATCTTTCATTTTATACGCCTGCAACACCATCCCCAACACCCACCACGAAACCCATACCATTTCCAAGCTATACAAATCCTCCAACGCCGACCGACCGTCCCTCATACATTGGACCATATAATCCGTATGACATTGAAAATGATTGTCCGACCTGTCTTGGGATAGGAGGCTGTCCGGACTGCCTTTACGGAGATGTGGACTGCCCGGACTGCGTCGGCGGTCGTTGCTCAGAATGTGGAAGCAGAGATGGGAAAATTCGCTCCTATGATTACGCTCATCATGATGTGAAGAAAACCGATTGTTGGAAATGTGGAGGCAGCGGAAAATGTAGCACTTGCGGCGGAACAGGCCGGATCCCATGTCCAAGGTGTGGTGGAACAGGCCGCTGTCTGACCTGTGGGAAATAAGCGAATCAAGTATTGTAATGTCATTAAGATAAGACAGCAGCAGCAATGCCCCGAGCCAGAAGAAAGGCCGGGGCATTATTGCTGCGAAAAAAGTTGTAATAAATGGTAAAAAGTACTTGACAAAATCAAAATTTTCGGCGGCGAGCACGAAAAGCACGGGAAGGTCTGCGGGCCATCATTCAGCATGTGGCAAAAAACGCATCCGAGTATGTTCGGAATCCAGACCGGGATTTTACGCGAAAGCGAAAGCTGGAAATGGAAACATTGCTGTATGTTTTGCTTTGTATGGAGGGGAAATCCCTCTCCTGCGAGCTGTTGAGCTATTTCGGCTGCTCGCCGGGTATTATCTCTACCCCGGGATTTGTGCAGCAGCGCGCCAAGCTATTGGTAAAAGCGCTGGAACATATCTTCCGAAAATTCTCTGACTCTTTTCATGGAGACAGGCTATATCGCGGTTTTCGCCTGCTTGCCGCGGATGGCTCCGATGTTCAGATTCCGATCGACCCGACGGATGAAGAGAGCTATTTCTCCGAGACCCCGCAGCGAACGCACTACAACATCACGAAGATCGCGGCGCTCTAAGGAGAACGGCGGCCAATATCTTTTCATCGTCTGCATCTTGAAAACGAAGACCGCCTTGTATATAATTAAAAGCAACGAAACTCTGCTGAAACCAGATGAATACACAGAAAGTGGGAAAAACCGATGAATACATATACGGAATTAGCGGGGCAAGGAGCGAGAGCGGTCGACATGTCTGCTGAGGCGGCAGTGGAGAAGCTGTGCCGGGAGGTCAAACTCCGAACGGTTCCAGAGGTGCTGGCGAGAGCATGCAGACTGCCCAAGGACGACCCAACGGGATTGAAAAAGTATCTGGTGGATCGCCTGATGGAGATGAAGCCGGACGCGAAACGCAACAGTGTTGAAAGAAACGTCGGCAACTGGCTCAATGGCGTGTCGGAACCTAATAAGGAAAGTGCTATCCAGCTCTGCTTCGCGCTGAAGCTGCCGTATCAGAAGGCTGAGGAACTATTGTACAGGCTGTGCGGGGAGGGCTTTCACTGGCGTGACCCACAGGAGATCGTCTACCTGTATTCATTGCTGAGGGGACAGACATACGGCCACGCGCAAGAGTTGATTGAAAGCCTCAAAAAGAACAAGCTGCTGAAAACCCCAAAAAATGAGCAGAAAGAAGTACTGACCGGCGAAGTCAGAACAAAGATAGAATCCATCCGCAGCGACGAGGAGTTGGAGACTTTTTTCCGAGAAAACATCTCTCTCCTGGGGAAGATGCATAACACGGCCTATTCGATGGCAATGGGCTTTTTGTCGCTCCTGCGGCAGCCGGAAAAAGATGATCGCCTCCGGATGCAGGGCGCTGCAGATGCAAAAGAGTTTCTTGAGCAAGTCAGGGAGAAAGAGCGAGACCGCAAGCCACAATACGATGATTACTATGATAAGAAGGAGGAAGCACACTGTGACAGGGAGGTTCATTTCAGTTCTTCCAAGAAAATGACATCCCGTGATATTCTGAGTACCTATCTCTACGATAAGATTGTCGGCCGCACAGATGCCGTCAATATGGACGAAAAGCAAATTGCGGCGCTCTCGTTTGAAATGATCGCGAACGAGATACGGGAGGTATGGCCGGAAGAAACCACTTTCTCCAAAATCATAAACCGGGAAATCGATGTCACGCGCAAGCTGCTGATTCTTCTCTTCGTCGCAACGGACGGCGAACAGCCATGTAAGGAAGGCGAAGAACCGGCACACGAAGACGAAGACGACGAACTGGAGCTGACACCGGAGGAGATCATCGAGGATCGAAACAGCCGTATGGACACGATGTTGATGAAGTGCGGTTTTTCCCCGCTGGATCCGCGTGCGCCATTTGACTGGATGATCCTGTACTGTATATGCGCGGAAGACATCCTGGAGATCGACGACCGGCTGCGCATGTTCCTGATGACGCTTTTCCAACGGCCGAATCCCGACAACCCATAGCCGGATCTCGAGATAATACAAGGGTAAACGAACGGAAGCGGTCTGCAAGTCGGTGGACAGCCCTATGGTATCCTGACCATGGAATCATAGATTATATGGAGGTGTCTTGAAAATGGATACACGTCAGGCTCTGCCACCTGGTTCGGCTCTTGAGCTGCCCGGCATGTGTTGTACGATACAGAAGGAAATCGGAAGAGGCTCCAACGCGATCGTTTATCAGGCAAGCTACCCGGATTTACTCCACCCCGATGAAACACACACCGTTCTTGTTAAGGAGCTTTTTCCCTTTCATCCGAACTGCGCCATCTATCGGGCGGAGGACGGCTCCATCGTCCATACGGCAGAGGGAGAGGAATGCTGGCAGAAGCATCGGCGCAGCTTTGAATACGGAAACCGAATCCATCTGCGGCTGCATCGCCGCCACCCGGAGCTGACAGGCATAAACTGGAACAGCCTTTCAAAAAATGGCACGCTCTATACGGTGCTTGGCTATACCGGCGGACGCAGTCTGTCGGAGGAGATGATCGCCCCTGAGACGGATCTGCGCCGATTGGCAATTCGCATGCAGCTTCTCCTGGATGCATTGGAGGATTTTCACGCGGAGGGCTATCTGCACCTTGATATCGCGCCGGACAATATTCTGTTAATCGGCCGTGGCCGCGGTGAACGGGTCATGCTTATTGACTACAACAGCGTACATGTTGCCGGTAATCGGGATATGGAAGAAGGAGATGCCTTCAGTATAAAACCCGGTTATACGGCGCCGGAGGTTTATTCCGGACGCTTTAAAAGCGTCTGCGAAGCAACGGATCTGTATTCTGTGACGGCGGTCTTCTTCCGTTGCCTTACCGGTGAGGCGCTAACGCCGTTTCAGGAGAGTCGCGCTTATCCACCGGATGTGTCCGACTGCCCGGCTCTGCGTGAAAGACCGGAGTCCGTGAAAGCAATAGTACGGCAAATTCTCTACCGCGGTCTGCAGGAGTTGCCGAAGAGACGCTTCGCCAGCGTACAGGTAATGCAGGTGCAGCTACAGGAACTGATCGACCGGATCGACGGCGTCGGCGTAACGCATTGGGCCCTTTGGGAGGCGGGTAAAAAAACGGTTGCCCGTACCATCCGGGACAACCCGGCCTTTGCCTACCTCCAAGAGGATGAGCTGTTCCCGTCAGACACGGTTCTGGAAAACGTGAGCAGGCTGCCAACCCGACAGTTTATTGACGGGTTGCTCCTTCCGGACGGACAGAACAGCCTCTTGACAGCACCAGGAGGCATGGGAAAGACCACCGCGCTTCTGAGAACCGTCTGGCTGCATACGCGACGATATTCGGCGGGAGAGCCGGCCATGGCATATATTCCTCTGCTCGCGTATCCGGCGGAGGCGACAAGCTTTATCGTAGATCGCCTGTTGGAAAACCTGCGTTTTAAGTCGGAGACACAGAGCTATGCCGACGCCCGGCATCACCTGCGGGAACTGTTGGATCAGCCGCTTCGAACCCGTGAGGGGGAGCGGCCTGTTTTGCTGCTTCTTCTGGACGGACTGAATGAGGTTCAGGGCCCAACGGATGCGCTGTTGAAGGAGATTAAAGAGCTTGCCGCGCTGCAAGGCGTACGGATTCTGATTACTTCTCGCACCGGGAAGCCGCCGGACGGCTTTTCCGGTGCGGCGCTCTCGCCCCTGTCGGAGGAAAATGTTGCCGCACGCCTGACGGAGAAAGGCCTGCTCCTGCCGGAATCCGCTGAAATGCGCGAACTGCTTCGCACGCCGCTGATGCTCTCGCTTTTTTTGCGCGCATCGCTGGCAGAGGAAAAGCAGCTTGCCGTGCAGTCGGCGGATGACCTGATCGGGGCGTATTTTCGCTCCCTCACAGAAAAAGCGCTGGATTTGCCGGAGGATTCTCCGGAGCGCTGGCAGACCGAGGCGGCGGTTTCCTTCGTCCTGCCCGCCATCGCTTGGGAAATCCAACTGAAGGGGCGGCCTCTCACAGATATTGAACTTCTTCCTCTAGTAGAAAAGCTGTACATGCTGACAAAAAAGAAAATACTGTTCAAACGCTTTTCTTGGATCGGGTATACGGCAGCAATCCGTGGCAACACAAAAAACGCTGAGGACTGGTATGGACAGATTGTTCACCATATCTTATGGAAAAAGCTCGCGCTTCTGGTTCGAACGGACGATGGGAAATACTGTCTGTCCCATGAGATTATCGGCAACTACCTGGCAGTCGACGGAAAATCCATAATTGAGGAGATAAACCGCCATTGGGTTTTCCGTCGGCTCTCCGCGTTTCTTCTATGCGCGCTTCTGGCCGCAGGCGGTATTTGGTTTGCATGGCCAAAGCAAACGCCTTACGATGAAGAACCGGCCTCCGCCGTGCTTGCTGGAGGTGAGAATGCCTATCAATATGCCACATTCCGGGCCGACGGGCTGCTTGATATTACAGAACAGGCCAATTCTCTGGCGAGTGAACTATGCCCGTCTGATGGGCTTCCCGTTTCGGCAGATGAAGGGCAGGCCGTGCGAAAACGCCTTACTTCCGCCCTGAAAAACTTCCAGAACAACATGGCGTATATCAGCACCCTTTCGGCGAAAAAGGGGGTTGCGAACGCGCAAGCAGGTCCGTTATCAGAACGCGTGAGTGAGCTTTTGAATAGCGGCGATATCTTTGCCGGCAGCGGCGAGTGCTTTGATGAGATACATTACTGGGAGCTTCTGGCTTTGGAGGGCCGTCTCGGCGAGGACTATTCAAATCTG
>Ga0310697_10002978_pt1 | contig 17432 bp, 21 predicted proteins | sample 172DNAGHGlowgp2_FD_203883 | JGI IMG/M metagenome (GOLD analysis project Ga0310697, IMG submission 203883) | Sheep rumen microbial communities from Palmerston North, Manawatu-Wanganui, New Zealand - 1728 DNA GHGlow gp2 (v2) (version 2) | ecosystem: Host-associated > Mammals > Digestive system >... | reverse complement strand
CAACGAGAAGAACATGGTGATAGGTGCCGATGGGAAACCGCACGTCATTGATGCCGTGATGAGCCTGCGCTCGGACTTATATAACGATTCCAATGTCCTTTATTCCGTCGTCACCCCCCAGCAGGATGCCGACTATATGGATGCCGTGGAGCGTGGCGACATGGAGACAGCGCAGCGGATGGTGAACGAGGCAGCGGAGAGAGCAGATTATTTCAGCGATAGTAGTTATCAAGGTTCTCTTGCTTTCAATGGTGCAGCACCTAACAACAACGGATATTACGAAACCAAAGAGCAACGCAAGCAAGCATTTGACAATGGTGAATTGGAAGGAGATTATTCACTTGGTGACTTTATGGATAATGGTGTTGATGGGAATGATTTGGAATGGCAGCTTGCCAATCCGATTGCAGCAAGTGGAAGAGATAAGGCAACATTGCAATCTATTAAAAATCTGAATGATGTTGTAAAGAACGGGAAGCGCACTATCAAAATGTATAGGGCAGTTGACTCAAACATTAAAGAAGATAGTTTCAGAAACGGGGATTGGATAACACCAAGCCGCGAATATGCCGAGCAACATATCGAACTACAAGATTGGGATAGCGGCAGAATCATTGAGCAAGAAGTTTCCGTTGATGATATTTGGTGGAATGGCGACGATATTAACGAATGGGGTTATGACGATAGTAGAAACTACGCCTACCAAAACACCAAGAACAACCGCAAGCTACTTGATGCCGTCACCTACGACGATGATGGCAATGTGATTCCTCTATCCAAGAGGTTCAACAAGCGAAACGACGACATAAGATACTCCTTCGTAGGCCGCAGCGGTGCGCAACGCCTCGACATGGCCGACCGTGCCATGACCCGACTCAACAACCTGCACGTCGCCCGCGAAATGGAAGAGCAAGGCAAGGATGCCAAGGCCGTGAAGATGGCTACTGGTTGGGAACGCGGAAAGGATGGCAAGTGGAGATACGAGATTTCAGATGGAAAACTGAAAGACGGAATAGATGCCAACACAACAGGACTAACACTTGGTGATGTATGGGAACAATCTGAACTATTCAATGCTTATCCAAGGATGAAAGACATGGAGGTTAAGGTTGTAAACAAACCAATGGGGTCTTATGCTTCCACAATCATCAACACATATAAGGAAACAAGCGAAGGAAAGAAGGCTTTGCAGAACGCAAGAAAATTCTTACAAGACTTCCCGACACTAACCGACTACGAGAAATATCTGAAAGGAAAAATCCGCAAGTACGATGGCAAGAGAAAAGATGTTGATACCAACGATGCAGAACTATTGCAGGAACTTGAAGATATTATCAACAAGTTCAAGGAAGACCTCGCAGAAGCCAAGACCTTCTACAATAACATCAATGCTATTATTAACAAAGCGGATGAAATCGCAGAGACGAGGATTGAACTCAATGCCGCATGGCTTCCCGAACCAAACGCACCAATAAAGGGTGACTCGAAACTTGGAATGGAAGGCGACAAGCACACCGTCAACAGCGTTTTGTCGCACGAGATACAACACTATATCCAAGAACTCGAAGGTTTCGCACAAGGCGGCAATCCAGCCTATGCCAAACAAGCGGTCAAGGATATGGACAACAACGCGAAGATTTGGGGCTACAAACTATTGCTTGACGAAGCCGCAAAGGAATTTCCGCAGGATGCCGACAACGAACACAACCTTCTTTGGGACATTGTGATTGACAAACTCGGCTATGAGAACGACGGACAAGCCGAATACAACGCTCGCCACGATGGTTTTATTCCCGACGAAGACTTGCGCAAGCAGGCTTTCAAGGTCTATCAAGGCAGACTTGACGGAACTTCATACGAGAAGGCATACAACAAATGGTATGACAAACTTCGTGAGTCTGGCAGAACCGATTTCTTTGAAGGCACACCGACACAACTCTACCATCGTCTCGCAGGCGAAGTCGAAGCCCGCAACGTGCAGACCCGCCTCGGCTTCACTGACGAACAACGAAGACAACTCCTTGCCGCAGAGACGGAGGACGTGGCACGCGAAGACCAGCTTGTGATGTTCGCAGGCGACCCCGTTCTCTACTCGGTGAGCCAAGCCGCCAACACCCCGCAGGAACGCTTGCAACTCTATGACGCAATGAACGGAGAGAAGTACGCATCTAACTTCGTAGGCAGAGTCACCGAAGGCTTCTACCGTAGCGTGGTCGATGGTGCTATCCCATTGAAGCGACTGCAAGACGTGATTGCAGGACGCGGCAAGGTTACTGACGCGGAGAACGCCTACCTCATGGAGATAGCCCGCGCAGCCCGCGCCAAGCGTCTGACCGACGAGGCCGAAACGAAATACTACGAGCCGATGATGAAAGCCATAGCGGCACTCACCGGCAAGACAAGCAAGAAAGGCTACTACAAGGCCATGCGCGACGTGGAGCTTTACGTCCTCGCCAAGAGCGGCCTCGAAAGAAACCAATGGTTCTGGGACGAGGTCAAGAAGAGCGACCCCAACGCGCAGCTTGAGGACAAGAGCGGCCTCACGGCACTTGCCGCAGAGTTCGGTGAGAAGGATTTCACCGCATTTGCCGAAAGGCTTGTGGCCGACTACGAGGCACGGCACGGACAGCAGAAGATTGACGAGCTGTGGAAGTGCATCAACGCAGTGTCGAAGAACATACTCGACATCGAGCTTGACGGACACCTCATCAGCCAAGAGCTTCACGACGACCTGCTCAACAGATGGAAGTTCTATGTGCCGATGCGAGGCTTCGACGAACAGGTTACTTCGGCTTTCTATGCCTACCAACCCTCGTCGGCCACCATCCGCTTCGAGAACCCATTCAAGAAAATCAAAGGCCGTGTGAGCCTTGCCGACAACCCCTTTGTCAACCTCATCCGCATGACCGAATCGGCCATCAACCTGAAAGGCAAGAACGAGGTGGGGCTGGCATTGCTCAACCTTGCCGCAAGCCACGACGACAACGGCCTGCTCCGTGTGGGCAAGGCATGGGAGGTGAAGGAGGTAGACCCCGCCACGGGCGAAGTGACATGGAAAGCCGCCTATCCCAAACTCTCCAACGTGAGCCAAGCCGACATACCCGCAGCCATCGACGCATTCCAAAAGTCGATGATGCGCCAAGCCAAGACGGGCGACGCAAGACCTTCGAGCCGCACGGCAGGCGGTGTGAGGATTCACCCGTCCGACATCGACCAGCATGTGCTAAAGGTGAAGGTGGGCGGACAGACCGTTGACCTCTACCTGCTCGGCAACCCAAAGGCGTTCCAAGCCTTGAACCCGACCGGCAAGAGCAAGACGGGCGAGAAGCTGAGCGGGCTGACCCGCAGCCTTTCGGGACTGATGACGACCTACAACCCCGTCTTCATGGTGCGCAACTCCATCCGCGACTTCAAGACAGCCGCCATCATCACCTACACCCGCGACGGTGCGGCAGGTATGTTCAATATGATGGGGCAGTGGTTCGGCAACATGAACGCCTTGCGCAAACTCATAAAGGGTGAGTCGAGCGGCGATGCCACGCTTGACCGATACTGGCAGGAGTTCCTTGAGTTCGGCGGCGAGACGGGCTTCACCCGCAGCCTCAACATGGAGAAGCAACGCGAGGACTTCAACAAGAAGATGTTCAACCTCACCCGCGACAAGTCGGGTCAGGCGATGCACAAGATAACGCATTGGTACTTCGATTGGATGGAGAAACGCGGCAACCGATACGCCGAGGACATCACCCGCTTCGCCGTGTTCTGTGCCAGCCGCAAGCAAGGCCGAAGCGCGATGCAGGCCGCAGCCGACGCGAAGAACACCACGGCCAACTTCAACAAGAAGGGACAAAGCGGTTTCGCCCGCTTCATGTCAACCAACTACGCCTTCTTCAACGCTGCCATCCAAGGCTTGAACACCTCGTTCCATGCCTTCAAGGACAACCCAGGCAGGGCGGCAACGGCGGCGGTATCGACCATGATATATTCGATGGCCATCCCGTATGTCAACATGTGCCTGCTTGCCTTGTTCGGCGACGACGACGATTGGAGGCAGTATGAGAACATGACGCAGTTCGTGAGCAACACACACGCCGTGTGGTACATACCTGGCGCAGGTTTCCTCACCATACCCTACCCGCAGGACTTCGTTCCGTTCACATCGTTGGGCAACATCATCTGGCGCAACGCGGCAGGCTTCGAGAAGCCCTTGAACGGCAGGAGTATCTTCGGCAACGTCATGCTGCAATGGTTCGACACTTGGGCTGACCTCTTGCCCGTGAATGCCTTTGAGGAAGGCTTAGGTGAGATGAAAGACTGGAAGGGTGTGGCGCGAGCCTTGGCACCCACTTGGCTCTCCCCTGTGGCCGACGTGATGCTCAACCGCAACTTCATGGGCAGTCAGATACGGCGCAAGCACTTCACGCTGAACGACCAGAAAGACCTTGCACCCTATTGGGCAGAGTACGACCGCAGCAATAACTGGTGGGCGCACGACATCGCAAGACTCATAGCAGGCGGCGACGAGTACCGTGCAGCAGCCGCATGGCGCAATGTTGACCCGCGCCAACTCATTCACTTGGTGGAAGGCTATGGCGGCGGCACGGTGAAGCTGATGTCCGACATCGCAGTCTACTTCGAGGAGATGGCCAAAGGCGACAAGCCCACGCTCAACCAGGCACCGTTCATCAAGAAGTTCTGGATTCAGCCAAACCCAGACAAGTACGAGGGCAACCTCAACGGCAAGCTCTACGAGATGGCCAAGTACCAGCGCGAGCTTGAACAGCAGATCAAGGACTTGCAGAAGGAAGCCGACAAAGCCCGTGAGGACGGCAACGACAAAGCAGCAGAGAAGCGCGAGAAGAAGATAGAGGAAATCCAAAGTTCGATGGAGTACAAAATCCTCACCGACTACGACGTGAATAGCATGATGAAAGACTGGCGCGAGGAACGCAACGACATCACCAACGACGAAACGCTATCGGAAGAGGGCAAGCAAGACAAGATTATTACCCTCACCTACCAAAAGGCGGCTTTCCTCGATGGCATCTGGGAAGAAGCGTTCCTTGGCGAAGAAGCACCGAAGCGAAACTGGTTCAGCGAGTTCTACAGAGATGCTTCGACCGAGGCATACACACATAATAGGAAAGAACAAGAACAGGAGGAGGAATAAACCATGGCAGGAAGACCTAAACTAAGGGCGAAACTCGAAGCCGAGGCCAAGGAGGCTGGGCTTTCGTACGAGGCTTACAAAGCCAAGGTGGAAGCGGAGAAGCAGGACGAACGCGACCGTATCCTTGACGAGAAGGAGAAGCGACTCGAAGCCAAGCACCTGCGCGAGAAGGTGCGTCTGAAACGAAGCGAGCTGTCGGAATGGATGGTGTCTTTCGTGTCGTCCAACATGCGCAAGCATGGGCAGGCCATCTTCGAGAGCCTGCTTGCCGACGACCCCAAGGCGGCTGCATCGTTCCTCTCGCAGATGATGAAGTTCGCCGCGCCCACCGTGGCCGACCCCGAAAAGGACGCGAAGAACGGAGGGGGCGAACAGCAGCGCATGGCTCCCGAATACGAGCAGGCAGCCAAGAAGATCGACCAACTCAAGAAACAATTCAACAAGGAGTAAGATATGTACACATTCAATGTTACAATAGACAAGGAGCGGATAGCGGCAGAGGTACGCAACGAGACGCACAAGTTCGGCAAGTCGCGTGACAACGGCTCGCTCACCCCGCAGCAGGTCAGCAACCTTCAGGCTGACGACCTCGCGCAAGACACAGCCATCGTCAACACGGCGTTGACCACGGCAATGGAGAGGGCGGTCAGCGCACTCTCGAAGCACATCGACGGCATCAGCCCTGGGCGTGAGTCGGTGACCATCACCTTCAAGATGTCGCGCTACTACTCGCCGCTCGCCGACTCGTCGGTGCAGTCGGGCATCACGGCCTTCGTCAAGGCGATGACGACCTACGAATACCTGAAACTCGTCGCCCCCAACGATGCCATCCTCTACCATAAGCAGGCAGAAAAGCACATAACGGAAGTCAAATCCTCATTAAACTACAAGAAATGGCGCAACCAATAACGATAACACTCAACCTCGCCAGCCTCAAGACCACGGCTGCGACCGAGATATGGAAGTGGGGGCAGGTCAACAAAGACGATGCCAACTACCAACGCATCTACCACATGCAATATGGCGACGACGACAATGTTGACAGGTCTCTCTTAAAGTTATACTTGAAGCAGAGGGCTGAACGCATCGCCGACATCGTGAGCGAATACCTCACCGACATCGTGTTTGGCGACGACGTGATGCCAATCAACCCCAACCATCCCGAACCATCGCCTTTCCTGCCACCGCAGCGCAGCACCGCCAGAGACAATGTGGTGTACGACCTCTTGCTGCCGGGCGGCTGGAACGCCAACACCTACCAAGCCCTTGTGAAGCTGTTCGAGGACTACGCCGTGAACGGTGCCGTGGCCGAATGGTTCTCCAAGGTCGGCAACGAGCAGGGGGCGGTCTACGAGCAGAAGGCCACGCAGATTGCGGCAGGCATACTTAGAAACATCTACCATAAAAACTCCACGATATGAGCAGGACATTCAGATACATATACGGGGTAGCACCAGGCTACGGCCCCAAGAACTCCATGGCGGCGAGCGACACCATCCGTGTCGTGATCCCCGTCAACAAGGATGAAATATACGAGGACGCAAGAGTCATGTTGCACAAGTTCGGCGACGCGAGGCTCACGGCAGAGAACGAGTACCACATACATGTGGTGCAGGCCGACGACATGGACGAGGACACCCGACTCTTCGACCGCTACTATGCGAGAGCCTACAAGGATGCTATCATGGCTTGCATGGCCTACTACCACGCCAACACCACGAACACGGGTAGCCACATCAGCATCACGCCACCCGAGACACGCTTCGGGCAGTACGACTACGGAGCGGAGAAGAACAAGACCATCAACGTGGAGAGCAACGACGACTGGACGCTGCAACTCACCAACGACCTTGCGCAGCAGGCCGACAACAACGCAGTGGAATACCTCTACGCCATCGGCTTGATGATGCCTACCACTTGGCAAGAGGAAGTCTACGAGACGCTCTGCGATAATGTGTACGACTACATCCTCTTCTCCATCGTGGCCGACTTCCTCAAGGTCACAGAGCCGAGGGAATACGGCTTCTACAAGGAGGAGGCTGTGAAGTACCGCATCTACATCAAGGACGCTTTGGAGGCGAGGAAGCCTTTCACGAGATACACCGAAATCAAACCCTACTGATATGGATAAGAATAAAAAACGAATCATACCCTTGTCGCAGGTCATGCCGAGCCATTCCGTCAAGCGCGACTCGGTGAAGCTGCGCCACAAGGACTTCGGCGACAAGACCAACACCAATCTTCTGCAATGGGCAGAAAGCGAATACATGCGTCTGCACGACGCAAGGATGGAGAGGCAGCGCAACATCGACTTCATGAACGGAAGGCAATGGGGCGACCTCGTTGAGGTGCGCGACCCCGACACGGGCAAGATTAAGACCGTCACCGAAGGAGAGTACATCGCCATGCAGGGCATGAAACCGATGGAGCAAAACCTGATCAACAAGATAGTGAACGCCTACATCGGCAACTGGCTCGGCCAGAAGATGGAACCCGTGGCCATCGCCCGCAACCCCGAAGAGAAAGACGGTGCCGACATGCTGTCGCTCGCCTTGCAGAGCAACTGGCAGCGCAGCGACAACGACATGATGGCTTTGCTGCCGCCCGAACTGAGCGACATCGCCTGCGGTGGCATCGGTGCCACCGTGGAGCGTTGGGAAATGACTGGCGACGGTATGCCCGACACGATGACCTACATCATCAACAAGAACAGCCTCTTCTTCTCGTGCGGCATGACCGACCCATTGCTGCGCGACCTCACGATGATAGGCTACTTCAAGGACATGTCGTACAACGAGATTTACGCCACATTCGCCAAGACCAAGGAGGACGAGCGGAAACTTGAGGATGAATACAAGTGGTGCAACAGCTACTACCCTGTCAGCGGTGTGCAGTACGGCCAAACCAACAAGACCTACAACGTCAACTTCCGCTCGCCACAGTCGCCCAACATGTGTCGTGTGTACGAGATATGGACAAAGGAGATACGAGGCCGCTACCGTTGCTGGGATATGATGACCGGCTCATACTTCATCTGCGAGGAGGAGAACCTTGAGAGAGTGCCGTTGGCCAAGTACGGCATGACGTTGAAGCAGGTCAATGAGCAGAGGGCGGAGATGGCTATGGAGTCGGGTATCCCCATCGAGGAAGTCCCGCTCATCGACTACGGCCAACTCGGCTACGCGGAGAGCCTCGGCTACTTCCACGACACATACTGGTATGTGCAGTTCCTCACTCCGAGAGGCACCATCCTCTACGAGAGCGAGTCACCATACGCTTGCGGTTGCCCAATCACGCTCAACATCTACACGATGACCAACGGCGAGATACGGCCTATCGTCAGCGATGCCGTGCCGATGCAGAAGAACCTCAACCGTGTGCTGATGCTGCAAGACCTCATCATGAAGAACGCGGCCAAGCAGACCACCTACATCGACACCAAGGCGTTGGACGACTCGATGCGCCATGAGGAAATCAAGTTCCAGCTCACCTCGCCCAACGGACTTATAAAATACAACAGCGGCAAGGGCGGCGACAAGCCCACCATGCAGCAGGGTCAGCCTATCAGCATCGGAGTGGAGGGAATCGTGAGCATGTGGATCAAGATAATGGAGGATGCCACTGGCGTACACGGAGCAATGCAGGGCAAGGAAGCCTTGTCGGGTCAGTCGGCTGCACTCTACCAGCAGCAGCAGATGGCAGGCTCCACGATGATGCAGCCGTTCCTGCACTTCTTCGAGACCTTCATCCGTGACATCTCCATCAAGAAGGCCAAGTTCATCCAGCAGTTCTATGAAGACCACCGCTATATCAACGCCACGGGCGACCCAGCCAAGGGAGCGGCACGCTACGACAAGGAGATAGCGGGCAAGCTGGAGCATGTCATCAGTATCACCAAGGCCACGGCTACGGCTGTGCAGACCGAACTCAACAACCAACTTGCGGTCGAGCTGTTCAAGATGGGAGCTTTCTCTGTCAAGTCATTGTTGAAGTCCGTGTCGCTTCCATTCGCCCCTGCCCTGTTGAGAAACATCGAGGACGAGGAGAAACGCATCGCCGAGGCGCAGGCCGCAGGGCAGCAGCCAGGAGCGTTGCAGCTCGACCCGAACCTCTTGCAGCAGGCCAACCTTGAGATTTCACCAGAACAGGCGCAAGCCGCCGATGCCCTCATGGGTGCAGGCGGTGCCACATTCCAAGCATCAGCAGCATAAGGAGAGAACGATATGGCAAAGAGAGTCAACAACATCGCCTACAAAGGCATCAACCACTCGCCATCGTTGGTGAGCGACAACGACGGACACGCCTCGGAGTGTATCAACCTCTCGCCCGACTACAACGACCTGAAGCCGATGCCCATGCCAGTGAAGAACAGCAACTACAAGTTAGAGATAGGGTATTCCTTGTTCTTCGTCCACCAAGGCATAGGATACGAGAACTATGTGGAGATTGACGAGACGCATTCAAGGCTCGTCTTCAAGGATGCAGAGGGCAACTACCTGTACTACGCCTACAACTCGCCCGACTTCCCCTATTGGACTAACGAGTCGGAGATACTTGCGATAGAGGCAATGGGCAACACGGTCATCGTAAGCACCAAGGAAGGCGTGGAGTACATCATCTTCCAGCCCGACGTGCCTATCCAAGGGCAGACGGGCGGATCGTACAAGCCGATAGGACAACGGCCACCGATGCCTGTGATTGAGTTCAGGCTGCATGAGGAAAACAATGATTTAACTTATTATGAATCATCGTTATTCCCGACTCATAATAACGGAAGTGAAGATGGTGAATTGATACAGGCAAACTATGACAGCGTGACGGGTAAGTTCTGGTATGATCAAAGATTTTCCAACGACATCGCCGATGCCCTAAAACCATCTATTGCGAAGATACAAACAAGGGCGGCTCAAGACAGAAAGTTTATCCAGCCGTTCTTCGTGAGATACGCCATTCGATTACGGACGGGTGACTACATAATGCAATCACCACCTATATTGCTTGCTCCTTCTGATGGCAATCCGTTCATAACAACTAATGCCATTACCCCAATTCCAGGTGGAACATATAGAATAGGTGTTTTTATACTCGCAACTCACGCTTCTTCGTTGCAATATAAAATTGTAAACTATTCAGATTTCGGAGATTGGAAAGAGATTGTAGACACAATAGATGTTTTCATTTCAGAGCAAATCAACACATTCGACATCGACAATCTTGATGGCAACAATAGAGTCGATGATAAAGTGTACTTGTCTACCGAAAACGAAACAAACATCGGGCGCAGATATGTTGACGGAGAAATTAAAATGGATGTCGTACAGGCAGGTAACGCCTATTACAACATTAAGACGATAAATCCAGAGAGTTACGAAAACAAGGTCGAAAAAACGGTACTGTTTCATAATATATCGTCGCTTGACATCAACGAAATACAGGCAATATCAAACTACCAAGACTTGCCGATTGACAATCTCGCCAACCTCGCCACCTTGCCGACATTGGAGGACGACTACAACTCGCATTGCGCCGTGTCGCCCTTGCTGATGCAGGTCTACAACTCGCGCCTCAACATGGCCAACATATCGCAGATGGTGTTCAAGGGATTCGAGGATGCCTACCAGCCGCAGCCTGCCGACCCGCAATACCATGTCGGCAGCTACTATATCCGCTCACTATGCGTATATTTCAAGGTTAAGAAAAACGGCAAGACCTATATCGTCAGAAACCAATCACCATCAGTCGGGCAAACCATATCGCTCAACTACACGACCTATCTATACTACCCAGACCCCGACTGCTACGAGGCAATAGTGTATTTCGGAGAAAACGCATTTGTTTACCACCTGCTTACCATACCGATGAAACGCCACGAAACGCTCAATGGGGCATATTGGTACGACAACATGAACTGCCTCGCGCAGTATATCTTGGATAATGAATCGTCATGGCAATCAAGCAACCCAATGCCAGTAATTGACACTGACTTGTGGTACGACATCCCCAATCGCTTCATGATGTCAAGCGTGGGCAACCCATGGCACTTCCCCATCGGCAACCAGTTCGACATCGGGCGCAGGGAGATACGGGCATTGAGCCTCAACGCAGAAAACATGAACGCCCCGCAGTTCGGCCAAAACCCAATCTATGTCTTCTCGGCAGACGGCATCTGGACTATCGCCATCAACGCAGACGGCACCTTCAATAAGCTGTCGTATGTGAGCGGCGACGTGGTGAGCGAGATGGCGGCAATCGGCAACTCACCCACCGCAGCCGGAGCGCAGATGGTTTTCTTTAAAACGAGCCGTGGCATATCGGCCATCGTGGGGAGTGCGGTCAAGGAAATCGACATCGTGATGAAAGGCAGGCTGTTCAACCCACGGACGATGCTGCTGCCGCAAGGCTCCATCGTGGACGGCGTTCCAACTTCGGGAATTGACTCGTACTGGCTTGATGTCATCTTCAAGTCTTGCGACAACATCCCGTATGCCGACTTCGCCCGACAGTCCAACCTGATCTACGACTACCGCAACAACCGGCTCTTGCTCTACCACAAGGATGTGGCCTATATGTATGTGTACGACATCGGGCATGACTTCTGGTCGAAGATGCTGCCCATCGTCATAGACGAGAGCGATACAAGCCCCGCAGAGCAGGAATACAACGCAAGGAGAGGCATCGTCACCGTCACCACTTTCAACGGCACGGCGATGGTTGGCAACAACGCCATCCTCACCGACACGGACGGCTATCTGTGGGATGTCGGCGGTCAACATGACGAGAACGACATCCAAGGCAGGTTCTTCGGCCTCTATGTGTCAAGGCCGCTGCGCTTCGGCACCGACGACATGAAGACCTTGAGCCGCATCGTCCACGACCACCAACTCGGAAGCACGGGCGAAGCAGTCAAGATGGCGTTGTACGGAAGCCGAAACGGAAAGGACTACTACCAGGTCAAGACGCTGCGAGGCACGGCCTACAAGTTCTATATCATCGTGCTATACACGAAGATGCTCGCCTCGTCGCGCTACGCCTACACCGCCTTCGAGTGGGAGGCTCGCATGACCGACAAGATACGATAGACACTAACGGTATTTGTTGTGTTTCCAGCCGCCTGCCTTATAATAATAAAATAAGGTGGGCGGTTCTGTCACTCCAGCATCCTCACAAGTTCTTGTGCTATGTCGTCGTCGATGTCGCGGTAGCGGTCGAATGCCTTGCTGCCTTCCTTGTGTCCTGACAATTTGCCGACAAGGTTAGGGTTGTTTCTTGTAATTCCTTTTAATTCAATGAATTGCATTATTCTGTCCTTGATTTCCATATCGTTTGTTATTTAGAATGATTTTAAATTTCATAAAATCAAGATATTTTTCTTGCTATGTAAGAAAATTGTCTTACCTTTGCAGCGTGAATTATGAATAATTAACCGCTAAGATAGAAAAAAGATGGAAAACAAGACAACTGACACGAAGAATCAGATAAGAGAGATGGAGGTCGGGCAAGAACTCGTCTTCCCTATCGAGCGGTTGGAGGTCATTAGGGTGTACGCTTGCAGCGTAGGCCTCACCATGGGGCGCACATACAAGACGCGCACCGACCGCGAAAGCAGAACGATCACGGTTGTCAGGGAAGACTGACACCATGATGATACAGCGGAGTTGGCTTGACCGCAAACACATAGCAAGCCCAGCCGTGAAAATCGGCAATGTCGAGAAGATGGAAGCGGGTGAAACTCCCGTCTTAGCTTACGGAAGGCATTAGTGATGAACGCGAATGAAGCGGAGAGACAAGGGTGGCTGCCCCCTCGGAGAAGATGCATGATTTCGGTGTAGTTTAATCAATTGGTAAAACAACACGGCAACTTGGTAAAATCTCTTCAAGTACGGGGTATGCGAACAAGAACGAAACCAAGCGGAAAGAAGTTCAAGACAGATGCTTTGCAGGTTCGAATCCTGCCACCGAAACACACAACGCCCGCCAAGGCCATCGGTGTTCCACGACCTGATGGTACAGCGGGCATACGATACACCTGTCCCGCAGCGACAGCCAACAACACTGTGGCCGTGGGATGGCTTGCACGGATAGGCGGCTAATCGGATAGGCCGAATGAAAGAGAACACGCCCGGCAACGGGCGCACGCCCAATAACCTAAGACATTACGCGGTTCGACCCCGCGCCGTGCAACTGAAGGGCTGCTGTTTTTGCTGTCATTTTGATTGATTAAAGGTTTAATGAGTGAGTGAGTATTTCCATATTGGGCAGCCCTTCGAGCAACAACTTAACTTTTGCACCACAGCGCATTGAGCCGCAACGCAGCCGCGAGGCTCCACAAGGCGGGCAGGCATGGAGACAATGCGCTAATTACCACTAATAACTCATTTAAACGTTTATTGATTTTCAACTCCATGCCTTTTTGGAAGGATGACGCAGATAAGGGTTGATTCTGCAATACAATCGCTGGTTAGACTTTTACACAAGCGGGGTTCGATTCCCCGCCCTTCCACGAACACTTAATCTAAACAATTATGAAGACAAGAAATTACATCGGCGCAATTATCGCCATCATTGGTGTGGGTGTCGCGCTTATGACCCCAGACGATTGCAAGAACGAAATGATTCTCCGCTTCGCAGGTATCGCAACAATTGCAATCGGTGCCTTCGTCGGCAAGTTCTTCGACTTCCAAAACGCCAAGTGATGATCAAGATAGACATCTTCGAGGCGGGCCGTTTCATCGGTCAGCTCAAAATCAAGGACAGATGGCACGGCATCGTGCCTATTGAAGAGGCAGAGATAAGGCAGGAAATCGAGCAACGACTGCCTACACTTCGCCACTCCAACTATAACATTGCATTCACTTAACTATTCACCAATTCTTTCGTTTTGAAGTGCGCCTGCGCACCCTTTTTATCTCCTATGGAACTGATAGAACGACAAGCCTTAATCAAGGAATTGAACATCAACCCATCGACCCTTTGGCGGTGGGAAAAAAACGGAAAGCTAAAGCGGGCTGGAGGCATTGGCAACAAGGTCTACTACAGCCGCCGACATGTTGAATATGTAATCACTAAAAACAACTGACAATGTACATCAAGAAAGAAGTCTACGACGCGCTCATCGGGGCGCACATGAGAGAGGTGTCCGCCATGAACGACACCATCAAGGCCAAGGATCAAGTCATCGAAGCGTTGCGCCGAGAGAACCAAAACCTTGAAAACCGCCTCGCCTACAACAAGGCAAAGGCGATTGAACACCTGGCTAAACGGGATAAGAAATCACCGTTCAAGCCGCCGTACCAGAAGCCGACCTGCAAGGTAGAGGTCAAGGCCGAGGACAACAGAGAAGAGTTGCGTACCGACAACCGCGACGAAGACAACCACTACCACAAGATGCCAGAAGAATAACACTTTAAAAACTTAAAACTTACAACAATGGAAGAAACAACAACCAAATCAGAAGAACTGTTGAAAGGTTTGAAGCCCTGCATGGGTGAACAAGACGAACAAGATTGGATTGTAAAGGCAAAGGAATTAGGCTTTACCGAGGAAGCGGCAACCATCATCAAAGCCGCCTACGACAAAGGATGCAACGAGTACAACTGGCGTGCATGGAACGCCGAGGGCAAGTACCAGAAACTTTGCATCAAGGTATGCGAGAAATTCATTTAAGCCATGAAACAACTCACGCAACAGCAGATTGACCTGCTCAACAAGCCGCTGCCGCCAGAGGCGTTGAAACCGCACCCCTCCAAGACCTTCCTAACCACCATCAACCCAATCTATGTCACGGAACGGCTGAACCAGGTGTTCGGTGTCGGTGCATGGCAGACCCATGTCGAGGAAGTAACGACGGCACCAAGCGGCAAGAACATCATGGTCGTCACCAAGACCTGCTTCGAGGTCGAGGAATACGGCATCCACCTTGAAGCCTACGGCGGCAACGACAACGCAGACTTGGGCGACGCATACAAAGGCAGCATGACCGATGCCATCACCAAGATAGGCAGCTACCTTGGAATAGGTGCTGATGTTTGGAAAGATAGAGACAAAAAAAAGCCTGTTCAACAACAATCCGCACCAGCACCAGCCAAGCAGAAGCCGCTCCGAGAGCGCATCATTGAATGGCTTAACAAGATGGATGCCAAGACAAAGGCAGACTACCTCAACTATTTCCAAATCCACGACCTCAACGCCATCACCGAAGCAAAGGCGCAAGAGATTGCCGACTTTGAGAAAAAGAAGAAAGCGCAAGAAAATAGAAGAGACCTTGCTGAAGAAGGCTTTGTCAAGAACGGAGGATAGGATATGAGTTACCGACTTGAAGACCTTTACCACTACTCCTTCACCGAGGAGCAGCTGGAAGAAGAAGCAATGTATAACAAACAATTAGCAGAACACTATGGAAACACTATTTGAAATTACCGCAGAGCAACGCAAACTGATGGCCATGCTCGAAGAAGCAGAGGGCGAACTGACCCCAGAACTCGAACAGATGCTTGAGGTCAACCAATACAACCTCGAATACAAGGCGGGGCAATACCGCAACGCCATCCTCATCAACAAGGGCGACATCGACCGCGCCAAGGAGGAGAAGAAACGCCTCGATGCCTTCATCAAGGCAAAGGAACGCTCAAACGAGGCCATGACATCGCGCCTGAAGGATGCCATGCTTGCCTTCGACACGCCCAAGATTGAGATCGACGGCGGTGTGGGTGGCGTGCTGTCGTTCCGCAAGTCGGTGTCCGTGGTCATCGACGACGAGAACGAGGTGCCCGAGGCCTACCGCAAGACCACTTGGACGCTCGACAAGACCGCCATCAAGGAAGCCTTGAAGAACGGCGAGGACGTGCCTCACGCCTGCCTGCAAGAGAACATGAACCTGCAAATCAAGTGACCTATGGGCAGCTGGGAGAACAACGTGCTGGCGGGCGTGTACAACGACCCCATGCCCGTCAGCGACCCGATGGACGCTGACGACAACAACGAAGACGACTTATGAAATCCATCGAGTTTACCAAAACCAACGGCGAAATAGCCGATATGGACGCACTTCACGCCTGGCTCGACAAATCCGTCAAGTGGCTGACCAATGGCCGCCACACGCTCGAAATCAAGCGCAGCGTGAAGAGACGCAGCCTTGCGCAGAACAAGCTCATGTGGCTGTGGTTCGCCTGCATCGAGAGCGAGACGGGACAGTACGCGCAGGACATCCACGACTACTACTGCCTGAAATTCCTTCCTCGCGACATCACCGACTTGACATCGGGCGAGATGGTGAGGGTTGGCGGACACACCTCCACCCTCACATCGGAAGCCTTCACCGACTTCCTGAACAAGGTGCAGGCCGACGCCGCCACAGAACTTGGAATAACATTGCCTTCGCCCGATGACTTGGCTTGGGAAGAGTTCGAACAACAATTTAAAGAATACGCAAGATGAATGATGAAAAGGAAGTGCTTGAATTAGCAAATTATATAAGAACACTTGTTCCACCAGGAGTTACAAATGGATTGGCAGTTAAAGCCTTTGCCCTTTTACTTGCAGAGGCAGTCTATCAAATGGATAAAGATGGTGGTATTGTTTTTGCCTCTGCTGAAGGGTTATTAAAGGCAAGATTTGGAATGCTGAAAACTGGATTACTGAAAATTCAAGAGGAAGAATGATTACCGACGACCAAATCACCGCCAAGGCGAAAGAGGAAGCGCAGCGCAACATCACCGACTACACGCCTCACTCCTACCAAGCAGGCTTCATTGACGGAGCAAAGTGGATATTAAAACAATTACAACAACAAACTTTAATTCAATAAATTATGCAAGACTACAACGGAAAGAAAGTCCTCGTCAGAAGCTATGACGCAGGCGTGTACTTCGGTACGATGGAATGGATGAACGGCGAGCAGTGCAAGCTCACCAATGTACGCAACATCTGGCATTGGACTGGCGCATCGTGCCTGTCGCAGATAGCCAACCAAGGCGTGACTGGCGACCGCATCGGCCCAGTCGTCGAGAGCATGGTACTCAACAGAGTGTGCCAAGTCATGCCGCTATCCGAACAAGCCATCATCAACCTCGAAAAGCAGCCGATATGGACACGCTAACCGATAAGATTAACAAATTCCTTGCGCTTGATGTCGGCTACGGCTACGGCTACGGCTACGGCTACGGCTACGGCAACGGCAACGGCTACGGCAACGGCTACGGCTACGGCGACGGCATTATCAATTTCGCCGGACACACCGTCTATAACATTGACAATGTGCCTACCT